>JACCDI010898362.1_pt1 | contig 19414 bp, 22 predicted proteins | sample 7442791 | NCBI WGS metagenome assembly JACCDI01 (sample SAMN15323434, study PRJNA562643) | freshwater metagenome | isolation source: river surface water | place: USA:Blue River Watershed | collected 2017-08-15
AGCCCCAGCGCTGCGTTCAGCCTTGCAGGGCCAGTGCCATCGCGTCGCTCATGCGGTCGAAATGGTCGATGGTCAAAGCGGTGGCGACCAGGTATTTGGTCCGGTGGTCCGACGGGTGCTGCTCGTAGCCAAGAAAGCCCCAATCGCGCAAGCGCTTGAGCCGTTTGTGCAAGGTGGCTGGTGAGCCCTGGTGTTGCAGTGCCAGTGCCTCGCTCACGGTGTAGGGGCGGGCTTCAAAGTGGCGCAGCGCCACGTCTTCCAGCAAATGCATCTCGGGCGGGGTCAGGTCTTTGCCGTTGGGGCTGATTTGCACACCTTGCACCAACTTCAAAAATCGGATGTACAACTGCGCGCCAGAGACGGTATCCATCGAGGTCATTTTTTACGACCTGTAAGGGGTGGTGTGCGTTCAGCCAGCAAATCGGCCACACTCACATTGAGGTAGTTGGCCAATTTGAGCAAGGTGTCGAGGCTGGGATTGGTCTTGGCCCTTTCGATCTTGCTCATCATGGTCCGATCGATGCCTGCGGCCCATGCGCATCTTTCTTGCGACAGTGGTTTTTCAGGCGGGGGGACCTTCAATGCACGGTAATGGCGGACGTTGTCCGCAAGCGCGTCGCGGAGTTGTTGGGGGGTGGTGTTTCGAACTGCAAACATGGTTTGAGTGTTCTTTTTAGTGGCTTCAAAAGCTACAGTCCATTCATCAACGGGTATAGAAGCCACGGCTTTTGATCTGTTTCTTGTGGTTCACCTTCCTTAAGAATTACTTGTCGTGAACAAGTGTGTTCTGTCGTACGGTGATCGGTGAAGCTTCATTGAAAAATCCAGCGCATCCCGAGAAACACGGGAGGTCATTTGACCGATGCGCGATCACCGGCATGCCATGGGGCATGTGAGCGATGAGCCATCTGCCCTGGAGATGGCGATGAAACAACTTTGGATCGGCGCTTTGTGCGGTGCCATCGGCAGCTGTCAGGCCTATGACGGTTTGAGCAGTGAACTCAGCCATGCGGCAGGCGGCGCCTTGTTGGCAGGCGCCGTCACGAATTACGTCAGCGACTCCGAAAACCGTGCGTGGATCGGTTTTGCCCTCAGCACGGCAGGCATTGTGATTTCAGAAGCACACCAGATGTCCAAGGGGGCCAAGCACTCCAGCTCGATGCTCGACATCGCCTCGCACGCCGCCGGTGCGGCGCTGGGGGCATGGTGGACCGACAAATATTATTTGACGCCCATCATCGGCCGCCACTCTGTGGGGCTGGTGGTGTGGCATCCTTTTTGATGAAACGCTTGCAAACGGCACCCATGAAAGACCGATATCAACCTCGCACCGGCTTGACCCGCACCCCAGCGATGACGCCCACCACCAGCAAGGCCATGCCTGCCAGCGTCAGCGGTTCGGGCCAGTGGCCGCGCAGCGCAAAGGCGTAGGCCAGTGCCGCCAAAGTCTCGAACACGATGAGCTGCCCGGCCAAGGCCGTGGGCAGGCGCTGGCTGGCGGCGTTCCAGCACAGGGTGCCCAGCCAGGAGGCGAACAAACCGATGGCCAACATCAAGCCCACAAACGCCAGGGGCTGTGGGCCCAGCGGCATGGGGAACGCCGAGCCGCTTTGCGCTTGCCAAAGCCAAAACACCCCATAACCCAGCAATGACAAAGGCAAAGTGGCCAGGCCTTGTGCGGTGGCCCACACGCGCGGGTTGCGGTCGGGGTGGCTGCGCAGCCAGTCGGCGTTTTTGAGCGGGTACCAGGTCCAACAAGCCACCGCGCCCAAAGCCAACAACGCGCCGACGATGTAGCGCTGCTTGTCGGCTTGCGGGTTTTGCACCAGGGCTTGCCACTCCACATGGTTCACGCAGGCGATGCCCAGCAAGATGAGCCCCAGCGCCGGCGTCAGTTGCCGCCATGGCAAACGCCCGTCGCGCTGCTGGTGGAGCACATTGGCCGAGACCGCGATCACCACTGGCAGTGTGCCGATGATCATGGTGGGCGAGGCCCCGCTTGCGCGCTGGATGGCGCTGGCCAAAAACAGGTAATACAGCACATTGCCGATGGCAGCCAGCCGCAAGGCGGCCAACCAGTCTGCACGCGTCAAGCGGCGCAGCTCAGCGCGGTCAAACCAGGCCAGGGGCAGGGCGATCACGCCAAAGGCCAGATAACGCCCAAAGGTGTGCAGGGCCGCAGGGTACTCGGGCAACATCAGTGGGCCGACAAACACCAGGCCCCACATCAAGCCCGCAGCCAAGGCAAACAAAATGCCACTGAGCATGGCGGGTGAACGGTCGCGCATGGCGGGCGGGCGTTGTCAGGTGCGCCAGGCGGGCAGCCGCCAGTTGCGCCAGACAGCCAACACGCGCAAACCCACCGTCACGGCCAAGCAGGCCAGCAGGGCCAGCCAGCCGGGTGCATCGATCTGCCACAAGCCCACATAGACCCAGCCGCCTGCAAAGGCGCAGACGGCATAAGGGCGGTGGTCCTTGAAGGCGGTGGGGATCTCGTTGCACACCATGTCGCGCAACACACCGCCAAACACCCCGGTGATCAGACCCATGAGCACGGCCACCACAGCGGGCATGAGCGCTTGCAGCGCATGGTGTACACCGGTGGCGGTGAACAGGCCCAGACCCAGGGCATCGGGCCAGAGGATGGCTTTTTCGGTCACTTCAAAATGGCGCTGGCGCATGAACAGCATGGCCAGCACGCACAGGGCCATCACGCCCCACAGCACTTCGACGTGCTGCACCCAAAAAAAGGGCCGCTGGTCCAGCAGCAAGTCGCGCAAAGTGCCGCCGCCAAAAGCCGCTAAAAAAGCCACCACACACACACCGACAGCGTCCAGCTGTTTGCGTGCAGCCTCCATCAGACCCGACAGCGCAAATGCCGCTGTGGCGGCCAGCTCCACCATCAAGCGCAGGGACTGTCCCCAAAATTGAATGCCATCCATGGGTCTGATTATCGGCCAGACCTTGGGCACAGACCATTCGGTAGATTTGATTTGGTTACCGGGTGGATGGCGTGGCGCAGCAGGGGGCTCTAGCATGGACTGGGTGAAACACCTTGCCCGCGACACGGCAGCGCCCTGCGCCCAGACCCTGTGTTGCCCACAAATGAGAGCTTGTTCATGGACACTCTGACGCACCCCTTTCATGCCCTGTTTGCCCAGTTGGGTTTGCCGTGTGATGCTGCGGGCGTGGTCCGTTTTCTGCAAACGCACCGCCCACTGCCGGGTGATGTGGCCTTGCCCGATGCGCCTTTTTGGTCCCCCGCGCAAGCGGGGTTTTTGCGAGAAGCCTTGCAGCAAGACAACGGGTGGTCGTTGGTGGTGGACCAGCTCAGTCAGGCCTTGCGTCAGCGCTGAATGGCGGCAAATTACAATGCACAGGTGCAGTCCCAATCTTTCATTGCAGGCATTCGTCAAGGGGTCGTGATTGTCCTCATGGCCCTGCTCGGCTTGGCACCTTTTCTGCACGGGCATCTGGGGGCTTCGCATGTGAGCGGCTTCCATGTCGATGGGCTGGACTTGAGCCACAGCGCTCAAGCTGCCGAACCATGGGCCTCGTCACCTGTTCATGTGTCGGCTCATGCCGCCACCGAAGAGGAGTCCCCGGCACTGGGCGTGTCGGTGTCTTTGCCCCAGACGGGCGATGACATGCCTCTGGTCACGGGCATGGTCGGTTTTTTGCTGTGGGTCTGGCTGAGCCGCAAAGTGCTTGCCCAAGGCGTGCGCTGCACGCCCCCGCTGGCCCAAGCTGCGCCACGCACCTACCCGCCTGGCTGGCCGCCGCCTGCTTTGGCCCCCCCGCTTTGATCCTGTCTTGAACCATCGGCTTGGCGCCGATGCGGCTCACCGCTGGCCGGTGATTTTTCTTTGTTGCATTTTTCAGGAGAGTCGGTCATGACAGGACTGCTCAAAACCATCGTTTTTGTGGGTGTGTGGGGCTCGGCTGCGGCTTGGGCGCAGGGCGCAACGCCCACCGAGTTGTGGCTCGATGCCCAGCAAAAGGCTGCCCTTGGTGTACGTGTCGCGCCCGTGCAGGTGGCATCGTCGGGCGTCATGCTCGCCTCGGCCACGGTGTCGGTGCCACCGGGTCGCGAGGTCACGGTGGCCGCGCCTTATGCGGGCGTGATCACGCGCATCGACGCTGGTTTGGGCGATGCGGTCAAAGCCGGTGCGCCGCTGGCCCAGTGGCGCAGTCCGCAATTGGCCGATACCCGCCGCCAGCTGCGCGAAGCCCAGCTGGACCTGCAAAACGCCCAAGCTGCGCTCTCGCGTGACCAGGCCATGCTGGCCGACGGCATCATCCCCGCGGCGCGCTGGCAGCTCAGCCAAAACAAATTCTTGGCGGCCCAATCGGCACTGCAAGCCAAACAGGCGGAGCTGCACTCCTCGGGAGCGCCTGCCGGCGGTGCCGATGATGCCGGTGCCAGTTTGACTGCGCCCTTGAGTGGCAGCCTCGTCCAGACGCTGGTGAGCGTAGGGCAGCGGGTGGAGGCGGGCGCGCCCTTGTTCAAGGTGGCCGACACGCGCCAGTTGCAGCTCGATGTGGTGCTCTCGCCCGACAAAGCGGCGCAGCTGCAGGTTGGCGATGCGGTCAGTGTGCCCTCGCGCAACGCGCGGGCCGTCTTGATCGGCATCAGCCGCGCGGTCGATGCGGCGCAGCAAGCCCAAGCCCGTGCGCGGGTCACCACACCTGGCACCTTGAGCGCCGGTGAAGTGTTGCCGGTGCAGTTGCACCCGGCCCGCGCCAGTGCCCCGGCAGCCTGGCAAGTGCCCGCCCGTGCGGTCATCTCGCACCAGATGCAAAGCTGGGTCATGGTGGCCAGCGCCAAAGGTTTTGTGCCCACGCCGGTGAAGGTCTTGAGCAGCAACGACGACCAGTCGGTGGTCACAGGCAGCTTGAGCGCTAAAAACCAGGTGGCCGTCACGGGCCTGGCTTCGCTGCGCGCCTTGTTGCAAAAGGACGAATGAACATGGACGCCTTGATCCGCTGGGCGTTGCGTTACCGCCACCTGAGCTTGTTGCTGGCCGCCATCTTGATGCTGGCCGGCGTGCAGGCCTGGCAACAACTGCCGATTGACGCCTTTCCCGACATCTCGCCGACCCAGGCCAAGATCATCCTGAAGATCCCGGGCATGACGCCCGAAGAGGTCGAGCAGCGCGTGGTCAAACCGATCGAGCAAGAGCTTTTGAGCATCCCCAAAAAGCGCATGGTGCGCTCGGTCTCCAAATACGGCATCGCCGACATCACACTCGACTTTGACGAAGGCGTGGACATCTATTGGGCGCGCCAGCAGGTGTCTGAGCGCTTGAACGGCGTGATGGGCGACTTGCCGGCGGGCGTGAGCGGGGGGCTGGCGCCCATCACCACGCCGCTGTCCGAGCTGTACATGTTCACGGTGGAGGGAGAGAACTTTTCCTTGGCCGACAAGCGCCGTGTGCTGGACTGGACCATCCGCCCCGAGCTGCGCACCATTGCGGGCGTGGCCGAAGTCAACGCCCTGGGCGGTGAGGTGCAGACCTTTGAGGTGCTGCCCAAAACCGAACGCATGGCCGCCTTGGGCGTGAGCATGGCCAGCTTGCGCGAAGCGCTGGCGGACAACAACAGCAACGACGGCGCGGGCCGCATGACCGCCGGTGAAGAATCGCTGGTGGTGCGGGTCGAAGGCGCGGTGAAAACGTTGGACGATTTGCGGGCCATCCGCATCGAGCAGCCGCGCTCGGGCCAGAAAATTTTGCTCGACGATGTGGCCGTGGTGCGCCAAGGCGCGCTCACCCGCTATGGCGCGGTGACGCAAGACGGGCGCGGCGAAGCGGTGGAAGGCCTGGTGCTGGGCCTGCGCGGCGTGAACGCACGCGAGCTGGTCGATGCGATCGACCAAAAGATCCACGATCTGCAAAAACGCCTGCCCGAGGGCATGGCGATCAAGACCTTTTACAACCGGGGCGAGCTGGTCTCGCGTGCGGCCAACACCGTGATCAAGGCTTTGGCCGAAGCCGCGGTGCTGGTCTGTGTGGTGCTCTATGTGTTTTTGGGTGGTTTGCGGCCTGCGCTGGTGGTGGCGGTGTCGCTGCCCTTGTCGCTGCTGGCCACTTTTTTGCTCATGCGCTACACCGGCATCACCGCCAACCTGATGAGCCTGGGCGGTCTCGCGATTGCGCTGGGCATGTTGGTGGACGCCTCGGTGGTGGTGGTGGAAAACGTGGAAACCCAGTTGGCCCATGGGCCGCAGGGCCACGATGTGACCCTCACCGAGCGGGTGCTGCACGCGGTGCGCGAAGTGCTCAAGCCGGTGGGGGCTGGGGTGCTCATCATTTGCGTGGTGTTCTTGCCGCTGCTCACGCTGCAAGGGCTGGAAGGCAAGTTGTTTTCACCGGTGGCGCTGACCATCATCATGGCTTTGTCGGCTTCCTTGCTCTTGGCTTTTACGGTGGTGCCAGCGCTGGCGTCTTTGGTGCTCAAGCCGCAAGCCGCGCACGAGCCGTGGGTGATGGTCCAGCTGCTGCGCACCTATGTGAAGTGGCGCGACGCCAGTTGGCGGCATCCGCGCTGGCTGGTGGGTGTGGCGCTGGCTTCGCTGGTGCTGGCCGCAGGGCTGTACACCCAGATCGGCAAAACCTTCATGCCCACGCTGGACGAAGGCGACATCCTGGTGCAGTTGCAAAAAACGGCCTCGATCTCGCTCGAGGCCTCGATGGACATCGACACCCGTGTGCAACAAGCGATTTTGGCCAAAGTGCCCGAGGTCAAGTCGGTGATTGCGCGTGTGGGCTCCGACGAGTTGGGTCTGGACCCGATGGGTCTGAACGAGACCGACACCTTCTTGGTGCTCAAGCCCAAAAGCGAATGGCGCGGCAGCAAAGAAGACATCATCGCTGCGCTGCGCGATGTGCTCGAAGGCTTTCCGGGCTTGGTCTATGGCTTCACCCAGCCGATCGAGATGCGGATCTCGGAGATGCTCACCGGCACGCGGGGCGATGTGGCGATCAAGCTGTTTGGGTCGGACTTGGCGCAGCTGTCCAAAACCGCGCAGCAAGTGGCCGATGCGGTGCGCAAGACCCCGGGCGCTGCCGAGGTGATTGCGCCCAAGGCCGAAGGCATGCAGTACCTGAGCGTGCGCATGAACCGGCACACCGTGGGGCAGGCGGGCATGAGCGTGGCCCAAGTGCAGCAGGCCCTGCGCCAACAACTCGAAGGCGAGACCGTGGGCCATGTGCTCGACCGTGGCATCCGCACCGCGCTCACCTTGCGGGGCAACGACACGGTGCGCAGCAGCCCCGAGGCCTTGCGCAATTTGCCCATCACCGCGCCCGATGGCAAGGCCTGGCCAGCCAGTGCGCTGGCCGACATTCAGGCGGTGGACGGCCCGATCCGCATCGACCACGAACTGAGCCAACGCTTGACGACGATTCAAGTCGCGGTCGAAGGCCGCGACCTGACCGGCTTTGTGGCCGATGCCCAGCAAGCCGTGGCGGCGCTGGGCTTGCCCAAAGACATCCAGGTGGTGTGGGGCGGTCAGTTTGAAAACCAGCAACGCGCAGCGGCCCGCTTGAGCGTGGTCATCCCCGCAGCCATGGGCCTGATCTTTTTGATCCTCACCTTCACCTTCGGCTCGGTGGTGCAGGCGGGCATCATCTTTTTGAACATCCCGTTTGCGCTGGTGGGCGGTGTGGTGGCCTTGGCGGTGTCGGGCCAGTACCTGTCGGTGCCGGCTTCGGTGGGCTTCATCGCTTTGCTGGGCATTGCGGTGCTCAACGGGGTGGTGATGGTCACCCATTTCAACGAACGCCTGCAAAACGGCGAGGCCTTGGCGCAAGTGGTGCGCCTGGGTGCCGAGCGCCGTTTGCGGCCTGTGCTGATGACGGCGCTGATCACCGCACTGGGCATGATCCCTTTGCTGTTTGCCACGGGGCCAGGCTCGGAGATTCAAAAACCGCTGGCCATTGTGGTCACGGGCGGCTTGATCAGTTCCACCGCTTTGACCTTGTTGCTCTTGCCCTTGATCTTTGAGCGTTGGGGCGCCTTGGGCAGCCTGGCCGATGTCTGGGCGCAAATCCGCCAACCCCGAAGGAGTGCCGCATGAAACAGCTTTTGACGATGTGCCTTTGGGCTTCAGTCTGCCTGAGTGCGCAAGCGCAAGACGGCTTGGCGCTGTGGTTGCCACCGGCCGATCGGGTGCAGACCCTTGTGAAAAACAGCCACGGCATTTTGGCCGCGCAATCGCAGCAGGCAGCCCAGTTGCAAAAGGCCCGTGCCACCGAGGCGGGCGCTGGTGAGTTCAACCTGCGCATGAGCCAGCAAAGTCGCCGCGCCATCGACCCAGGAGGCCGCTTCAACGAACAGTTGCTGAGCCTGGAGCGCCCGGTGCGCTGGTGGGGCAAGGCGGGGCTGGACGCAGATCTGGCCGCGCAAAGCCGCAAGGTGGCGGGCATTGGCTATGCCGACGCCTTGCACGAGGCCAGCCGCGAGCTGATGCGCCAATGGTTTGCGCTGCACCAGCTGGCGCTGGCCCGCGATGGGGCTCAGGTGCAAGCGCAGTTGTCGCAAGCGCTGCACCGCCAAGCGCAGCTGCGTTTGAAGCAAGGCGACATCTCGCAACTGGACGCGAGCTTGGCGCAGGCCGAGCTGCAGCGGGCACAAGCCGCCCAGGCCGTGTCGCAAGCGCAGTGGACGGCCGCGTGGGCGCAAGCGCAAAAACGCTACCCCGGTTTGCCTGAGCCGGTCTGGCCCCAAGCGTCAAGCGAAGTGCCAGATTTGCCCGCCCTGCAGCCGCTGCTGCAAGAGTTTTTGCAGAACCACCACGAACTGAATTTGCACCGCGCCGAAGTGCTGCGCCTGCGCTTGCTGGCCGAGCGCTTGGGCCGCGACCGCCTGCCCGATCCGGTGCTGGGGGTGTACGCGGCGCGTGAGCGGGCCGGGGCCGAGCGCATTGTGGGCGTGTCGCTGGGCTTTGCCTTGCCGGGCACCGCCAGGCAGGCTCACGCCGCGGCGGCACTGGCCGAAGCGAACCAGCTCGAAGAGCAGGTGCAGCAGATGACGCTGGACTTGGGTTCGGCTTTTGAAGCGCGGTGGTGGAGCTTGAATTTGCAAAGGCAAGCCGTGACCGGCTTGCAGGCGGCGGCCGGCACCCAGGCCAAAGCCGTGCAGCAATCGACCAAGGCCTTTGCCATGGGCGAGCACAGCATGACCGAGCTGATCCAGAACCGCCGATTGGCGCAAGAGAGCTTGCGCGAGAGTCAAAAACTGCAGCTGGAATTGGTCGAAAGCTGGGCCCTGATCAACCTGGACCTGCACCGGATCTGGGACTTCGACGAGTGAGCGCAAAGCCTTGAGTCGATCGCCGTCATCGGATCGTCACACACTTCCATTACAGTCGAAATATGGAAGAAAAACACGTCATCCAAGCTTTGGCCGCATTGGCGCAGCCCAACCGCTTGCAGATCTTCAGGTCATTGGTCGTCAAAGGCCCCGATGGCCTGACCCCAGCCATGCTGGCCGAGTCCATGGGCTTGCCGGCCAACACGCTTTCGTTTCACCTCAAAGCGTTGATGCATGCGGACCTGATCACCCAGGAGCGCAGTGGGCGCCATCTGATCTACCGGGCCCAGTTCGACCGCATGCAGGCCGTGTTGGCCTTCCTGACCCAAAACTGCTGCCAAGGCGCTGACTGCGAAGTCTCGCCGGGCACGCTTTGCACCACTTGTTAACCGAGAAAGAATCTGCCGTGAGCGATCCCCAAACTTTGAACGTGCTTTTTTTGTGCACCCACAACTCTGCCCGCAGCATCTTGGCCGAGGCCATGCTCAACCACATGGGCCGTGGCCGCTTCAAGGCCTATTCGGCGGGCAGCAGCCCGCGTGAGAACCAAAGCCCCAACCCCCTGGCGCTGGCCACACTGCAAAAAGCAGGCGTCTCCATCGACGGCTTGAGCAGCAAGAGCTGGGATCACTTTGCCTTGCCCGATGCGCCGCAAATGGACCTGATCATCACCGTGTGCGACAACGCCGCCGGTGAAGTCTGCCCCATCTGGCCAGGCCACCCCGCCACCGCGCACTGGGGCTATGCAGACCCCTCTGAAAAGCAAGGCAGCGAAGCCGAAAAGCTCGAAGCCTTCATGCAAACCCTGCTGCAGATCAAGCGCCGCTTGGACATGTTCACCAGCCTGCCTGCAGCCAGCTTGGACAAGATGGTGCTGCAAAACACGGCACGTGGCTTGGCCGCGTCATGAGGGCTGGGCGTTCATTTCTCGCCGAGTGCTTGGGCACAGCGGCCTTGCTGTGTGCGGTCATTGGTTCGGGCGTCATGGCCGAGAACCTGTCGGCCGGCAACATCGCGGTGGCTTTGATCGCCAACACGCTGGCCACGGTGTTTGCGCTGTATGTGTTGATCGAGGTCTTGGGCCCCGTCAGTGGTGCGCACTTCAATCCGGCGGTTTCTCTGGTGATGGCCTGGCGCCGTGAGCTGCCTGTCCAGCTGCTGCCGGGCTATGTGTTGGCCCAGTTGGCCGGTGCCGCCTTGGGGGCCTGGTTGGCGCACGCCATGTTTGGTCTGGACATCTTTCAGTGGTCGAGCAAGGTGCGCACGGGGGGCGGCCAATGGCTGGCCGAGGCGGTGGCCACGGCGGGCCTCTTGTTCGTGATCTTGCGTTCGCCTGCAGGCAAGGCCTCGGGCTTGGTGGCCTGCTACATCGGCGCTGCCTATTGGTTCACCGCCAGCACCTCCTTTGCCAATCCTGCGGCGGTTTTTGGTCGCATGATGAGCAATACTTTTGCGGGCATCCGGCCTGCCGATGCGCCCGAGTTCATCGTGGCTGAGCTGGTGGGGGCCGGCGTGGGCTTGGGGCTGCATGCCCTGCTGACATCGCGGTCTACAGAAGTACACAAGGATTGACCATGAGCACAGAATCGCTGCCTCAAGTGGACAAGGCCAGCTGGCGCTTGCCAGAGCAAACTTGGCTGCGCCCCGCCACGGCATCCACGCACCCACCCAAAATACTGATGCTTTACGGTTCCTTGCGCGAGCGCTCGTACAGCAAGCTGTTGACGCTGGAGGCCGCACGCTTGTTGGAAGCCATGGGGGCCGAGGTCAAGGTCTTCGATCCGCTGGACTTGCCACAGCCCGATGCTGTGCCAGACAGCCATCCCAAGGTGCAAGAGCTGCGGGCTTTGGCCGCTTGGTCCGAAGGCATGGTCTGGTGTTCGCCTGAGCGCCACGGTGCGATGACGGGCATCATGAAAAGCCAAATCGATTGGATCCCTTTGTCGGTGGGCGCGGTGCGACCCACACAAGGCAAAACCTTGGCTGTGATGGAAGTCAGTGGCGGTTCTCAATCCTTCAATGCCGTCAACCAAATGCGCATCCTCGGGCGCTGGATGCGGATGCTGACCATCCCCAACCAAAGCTCTGTGGCCAAAGCATTTTTGGAGTTTGACGAGGCTGGTCGCATGAAGCCCTCGGCGTATTTCGATCGGGTGGTGGATGTGATGGAAGAGTTGATCAAGTTCACCCTGCTGACGCGTGATGTCGCACCCTACTTGGTGGACCGTTACAGCGAGCGCAAAGAATCCGCCGAAGCCTTGTCTCAAAGGGTCAACCAAGCCACGCTTTGAAGCAGGCGAGTCAGGCCCTGTTCACACGCCAGCTAAGATGCCCCATCTGAAAGCTTGCTGTGGCCATCAACGTTTGACAAAAAAAAGGAGGCCCCTTGCAAGGGCCTCCTTTACCTTGGAGAGCACCGGCCGCCCAGTTGGGCGGTAGTGTGTCAGACCGATTAGAAGTCGTAGCGCATGCCGATGGACACGCCAGAGGTGGTTTTTCCGTTGGTGCCAGCGCTAGGTGCGGCAGTGCGGCCTTCTTTCCAAGGCACCAGTTTCACAGCAGTGCCGTTGTCCAAGCTGGCATAGCTGGCGTAAAAACGCAGGGCTTTGTCGTAGCGGTATTCGGCACCCAATGTGTACATGGTGGAGTCAGAGTTGGCCGCGTTGGCCTTGCGGTCCATGTAGTGACCCTTGAGGGCCACTGTGGGGGTGATCATGTATTCCAAGCCGAGACCGGTCACATCTGCACCCACGTCCTTTCCGCCGCTCATCGTGTCATCAGTTTGGTAGAAGCCCATCACACGCAGCTCAGGTGTCAGCTTGTAGCTGATGGCTGCACGGGTGGCTTCGCGCTTGCCGGTGGTGGCGGTGTCTGCACCGTAGTTCTCGAAAGCCAGAGTGGCTTCCAGACCGCCGGCTTTGTAGCCCAAAGAGGCACTTGTCGCGTCTTCTTTCTTTTCTACGCCGCTGGTGGTGGTGGCGCTGGTGCCGGAGTGGAAGGAATAGGCCACTTTGGCTTGGAAGCCGTTCATCACAGGCGACTGGTACTCGAGCATGTTGTTCAGGCGCTCGTCAAACTTGGCATCACCCACGCGGGTCAGGTTGCGCATGTCGCCCAGCTGGTCGCCAAACAGGTTGAAGGGTTCGCGCGCTGTCTTGAAAGGGGTGTCGAACTTGCCTGCGCGCACGGTGCCGAAATCGCCCTGCAAGCCGGCAAAGGTGTCGCGTGAAGCCAAGCGGTTGTTGGTGTCACCAGTGGCATTGCTCAGGTTGATTTGAATTTCCTGTTCGATTTGCCAGATGCCGGTCAGATTGCCGATTTTCTTGCTGCCTTTGAAGCCCAGACGCGAAGCGTTGCTGGACAGGTTGTTGCGCTTGTAGCTGGCGCCGTCGTCCAACTGGTCGACCGAGAAGCTGGCGCGGCCGTAGATTTCAAGCAGGCCGTCGGTTTTGACTTGTGCTTGTGCCAAGGGGGCCATGGCCAAAAGGGTGGCTGTGGCGATGAAGGTTTTCGAAAATTTCATTGTTCAGACTCCATGTAAAGAACGGGTGAAGTTTCTGTTCCTGACATGACGTCTGCATGAAATTTAAATGAAGATTTGATGACGCATCATGAAGCTTAGGGCGTCATGAGTGCATCACTCGCTATCGAAGGCGTGTGTGATGCGACGACCTTCGCGAAGTAATGCACCAGAGTTTCCTTGACGGTGCGAAAGGCCAGTTTTTCCCATGGAATTTCTTGCTCGCTGAACAAGTGCGCTTCCATGGTTTCGTGGCCAGGGTCGAACTGGTCTCTGGTCAGCCGGGCACGGTAATTCAAATGCACTTGGCTCACGCGCGGCACGCTCATCACGGTGAACAGGTCTTCCATGATGAACTGGGCGCCTGCTTCTTCGGAGGTTTCTCGTGCTGCACCTTGTGAAGTGAATCCCCCCAGATTTGAATTTCGCTGTGCTCGCCGTCCAGGCGTTCCAGTCCACAGAGACTGCGCAACAAATTGGATTTGCCTGAGCCGGATGCACCCAGCAGGCCCAAGCATTCGCCTTGGGCAATGCTCAGGTTGATCCCATTCAATGCCTTGTGGGATTTTTTGAAGGATTTGGACGCGTTGAGCACGCGGATCGCTGAAGGTATGACAAGCATGCCAAGCATCTTGAAGAACTCCTGTGGTGAGGGTTTGACTTTTCCATGACAAATCCATGGCAATCAAGCTTTGTTTTGTCATGAAAATTTCATGGGCTGACACCATCATGTGCGGATGCACGCACTCCATAAAACCATTTTGGACCTCTACCGCGAGAACGGTGATCGCATGTATGCGGATGAGCCCGTCACCCAACTGGAGCACGCATGGCAGTGTGGTCGGTTGGCTGAAAAGTCGGGCGCCAATGCCGCCTTGCAATTGGCCAGTTGGTTGCATGATCTGGGGCACCTTTGGGTCAACAGTCCTGGCACGCCGACCTTGCGCGGAGAAGATGATTTGCATGAAGTGGTGGCGGCTGATCTTTTGGTGCCTGTGTTTGGTCAGGCGGTGGCAGAGCCTGTGCGCTTGCATGTCCAGGCCAAACGTTATCTTGTCGCCAGCAACCCGGCCTATGCGGCCAAACTCTCGCAAGATTCCGCTCGGAGCTTGCGCCTGCAAGGCGGACCCATGTCGCCGCAAGAATGCGCTGGGTTCGAATCGAAGCCGTATTTCAAGGATGCCCTCAAGCTTCGCGTCTGGGACGATCTGGGCAAAAAGAAGGCCTGGTTTGAAGACAGTCGAGAAGATGCATTGGAGTACCTGGAGAAGTTGATGCGGGCTGCATCGTCATGAAAATTTCACGCGTTCGTCTTTTGGGCGTCACGCGCTCCTCGCACCATGGAGTGCAGACCCAAAGGAGTGTTCTCATGAAAGAGTTGCCCAACCCCACCTTCGCACTGTCCCCCTTGAATTTGCCCAGGGGGTCACTTCATCCGGCGCAGTCGAACGCCGCTGTGGATTTCATGCCTCGCCGCGCCCAAAGCGCTATTGAGGTCAGTTGGGCAAAGCATCAAGACGAAGTCCGCGAAGCACAGCGTCTGAGGTTTGACATTTTTGGCACCGAGATGGGTGCCCGTTTGTCCACCAAGGTGCCCGGCCATGACATCGATTTGTTCGATGACTATTGCGAGCATTTGTTGGTGCGCGAAACCGAAACCGGTCAGGTGATTGGCACCTACCGCGTGTTGACGCCCGAGCAAGCCAAGCGCGCAGGCAGTACCTACAGCGATACCGAATTTGACCTGACCCGTCTGCGTGACATGCGCAGCCGCATGGTGGAGCTGGGCCGCAGCTGTGTGCATGCGGATCACCGCCAAGGCGGCGTGATCATGGCCCTGTGGGGTGCCTTGTTTGAATTCATGGAGCGCAATCGCCTGGATGTGATGATTGGCTGCGCCAGCATCCCGATGCTGCACAACGGCATCGTCACCGGCAACGCGGCGGCCAGCATTTGGCACCAATTGCGCGAGACCCACTTGGCGCCTATTCAGCACCATGTTCGCCCTCGTTTGCCACTGCCTGTGGACCAGCTGGAACACGATTTGTCGATTGCCCCCCCCGCGCTGATCAAAGGCTATTTGCGCTTGGGGGCCAAAATTTTGGGTGCACCCGCCTGGGACCCCGACTTCAACACGGCCGATCTGCCCATGCTGATGCAAACCGCAGACATTCCTGCGCGTTACCGCCGCCACTTTGCAGGGAATGCCTGATGCGTGTGCCCACCGCAGACCTGCAAACGACCATGTTGTTTGAGGCGTCACCGATCAAGGCACGCTCGACGGGGGATGCCCCTCAATCCATGGACGATGACGAGACGCCCGCAGGCCGAACCCGCTTGCGGGCGATTTTCATTTCGGACCTGCACATCGGCACACCGGGCTTCCAGGCCGATGCCTTGCTGGACTTCTTGAAGCACCACCCCAGCGACACCTTGTACCTGGTGGGGGACATCGTCGATGGCTGGCAGTTGCGCCGCCGTTGGTTTTGGCCGCAAAGTCACAACGATGTGGTGCAAAAGTTGCTCCGCCGTGCGCGCAAAGGCTGCCGCGTGATTTATGTGCCGGGCAACCACGACGAGTTCGCGCGCCACTTTGCGGGCCATGCCTTTGGCGGTATCGAGGTGGTTCACGACACGGTTCACACCACGGCCACGGGCCAAAATTTGTGGGTCATCCACGGCGACCATTTCGATGGCGTGATCCAGTGTGCCAAATGGCTCGCCTATGTGGGTGACTGCTTGTACGAGTTGACGCTCAAGCTCAACCGCCACCTGAACACCGGGCGCGCTCGCATGGGCTTGGGTTACTGGTCTTTGTCGGCTTACCTCAAATTGAAGGTGAAAAAAGCCGTCAACTTCATCAGCGACTTTGAAGTCGCGGTGGCGCAAGAGGCCAAGCGCCGTGGTTTCGACGGCGCGGTGTGTGGGCACATCCACCACGCCGAGATTCGCGACATCAACGGCATCTTGTATTGCAACGATGGCGATTGGGTCGAGAGCCGCAGCGCCTTGGTCGAGCACATGGATGGCCGTTTGGAGATCATCCATTGGGGCGAAGGCGCGGTCATGACGGTGCGCGAGATGAACGCTGTGGAGGCTTTGGTATGAAACTGGCACTGATCACCGATGCCTGGCATCCGCAAGTCAATGGCGTGGTCACCACGCTGCACGAGCTGGTGGCCGCTTTGGCTCCACTGGGTGTGCAGGTCGAGGTGATCCACCCCGGTCTTTTTGAAAACAAACCCTGCCCAGGCTACAAAGGCATTGATTTGGCGGTGCGCCCGGCCAAGCGTTTGACCGAGATGCTCGATGCCATGCAGCCCGATGCCATCCACTTGGCCACCGAAGGCCCGTTGGGCTGGGCGGGTCGCCGCTATGGCCTCAAGCGCCGCTTGGCATTCACCACAGCGTTTCACACCAAGTTCCCTGAAATCTTGCATGCCGCTTTGCGTGTGCCCCTGTCGTGGGGCTATGCCTTGTTCCGTCACTTTCACCGTCCTTCGTCGGGGGTGATGGTGCCCACCCAGGGCGTGCTGGACATGCTCAAAGGCCGAGGCTTTGAAAATCTCAAGCCTTGGACGCATGGCGTGGACCTGGGCTTGTTCGCGTACCACGACAAACCGCTGGACTTGCCTGCACTGGCGCATTTGCCCAGACCTTTGTCTTTGTTCGTGGGCCGTGTGTCTTACGAAAAAAACATCGAAGCCTTCTTGTCCATGAAGCTGCCGGGCACCCGTATCGTGTGCGGGGTGGGACCTTTGGAAGACAGTTTGCGCCAGCGCTTTCCCAGTGTGGTCTGGATGGGCGTTTTGCCTCGCCATGAATTGGCGCAGATTTATGCCGCCAGTGATGTGTTTGTGTTCCCTTCGAAAAACGAGACCTTTGGCTTGGTCATGCTTGAAGCCATGGCTTGCGGCACGCCTGTGGCTGCCTACCCCGTCGATGGCCCCTTGCAGGTCTTGGGGGCAGACACAGTCGGCGTGAAGGGGGGTGTTTTGCACGAAGACCTTCAGCAAGCCGTGACCCAAGCCCTGCGCATTCCGCGAGACCAGGCGCGGCGACGGGCCATGCACTTTGACTGGCCTCAGACGGCGCAAAGCTTTGCTTCTCATCTGGTGGATGTGCGCCAGCGTACCGAGTGTGACGCGAACGCTTCACATAATGGTCATCAAATTGACTTGAATGGTTCTTAGGATCAGAACGCAACGAGACGAAAACCAAAAACCATGAGTTCTGAATCCTCCAAAAGTCACAGTGACAAAGCGCCATCGCACCTGTTGGACCGCGACTTGAGCATTCTGGCTTTCAATGAGCGGGTGCTCGATTGGGCGCACCGCCCAGATGTGCCCTTGCTGGAGCGCTTGCGCTATTTGTGCATCGTCTCGTCCAACCTCGACGAATTTTTCGAGGTCCGCGCCGAGCCCCACGTGATGGGTGCTTTGCAAGGCCTGCGCACCGGGCCCTTCACACAAGACAGTTGGTCGGCCATCACCGAGCAGGCCAACGCCATGGTGGCTCGTCAGTACACGCTGTACAACGACGATTTGTTGCCCGCTTTGGAGCGCCAAGGCTTTCGCATCCTCTCGCACGGCGAACGCAACGCCGAGCAGCGCCGCTGGGTGCGCAGTTATTTCCAGCGCGAAGTCCAGCCCTTGCTGGTGCCGGTGGGGCTCGATCCCGCACACCCTTTTCCGCAGGTGGCCAACAAGTCTTTGAACTTCATTGTTCAGCTCTCAGGCAAAGACGCCTTTGGCCGCTCCAATGAAATCGCCATCGTCAAAGTGCCACGCGTTTTGCCGCGCTTGATCCCGCTGCCGGCCAAACTGTGTGGCGGCGCGACCTCGTTTGTGTTGCTGTCGAGCGTGATCCGTGCGCATCTGGCCGAATTGTTCCCGGGGCGTGGGGTGGGGCAGTTCTCCCAGTTCCGTGTGACGCGCCATTCCGACTTGGCGGTGGACGAGGACGACGTGGGCAACCTGCGCACCGCTTTGCGCCAGGGCCTGCAACACCGCAACTACGGCCAAGCCGTTCGCCTGGAGGTGTCTTCGGACTGCTCCTTGCGCTTGGCCGAGTATTTGCGCAAAGAATTTCAACTGCCCGAGTTGTCGGTGTTCCGTGTCAACGGGCCGGTGAACTTGGTGCGACTGATGCAGCTGATCGATCTGGCGCAAGCCCCTCATTTGCTGTTTCCGCCTTACAAGGCCAGCTATCCGCAGCAATTGCCTGCGCACGGCTCGATCCTGTCGCGCTTGCGCGAAGGTGATGTGCTGATCCATCAACCCTTTGAAAGCTTTGACGGCGTGCTGGCCTTTTTGCGCGAAGCGGTGTCCGACCCGAACGTGCTGGCCATCAAGCAAACCATCTACCGCACCGGCAGCGATCCGGCCATGATCGATCTGCTGCGCGAGGCGGTGCGTCAGGGCAAAGAGGTCACGGCGGTGGTCGAGCTCAAGGCCCGCTTTGACGAAGAGGCCAACATCAACTGGGCCGAGCAACTTGAATCGATCGGTGCGCAGGTGGTGTATGGCGTGGTGGGGCTCAAAACCCACGCCAAAATGCTGTTGGTCACGCGCCGCGAAGGCCGCAGCTTGCGCCGGTATGGTCACTTGTCCACGGGCAACTACAACCCTCGCACGGCCAGGCTTTACACCGACATCAGCTACCTGACGGCCGACCCCGCCATCACCCTGGACATGGACCAGTTGTTTGGTCACTTGGCCAGTCAAAGCAGTTTGCCCAAGATGAAGCGTTTGCTGGTGGCACCGTTCACGCTGCACACCGACATGCTCTCGCGCATCCGCGCCGCAGGCACAGCAGCGGCTGCAGGTCGGGGCGGTCGCATTGTTTTGAAGATGAATTCGCTGACCGATGTGCCCATGGTGGAAGCCCTGATGGCCGCAGGTCAGCAAGGTGCCCAGATCGACTTGGTCATCCGCGGGGCCTGCATATTGCCCGCCGGTGTGCCCGGCGTGAGTGAAAACATCCGGGTGCGCTCGGTCATTGGCCGCTTTTTGGAGCATTCGCGCGTGTTTTATTTCCGGGCCGGTGAGACCGAGTCTTTGTACCTGTCGAGTGCCGACTGGATGAGCCGCAACATGATGCGCCGTGTCGAGTTGGCTTGGCCCGTGGACGACCCGGCGCTGCGCCAGCGCATCATCGATGAATGCTTGCTGGCCTATTTACACGACAGCAAAGACGCTTGGGACTTGGCCCCCGATGGTCGTTATCACCGCGTAGGACTGCATGCAAAGGGTCACGGCGCACAAAACGCTTTGATGGCGCGTTACACCGCCGCACCTTCGCAGGCGTGAGCATGGACTTGATCTTGTGGCGACATGCGGAAGCCCACGATGCCGAACCGGGGCAAGACGATTTGCGAAGGGTCTTGACCCCCCGAGGTGAAAAACACGCCACGCGCATGGCGGTGTGGCTGGATCGCCAATTGCCCGAAGGCGTGCGCATTTTGACCAGCCCCGCGCTTCGGGCCGAGCAAACCGTGAAAGCCTTGGGCCGCAAATACAAAGTGCGCGATGCATTGTCACCCGGTGCGTCGGTGGACGACCTGCTGGAAGCGGCCGG
>JACCDI011543891.1_pt1 | contig 19411 bp, 20 predicted proteins | sample 7442791 | NCBI WGS metagenome assembly JACCDI01 (sample SAMN15323434, study PRJNA562643) | freshwater metagenome | isolation source: river surface water | place: USA:Blue River Watershed | collected 2017-08-15
GGGTGCGCAATGCAAGGCTATCGTGCGGTTGAATACCACGATGGATTCCGGCAAATAGTAGGCGAACGCCCATGGCCGCATGCGCAACCAACGCCATTGTCGCACCAAACTCGCATGCCACCGACCCAGCACCGCGATGTCCTCCATCCGAATCGATTCCACCGAAGCGGATGAAGATGGAGATGGTGCGAAGGAGAAATCGACGAATCGTTCCACCGAATGAATGCCTTCGATGTGCAACGTAGTGGGGGACACCATACGCGTCGAAGGAAACCCGCCATGCGCCTCGAACCCATCCATCATCGACCGCATCAAACACGTGGACTGCTCCAATGATGCATCCGCCGACGACAACACGATGCGCACTGCGTGGTTCGACGACCCCGGCACACGTTCCAAGCGAACCCCATCCTCCAAGCACAATCGTCCAAGTTTCATTGCCAACGGCGTGATGTGAAAACAAACAAAGATGGTCGGTCGATCGGTCGATCGATCGATCAGGTAAACAGCAACGTTATCGATCGATGGAATGTATATGCACGTGCGCGCGCGGCGTGGGTTTAAGTGGCATTGCTCATCTCATCTCATCTCATCTCATCTCAACTCAACTCAAATCGATGATGTTGTCGCGCGACGACGACGGCGCGGCGGAATGCATGAGTTGCCGCACGAACATGTACGTGTAACACTTCCACTTGCACCACAACTTGTGTTGTGTCTGTTGCTCTGCGGCGGTCGCCCCCATCGGGGTGAATGGGTTGTGCGGGTGGTCAGGGTCGTCTGTGAACAACAACTTTGCGAGACGCACGGGGTAGTCTCGTTCCATTGGCGGAAGAAGGACAGCAGCGACTGCAAAGGGATTCTGCTCGTTCGCCTCTTTGTCGAAGAATGACCTAACCCACTCCACGAAGGAATGATCCTTCAAGGCAAACTGCAAGTTGTCGTGTGGACCCAATTCCAACAGCGAAGGAACGATGCGGACTTGTTGTTGTTGGTTCAGCACGTCCTCCATGACCTGTTGGTGACGTTGCACCGCAACCTCCTCCTGCAGCAAACCACGCAACCTTACAATCTCCGACTGCATTGCTTGCACGTCTGGAAGCATTTGCGTCGCTGGTTGCGATGGTTGCGATTGTTGCGTTGCCTGTTGTGGCTGACGGTGGTACTGAAAGATTAATTGCGGCTTGACACTTTTGAATGCTTCAGGCAAATCCTTTGGGTAGTCCCGTACTTTCATTGTCCTGTTCTCATTGAACACTTTGCACAACAGATATGCAATGCCATCCCCCACTTCGCGATACTGTTGCACGGTGCCATCCTGTCCCTCCAAGAACAAGATCAAATACCGTCCACTTGCATGCATTGCCACTTGTATTACCTGTATCAAGCTCCATGCGGGAATCTCGTTCGCAGCTTTCTGCACGACATTTTCCAGCCTGCGCAACAGGCTTGTTTCCACCGGAGTTGGCCACTCGCCTTGCGCAACTTCGGTAGACCATCCCTCGATGTGGGGGTGTTTCACCACCATGAAATATCTTCTGATTCTTTCCTCCGACATGAGATATGCAGCAGTGCAAACGAAAAAAAAACAAACGGGAGAAAACAAAGGAAAAATAAGGAAAAAAAGCAAAGAAAGAAAAGACTTGGTTACACGTTACTACTACAATCACTGCACAAAAAAAGGTTGGAATGATGTGGTATATGTTTTCCCTGGCTATCTGCTGCTACATGACAAACAACACACTCTATCTACACATGTAAGTAAACATACGGACACACAAACACACAAACACCATAAAAACACTCACGATCGTCTGGTCATTGCGCTGCCAGCGACAACACCTCGGCCCGCTTCGCGCCTTTCTCTGTTTTGCGGCGCTTGGTCGACGGAATGGTGTTGGGGTCGATGGTGGTGCAAGTAGTGCCACTGGTAGCGGTAGTAGCGGTAGTAGCGGTTGCAGCAATAGTCGAAGATGAAGGAGGAAGGGTTGAAGGAGAAGGAGAAGGAGAAGGAGAAGGGGAAGGAGAACGGGATGAGGACACCGAAGAAGAAGTGGAATTGGAAGAAGTGGAAGTGGTGGACGATCGTGGGACGGGGGTGATGCCGCTGATGGTGCGGAAGAGGGCTTCCATCACGGCCATGCGGCGAGAAGGAGATCCGGTGCTGTGGAAACAGTGGCCTGGATGGGCGATGGCCACTGCGACATGGAACAACACGTATTTGCGCAATTTCCATCGGGTGATTTGCAGTTCCCGCACGATGAGGCGAAACACGGCGAGACACTTGGTGTTGAAGAGCACGTCGTCGGCGTTCGGCGTGGGGTGGTGTTGCGCCCACACGGCGGCAAAGTGGCGGCAACAGTGATCGGTGGAGGTGTACGTGGCAGCCGTCGACGGCGACAGGCGCGGCCACAACTGCGCGGCGCGATGCACAATCAGCAACAAGAACAACACGCGCAGCAACAAGTACCGCTGGAAGTCGCGGCGCTGGAAGGTGATGCCCAACATCGTTTGCAAATTGGCCTTGTGCGAACAACGGCGTTCGTAAAATTCCCCGAGCGCCTCCATCGTGCGCAATGGACCAATGTGCTCCGTGTAACACCGATACACCTCCTCCTTCAACCCACCTTCCTCCAACGGCGCAAACAACGGATTGTCCAAGTACTGGCAGCGCACCTCGTCTTCCAACATCGCAATGTCCACCTGCACCCCCCGCGAGCTCAACAGGTTTGCCACCACCAACCAGCGCGTCACATCGTACGACGTTACCACATCCACATCCACATCCATCACGGCATCACCGGTGGTGGCTTTGTCCTCTCCTTTGTCCTTTCCTTTGTCCTCTGGCCCATCGTCGGCGAAGGATGATGAAGCGGAGGATGATGAAGCGGATGGTTCAAACGACAATGGCGTCGCGGGAATCGTGTCGAGCATGGACATGGTTCAATCAATCTACTGAACAAAAGCAAGAAAGCAACCCAAAAATAAAATTATGTGGAGGAAGAGATGCGGTGAGAAGGGGGTTGGAAGACATGGAAGAAGAAGAAAATGGATGGAATCGACCAGGGATACATTGGTTAACAGTTACAGGTTGGTTCTACGGGAACATGGCGACACTCTTTACAAGACCCCCGAAGTAAACAGCAACTTCACGGATGCACACCGGCTCAAGAAGTGGGAAGTGGATGTGGCGATGGAAGTGTCGGAAGATGCACGTTGGCGCTTCGCAGGAAGCTGGTCGTCGTGGTTGTCGTGGTCGTCGTGGTTGTCGTGGTTGTCGTGGTTGTCGTGTTGTTGTTGTTCGACTTCTGCCGCTGCCGACGCCGCCACCAATTTGTGGACATCAAAGTGCAACAATTGATCGCGCCGTAAGTTGGCTCGGCAGGTGGGACACGCGGCGCACTGTCGCTGTTCGAACAGGCGACGCACACAATCTGTGCAGTACACATGGTTGCAGCGGGTGACCACGTTGGGGGTGTCGCACAGGCAAATGCGGCAATCGTCCTTAGCCAGCAACAAGATGCGCGGGATGTTGGGGAGAAACAGCATGTCTTGCGCCAGGCGCTCCAACAAGGCGCGGAACTGCGGGCAGCGTTCGTAGAAAACGTCGACGGTGTGCAGTTTGTTCGTGCGGCAGGCATGTTCGAAGCACACGCGGACCAGCTCTTCGTGGCCAAACCACTGCGGCATTTCGTTGCACAGGAATTCCACGCAACGGGCTATTGCGCGATCGTGGGCATCCGGATCTGCGCCTGCTGCGACCATTGCAGCAGGCGCAGAAGGTGGAGCAGACTCCACGATTTTGGTCAAGTGTCGCATCACCACTCGCAATTCAAAATCGTTGAAACGACATGCGGTGCTTGCCATTGACGTAGTAGGTGGGTGGTTATTGCTCATCACATCGGATGTGGATGTGGAGGATGAGAATGAAGATGAAGATGAGGATGAGGATGAGGATGAGGATGAGGATGCTTTTCCGCGACGTGCAAAGTGATGTCGGTACAAGTGCAGCATGTCGCGTGCAATGTCAAACTGTGAGCTCTTCACGGCACGCCAAAACACGGGGCCGATGCGGCGGTACATGTGGGGAGGTCGTTCCACGGCGTAGCGCACCAGTTGTCGGTCACCGGCGTCCACCCACTTGTCCAGGACAAAGGTCAATGTGAGTTGGAAGTGTTCGCAGGCCCATAGACACACCTCGCGCAACTCATGTCGGAGATGGCATTCGCGCAGGATGTGGCGCACCACGGCGTGCAAACACGGATAGGTCTGTCCGTGGCGCTGGTAGAAGGAATACAGTTCGTCGATGGCGAAGGATGCGGTCACATCGCACACGGTTTGCGGAATGTGCATGGATTCCGGTCGCCAAGAACACGTCAACCACTTGGCCATGCAAATGCGCGCCAACGATTGCGTGCAGGAAAGCGATGATGATGAGGGTTGGAAGTCTTGGTGGTCGTCTTGGAGTTGTGGGTGTGGGTGTGGGTGTGGTCGTTGGGCGCGGGTATCTGCCAGCGCCAAGTCCAGGTGTTGTGCGCAACGATAAAGGTTGTACAGGACTTGGCGGCTGATGAGGTATTCGCCCCATTCCGACAATGCCAGCAACTCCATGCGGAAATCCTCTTCGCTCACCTCCGCGGGATGGCATCCGGTCACCACAATCGCAGGTTCGTAGTAGGTGCGTTCATCGTGCATGTCGGCGGGCCACACAATGTTCTTCGGCGTGAGACACGCGGCCGACGGACGATGGTGGTGATGGTGGTGCTGCGGCTGCGGCTGCTGTTGGAGAGGTGGGAATTGTTGGTGTGGTTGCGGTGGTGCTGGCATCCAGGTCGATGGAGGAGGAGGAGGAAGAGGAGCCACACGAAATGCAGGCCCCAAAGTGACTCGGGTGGTGGAAACTGGGGGACGAGACATGGAACAACAACAAAAAACAACGACAAACAAAACAAAAGAAACAATGTGTTCTAACCAAAAAAAATCAACTTGTGACCAGACTGTGGTGTGGCAAACAAATAATTGATTTGTGTTTGGACCACACGAGAAGGCGTGGTGTTGTGAGAAGGGGAGAGGGAGAGGTAGTGCTCCTGCGTCCTAGGCTCCCAGGGTGATACAGTGCTAACCTTGTTCTAGAACAGGGTTATGTAACCCTAACCCTAATCCTAATAAACCCTAACCCTAACCCTAATAGAGGAGCAGCAGCAGCAGCAGGAGGAGCAGGGAACATGTAAAGTCCCTGGACAGAATAGGAGCAGCAGCAGCAGCAGCAGGAGCAGGAGGTGAAGTGAAGTGAAAGGAGGGGAAGTGAAAGGAGGGGAAGTGAAGTGAAGTGAAGTGAATGTTGGATGATGGTTAAGAGTGATTACAGAGCAAATTGCACGACTACAAAACAAGATATACAGCAGAAATACACACAAAAACATACAGTTTTATGGTTGGTTTCCGTTATTGGTCTTCATGTTCAGCATCGCTGTCGTCGGAAGTGAGATCGATCAGGATGGGTTCTCGAGGTCTCTTGAGGGGTCTGAGTTGACTGAAGAGGCTTCTGGATTGTCGCAGATGAGGAGGGGTGCGAGTGAGGGTGGTGAAGTCTTCAAGGACAAAGGGAGCGGGGAGAAGGGGGACGGCGGGGAAGGGAATGGTGCGGCGGCGGTGTGCTGCTGGTTGTTTGACCTGGAGAACGAGGAACGGGGTGTCCGAAAAGTGCAAGAGAGGAACGATTTGGGTTTGGTTGGTGAGGAGATCGGGACAGGAAGCCAGCGCCGCTTCCACTCGGTCGGTGGCGAGATAGAGTGGATTGGCGGAACAGTCGTGGACCAAATGGATATCGAAGTGCTCCAATAGCAGTTCCCGGTGCTGGTCGATGGAGGTTTGCACGCACTCGAGGTGAGGCAGCCAGATACGGCCACCGGGGGCCATAAATCCTTCGGTGGCGAATGCGGGCAGGGTGGTGGCAAAGAATTTGTGTCCCCAGCGTTCCCTGGCCCATCCCACTGGGGAAAAGAAGTAATCGAGGATGATGTGGTTGAAGGCAACCACTCCCCACTTCGCTTTCATGGATTGGAGCATGCGACGAGTGTCAACGAAATTGGCCCTGCAATGTTCTTCAATGTGGTCATCTTTGTGCTTGTCGTCCATGGTGAAAACAGAAGCTCCAAGTTGTGCCAAAGCTTCGCAGCGCACACGATCTCGGAATTCCTGTCCACGATTGGGGCGAATGACATCATGGGCAAACACCATGCCCAACAACAGCACTTTGGAGTGCGATTCGAGTGTAATCGGTTCGTCGGTCGTCGTCGTCATCATCAGTATGTGAATGTGTAACAAAAAGTGTAACAAAATAAAAGCAATTGTATTTGGTTCAATGTTGCACCAGTGAATGGTCACGATTGAGTTTGTTTTTTTTTCAAAGAAGTAAATGTGATTGAATTATGGTAGCAATCCCACTACGATTCCACTCCCTGCTTCCCTCTCCGAAGCCCTGCCCACATATCTGTGTTCTTCAACACAGGTCTTCTTTCCTGCACGAAAATGCGAAAATCCGAAAATGCGAAAATGCGAAATTTGTCGTTGAATTACCATGGGTTACAGAGATAGAGAACATGGCACGAAACTACGAAACTACGAAAGTACGATACTACGAGAGTACGATACTGCAAAATTACAAGACTACGAGACTACGAGACTACAATGCTGCAAAAAATTGCACATGGAGAAGTATGGGTATGAATTACTCGATGAACATGTCGCGCTTCATGGATGCGGAGGGGTCGAGTGCGAAGTGGACGGCTTTCTGTGCGAGGACCTTGAGGAAGGGTTGTTTGTGTTCGGTTCGCCGGATGTGTACGTCTTCAAAGGTGAGCGGGTCGTGCACGACGAGGAGGTGGTGATGTTGGTCGAGCAGTTGCAGGAAGTGCTTCTCGTGCTCCATGGGTTCGCGCCAGGTGCTTGCCTTTTTGCGGACGAGTTGTGCGCGGCGTCGCGCTTCGTGGATGGCTTCGTTGTCGGGGGAGCCGAGTTCTTCGCGCACGGAGCGCAAGAGACGCAATTCGCGGCGGGTGCCGAAGTCGATGAGGAAGCGGATGTATGCGTCGATGCTGCTGGGGATGAAATCGCTGCCGAGCAAGGTGTCGGTGGAGCCCAACATGTTATGGCGCCGAAGGTTGCGCGTGGCCATGTCTGCCCTTCTGCGCTCCTCGTCCTCTTCGTGCGCCCGTTGTCGTCGGCGGGCGATCGCGGATTGTTCTTTCACACTGTTGTGTTTGCGGTGGATCTCTTCTTCTTCTTCTTCTTCCTCATCATCTTCGGAACACAAGTCCACGGTTGTGTTATGGTTGGCGGGAGAAGCAATCACGACGCGGCGAGACTTGGAAGGTTTGGCGGGAGTGGGTGGAGGAATGGGAGAGGAGGAGTCTGCTGCAAAAATCGATGTGCGCGGTCGCTTCAGAGGAAGACAGAGAGGAAGCGGGAGAGGAGTTGCAACCGTGGCGGCGACAGTGGCAGTGGCAGAGGCAGCGGCGCCTTTCTTTTGTTTAGTTCCTCTTTTTTTGGGGCCAGAGCCAGAGCCAGAGCCAGAGCCAGAGCCAGAGCCAGAGCCGGTTGCGGGAACGGGTGTCGTTGGGGATGTGGGATGGTTGGTGTCGGCGTCGGCGTCGGTGGCGGTGGTTGCATCGAGGTTGGCGCGAAGAATGTTGGCGGCGGCTTGCGCGGCCACGGCTTTCAAGTGTTTGTCGCCGAGGATGTGGCGTGCGTAGTCCGAGCGACGAGCGGTGCAGATGGGGCGCGGACACACATCGCAGCGGAAGAGTTCGACGTCGATGGGTTCGTTGGGATAGGCAACCTGAAAGCGCCGAACGTGCGCAACCGTCCTCTTGTGAGCAACAAACTTGGATTTGTTGTCGCACTGCTTGGCACACACTGCACAGTAAAACGGGTCGGCGTCAGAGGCAGAGGCGGGAATCTGTTTCTCGGTGGCGATCGACGTCGACGGTGACTGCGCAGGCAAGGAGGAGGGCGACGATGGCGGTGATTTGGACTGGGATGGAATGGTGGTAGTGGTGTTGGCTTTGGGAACAACGACATCCTCATCCTCATCCTCGTCCTCGTCCAAGAAAGAAGCGGGTTTGGGGACCGACCGGCGTTGACGCTTGAAGATGTTGTCTTCCTCCGTGTCTTCTGGTTCCTCTTCTTGTTCCTCTTCTTGTTCCTCTTCCAATTCAGAAGAAGAAGAGTCAATGTCGATGATGTCCGATGGATTGACGATGCGTGGTGCGGCGGCGGCGGCGGCAGCGGGAGATGCGGAATCGATGGTGGTGGCGGTGTCCGTGTCGGTGTCGGCGGCGCAGGAAGCGGAAGAAGTGGTGGAAGAGGAGGGTTGGATTCTCCGGAAGGACATGAATCCGTCGGAACATGCGCGGTTGGCGGATCGTTTCTTGAAGTCGTGCAGCGCGTCCTCGCCGAAGAGGATGCCGATCAGTTCGAAGAATCGATTGACGACGTAGAGTTGCAGCTCGGCATATTGGTCGGCGGATGCTTTGCGCTTGAATTGGCTCTTGGCGCGGTGTCGGTCGGCGAAGCGCTGGTCGTCGGCGGACAGGGTGCTCCAGATGCAACGTTTGAGGCGCGTTTCCTCTCGCACGAAAGAGAAGACACTGGGGAATGATTCGAGTAATTTGCTCCGGATGGAGGTCAACAACTTCTTCTTCTGCGCGGTCGGTTGGTGGGACATCCGACAGAAGGTGGTGATTTGCTGCGCAATGTGCGGACTGATCGGAGAGACTGAAGAACTCATGACCGTCGAAATGCTCAATGATGCGCTTTGTTTTAGTTTTTTTGTTTTGCTTTTGTTTTTTGTTCGAAAACAAACTCGCACGATATGTGGTGCGAAAAAAAGGAAAGGATGGAATGAATTGTGATACCCTCTCATCTCCTGTCCTGCTCGCGCACCTCGTGTTCTGGGAGCCTAGGACGCAGGGGATGTAACCAAAAACAGTGAGCACTCCTGTGATGAGGTGCATGGAATAGCGGAATTCCTCTATTTGTGGCGGCGGCGATGGGTGTGTGCGGTGCGGCGGTGGTGGTGGCGGCGGCGGCGATGGGTTGTACGTTTGGTGCCTTTGCCTCGGGTGCGCCTGCTGCTTCTGCTTCTTCTGCTTCTGCTTCTGCTTCTGCCGCCGCCGGTGCGCATGCGTTTGGCGAAGGCGGCGAAGGATTCTCTGTCGCCATCGAGTTCGGAGTCATCCTCCAGGTGGTCTTCGTCGTAGTCCCCACGCTTCCTGCGGCGGAATGTGCGCAAGTCGATGTCTGCGCCGTACGACCCATCATCCAACTCTGCGGCCAGATCGTTCCAGCGAGAAGAAGAAGAAGAAGGTGACAGAGGCGATGGTGGTGATGATGGTGATGATGGTGATGATGGTGATGATGGTGACAATGCAAGGAAGTCGTCCATGTCGTCGTGGATGGAGGAAGAGGGGCGTCTCTTGCGCCGGTCCACCATGTATTCGTCGTCTTCCAAGTCCATATCGTCGAATCGATCGCGTTTCTTGCGATGGCGGAAGGGAGTGGAGGGTCGTTGTCTGTCGCGGCGATCCTCCCCCATGCTGCTGCTGCGGCGGCGGCGCTTGAATGCTTCTCCTTCTTCTTCGAACTCCCCCTCTGGCCCCAGATCGCGGAGTCGGCGGCGACTGCCTCGATCTTCGGAGCGCGCGCGTTTGCGGAACTCCTCTTGCATGGCGCCTGGGCCATCCTCCTCCTCATCGTACTCCTCTTCGAAGAAACGTTTCATGGCGGTCTCGGTCTCGGTGTCAGTGTCGGCGACGGCGGCGGCGAAAAGATGGGCGTGCGGTTGAACAGTGCGGTGTGAAGTACATTGTGCAGAGAAAACTTTGGAAAAAAGGAGGAAAGGAAAGGAAAGGAAAGGAAAGGAAAGGAAAGGAAAGGAAGACAAGAAGGGATGCGACATGCAATGATCTTACGCGAAAGTTACATGGATGAATCAATCAATCAATCAATCAAGCACATACACGACAGAGACAACAACAACAACAACAACAACATGGGTGCTATTCGAATTCTTCGACGAATTCCAGGGATCGCTTGTGTCGGTGGGCGAGGACGTGGAGGGTGGTGTGCATCGCGACGTCGGCGTCGGGGTGCTGGAGATAGATGGGCAGGCGGTGGGTGAAAGAGGAGCAGCCGAGGAGCATGTCATCGAACTCCTCCGGGAAGGCTGTCCACTGGTCGATGTCGCCGTCGAAGGAGCTGGCGTGCGCAAACATGCCGTTGGCGCGCTGCAGGTGTCGACAATCCCATCCGCTGACGTCGCAGTGGAAGTTGGCGCAGTAGGCAAACATGTTGTCGGCGATGCGCAGTTGGGGGAAGTGGAGGCCGGACAGGTCGGCGTGGAGCAGCCAGCAGCCCTCGAACATGGAGCGCGCCTCGATGAGACAGGTGGTGTCGAGTTTGCCCAGGTGGGTGAGTGCGCAGCAGTTCTTGAAGGCTCGGTTGGCGATCGGTGCGATGCGCCAGCCACGCACGCTGCAATTGAAGCGCAGGCAGTTGTGCAGGATGCTGGTCATGTCGTCGCAGCAGTCGGAGAAGTGCAGTCCGTGGAGCGGCTGGTTGAAGGAGACGCAGGACTCGAAGAGGTGGGCGGCGTCGGTGACGCGAGACACGTCGAGTTCAAAGGGCTGGTTGAAGGCGGCGGCGTCGCGCAGCATGCTGTTGCACTCGACGAGCGCGCGGGTGCAGCCGAAGAGGATGGGTTGGTTGAACTGTGCGCAGCCGTGGAGGAAGCGGTTGAGGTTGCGGGCGCTGATGGGCTGCCAGTTGGTGAATGGCTGGTTGAACTGTGCGCAGTGGGCAAACATGCCGCCGAAGTCGGTGGCGCCGCGCACGTTCCAGAGGCCCACGGGGTGGTTGAAGGCGCTGCAGCCGCGGAACATGTCGCGGAAGGTGGTGACGCAGCGGGTGTCCCAGGCGGACAGGTCGCCGTCGAAGGCCTTGCAGTGTTGGAACATGGCTTCCATGGAGGTGGCGGAGGAAGTGTCCCAGGCGGACAGGTCGCCGCGGAAGTCGGTGCAGCCGTCGAAGCAGTGCGAGAAGTCTTCCACGTGGGACACATCGAAGTGGTTCAGGTTGACGTCGGTGAGGTTGCTGCAGTTCTGGAAGGTGGACGCCAGGAAGAGCAGATGTGCGCCGACGGTCCAGGTGTCGAGGTCGCGGCCGTCGAAGAGCAGGCAGTTGTCGAACATGGCTTCCATGTCGATGACCGAGTCCAGGCGCCAGTGGCGAAAGCGGCCGTGGAAGTGGATGCAGTCGCGGAACATGCCCACGAAGCGGCGCACGCCGCGCACATCCCAGCGTGAGAGGTCCAGTTCGTGCAGCTGGTGGCAGCCCTGGAACATGCCGGACAGGTCGTTGGCGGCGACGGAGAGGTCCCACTGGTCGAGTCCGCAGTGGTCGAGCTGCAGGCGGGTGCATCCGCGGAACATGTCCGTCAGGTTGGTCAGGTGGGTGCCCACCTGCCAGTGGCGCAGATCGAGGCGCTCAAGAGCAGTGCAGGCGTGGAACATGCTGCGCGTGCTCACGCAGTTGGACACATCCCACTGGTCGAGGCCGCGCAGCTCGACCGCGTCCCTCACCTCCATAAACATGGCGATCATGCGGCGCACGTTGCGCATGTCCCACTGCGCAAAGGAGAAGTGGATGTGTTGGGCTTCGCGGAACATGGTGGTCGCCTCCACCAGGCTTTGGGTGCACCAGCGCGAGAGGTCGCAGCCCTCCAGGTCGCACTCGCGAAAGGCGTTGCTCATGTCGGCGATGGCGAAGGTCTCCCAGTGGTCGATGTGGCCGTGGGTGTGCAGGTAGCTCTGGTGAGACCCACGCTTGAATTCGCGCAGCAACGGATGGAATTCCCAGCGCTCGACCACGTGCGGCAAGAAGGACACGATGTAGTACTGGAGGTCCGGTACCTGCATGCCGGCGCGGTGGAGACACAAGCGCGCGGTGCGGTCGCGGAATCGCCGGGCGAAGCGAAAGGCCGCCAATTGGGCCGGTTGCGTGCATCCGAGCATCGTGCACAGTTTGTGCAGGAAGGGGCGATCCTCGAGGTGCGCGTACTGCGGGACGTCGTCTTCCGTCATCAGCGACGACAACAATCCACTTCCTTGGTCGAACCGAGTCAGCTCCGTCCAGATCGACTGCAATGTCTCCGCGGGAACAGTCTCGGGAGAACTCATCTTCCTCTGAATGCTGCTGCCTGTGGACACAATGACACACGGTGAGACAATGCGTTCGCAAACACGACACACGAAACAACAATCACGAGTCTTTCCTTACCTGATGGGAGAAGAGAGATGGAGATGGAGATGGAGATGGAGAAAGGTACAACAATCCAACACAAACTGTGACCAGTGTGTGTATGTGTTTTGAAGCAAGTTAAGTTAAGTCAAGTCAAGTGAAGTTGACTGTGAATGTGAGGGAATGTGAAACAAATAGGATGATGCGCACAGTCACTCAATGTCACATTCACACACTCACTCACTCACTCAGTGTTGTAGAACACTCCCTCTCACCTCTCACCTCTCACCCCCCACCACGTGGTGTTAGAGGAATTCCCTTAATCTCGGGTACACGCGTGTACCCTGGAAGTGTGCACAGTGCATTCTGTGAGCCATAACACTGTTGTAGGTGTGTGTTCTGCGCCATGCGCGGTTGCAGTAAAACAGAGCAGCAGCAGCAGCAGCAGCAGCAGCAAGGGGAAGAGAAGGGTAAGAGAAGGAGAAGAGTGTGGGGGAGAGAAGGGGAAGAAGGGGAAGAAGGGTGGTGGATGTGGCGACGCAAAGTGGGTTAGGGGAGTTACAGAAAACAAGACAAACTACAGCAAACTACATACACACACGAGTGGCAAACGGCAACGACAAGACACAGAAGACACAGAAGACATGGATTACAAGGTGAGTTCGGCGGCGGCGGCGGCGGCGGCGGCAGGAGAGTGAGGTGTGTGCAAGGAGATGGAGGGTGGGAAGAGGAAGGACACGCGGCGATATCCGTGGTGTGCGGCGAAGGACAACAGGAGATGTTGCAGTGCGCTGACCAACACCGCAGGCGGCAAGGTTGCGCTATGGATGAATGTCGGCAAGCGGAGAGTGCGAACGTCGATGACGAGCACTGGCGCCGCATCTGCTGCCTTCGTGTCCCCCTCTGCGACAGGGCAAGGAGAGGGATGAGGAGAGGGATGAGGAGGAGTGCGGAGACTGAGTTGGAACAGCAATTCGAAGGCATGTGCGTCGCAGGGCATGTCTTGGCAGTTGCCGCGCACCAGCATCATCGGCCGGAATTTGCGCAGGTGTGAGTGGCGCAAGATGGTGAAGTGGCGCACGGAGCTCTGCAGGAGGAACAGGCGCAAGGTGACAAAGAGCGAGCGCAGGGTCGCCCCCGCCGACGAATACCAGAACATCAAATGGTTGCTGAAGATCGGCTCGACCACCTTATCCACCAACACCGCATCCGCCATCGACTCGGGAACTGCCACGGACATCATTCTTCTCTTTCTCTATTCGCGTTCTTTTGCAAAGTGTATCTCGGCACACGAGATTGTGGTGCGATGTACTTGAATTCGAGGACAATCTTTCCCAGAAAATCGAAGAATTTAATTATGCGCACTCCCATCTGCGCCTGCGCCTCCGCCTCACTCTCCCAGCCTGTGTCCCCACCTCACATCCCCCGTGGGTCGGAGGGCCGTTTTTTCATGCGTGGGTCGGAGGGCCGTTTTTTCACCACCGAAAGAGAAGTTCTCGGTCGGGAGCGATGGGTTCTCGGAGGAGGCGCAGGTCGTGGTCATCTTCTTCCCGTTCAGGTTCAAGAGCAGGTTCAGGTTCAGGTTCAGGTTCAGGTTCAGGTGGAATTGCTTCCGAGACAATGACCCAGGAGTTGGCATCACTTGTACCACCAGAACCATGGGAACCATGGATGTGTTGAGGTCGCCGCGGCCGCAATGCAGAAGTGAGGTTGGTGTCGACCTCCACATCGACGTCGGATTCGGAGTCGATGTAGGGAGCAAACCTGTGCAACTGGAGTTGTTCCAGAGGGCGCTTCAACTGCGCCGTGGGGGAAGGACATGCAGATGCGGCGGCGGCGGCATCGAAGGATGAAGAACAGGATGAGGAAGAGGATGAGGAGAAGGATGAGGAGAAGGATGAGGAAGAGGGATCGTGTTTGGCCAGCAACTGGCGAAGGACGCGGGGGAAGTCTGGCTGGTCGTCGAAGACCAATCGATATCCTTCCTGGGGAATGCGCAGGGTGATGTACACGGAATGTTTGCGGAAGGGCAAGATCGCGCAGCCGCAGTGGCAGAGATAGTCCTTGCACACAAACGTGCGCCTTCGAAAGAAATTGGTTTCGGCAGTGGGTCGGAATGGAAGGCGACTCGTGCCTGCGGCGCTGCTGCTTCTGCTGCCAGTGGTCGCCGCCTGCAACAACAATTGCGAGAGCACGTGCGGAAACTCCGGCTGGTCCTCGAACACGAGTCGGTACCCTTCTTCCGGCGCAAACAGAGTCACGTACACCAAGTGTTCCAAAGAAGGGTACATGTAACAATTGCACGCACACAGATAGTCTCGATGCTGACACTCGCGGCGCAAGAGGGGATCGGTGTGGTGTGGCGTCGTGGTTGTCCTCATCGTCATTATGCGTTCACTAATGGGTACTGTGTTTGGTGTGTGTTTGGTGTGTGTTTGGTGTGTGTGGTGTGTGTGCGTGGTGTGCGAGGGAACCTAGCGTTGCCACTCGCAGCCCTAGACTCAACCCTACCTTGTCCACCTCCTCAACCTCTGCTCCTGCGTCCTAGGCTCCTAGGCTCCCAGAAAAAACAACGGGTCGGGAGTGTCACAGGGGGTGCATGGGGGAAAAAGGAGGACCGGTCGCACACCCATCTGCAAAATGTGATTGTCAAACCGTGCACCGTGCACCGTTCGCATCTTTTCTGTTCTGTTCTGTTCTGTTCTGTTCTGTTCTGTTCCGTCGTACAAGCCATGCGCGCCACCCGCAACAACAAAGTGCACCATCCGGCGGAAGAGACGTGGATCCACTTCTCGCGCCAGAAGACCACGACCCGCAACACCTTCCTCAAACTCTCCAGAGCCAAGCGCATCGCCCTGGGCAACGCGGAGCAACAACTCTTCTTGCGATGCACTGACCTGCGACAACACTATCGCGCAGCCACCGCCGATTCCTCCTTCAGCGCAACAAACAAGGACAAGGTCAAGGACAAGGTCAAGGACAAGGACAAAGAAGAGGACAAGGACAAGGTCAAGGACAAGGACAAAGAAGAGGACAAGGACAAGGACAAAGAAGAGGACAAGGACAAGGACAAAGAAGAGGACAAAGACAAAGAGGACGAAGAGTGGGAGTGGCGCGCGCTGCAACAGATGGATCCCCTGGCACTCTGCGATGTACGAGAACACCTGGAAACCATCCACCGCCTGCGCACGGAACTCTTCGAACTCATCCGCACCTTCCACTGGGAGCAACAACACTTTGAACACTTCGAACAGTACATGGCCGTCATCAACCCTTCCACCGCGCAACAAATGCCACTCGACCGCGCATCCCCTGACACCGTCGCCTCTCTCCTCTTCGAGGCACCAAGCACCACCAGCAGCAGCAGCAGCACCAGCAGCACTCGAATGGCGCATCTTCCTGCCGAACACCATGATCGCGAACATCACGAAGAGGACGAACCTGACCACGAGAATGCGGAGGAACACGTGCAACACCACCGTGCAGATCCTGCAGAAGATAGCGCAGACAGTGAAGACGATGGAGACGACGATGACAATGACGATGAAGACTACGTGGACGAAGACGACGAAGACGACGAAGAAGACAGGTAGGTAGATAGACAGATGTAGATTGATTGATTGATTGAAATCGGTAGATTGTTGAGTAGTGTGTAGATACGTAGCATGTTGGGATTGTCTTTGTAACTTGCTGTAATAATCACGCGCCAATTCGCACCTGTTGTTGCAATCGTTGTTTCGACTTGAGGCACTTACACGCTCGCCAAAAAATACATACACACCTACACACCTACACACCTACACACCTACACACATACACACATACACACGTACACACTTACACACCTACGTTGACACCATCTGTCGTGTCTTTTTCACTTTCACAGATTGCGCTCAATGCGCGGCTTCTTTGGCGGCTTTGCTTTCACTGCCGCGACAGAGGAAGCACCGGACACGGAGGAAGAACCAGAGGCGGCGACGGCGACAGCATCCGTGGAAAAAGCATCCGTGGAAGCAGAAGCATCCGTGGAAGCAGAAGCATCGAGGGCAAGCTGCTTCCGTATCTCGGCGGGACCACCCATTTGCTTCGGCGCGTGCGCGATCACGTGCGCGTGGTGCTTGCGCTCTTCTTCCTCCAGGAACGCGCAGTGTCGTTCCGTGAACTTCGGCGAGCGCGAGCGATGGTCGAAGGTCCCCACCACCAATATCTTGTTGGGATGCAACAGCTTGTCGTACACCGTGTCGCTTTCCGGACACACCCAGTATTCGCGCCGCTTGTGGCTGATTTTGAACGCCAGGCTGCTGATGCGTTTCACCTCCCGTTCCTGTCGAAACACATCAACCACCGCCGCCGCCGCCTCACCCTCTTCCTCCTCCTCCTCTGGACACACCTCCTCCTCATCTTCCGCATCGTCAATCTGGCTGTTGCTGCGCGGCCTCTTCGCGCGGTTCCACTTCTCATCGTCGTCCTCCGTGTTCTCTCCCTCCTCCACGTACATAGACGACCGTATCCTCACCTCCCCAACATCCGAATCCGAGCGATTGCGCTGAGAATACGTGCTTCCCGCGGATGTTGGACACACGGGGGCCACCCTCTCCACACGCGGCGTGCTCGGCGCAGACACCGACACCGACACCGACACCGACCCTTCGTCCATCTCCCCCTTCCCATCCTCTCCATCTTCCGCATCCTCTCCATCCTCTCCATCTTCCGCGTCTTCCGCATCCGCATCTTCAGAGTCTGCTTCTTCGCCGCCATCCTCTTCATCCGCAACCACTGCTTCTACTGCTTCCACTGTTTGATGTTCCACCGCACGTGGCTGATGCGGCTGAGACAACGAAGGAGGAGGAGGAGAACGGGGGGAGGTTGAACCAAAGGAAGTGGAAGCAATGGAAGTGGAAGCAAGGGAGGTCGAACTGGGTTCGGCTTCGACTTCGGCTTCGGCTTCGACTTCGACTCCGTCCGGTTCGTCTGCTTCATCCGGTTCGCTGTCGCTAGTGTCCAGGGGATTCGATTCCACCACCACCACCACCGCCGCCGGGTTGCGCGACCGGGAGGATGATCTGCTTGCCTTTTGCGCCACCCTCTTTGCTTCGCGCTCTGCCTTTTCGGCCGCCTTCTTCGCTTCGCGCTCTGCCTTTTCGGCCGCCTTCCTTGCCTCCAACTCTGCTTTTTCGGCCGCCTTCCTTGCCTCCAATTCTGCCTTTTCGGCCGCCTTCCTTGCCTCCAACTCTGCTTTTTCGGCCGCCTTCCTTGCCTCCAACTCTGCCTTTTCGGCCGCTTTCTTTGCAGCCCGTTCTTCTTCCCGTTTCTGTTTCTCGGCCTGCTTCATTGCCTGCTTTTCTTCCGCACTCATCTGCGCCGCACCCGCACCCGCACCCGCAGACACAGAAGACACTGATGATGCCACGGTGCCAACGACAACAACAGCACCCGCCTCGTTCTTCTTTCTCCACCAGGTCAAGTACTGCGTCAGTCCTGGAGGCCGAGCTTTCTTCGCCGTCAAGTTGCGCACGCGTTTCTCTTCCCACCTCGCCAACTCCTCCGCAGACATCGCGTCGAAGTTCAGCACCTCCTCCTCCGCCGCCGCCGCCACCGCCACCGCCACCCTCTTCTCACCTTCCTTCTTCGACCCACCACCTTTCTTCGACCCACCACCTTTCTTCTTAGCGGCGGCGCCGCGGCTACCACTGCTGCTACCACTACTGCTGCCGCCGTTGCAGCCGGTTCCTGTTGCTGTTGCCGTGGTCATGATCACCCGCTCCTCCTCCTCCTCCCGCGCCAACTGATCCTCCCAATCCTCTTCCTCTTCCTCCTCCTCCATCGCTGCTTCCATCGCTGCTTCCATCGCTGCTTTCATTGCGCCTCCTCCCCCAGACTCCAACTCCACCACTTGCGCCGACGCCGAAGCCGACGCCGACTCCGACTCCGACTCCGACACCTGCTGCGACCCTTCCACTTCTTCCTTCTCTTCTTCCTTCTCTTCATCCTTCTCTTCTTCCGACTCCGACTCCGACTCCGAACCCGAATCCGAATCCGACTCCGAACCCGAATCCGATTCCGAATTGCCGTCTTCAAACACCGTGGCGGTCATCGTCTTTGTCTTCGATGTGAACGTCGGATGCGCCACCGACTGCGTTGCCGCCTTCGCCTTCTTCGTGTTGTTTGTCTTCGTTGTCTTTGTTGTCTTTGTTGTTTTGTTTGCCGGCGCATGGCTTGCCGGCGCATGGCTTGCCGCCGTTGCCTTCTTCTTCGGATTTGTTTCCGCGCCGACTGATGCTGATGATGATGATGTGTTCTTGGAGTTGCTGGAGGATGGTTGCATCAGACTGGGGGGCATCATGCTGGAAACTCTCGGAGGCGCTGAAGGCACGGAAGGCACGGAAGGCACGGAAGGCACAGAAGGCACGGAAAGCACGGAAGGCACAGAAGGCACGGAAGGCGCTGAAGTGGTCGCGGAAGACGCTGAAGGCATGGATGGGGAAGAGGGAAACATGGCTTCCAGTACGGCTGCTTGTACTTTCTTGATTCGCGCGGACCCGACAACGCCGCCGCCTGCGCCAATCTCTTGCGCACACAAGGTCACGGCGCACTCTACCACGTCGCGCAGTATCACGTCCAGGCCGGACTGCACGCCCGCGCTGATCACTAAGCGCAGCCCCTCCACCAGTCCCTTGCGCAGTCCTGCTTCCAACGCCGCCGCCAACGACGCGCCGAACACCTCGCAATCCAGGCGCGGCGCATCCTCTCCATCCACATCCACACCCTCCACATCCCCCCCTACCGACAAGCGCCGCAATCGACCCCATTCCTCCACCCCCGCACTCACGCCTACCTCTCGACCCGCACGCACGCCCGCACTCACTCCCGACTCCAGGTGCGACGCCAGATGCAACGACAGACCCGCACACACTGACAACTTTCGATCCATTCGCATTCTACCACGATAACTGTTCCTCTACCACGATAACTGTACCTCTACCACTATTCCTCTCTCACAACCCACTTTTAAAATTATGCGAAACCCCACACTCACACCCACACTCACACCCACACTCACACCCACACTCACACCCACACACCCTCACCACTCACACACCCCCTCACACAC
>JACCDI011150693.1_pt1 | contig 19399 bp, 18 predicted proteins | sample 7442791 | NCBI WGS metagenome assembly JACCDI01 (sample SAMN15323434, study PRJNA562643) | freshwater metagenome | isolation source: river surface water | place: USA:Blue River Watershed | collected 2017-08-15
CTCGTCCACCTCCAGGCGCAGGTCACGCGGCACCACCGGGCGGTAGTTGCCGCGCAGGCCCCAGGTCTGCGGCCGGTCGCGCCGGCGCATCTCGAGCACATCGCGAAAGCCGCGCGTGGTGATGATGCCGGTGCGCGCCATCTTGCGCTCGAGCAAGGCGTTGGTGCCGACGGTGGTGCCGTGCACGATGGTCGCCAGCGCCTGGGCCTCGGTGCCCTCGCTCAAGGTCTGCACCCCGGCGGCCTGCAGCGAGCGGCGAATGCCGTTCATGAAGCCCACCGACTCTTCGCCCCGGGTCGAGGGCACCTTGACGATGTGCGCGGCGCCCGCGGCCTCATCGAGCACAAACAAATCGGTGAAGGTGCCCCCCACGTCCACCCCCACCACCAAACGTCCACTGCTCATGACTTGTCCTTGTGCGTGACCAGGCCCAGGGCCTCATCGTGTGCGCGCGCCTGGGCGTCGCGCCGTGCGGGATCGCCCCAGCCGCCGCCGCCCGGGGTTTCCAGGCGCACCCGCTCGCCCTTGCGCAAGCGAATGCCCAGCATCTTCGAGACCATGGGCGGGCGCTGCCAGTCCTGCCCCTGCTGGTACATGAAGACATTGGGCAGGGCCGGCTGGCCGCCGTTGACGCCCTGCGGCGGCACCTTGCCGCGCTCGCCAAAAATAAAGGCCTCGGCGCTTTCCTCCAGCAACTCGATCTCGTAGACCGCGCCCAGGCCGCCGCGAAACTCGCCGTCGCCGCCCGAGTTCTCGCGCAGCGCCCATTGCGTAAAGCGCACCGGGTAGGCCGCCTCCAGAATCTCGAGGGGCGGGATGGTGGCGGTGGAAATCGGCGCGTTGCCATGGCTCAGGCCATCGCCCGCGCTGTGGCCGCCGTGGCCGCCGCCAAAAAAGCTGAACATCACCCAGCGCTGGCCGGCGCGCGCCGGGTCGCTGCGGTGGCCCGCGATCGACAAGGCGTTGATGGTGCCGTAGGCCTGCGCCACCGCGCGCTGCGGATCGGCCAGGGCGGTGGCGCCAAAGATCACATCGATCATGCGCAGGATGGTCTCGGTGTAACCGCCCACCGGGCGCGGACGGCTGGCGCTGATGAGCTTGCCGTCGGGGATCACGATCTCGACCGCGTCCAGCACGCCGGCGTTGGCCGGCACATCGGGAAACACATGCTTGAGGGCCACATAGCAGGCCGCCACCGCCGTCGCGCGCGAGATGTTGACGGGGCCGGCGCACTGCGCGCTGGTGCGCGCAAAGTCCAGCGTCAGCCGGTCGCCGGCCACGGTCATGTCCAGCGCGATCGAGAGCTTCTCGTCGCGCACGCCGTCGTTGTCCAGCCAATCGTCAAAGCGGTAGGTGCCGTCGGGCAGGTCGCGGATGTGGCGGCGCATCAGCACCTGCGCGCGCTCGCGCAGCGCCTGCATGGCCGCCAGCACGCGCGCGTCGCCCTGCTCGTCGAGCAATTGCTGCAGGCGCCGCTCGCCCAGGGCCAGGGCCGAGAGCTGGCCATTGAGGTCGCCCCACAGGCTGTCGGGCAGGCGGGTGTTGGCCTTCAGAATGGCCAGCACATCGGGGTCCATCTGGCCTGCGCGCAAGATGCGCACCGGCGGGATCTGCACCGCCTCTTGCCAGCACTCGGTGGCAGCGGGGTTGTAGTTGCCCGGCACCGCACCGCCCACATCGTGCCAGTGCGCGGCCGAGGCCAGAAAACAAAACAGCTGGCCCTGGCGGAACACCGGGCGCACCAGCTTGAAGTCGTTGGCGTGTGTGCCGCCGTCGTAGGGGTCGTTGAACAGCCAGGTGTCGCCGTCCTGCATGCCGCCGCGCTCGGCGGCGGCGGCCATGGCGGTGCGCACCGCAAACGCCATCGCGCCCACAAACACCGGCAGGCCCGACTTGCCCTGCACCAGGGTGTCGCCGCTGCGCGCGTCGTACAGGCCGTGGCAGGCGTCGTGGGCCTCGGCAATGATGGGGTTGAACGCGCTGCGGTAGAGCGTGGCGTCCATTTCATCGGCAATCTGCTCCAGCCGCCCTTTGAGGACGGCCAGGCTCACCGGATCGAGGTCTTGGGTCATGAACGGGCCTTGCGAAATTGTTCGGTCAGTGCGGGCAGCAGGCCGCCGGCGCGCACCATGTCCAGCAAAAAGGACGGCACCGGGGCGCAGGCCAGGCTGCGGCCATCGTCGGTGTGCACGCGGTAGGGCTGATCGCCTTGCGGCGGCTGCAGGCCAATGCGCTGGCCCTCTTGCAGTTGCTCGGCCTCGGGGCAGGTCAGGAGCAGCAGGCCCAGGTTGTAGGCGTTGCGGAAAAACAGGCCGCTGTACGAGGGCGCGATCACCGCCGCCAGGCCCAGGTGGCGCAGCACGCCCGCGGCCTGCTCGCGCGAGGAGCCAATGCCGAAATTGGGCCCGGCGACCAGCACGTCGCCCGGCCGCACCTGGGCCGCAAACTCGGGCCGCACCGCCTCCAGGCAGTGTGTGGCCAGCTCTTCGAGCGGGCGCTTCATGTAGATGCCTGGCGCCAGCACATCGGTGTCGATGTCGCTGCCAAAGCGCCAGACGCGGGACATGGCCAGGGCGGTGTTCATGCCAGCACCTCGCGCGGGTCGGTGATGCGCCCGCGCAGCGCGCTGGCGGCCACGGTGTAGGGCGAGGCCAGGTAGACCTGCACGCTGGCCGGGCCCATGCGGCCCTTGAAATTGCGCGCCGTGCTGGAGATCACCGTTTGCCCCTCGGCAAAGGTGGCGCCATAGCCGGCGCAGGCGCCACAGCTGTTGGGCAGCAGCTGCGCCCCGGCGTCCAGCAAGACCTGCAAGGTGCCCTCGCGCTCGGCCTGTTGCTGCTCGCGCAGGCTGGCCGGGGCCACCAGCAGCTGCATGCCAGGCGCCACGCGCTGCCCGCGCAGCACGCGCGCCGCAGCGCGCAAGTCCTGCAGCTTGGCCCCCGTGCAGGCGCCAATGTAGGCAATCTGCGGCTGCACCTGGGCGTGCGCCGTCACCGGCTGGGTGTTGGCCGGGCTGTGCGGCGCGGCCACCTGGGGGGCCAGCGCGCTGGCATCCAGTTCCAGGGTCTCGTCGGCACTGCCGGGGTCGCTGCGCCAGTGCAGCGCATCGGCCAGGCGCGACTCGGCCACGCCCAGGCGACGCAAATGCGCCACCAGGGTCTCGTCGGCCTCGCACAGGCCCACCTGCGCGCTGAGCTCGGCGCTCATGTTCGACAGCGTCATGCGCTCGGACATGTCCAGGGCCGACACCGCCGTGCCGCCAAACTCGACGGCCTGGTACTGGCCGCCGTTCATGCCCAGGCGCCCAATCAGGTGCAGCATCATGTCCTTGGCGGTCACGCCGTCGGCCAGGCGACCGTTCCACTGCATGCGCAGCGTGCGCGGCACCTGCACCCAGATCTGGCCGGTGGCGCACACGCCCAGCATTTCGGTGGCACCAATGCCAAACATATAGCTGGCAAAGGCCCCGCCGGTGGGCGAATGCGAATCGCCGCCCACGCAGAACATGCCGGGGGCCAGGTGGCCGCGCTCGGGCAGCACCACGTGGCAAATGCCCTCGCTGTCGATCACATGGGGCAGCTGCCACTCGCGGGCGATGCGGCGCGTGGTCTCGACGATCTGGCGCGCATCCGGGTCCTGCGCGGGCACATAGTGGTCCAGCACCAGCACCACGCGCTCGCGGTCCCACACCGGCACGCCCAGGGTCTCGAGCATGGGCTTGAGGCGGCGCGGGCCAGAGGAGTCATGGAACATGGCCAGATCGACCTGGCAGGTCACGATCTCGCCCACGGCCACCTGCGCACGGCCAGCGGCGCGGGCAATCAGCTTCTGGGCCAGGGACTGGGGAGCGCTCATTCGGGCTTGGCTCCAGAGTAACGGACCACATCGCCCCAGCGCTTGATCTCGCTCTCGACATAGCGCGCAAACTCGTCGGGGGCATTGCCCACCGGCACCGCGCCTTCAAACTCGATGCGTCGGCGCACATCGGGCGAGCGCACCGCCGCGCGCGCCGCCTCCGACCAGCGCTGGGTCAGCTCGGGCGCCATGCGACCCGGGCCGAACAGGCCAAACCAGGCGGCCGATTCGTAGCCCGGCAAAAACTCGGCAATCGCCGGCACATCGGGGAAGGCCGGCAGGCGGCGTGGGCTGGTCACGCCCAGCGCCTTGAGGCGGCCGGCGCGGATGTGCGCCTGCACATTGCCCACCGCCGCGAACATCAGCTCGACCTGGCCGGCCAGCACATCCTGCACGGCGGGCGCGGTGCCCCGGTAGGGAATGTTGAGGATGAACACACCGGCCTTCATCTTGAAGGCATCGCCCGCCAGGTGCAGCGAGGACCCCAGCGCACCAATCGCAAAGTTCAGCTGCCCAGGTTTTTTCTTGGCCAGCGCGATCAGCTCGCCCGCATCGCGCACCGGCACCGACGGGTTGGCCACCAGGATCGAGGGCGAGGTCGAGACCATGGTCAGCGGCGTGAAATCGCGCACCGGGTCAAAGGGCAGCTTGGGGTAGAGCGTGGCGTTGATCGCATGGCTGGTGAAGCTCATCAACAGCGTGCTGCCGTCCGGGGCTGCGCGGGCCACCGCTTCGGCCGCGATGTTGCCGCCTGCGCCAGGCCGGTTCTCGACCACCACAGTGCGGTTGAGCTGCTGGCCCAGGGCTTGGGCCAGTGTGCGCGCCATGGTGTCGGTGGTCCCCCCGGCGGGGGCGCCCACCAGGATGCGCACCGGGGTCGTCGATTGCGCCAGCGCCAGCGGGGCGGTCTGGCCCAGTCCCAGCGCGCCCATCAGGCCCAGGGCGCGGCGGCGGGTGGTTTGAAACGGTGTGCGGTCGTTCATGATGTTGGACTCCAATGGGGGTCGGCCCCCCGCTTCATGGGTGAGGGATCACAAGCCCAGATAGGCCTGGCGCAGGCTGTCGCTGGCCAGCAAATCCCTGGGCGCCCCTTCAAATCGAATCTGGCCGTTTTCCATCACATAGGCGTGATCGGCCATGTCCAGCGACTGGGCCACGTTCTGCTCGACCAGCAGCACCGCCAGACCACTCTGGCGCAGGCGCGCGATCAGGCCGAACATCTCCTCGACCAACAAGGGCGAGAGGCCCAGCGAGGGCTCGTCCAGGATCAGGAGGCGCGGCTCGGCCATCAGGCCGCGGCCAATGGCCAGCATTTGCTGCTCGCCCCCCGAGAGGGTGCCCGCCAGCTGCGCCGTGCGCTCTTTGAGGCGCGGAAAAATATCGAACACGCGCTCCAGGTTCTGCGCGCGCCGCTCGCGCGCCCGCGTGAAGGCGCCCAGGCCCAGGTTCTCGAGCACGTTCAGATTGGGAAACACCTTGCGCCCTTCGGGCACATGGATCAGGCCCCGGGCCACCACCTGGCGCGGCGACAGGCCGGTGATGTCCTGGCCTTCAAACATGACCTGACCTCCGCGCGCACGCACCAGGCCACTCAAGGTCATGTTGAGGGTGGTCTTGCCCGCGCCGTTGCTGCCCAGCAAGGCCACGGTCTGGCCGGGCAATACCTGCAGATCGACACCGCGCAGCACCTGCACCGCGCCATAACCGGCCACCAGGCCGCGCACTTGCAACAAGGGGCTCATGCCGCACCTCCTGCCGGGGCCGCCTGGGCGGCCTGCAAACGCTCGGCCGTGCCGTGGCCCAGATAGGCCTGCACCACCTTGGGGTGGCGCGTGACCTCGGACGGGTTGCCCTCGGCGATCAGCTGGCCTTGGGCCAGCACCCAGATGTGGCTGGCCAGGCTCATCACCGCCTGCATCACATGCTCGATCATCAGCACCGTCACGCCGCTGTCGGCAATCTGGCGCACCACCGGAATCATCTCGGCAATCTCCTGCGGGTTCAGGCCCGCCAGCACCTCATCGAGCAGCAGCAGGCGCGGCCGCGTGGCCAGGGCGCGCGCCAGCTCCAGGCGCTTGCGGCCCGCCACCGTCAGGTCCGAGGCCAGCTTGTCGAGCTGGGGCGCCAGGCCCACGCGCTCAGCCACCTCGGCCGCTTGCGCCAGGGCCCGCTTGCGCGAGGCCTCGTGCAAGTGCGCGCCCACCGCAATGTTCTCGCGCACGGTCTGCGCGGCAAAGGGCTGCACGATCTGGAAGGTGCGTGTCATGCCCAGGCGCGCATTGAGCTGCGGCGACTGGCCGGTGATGTCCTGCCCATCCAGGATCACGCGCCCGGTGTCGGGCACCAGAAAACCCGACATCAGCGCAAACAAGGTGGTCTTGCCCGCCCCGTTGGGGCCGATCAAGGCCGTCAGGCTGCCCGCGGGCACCGACAGGCTCACGTCCTGGACCGCGCGCAGGCCTCCAAACGAGCGGCTCACGCCCTGCAGTTGCAACAGCGCCGTGCTCATGCGTCCTCCTTGCGGCCGCGCAGCAGGGCGCGCACATCCACCTGGCCCAGGCCGGCAATGCCGCGCGGCAAAAAGGCCACGATCAGCACCAGCACCGTGCCGTAAATCACCATGTTGATGCCGGGCAGCTGGCCAAACAGATTGCGGGTGAGGTCGGCCAGCAGGTGCAGGCCCACGGCGCCCAGCACCGGCCCCCACAAGGTGCCCATGCCGCCCACAATCGCGCCCACCAAGGCCTCGACCGAGGTGTGGGCACCATAGGCGATGCCCGGGTCGATGTACTGAAAGACCTGCACATAGAAGGCACCGGCCGAGCCCATCAGCGCGCCCGAGGCAATGGTGGCCAGCAGCTTGACGCGAAACGGGTCCACGCCCACCGCACGCGCCGCGTCCTCGTTGTCGCGCACGGCCTGCAGGCAGGCGCCAAAGCGCGAGTGGCGCAGCCATGCGGTGAACACCAGTGCCAGCGTCACCAGGCCCAGCATCAGCCAGACAAAACCGGCGCGGCTTTCAAACTGCATATTGGCCGCCGAGGTCTTGAGCGGCAGCATCAGGCCCACCCCCGCGCCGGTGAACGGGACCGACAGCGCGACGATGCGAAACACCTCGGCAAAGGCCAGCGTCACCAGCGCAAAGTACGAACCCTTGAGGCCGTAGCGAAACGACAGCGCGCCCACGCCCGCGCCCACCGCCGCGGCCACCAACATGCCCAGGGGCAGCGCCACCCAGGGGTTGAGGCCCCACTGCATCTGCGCAATGGCCTGCACATAGGCACCGGTGCCAAAGAACAAGGCATGGCCAAACGAGAACTGGCCGCCAAATCCGCCCAACACGTTCCAGGCCTGCGCCAGCAGGCAGGCGTAGAGCGCGGTCATCACAAAGTTGAGCAGCACGCCCGAATTGCTCCAGAACGGCACGCTGCCCACCAGCAGCACAAACAGCGCAATGCGCACCGCGTCCTTCATGCCTTGGCTCCAAACAAACCTTGCGGGCGCAGGAGCAGCACCGCGATGAAGATCACAAAAATGCCCACCTGACCGAGCGACTCGCCCAGCAAGAGGCCGCCGAGCGACTCGACCACGCCAATCAGCAGGCCGCCAATCAAGGCACCGGCAAAGCTGCCCATGCCGCCCAGCACCACAATGGTGAAGGCGACCAGCACAAAGCCGTTGCCCACCTGCGGGTTGACGTAATAGGCCGGCAGCAGGAAGCAAGCGGCCGCCCCCAGGCAGGCGGCGCCCAGGCCAAAGCACATGGCGTAGACATGGTCCACGTCAATGCCCATCAGCCGCGCGCCCTGCTTTTCCTTGGCGACCGCGCGGATGGCGCGGCCCAGGTCGGTGCGCGCCACCAGCCAGGCCAGCAAGCCCATCACCACCAGCGCGCCGGCAAAGGCCACCAGCTTGGCCAGTGGCAGCATCACCGGGCCGATGGCCACGGTGGTCAGGGTGTAGGGGGTGTCGATGGTGCGGGTGTCGGAGTTCATCCACAGCAGCGCCAGGTTCTCCATCACGATCGACAGGCCCAGCGTGACCAGCAGGATGTTCTCGTCCTTGCCATGGCTGGCGCGGTTGATGATGCCGCGCTGGAGCACATAGCCCAGCGCAAACATCAAGGGCACCATGAGTGGCAGGGCCAGGTACGGGTCGATGCCCCAGCGTTCCTTGAGCAGGTAGACCCCGTACAGCGCCAGCATCAGCGTCGCGCCATGCGCGAAGTTGATGATGTGCAGCACCCCGTAGATCAGCGTCAGCCCGAGCGCAATCAGGGCGTACACCGCACCGGTGGTCAGCCCATTGAGAACCGAGGCAAAGACAATGGCAGCGTCAAACATCCCGCAGCCTTTGCTTCATCAGCCCTTGAGCGGGAAGATCGGCTCGACCTCGCGGTATTCGCGCGGGATGATCACCTTGATGTCGCCCTTGACGACCTGCGTCATCAGCGGCTGAGCGCCCATGTTCTGGCCGTTGACGAAACGCGTTTCGCCATAGGGCATGATGTGGTTGCTGAACTTGCTGGAGGCCAGCGCGTCGTTGATGGCGGCACGGTCGACCGACTTGGCACGCTCGATCGCATCGGCCAGCAGCATCACCGCGGTGTAGGTCATGAAGACCTCGTAGCTGAAGAACTTGCCCGTGGCTTCGACGCGCTTTTTCAGTTCGGCCGAGCGCTTGTCCTTGGGGTTGAACCAGTGGTTGCAGTCGATGATGCCGTTGGCCGCTTCCGGGAATTCCTTGACGAACTGGTAGCTCGATGCGGCGCCGCCGAGCACCGAGAAGATCGCCTTGGGCGTGATCTTCTGCTGGGCCAGCGTGCGCACCAGCAGCGCGTACTCGTTGTAGTAGTTGGCCGGGATCAGGATGTCGGGGTTGACCTGCTTGATGCGCAGGGCAATGTTGTTGAAGTCACGCGTGGGGTTGGCGTGCTTGACGATTTCCTTGACCTCGTAGCCATAGCCCGGCAGCTCCTTGGCCAGCAACTGCGCGGTGCCGGTGCCAAACAGCGACTCTTCGTGCACCACCATCACCGTGCGCGCAGGCTTGCCAGCGGCGGTGTTGAGCACATGCAGATTGGCCACGGCCACTTCGGCGCACTTGCGGTAGCCCGGGCCAAAGCGGAAGGTGTTCTTCAGGCCGCGCTCGACGATCTGGTCGGCCACGCCCACGTCCACCACATGCGGCAGGTTGTACTTGGCCGCGGTCTGGGTGGTGGCCAGGCAGATGGCCGATGCGAAGGCGCCGACGACGGCGCTGACACCGGCCTCGTTCATTTTCTCGATCTCGGCCGAACCCGCTTGCGGGTTGGACTGTGCATCGCCCAGCAAGGCCTCGATCTTGGCGCCGCCCAGCGACTTGATGCCGCCGGCCTTGTTGATGTCCTCAATGGCCATTTGCGCGCCCATGCGGCACTGCTGACCCGAGTAGGCCAGCGCGCCGGTGACGGGGTGCAGCACGCCAATGCGCACCGGCTTGGGCTGGGCGCCGCCCACCAGCGGAAACGCCATGGCCGAAGCGGCTGCGGCGGTCTGGCCCATGAAATGTCGACGAGTGCTCATGATGAGTCCTTTCAGGTCAATGGAAATTGGCGGAGAGTTCCTTGCTCACCCACACCTTGGCGTCAATGCCGCCAACGCGCGAGAGTTGCATCTGGTATTCGTAGCGATCCGGTCGGTACAGGCCATGCAGCCACTGCACGGGTCGCTCATCGGTGTCATAGATCAGGCGGCTGACCGCCAGCAGCGCACTGCCCACCGCCACCTCCAGGTGGGTGGCCATGGCCGTGTCGGCCAGGCGCGCGGAAATGGTTTGCTCGGCACGACCGACCTTCACGCCGGCCTCTTCGAGCAGCATCAGGATCGGCTTTTGCGACAGTTCGCGGCGCCCAAAATCCTTGGCGATGCGCTCGGGCACCCAGGTGGTGATGTGCGAGAGGGGCCCCTCGCGCGTGCTGCGCACCCGCTCGGCTTTCTGCACCTGCTCGCCAGCGGGCAGCTGCAAGGCCACCGCCACATCGGGCGGCGGCGCCAGGGTCTGCACCGACAGCACCTTGACCCGTGTGCGCAGGCCCATGGTGACCAGGTTTTCGAGCAGGCCGCCCAGATTGGCTTTCTGCCCATTGACCCCATTGGCCCCCTGGCGGCGCCCTTCCTGCTCGTGCGCGGCCAGCGGCCGCGTGCCGCGACCCGGGGTGCGCTCGATCAGGCCTTCCTGCGCCAGCTGGCCCAGGGCACGGCGCACCGTGACGCGGGCCACGCCAAACTGGGCCATCAACGCCATCTCGCCGGGCAGGCCGCGCTCGAACTGCCCTTCGCGCAATTGCTGGCGCAACACCAGGTAGACCTGGTGGTATTTGGGCAGGGGCATGTCGGCTCGCATGGGGGGCAATGATGGCCCTCTCAAAATGTCCCGTCAACAGGACAAATAGCTCCTATTGATGGAACAAAGGGTCAGGACAATCCCTGATGACCAGCACCCTGGTGACAGGTCCGGGCGGGGTCCTGCCCGTATGATCGGTGCTTGTTTTCAGAACAGAAGAGTCTCCCCGTGCCCCTGCCAGAACCCGCCCCGCGCCAAAGCGCCCACACCCGAACCGTGACCTTCCGCGGCTTTGAGCGCGAGGACGGCCTGTGGGACATCGAGGCCGAATTGACCGACGTCAAACCCTTCGAGATCACGCTCGACGGCCGCCACCTGAGCCCCGGCATGCCGGTGCACGGCCTGCAAATCCGCCTGACCATCGACGACCAGATGGTGATCCATGCGGTGGCCACCGCCATGGACCACATCCCGCAGGCCGAATGCGTGCAGGCCCCCAAGCACATGGACCGGCTGATCGGCTGCACCCTGGGCCGGGGCTGGCGCCGCACCATCGAGGAGCGGCTCGGCCGCACCGAGGGCTGCACCCACCTGCGCGAGATGCTGTTCAACATGGCCACCGCCGCCATCCAGATGCTCTACAACGGCCTGCCGCGCAAGCGCGAGCGCCTGGGCCTGCCCGTGCCGCCCATGACGCGCATGCCCCCGCACCTGGACCAGTGCATGACCTGGGCCCTGGACGGCCCCGCCACCGAGCGCAACTACCCCATGTTCTTCCGCCCGCGCGAGCAGGCCGTCCCCCCTGAGGCCACCCCTCCGGCAGCCTGAGGCCTGGGGCCAGCGCGACGCGCCGCCTGCGCGGGTGGCGTCCGCTCGGGGATAATCGGGGGTTTGTCCCACAGCCTCTGGATCTAAACCATGAACCGCTGCCTGAAGGCGCCCGTGCGCGCCCAAGCCCCTGCCCTTGCCCAGCACCCCTTGCCCCCCCATGCCGGAGACTTGGCATGAGCAAGAAGGTCTACATCAAAACCTTTGGCTGCCAGATGAACGAGTACGACTCGGACAAGATGGCCGATCTGCTGCAGGCCGCCGAAGGCTACGAAGCCACCCAGGACCCCGAAGACGCCGACCTGATCCTGTTCAACACCTGCTCGGTGCGCGAGCGCGCGCAGGAGAAGGTCTTCTCGGACCTGGGCCGCGTGCAGCACCTCAAGGCCCGGGGCGTGATGATTGGCGTGGGCGGCTGCGTGGCCAGCCAGGAGGGCGAAGAGATCATCCGCCGCGCGCCCTATGTGGACGTGGTCTTTGGCCCGCAGACCCTGCACCGCCTGCCGCAGCTGCTGGCCGAGCGCACCCGCGCCCAGCGCCCGCAGGTCGACATCCGCTTCCCCGAGATTGAAAAGTTTGACCACCTGCCGCCCGCGCGTGTGGACGGCCCGAGCGCCTTTGTCTCGATCATGGAAGGCTGCAGCAAGTACTGCAGCTACTGCGTGGTGCCCTACACCCGCGGTGAAGAGTTCTCGCGCCCCTTCGAGGACGTGCTGGTGGAGGTGGCCGATCTGGCCAGCCAGGGCGTGCGCGAGGTGACGCTGCTGGGCCAGAACGTCAATGCCTACCGGGGCGCCATGGGCACATCGCAAGAGCTGGCGGACTTTGCCACCTTGCTCGAGTACGTGGCCGAGATCCCGGGCATCGAGCGCATCCGCTACACCACCAGCCACCCCAACGAGTTCACGCCGCGCCTGATCGAGACCTATGCCCGGGTGCCCAAGCTGGTCAGCCACCTGCACCTGCCGGTGCAAAGCGGCTCGGACCGCATCCTGATGGCCATGAAGCGCGGCTACACCGCCATGGAATACAAGAGCACGGTGCGCAAGCTGCGCGCCATCCGCCCCGACCTGTCGCTGTCGAGCGACTTCATTGTGGGCTTTCCGGGCGAGACCGACGAGGACCATGCGCGCACCATGCGCCTGATCGAAGAGCTGGGCTTTGACAGCAGCTTCTCGTTCATCTTCAGCCCGCGCCCGGGCACCCCGGCGGCCAACCTGCCCGATGAGACGCCGCACGAGGTCAAGCTCGCGCGGCTGCAGCAGCTGCAGGCGGCCATCGAGACGCATGCCCAGGGCATTGCGCAAAGCCGTGTGGGCAGCGTCCAGCGCATCCTGGTCGAGCGCCCGGCGCGCAAGGACCCGGGCGAGCTGGCCGGTCGCACCTTCTGCAACCGCGTCGTCAACTTCCCCGGCGGCCCGCACCCCGAGCGCCTCATCGGCCAGATGCTCGATGTGCGCATCACGCAGGCCTTCCCGCACTCGCTGCGCGGGGTCTGCGACATCCTCTCCTGAGCGCGCGCCCCGCACGCGCCCCACTTTTCTGCCAGCGAGCACCATGCACCTTCATATTCTTGGCATCTGCGGCACCTTCATGGGCGGCCTGGCCGCCCTGGCCCGCGAGGCCGGCCACCGCGTGACCGGCTGCGACGCGGGCGTGTACCCGCCCATGAGCGACCAGCTGCGCGCCCTGGGCATCGAGCTGATCGAGGGCTACAGCGCCGACCAGATGGCCCTGGCCCCGGATGTGTGGGTGATCGGCAATGTGGTCAGCCGCGCGCGCCTGCCCGATGGCCAGCCCCGCTACCCGCTGATGGAGGCCATTCTGGAGTCGGGCCAGCGCTACACCAGCGGGCCGCAATGGCTGTCCGAGCATGTGCTGCAAGGCCGCCATGTGCTGGCTGTGGCCGGCACGCACGGCAAGACCACCACCACCTCGATGCTGGCCTGGATTCTGGAGGCCTGTGGGCGCGAGCCGGGCTTTCTGGTGGGCGGCGTGCCGCTGAACTTTGGCGTGTCGGCCCGCCTGGGCCGCGCCGCGCCCTTTGTGATCGAGGCCGACGAGTACGACACCGCCTTCTTCGACAAGCGCAGCAAGTTTGTGCATTACCGGCCACGCACCGCGGTGCTGAACAACCTGGAGTTTGACCACGCCGACATCTTTGACGACCTGGCCGCCATCGAGCGCCAGTTCCACCACCTGGTGCGCACCGTGCCCGCCAGCGGGCGGGTGGTCGTCAATGGCCTGGAGGAATCGCTGCAGCGCGTGCTGGCCAAGGGCTGCTGGAGCGAGGTGCGCAGCTTTGGCAGCGCCGTGAGCGACTTCAGCGCACTGGGCGAACCCGACCAGTTTGCGGTGCTGCAAGCCGGCCGCGAGGTGGCGCAGGTGCACTGGCGCCTGGGCGGCGTGCACAACCAGCTCAATGCGCTGGCGGCCATCGCCGCCGCCGAGCACCTGGGCGTGCCGCCGGCCGAGGCCGCGCACGCCCTGGCCCGCTTCGAGAACGTGCGCCGGCGCATGGAAAACCGCGGCCAGGCCGGCGGTGTGACGGTCTACGACGACTTTGCCCACCATCCCACGGCCATCCGCACCACGGTCGATGGCCTGCGCCGCCAGCTGGGGCCCGATGCGCGCATCCTGGCCGTCTTCGAGCCGCGCAGCAACACCATGAAGCTGGGCACCATGAAATCGCAGCTGCCCTGGAGCCTGGAGGGCGCCGATCTGGCCTTCTGCCATGCCGGCGGCCTGGACTGGGACGCGCGCGCAGCCCTGGCCCCCATGGGCGCACGGGCCCAGGTGGCCGACCAGATCGACGGCGTGATCGCGCAGGTGCTGGCCGTCGCCCGCCCCGGGGACCACGTGCTTTGCATGAGCAACGGCGGCTTTGGCAACATTCACCAGCGCCTCTTGCAAGCGCTGGGCGGGACACCCGCGTGAGCGACCTGGCGCTGGACATTGCCCAAACCGCCGCCCGCCTGGTGGTCGAGCAAGGCCTGAACCTGGGCGCCGCCAAGCAGCGCGCCCTGCGCGAGCTGGGCCTGGGCAGCCGCACGCCCCTGCCCACCAACGAGCTGGTGGAGGCCCAGATCCACGAACACCTGGCGCTGTTTTGTGCCGACACCCAGCCCGCCGAGCTGGCCGCGCTGCGCGCCCATGCCCGCGAGTGGATGCTGCGCCTGGCCGATTTTCGGCCGCACCTGGGCGGCCCGGTGTGGCACGGCTGGGCCACCCGCCTGTCGGACATCGACCTGGCCCTGTTCTGCGACGACCCCAAATCGGCCGAGATCCACCTGCTCAATCTGGGCCTGCGCTACGAGGTGGGCACCCAGCCCGGCCTGCACGGCCACCCGGTTGATGTGCTGAGCCTGCACAGCCACTGCCCCGGCCTGGACGAGGACGTGGGCGTGCACCTGCGCATCTACGACCTGCGCGACCAGCGCGGCGCCCTGCTGCCCGACGCCCAGGGCCGGCGCCCGCGCGGCGACCTGGCGGCGCTCGATCACCTGCTGGCGCAGGGGGGTTGAGGCCGCCCGCCCCACCCGCTCACCGGCCCACCCGGATAATCTGACCATGTCCCAAGCCTCCTCATCCCCCACGTCTGGCCGCTCCTCGCGCCGCCTGTTGCTGGGCGCCGGCCTGGTCGCCGCAGCCGGTGGTGCGGGCCTGGCCTGGTGGCGCCACCGCCCGGTCCCACCGCTGCCCGGCGCGCAACTGGACTTCTGGCAAGAAGCCTTTGAGACCCCCGACGGCCAGCCCCTGCGCACCATCGCCTGGCAGGGCAAACCCTTGCTGGTCAACTTCTGGGCCACCTGGTGCCCCCCCTGCGTGGAAGAGCTGCCCATGCTGGAAGCCTTTTGGCAGGCTCGGCGTGCCCAGGGTTGGACGGTGCTGGGCCTGGCGGTGGATCAACCGTCTTCGGTCAAACGTTTTTTGCAGACACGGCCGCTGAGCTTCCCCATCGGCATGGCCGGTCTGGGCGGCACCGAGCTCTCCAAGCGCCTGGGCAACAGCATGGGCGCCCTGCCGTTTTCGGTGCTGTTCGGCAAAGATGCCACCATCTTGAAGCAAAAACTCGGAAAACTGGACCAGAGCGACCTGGACCAGTGGGCGCAGGCGGCGGCCTGAGACCGCTGGCGCCCCGGCTTCGGGCATGCAGTCCGCCAGCAGGCCGGCGCGCCCAGTTGTTGAACTGGCCGGCAGATGGAATCAATTGGCGATATATCGGAACTTAAACGAATTTCGAGCGAATTTCGGGTAAATTACGGCCATCAACGTCCAGAACTCAAGGAATCCGCATGGACCTGCGCAAACTCAAGACCCTGATCGACCTGGTCTCCGAATCCACCATCTCCGAACTCGAGATCACCGAAGCCGAAGGCAAGGTCCGCATCGTCAAGAGCACTGGCGCCCAGATGATGGCCGCCCCGACCCAGATGGTCACGGTGGCAGCGCCCGCCCCGGCCGCCACGGTGGCGGCCGAAGCCCCGGCCGCCGCACCGGCGGCGCCGGCCGCACCAGCCGGCCACACCGTCAAATCGCCCATGGTGGGCACCTTCTACCGCTCCTCCAGCCCCGGCGCCGCCCCCTTTGTGCAGATCGGCAGCCAGGTCAAGGAAGGCGACCCGGTCTGCATCATCGAAGCGATGAAGATCATGAACGAGATCGAGGCCGACCTGGGCGGCACGATCTCGCGCATCCTGTGCGAGAACGGCCAGGCCGTCGAATACGGCCAGCCGCTCTTCATCATCGAATAAGGCTGGCCCGATGTTCAAGAAAATCCTGGTCGCCAACCGCGGCGAAATTGCGCTGCGCATCCAGCGCGCCTGTCGGGAGTTGGGGGTGCGGGCCGTGATGGTCTACTCCGAAGCCGACAAAGAGGCCAAGTACGTCAAGCTGGCCGAAGAGGCGGTGTGCATCGGCCCGGCGCCTTCCGGCCAGAGCTACCTGAACATGCCGGCCATCATCTCGGCCGCCGAGGTCACCGACGCCGAGGCCATCCACCCCGGTTATGGCTTTCTGAGCGAGAACGCCGACTTTGCCGAGCGCGTCGAGAAATCCGGCTTCCAGTTCATTGGCCCCACCCCCGAGTCGATCCGCATCATGGGCGACAAGGTCTCGGCCAAGCAGGCCATGATTCGCGCCGGCGTGCCCTGCGTGCCCGGCTCGGAAGGCGAGCTGCCCGACGACCCGGCGGCCATCCGGCGCATTGCCAAGAGCGTGGGCTACCCCGTCATCATCAAGGCCGCCGGCGGCGGCGGTGGCCGCGGCATGCGCGTGGTCCACACCGAGGCGGCCCTGGTCAATGCGGTGCAGATGACGCGCGCCGAAGCGGGCGCTGCCTTCGGCAACCCGGCGGTCTACATGGAGAAATTCCTGCAGAACCCGCGCCACATCGAGATCCAGATCCTGGCCGACAAGCACCGCAACGCGGTCTATCTGGGCGAGCGCGACTGCTCCATGCAGCGCCGCCACCAGAAGGTGATCGAGGAAGCGCCGGCCCCGGGCATTCCGCGCAAGCTGATCGAGAAAATCGGCGAGCGCTGCGTGGCCGCCTGCAAGAAGATCGGTTACCGCGGTGCGGGCACCTTCGAGTTCCTGTACGAAAACGGCGAGTTCTACTTCATCGAGATGAACACCCGCGTGCAGGTCGAGCACCCGGTCACCGAGTTCATCACCGGGGTCGACATCGTCAAGACGCAGATCATGGTCGCTGCTGGCGAGAAGCTCCCCTTCACCCAGCGCCAGATCCAGATCCGTGGCCACGCCATCGAGTGCCGCGTGAACGCCGAAGACCCCTTCCGCTTCACCCCGTCGCCCGGCCGCATCACCATGTGGCACGCCCCAGGCGGGCCGGGCGTGCGGGTCGACTCGCATGCCTACACCAACTACTTTGTGCCGCCCAACTACGACTCGATGATCGGCAAGATCATCGTGCACGGCGACACCCGCGAGCAGGCGCTCGCGCGCATGCAGACCGCGCTCAACGAGACCTTGGTCGAGGGCATCCAGACCAACATCCCGCTGCACCGCGAGCTGATGGTGGACGCGGCCTTCATGGAAGGCGGCACCAACATCCATTACCTTGAACACTGGCTGAGCCAGCACAAGCGCTGAAAGCCCGTCATGCATGAGCTGGTGCTGCTGTGCCCGCAGGAGCGGGTCGAAATCCTGGCCGAAGCGCTCGAAGCCCTGGAGGCGGTGAGCGTCTCGGTCGAGGATGCCGACGCGCAGACCGAGGCCGAGCAGGCGCTGTTTGGCGAGCCCGGCATGCCGCCGCCGCGCGTGGGCTGGGACCGCTCGCGCATCGTCGCCCTGTTTGCCAGCCAGGCGCTGGCGCAAGAGGCGCAGCAGCTCTTGCCGCTGCAGGACTTTTTCACCGATTGCCAAGTGCTGGGCCTGCGCCTGGTGCCCGAGCAGGATTGGGTGCGCCTGACGCAGTCGCAGTTCGATCCGGTGCCGATCACCGAGGATTTCTGGATCGTGCCCAGCTGGCACGAGGTGCCGCCCCAGGCGCGCCGCGTGATCCGCCTGGACCCGGGCCTGGCCTTTGGCACCGGCACCCACCCCACCACCCGCATGTGCCTGCGCTGGATCGCCGGCCAATCGCTGGACGGGCAACGCGTGCTCGACTACGGCTGTGGCTCGGGCATTCTGGCCATTGGCGCGGCCCTGCACGGTGCGGCGCCCCTGGATGCGGTGGACATTGACGAGGCCGCGGTGCAGGCCACGCGCCTGAACGCGCAGGCCAACCATGTGCAATTGCAAGCGGGCGACGCCGCGCTGGCCCAAGGCCTGTACGACACCGTGCTGGCCAACATCCTGGCCACGCCGCTGAAGGTGCTGGCCCCGCTGCTGTGCGCGCACGTCCAACCCGGCGGGCACCTGGTGCTGGCCGGCATCCTGGCGCGCCAGGCCGAAGAGCTGCAAGCGGCCTACGCCCCCTGGGTCTCGCTGTCGGTCAGCGACGAAGAGGACGGCTGGATCCTGATGACCGCGCGCAAGGCCTGAGGCCTGCGCACGGCCGCCTTGGGCCATGACTACAATCGCCGCATGAAGTGGATCACACGCTGCCCCGAATGCGGCACGGTTTATCAGGTGGAGCTCGGCCAGCTGCGCATGGCCCAGGGCTGGTTGCGCTGTGGCCACTGCCAGCACATCTATGACAGCAACGGCCTGGTCGTGTCGACCGAGCTGGTGCCCACCCTGACCGAGACGCTGAGCCCAGGCCAGTTGCGCAACGCGCCCTTGCACATGCAGGACTTTTTGCGCTTGGACGAAGGCGCCAGCGCCGGTTCGGGCGCTGCGCCTGCACCGGCCCCTGCCCCTGCCCCCGCGCCTGCCCCCGCGCCTGCCTCTGCGCCTGCGCCTGCGCCTGCCCCTGCGCCGGTGTCAGCGGTCGACGATCCACTGGCCGCCTTCGAGTCGGCCTTGCAATCGTTTGCGGCTTCGGCCCCCAGCGCGCCACCGCTGCAGCCCGTGCGTGCACGCGGCCCGCGCCTGCTGCGTGGCTTGCTGGCCGTGCTGTTGCTGGGCCTTTGCTGGCAAGTCTTGTTGATGGTGCGGGTGCCGGTGCTGGTCCAGCTCCCGGCGCTGTTGCCGGTGGCGCAGGCGCTGTGTGCCCCGCTGGCCTGCGAGCCCGTGCCCGCCAGCCCGGCACTTTGGCACACCAACCCTGTGCGCTGGCAATCAGGCCCAGAAGGCCCTGTGCTGCAACTAGAGCTGCGTCATGTGGCACCCAACAAGCAGCCGGTGCCACGGCTTCGCCTGACCGTTTACGACGCGCGCAGCCAGGTCCTGTCGCAGCGCCTGCTGCTGCCCAGCGACATCGGCGCACCGCGCCAGCTCGAAGCCGGCCGCACCTGGCAGGGGCGCCTCTTGGTACAGGGCCCCAACGCGCGCGAACTCGCCAGCGCGCACCTCGAGGCCGTGGCCCCCTGAGGCCACACGCCCAGCGCCGCCGCCGCGCGGTGTTCAAACGCCCATGAAAAAAGCCCGACGCCGTGGGGCATCGGGCTTTGATGAAACCGGCGAACCGGAATCAGGGCTTGGCGGCCGAGGGGAAGGGCCAAGCTGCCTGCGGACTCAGGGTGGTCTGTGCAGGGGCAGCGGGGGCAGCTTCGGCTTTCTTCGCAGCCTTCTTGGCAGCGGCCTTCTTGGGCGCAGCGGCCTTGGGGGCAGCGGCCTTCTTGGGCGCAGCGGCCTTCTTGGCAGCAGCCTTCTTCGGGGCAGCAGCGGCCTTCTTCGGCGCAGCAGCCTTCTTCGGTGCAGCAGCCTTCTTCGGTGCAGCAGCCTTCTTCGGTGCAGCAGCCTTCTTCGGTGCAGCGGCCTTCTTCGGTGCAGCAGCCTTCTTCGGTGCAGCAGCCTTCTTCGGTGCAGCGGCCTTCTTCGGAGC
>JACCDI010268025.1_pt1 | contig 19383 bp, 18 predicted proteins | sample 7442791 | NCBI WGS metagenome assembly JACCDI01 (sample SAMN15323434, study PRJNA562643) | freshwater metagenome | isolation source: river surface water | place: USA:Blue River Watershed | collected 2017-08-15
ATAGGTGATAACTATTTGTATTATGTATCTGAATATAACTTAGATACATCAAGAGTAATTCTATTAGCAAAAGAAAATGGCAACACTACTGCCATAGATGTGATTTCTAGTGCTCTAGTTGAATCTATTAAATTACTTATAAATTATCAAAGGGTGGAAGTGCCATTGAATATTGTGACAATCCCTTCTGCTTCAAGTGCTATTCGAAAAAGGGGAAGAGACCATATAGGTGAGTTATGTGAAAATGTAATAAAAAAGTTAAGGAATATTTCAATTTCAGCTACAAGCACTCCACTACTTAGAGTTTCTAAAAGAGTAAAAGATCAATCTAGATTGAATAGGAATCAAAGGTTGGATAACTTAGAGAATGCATATAGTTTGCAGGGTCTAGTACCAAGTGGTGGTGAGTTCATTTTATTAGATGATTTAGTGGCCACCGGGAGTTCTATATTGGAGGGGCTTAGAGCCCTGTCTGATGCCAAAATCACGGCTATTGGTGCGGTTACAGCGTGTGCGACGGGTCGTAATTCTCTAATACGATAAGCCACTGAATATTGATATAAATCATACATATAACCGTTGGGGGATGTTGTGGGCTTGTTAGACAAACTCTTGCGTGCCGGTGAAGGCAGGGCTATCAAGGAACTTGAAAAAATAGCTCAAAAAGTTAATAAGTTTGAATCCGAAATCTCAATTTTAGATGATAATTCTTTACAAAATAAAACTATAGAATTTAAAGAAAGAATTAGTAAAGGCGAAACGTTAGATTCTTTATTGCCAGAGGCGTTTGCTGTAGTTAGAGAAGCAGCAAAAAGAACTTTAGGCCAACGACACTACGATGTTCAATTAATGGGTGGCGCTGCTCTTCATAAAGGAAACATCGCTGAAATGAAAACCGGTGAAGGAAAAACTTTAGTCTCAACATTGCCAGCTTACTTAAATGCATTGTCCGGAAAAGGTGTGCATGTTGTTACAGTAAATGATTATCTAGCCGAGCGAGATAGTGAATGGATGGGCAGAGTTCATCGCTTTTTAGGTTTAAAAGTTGGTGTAATTCTTTCAAATATGTCACCAACAGAGCGACGTGAAGCCTACGCAGCTGATATCACCTATGGAACAAATAACGAATTTGGTTTCGATTACCTACGAGATAATATGGCTTGGACCCTTGCAGACTGTGTTCAACGTGCCCATAATTTTGCAATAGTGGATGAAGTAGATTCAATTTTAATTGATGAAGCTAGAACCCCATTAATTATTTCTGGACCAGCCGATAAGGCAACAAAATGGTATGTTGAATTTGCCAATATTGTTAATAAGCTCAGTAAAGATACCCATTATGAAATAGATGTTAAAAAACGCACCGTTGGTATTTTGGAAGCTGGAGTTACCATAGTTGAAAGTACGCTCGGAATTGATAATTTATACGAGGCTGCAAATACGCCAATGATTGGATATTTAAACAACGCAATTAAAGCAAAAGAGCTTTTTAAACGGGATAAAGATTATGTGGTCATGAATGGCGAGTTACTGATTGTTGATGAACATACCGGACGCATGCTCTCTGGTCGCAGATATAGTGAAGGTTTACACCAAGCACTAGAAGCAAAAGAAAGAATCGAAATTCAGGATGAAAATCAGACCCTAGCCACAATCACACTTCAAAATTACTTCAGGCTATATGAAAAGCTCAGCGGTATGACTGGTACAGCAATGACAGAAGCCTCTGAATTTATGCAAATTTATAAACTTGGCGTTATTCCTATTCCGACAAATAAGAATATGAAACGAATTGATCAGTCTGACTTGATTTATAAGTCAGAGGTTGGGAAATTTACGGCTGTTGTTGAAGATATTGTTAATCGAAATAAAAAAGGGCAACCAGTTTTAGTTGGAACTGTGAGTGTTGAAAAATCTGAAGAATTATCAGCCATGCTAAAACGAAGAGGTGTGCCACACGAAGTACTCAATGCAAAACAGCATGAACGGGAAGCTGCAATTATTGCTCGAGCAGGAACAATTGGTGCAGTTACTGTGGCAACAAATATGGCAGGTCGTGGAACAGACATAATGCTTGGTGGTAATCCAGAATTTATGGCAGATTTTGAACTACAGCGCAAAGGTTTAAATCCATCTGAAACACCTCAAGAGTATGAGAAGGCTTGGGCAGATGAAATTTCACGACAGAAAGCTGCCGTAGAAAAAGAACATGAAACCGTTGTTTCTCTTGGTGGGTTATATGTACTTGGTACAGAGCGACATGAATCTCGAAGAATAGATAATCAATTACGTGGTCGATCTGGCCGACAAGGTGATCCCGGTGAGTCCAGATTTTATTTATCACTTCAAGATGAGTTAATGAAGCGATTTAATTCTGGATTAGTTGAACGCTTTTTAGGTGCTGCTGGTATGCCAGAAGATACTCCACTTGAGTCCAAGATTGTAAGCAATGCAATTAAGTCAGCCCAGACGCAAGTTGAATCATTAAATTTTGAAATGCGTAAGAATGTCTTGAAATATGACGATGTAATGAATAAGCAACGAAGCGTTGTGTATTCAGAGCGACGTGAAGTATTAGAAGGCGCTGATATTAAGGATTTAACTAATAATTTCTTAGAAGAGACAATTACTGCATATGTTAATTCGGCTACCAGTGATGGCGTGGCTGAGAATTGGGATTTGGATACACTTTGGCTTGCGTTAAGAGCTTTATTCCCGATTTCTTTTTCAGCACAAGATCTTATGAATGAAGTTGGGGAAGTTGGCGCCCTAGATTCAGAGTTTGTGCTTGATCGAGTCCTTGCCGATGCGCGCAGGGCTTATGAAAAACGTGAGTCTGAGTTAAGTGCACCAATCATGCGAGAATTAGAACGGAAAATTTTACTTTCCGTTTTAGATAAAAAATGGAGAGAGCATCTTTATGAGATGGATTATTTACAAGAAGGAATTGGCTTACGAGCTATGGCGCAACGTGATCCTTTGGTTGAGTACCAACGAGAGGGATATGATCTTTTCTCTGCCATGATGGATGCAGTCAAAGAGCAATTAGTTAGCCATTTATTTAGTGCCGAAGTTCAAGTTGAGGGAGATCAAGTAGGAGCAAAGGGTTTAACGCCTACCCCTGCACCAGTTTCTCAACTTCAATACTCAGCGGCGGAGATTGAAACCACATCCAGTGGAGGAACATCACGCAATGCCCCTTGCCCATGTGGATCTGGTAAAAAATATAAGAGATGTCATGGTCAAAATTAGCCGCCCTGTAACATTAATCTCAGATTTAATATTCTAATTCTCGCGTAATTTACCAATAAAAAAAGCTCTACCATTAGTCCATGGCAACCCTTAGTGAGATAGTTAATGCTAACTCGACACTAGAAGAGCACGAAGTTGAACACCTAGCTGAACTTGTTGCAGAGTGGCGGCTACTTGCCGATCTTTCCTTTGCAGATTTAGTGTTATGGCTTCCAATTAGAAAAGATGAGAAGTCTTGGCCACAAGGTTATGTTGCTATAGCTCAGATTAGACCAACCACAGCAGCAACAGTTTTTGGACATGACTTAATTGGGTCAAAAATTAATTGGGGTCAGCGTCCATTAATGGACCAGGCATTATCTGAGGGCGAAATTGTTAAAGATACGCAACCAGAATTAGTTGGCGAAATTATGATCAAAGAAGAGACAGTCCCTGTAATTTTAGATAATAAAACTTTAGCCATTATTTCAAGACACAGGAACGCAGATTTAATGAGATCACCCTCAAAGTTAGAATTAAATTATCGAGAAATAGCTCATTTAATTTTTAAAATGGTTTCAGAAGGAAACTTTCCTATTAGAAATAGTCTTTATAGCTCTGAATCAGCACCAAGAGTGGGCGATGGACTGATTAGGCTAGATGTGAATGGCATTGTATTTTTTGCAAGTCCAAATGCTAGATCAGCTCTTAGCCGTATCGGATATCAAGGTGAATTAGAACAAAAAAATCTTGGCGAGGTTTTCTCATCACTAGATAAAGATGGCACACAACCAGTAGACGAGTCTTGGAAGACATTATTAAGTGGAAAATTTCTTCGAAGGGCGGAGTATGACAGTGGAAAAGGGGTAATCGATCTATTGGTTATTCCCTTAACTGAAAGGAAGGATCGAATTGGCGCTATTGTCTTAGTGCACAATATTACTGAATTAAGAAATCGAGATAAAGCGCTAATAACCAAAGACGCAACTATTAAAGAAATTCACCATAGAGTAAAGAATAATTTACAGACCGTCTCTGCACTTTTAAGATTGCAATCTAGAAGAGTTGAGGATCCCACAGCTAGTGCTGCACTAGCAGAAGCAGTTAGAAGAGTTGCTTCTATCGCTTTAGTTCATGAAACATTATCAAATCAATCTTCAGAGTCAGTTGAATTTGATCAAGTCTTTGATCAAATCATAAATAACGCATTTGAGTTAATTCCAAGAAAAATTGAGTTTAAAAAAGTTGGCGTATTTGGATCATTTGATTCAAAAATTGCAACGGCACTTTCTTTAGTTATAACAGAATTAATCCATAATGCTATTGAGCATGGACTATCTGAAATTGGAGATTTATTGGTTATTGAAGTAAATAAAGAGAATAATCGCTATACAGTTACTATTTCTGACAATGGAGCTGGCCTACCTGACAATTTCAATCTAGAACAATCATCAAATCTGGGATTACAAATTGCAAATACCCTGACTAAAAATGAATTAAATGGAAGTATTAACTTATTTAGAAATGGGAATTTGACTAGCGGTCAAATCATATTTTTAGCGAATTAAAAAGTGTTTTGGTTCTCAGCCAATCGAGCACGATTTCTTGCCGCTCTTCTCTTCATTGCTCTTCGTTCATCCTCGGAGAGCCCACCCCAAACTCCAGCATCTTGTCCGCTTTCTAGTGCCCAAGCCAAGCAAGGATCCTTTACCGAGCACCTAGCACAAATTTTTTTAGCCTCTTCAATTTGGGCTAAGGCTGGCCCTGTATTTCCTACCGGAAAGAAAACCTCTGGATCCTCTTCGCGACAAGCAGCTTCATGTCGCCAATCCATACGGCACTCATCTCCTTGGGTAGTTGAATTTTAATTATTGAATATCAATAATTTATATAGGTATTCTCTCTTTAATTTAATTAATACACAAGGATATTTGGCTTGAAATTTAAATTATTTTAATAATTTGAAGGCATAAATTGATGAATAAGTGATTTTGGCACCGATCAAACCTGTACCAGACCCCCAGAGGCGAGGCACCATCCTAGGAGCTATAAGGGCATACCACTCAACTTGAACATAAGGATTATTAAGTTGAATAGATCCATAAAGATTGCATAAAGTTATTGACATTGCATACTTAGTGATAATTAGGGAGAATTCGTAGATGAGTCAAACTGCATATTTTGCATCTGGTTGTTTTTGGGGAGCAGAGCGAAGATTTTGGCAATTAACTGGTGTCACCTCTACATCTGTTGGTTACATGGGTGGGAATAAATCCAACCCGACATATAAAGAGGTCTGCAGTGGTAGCACTAATCATGCTGAAATAGTTGAAGTAACTTTTGATCCAACAACCATAAGCTTTGAAAGATTACTTGCTGAATTTTGGGTAATGCATGACCCAACCTCACTAAATCAACAGGGCGGGGATATTGGTACGCAATATAGATCTGCAATTTATACAACTACCCCTGAACAACTAGAAATTGCCTTAAGAAGTAAATCAATTTATCAAAATGCACTTACTGAAAATGGTTTAGGACAGATAGTTACTGAAATTATTTCCGCTAGTGGAATAACCTATTGGATAGCAGAGGAGTATCACCAAAGATATTTAGAAAAAAATCCAAATGGATATGATTGCCATTCTTCAACAGGAGTTACCTACCCCTTGGTGACAAATACTAATCATGCATGAAATAGCCCCAGATAATCTTGCTGGCCAGCCATATCCAGTAAAGATTGATGAAATTGAATTAAAAAATCGGGTAGATGAACTTTCCTATGCAGTGTTAAGAAAAGCTGCGACTGAGACTGCATTTACAGGTGAATACACAGATACCGAAACAATTGGAGTTTATAAATGCAAGGCATGTTTTGCGGAGCTTTTTAGGTCAGAGACAAAATTTCATTCAGGATGCGGCTGGCCCTCTTTTTACGCACCAACTAAGGATGATGCAGTTGAATTAATAGAGGATAGATCGTTATTTCCAAGAATTAGAACTGAAGTTAGATGTTCAGCATGTGGATCACACTTAGGCCATGTTTTCACCGGTGAAGGTTATGCCGTACCAACTGATCAACGATGGTGCATCAATTCGGTGGCTTTGGTATTAGAACCTAAAAATTAATTATTACCTGCGTATTTTTGGCAGTTTGCACACTCACCCCTAGTTTCATGACTAACTTTAAGTTATTTAGGTTAGGCTTATTGCATGGGTAAAGGTATTGATTTAAATAAGCTGGCTACCGAATCACAGGTAGTTGCATCGGGTCGCCCTGAGAAAAAACCAGACGGGGCTTTAAATCCACCCATTGCTCTTAATTCTACTTTTCATGAAGGTGGGCCAGTTGGTTACGGACGATATGGCAACGAAGCATGGAGTGCGCTAGAAGAGGCAATTTCAATTCTTGAAGGTGGACAAACATTAATATTTTCATCTGGTATGGCAGCCATTAGTGCAACCTTTTCACTGCTACCACCAGGAAGCACAATAATCGCAGCCGAGAATGGTTATCAAGGCACAACAACAATGCTTAAGAAAATGCATGAGCATAAGCAACTTAATGTCAGATTTGTTAATTTGCCAGATACCGAACAAGTCTTAAAGGCATTACCTGGCGCAAATATGCTTTATTTAGAGTCGCCGACAAATCCTGCAATCGAAGTAGTCGATCTTCCTAAGGTCATTTCCGCTGGAAAAAAAGAAGGTTGTTTAGTAGTTGTAGATAACACGCTTGCAACACCTATGGTTCAAAATCCATTACAACTTGGAGCCGATATTTGCGTGCACTCAGTTACAAAATATCTATCAGGGCATAGTGATATTTTGCTTGGCTGTGCTGTTGTAAAAGATACATCACTCTTGGATCGACTCGAGCAATCTAGAAGATATGGCGGAGCAATTGCTGGTCCATTTGAGGCATGGCTTGCACTTAGGGGAGTACGTACTTTTGCTTTGCGAATGCAACGCTCACAAGAAAATGCTATGGAATTAGCAAAGAGGTTAGAAAAAGATAAGCGAGTATTAAAAGTTAGATTCCCAGGGCTGCCATCTGATCCATATCATGAAAGAGCTAAGTCTTTTATGAAAGGCTTTGGTGCAATGATCTCTTTTGAGGTTAAGGCTGAGGTCTCTCAAATTGAAAAAATGTGTAACTCATCAAAACTGATTACCAATGCCACATCCCTAGGCGGCGTGGAATCGATTTGGGAGCGCCGTCGGCGGTGGGCAACTGAGAGCCACACCATCCCTGAAAATTTAATTAGATTTTCAGTGGGCATAGAAAATGTTGAAGACCTTTGGGCAGATATCCAAGACTCCTTTTCTGCCGCTGGTATCAACTAAATGTCAGTTGTAATTCGTAGTGCAACAATTAATGATGTTCCAATCATTCATCAATATATTAAGGACTTAGCAGAGTTTGAAAAAGCACCAGATGAGGCAGTTTTAACTCACTTAGATTTAGAGCAATCATTTTTTGGTCTGTCACCTCAAGTTTATTGTTTGCTTAGTGAGGTTGATCAGCAGGTCACCGGAATAGCTATCTGGCACCTTAATTACTCAACTTGGCTGGGTAAGCATGGTATCTACCTAGAGGATCTTTATGTTGATCCTAAGTTTCGAGGCCTAGGCCACGCAAAGGCGCTATTAAAAGAGCTAGCCAAAATTTGTATAGAACGAGGCTATCCCAGACTGCAATGGTGGGTTTTAGATTGGAATAAGAGCGCAATTGATTTTTATAATTCAATAGGTGCTCTACCTATGGATGAATGGACAGTTTTTAGGGTTTCTGGGAAAGAACTAGGAAAATTAGCAAACTCAGGAAATTGACCAAATTTAATTAAAATTAAGAGTAGATTTATCCCATGATCAAAGCCTTCAAAAGACTACTTGCCCTCTTCGGCATTACTTTGGTTGCTTTTGGCGCAATAAAGAGTTTATTTAATTGGCTTGCTCGCTCTGAAAATGATGAGTATGAAGTATGGCGTGATGACGAAGAACGAGAAGATGTAAAATGAGTAGTGCCTATGTTCCAGGTACATGCAATATTGGTCAGGGAGAAGTAAAGCGTAGACAAGCAGTTGCTATTTTTGGCTTGATTCTTATTGTGATTTCCGCTGCTGGTATCTTAGCTACCGATCAAGATAGAGGCGCTCGCCTATCTATATTTATTCCTGCTTTAATTTTTTCAATTGGATTTGTTCAATCGCGTAAAAAGTTTTGCCTAGCCTATGGATTAGCTGGCACATTTAACTTTGGAAAATTAGGTCAGATATCTAAAGTTCAATCGCCAGAAGATAAAAAGGCAGATCGTAAAACTGCTGTCTCTATTTTATTTCAATCAATTGCTTTGGCTGGATTGATAACTGCTATATTTTTTGTTTTACCTTTATAAATCTTCGTAACTAGAAGGTAGCTCACCAACATTTAAGAATTTTAAGTACTTATCAGTTATTTCCTCTGGTTTTCCAGAGGCAAGCATCTGACCCCTATGCATCCAGATGGCTTGATCACATAATTCATTTAAAGAAGAGAGTGCATGGGAAACAATCAAAATTGTTCGGGCCTCTTGGCAAAGCTCTCTAATTTTGTTAAAAGATTTTTCTTTAAAAGCAGCATCACCAGCAGATAAAGCCTCGTCAACTAGCAAGATATCTGGCGTCATATTTACCGCGACTGAAAATGCAACTCTGCCATACATACCTGAGCTATAAGTTCTTACGGGCATATCAATAAATCCATTAGGCAAGTCAGCAAATTGCGCGATGGTTTCTGTTTGAGACTCAATTTCATCTCGACTCATACCAGCTGCTAAGCCACCTAAAATAATGTTATCGCGCCCAGATAAAGCTTTATTAAATCCCACTCCAAGTGCAAGCAATGTCGAAATTTTTCCATTTACTAAGATTCGTCCACTTGTTGGTGGCAATATGCCAGCTATTGAGCGCATCAGTGTTGATTTCCCAGCACCATTTGCGCCCACAATTCCTAAAACAGATCCATGGGGAACATCAAGAGATAAATTTTTTACCGCCTCAACTGTTTTAGTTCTAACCCTTTCTCCTCGGCTAGCACGCATCAAAGCATTTTTCAAAGTCTTTTTTGCCTCGACATTAATTTTATAACTAATTGAAAGATTCTCAATTTGTACCGCCAAACTATCTGGCATCGTAACTTCTTTACTAGATGCGGACGGCAAAATCACGCTCCCTTGATATAAAGAAATATCCACCAAAAATAAATGCAATAAAAGCCCAGACTAGGCATCCAATGATTTGTGAAAGTGTTGGAGTCGCACCATCAATCCAAATACTAGAGTTTGCAGACAGTATTGGTCCTAATGGATTGATATAAAGTATTACCCGATACCAACCAGAGAGCATATCTGGTTGCCAAAGTACTGGAGATGCGTATAGCCAAATCCTCATAATATAAGAGAGCAACTTTGTCGTATCCCTAAAATAGACATTCAATGTTGCAAATAAAAGTGCTAATCCAAAACTAGTTATTGCCAAAATTATAAAAAGAAAAGGCATTAAAAGATAATTCCAGGTAAGGCCAGGAATAGTTGTGTCATTAATAGTTAATTTACCAATTATCACAATTGAGATATAAACTGGAATGGTTGGCCAAAACTGCCTAAAAGCACTAATAGCACTTGATAACGGAAGTAGAGATCTAGGAAAAGCCTGATTTAAAATTAATTTACCGCCAGAGGTGATTGATTGCGCACCTAAGGTTATACAGTTTTGTGCAAAGTAGAATGTAAAAAGTCCAATTAAAATATGGCATAAAGTAGTAAAACCACCCAAGCCTCCTCTGCCACCTTGGATTATGGTTACAAGCAAAAAGTAAATAATCGCAAGAAATAATGGATTTAGCACTAACCAAACATTTCCAAGCCGAGACTCTAAATACTCAGCTTTATCGGAAAACTTTGATAATTCGGTTGCGAACTCCCTGCGCTGCCAAAAATCCCTTAGGTAAGGTCTAAGCGGAGGCAGCTTTGATTTATGGGGTTCAAAAACTTGAACCTTATTTTCACCCTCACTCATAAGGGCTATTCTGCCACCTTTGATTTAGAAGCATTAACTAGACTTGCAATAACTGTAATAATCAGGGTGATAACTATGACTCCTAAAGAAAATTGCGTTGAAATTTCAGGAACCTCTATCCCTAATAATTTGTGAGTTCCACCGCCATGAATTGCCTCTAACACTAACTTTATTCCAATAAACCCAAGAATTACCGATAGTCCTTCATTCAGGTAGATTAATTTATTCATTAATCCACCGAGTAGAAAATAAAGTTGTCGCAGACCCATCAACGCAAATGCATTTGCAGTAAATACTATATATGGATCTTTAGTTAGTCCAAAAATTGCTGGAATTGAATCTAGTGCAAAAATTAGATCCGTAAAGGCTATCGCTACTAAAACTATGGTTAATGAAGATGCACCCCTTTTTCTTAACCATAAAATTGCCTTACCTTCCTTCCATTCCTTTTCTTCATCTTCAGTAAACAACTTATAGCTCGTATAGATAAGAAATGCACCAAAAATATAGAAAACCCAAGAGTATCGATCAATCGCTGCAGCACCTAATGCAATAAAAATACCTCTTAAAACTAGCGCCATTGCAATTCCGGCAAGAAGTACTAACTGCTGTTTCTTTTTATCAATTTGAAATCTAGCAAGGATTAATATAAATATAAATAAATTATCTACCGAAAGGGAGTACTCAGTTATCCAGCCAGCAAAAAACTCATTTCTTGCTTGAGTTTCACTCCACTGACCTAATGAATAACCAAAAACTATTGCAGCTCCTACATAAAATGCAGTCCAAAGCGAAGCCTCTCGCATGGAGGTATCTTTGTTTCTTCGAATTATTGCTAGTGCAAGGTCAAACGCTAAGACTGCAAGTAGGACTGCAATGGTTATTTCCCAAACGGCCATACTCATCAGTTGAATACCTTTCCTGGATTCAGAATATTGTTTGGATCTAAAGTCTGTTTAATCAACTTCATAATACTAACGGCAGGAGCCCCAGTTTCTTCGATTAAAGCTGCGATCTTGCCTGAGCCAATCCCATGCTCACCGGTACAGGTTCCGCCCATTTCAATCATTTTCATCGTTATTTCATGGGTTATATGTCTTACATCTTCTAATTCTCCTGGCTTTGCTGGATCAGTAACAATAAAGCAATGAAAATTTGCATCTGCGACATGACCTAAAATGGAAAATGGATAAGGGTGTTTTGAAAGAATTTGTTCTGCAATTTGTACTGCCTCTGAAAGTTTTGAAAGTGGAACGGCGGCATCCGTACTTACTGCACGTTTACCTGGATGCGCTGCGATACCAGCCCAATAAGCATTATGGCGGGCTTGCCATAATTTTCGGCGAGCTCCTTCATCTGCTGTCCATTCAAACTCCGAGCCACCAAACTCTTCCACAATCTCCTTAACAGATTGAGCATCCTCTGCCACACCAACAGGTGAACCATGGAATTCAAAAAATAATGTTGGCATCTCTGAAAGATTTAACCCATCATGTGAGTTAACATTTTTAATACATTTTGCATCTAGAAATTCACATCGTGCAATTGCTATGCCAGATCTAACAATTGCAGTTGCTGCCGTGACGCCATCTGAGAGGGTTGGAAAGCGAACGATGGCGGCGGCCATTTTTTCAGGAATACCAAAAACTCTTAGAGTTAACTCAGTAATTACAGCAAGTGTTCCTTCAGATCCAACTAGTAACCTAGTTAAATCATAACCAGCAGATAACTTTCTAGTCTCTCGACCAGTTCTTATCACTGTGCCATCGGCCATTACTGCAGTTAGAGCTAAAACATTGTCTCGCATAGCGCCATAACGGACAGTAGTTGTACCAGCAGCCCCAGTAGATGCCATGCCACCCAATGTGGCATCCGCGCCAGGATCTACTGAAAAAAATAAACCTTGTGTTGCAAGCTTTTCATTTAGCGCCATTCGATGAACACCTGGCTCAACTCTTACAACCAGGTCATCAGTTTTAATCTCAATAATTTTATTCATCTCAGTTAGATCTAATGAGATACCACCAAACAGTGGCAGCACATGTCCCTCTAAAGATGAGCCAGCTCCAAATGCGACAACCGGGATTTTCTCAGCGTTACAGTACTTAAGTACTTTAGAAACCTCTTCTGTGCTGTGTGGCATAACAACAGCTGATGGACGAACCGGTGGAATTGCAGATTCATCTCTTCCGTGTTGGTCAAGAATAGTTTCGTTAGTACTTACAGAACCGGAAACTAAAGTTTTTAAATGTTCAATTTGAGATGGCGAGAGGTCAACTCTGGTATTAATCACAGAAAGATCCTACTTGATTAAACTTAGTTATTTGCATCACAAAAAAGTTAATTTAATGAATTTACGCATAAATATTAGTAGTTGATAATAAGTTTTAAACTGGTAAACTAGGGTAGTAAGACAAATTACGACTTGGAGTGTGCAAAACAAAAATAGGTTTTATAAAAACCACTTGTTGTACAAATTCGCATGAAAACCCAAACGAACCACCCACAAACTTTTAGATCTATACCAACACATTCAAAAGCACTTGATAAGTTTCGCCTTGAAAAATTATTTCAAGAGCAATTAGATAAATATAAACGCTCATTAATGAGTTCGGATTTAGAGTATCAGACAGCCCTAAAGAGCATTCCACTTGGCGCTCACTCATCATTTCAATCATTTGATCCATACCCAATATCAATTGCTTCAGCCAAGGGTGCTTGGATGACAGATGTTGATGGTCGAAAGATGCTTGATCTATCTATGGGATTTGGTTCAATGTTGGTTGGACATTTAAATCAAGAGGTTATGCACGAGATCGAGCAGATGCTATCGGTCGGAACTTTGTACACCGCACCATCTCCAATCTCTAGAGAAGCAGCTGAAAGATTATGTAAGAGATTTGGCATTGATCAGATTCGATTTACTAACTCAGGAACTGAGTCCACTATGTATGCGGTCAGAACAGCTCGTGCCTACACCGGTAAGGAAGGAGTTGTAAAGGTTGAAGGCGGCTACCACGGCAGTGGAGATCCAGTGTCTTTTTCCACCAAACCAGCATTGGATAAAGCCGGACCAGCTGAAGCTCCAAACTCTGTACCACTTAATGCAGCAGTGCCAGGTGAGTCTTATGTTGTTCCTTACAACAATATCCAAGCGATAGAAAAAGTCTTTAGTGAGCATTCTTCAACAATTGCCTGCTTTATCGTTGAACCAGTTTTAGAAAATATTGGCATAGTTGTACCTGACGAAGGATATCTAGAGGCTGTAAGAGAGTTGTGCGATCAATACAAAATTGTTTTAATTTTTGATGAAGTCAAAACTGGTTTAACTGCTGGCCCTCAAGGAGCAGCCCAAAGACTTGGTGTAATTCCAGATTTAATCTGTCTTGCAAAATCTATTGGCGGCGGAATTCCGCTTGCAGCATTTGGTGGAAAAACTGAATTTATGAAACCAGTTTCAGATGGTAGAGCTCCTCACCTTGGCACATTTAATGGTCATATATTGGCAATGGCAGCAGTGAAAGGTGTAGATAAGGTTTGTACACCCGAAGCATTAGGAAAAGCTGAGTCATTGAATATCCAAGCATTAACTAAAATTCAAGAGATTATTGATGAGTATGAATTGCCTGCTCATACAGTTGGATTTGGTGTAAAAGGATGCGTAACTTGGTCAGATAAGCCAGTTCGTAACTATCGAGATTACAAAGCTACAGATTTTCAGGTGGCAGAGTTATCATTTTTATGGTCACTAAACCATGGCATCATGACGCCACCTGGATTAGATGAGCAGTGGTTAATTAGTTTGGCCCACGGCCAGGATGAAATTGATTTTATGGTTAATGATTTTAGGGAATTAGCAAAAACTCTTCGCGGTTAAGTTTAGGTATTTTGTGGAAATCCTAAATTGATTCCACCATGGCTAGGGTCTAGCCAGCGAGATGTAACAACTTTTCCTCTAGTGAAAAAGTGCACGCCCTCTGTACCGTGCGCATGAGAATCGCCAAATAGCGAGTTCTTCCATCCACCAAATGAGAAATAAGCCATTGGCACAGGAATTGGCACATTTATCCCAACCATTCCTACCTCAACCTCATTTTGGAAACGTCTAGCAGCCCCGCCATCATTGGTGAAAATTGCAGTTCCATTTCCATACTGATGATCATTTACAAGCTTTAGCGCCTCGTCATAACTTTTTACTCTAATCACACTCAAAACTGGCCCAAATATTTCTTCTAGATAAATGCTCATACTAGGTTTAACTTGATCAAATAATGTTGGACCTAGCCAAAATCCATCACCATCTACCTTTACATCTCGACCATCTACAACAACTTTTGCACCCTCTTTTTCGCCAGCACTTATGTAAGCAGCCACCTTATCTCGGTGCACTTTGGTAACTAAAGGTCCCATATCAGCACCTTTTGTGCCATCACCTGTTTTAATTTTTATTGCTCGCTCTTTGATTTTTTCAATCAATTTATCTGCAATTGGTTCAACAGCCACAATCGCTGAAATTGCCATACATCTTTCACCAGCAGAACCAAAACCAGCATTAATGGCTGCATCTGCGGCTAACTCTAAATCAGCATCAGGTAAAACGATCATATGATTTTTTGCTCCACCTAATGCTTGAACACGCTTACCTGATTTAGTGCCATTTTCATAAACATATTTAGCAATTGGAGTTGACCCTACAAAAGAGATTGATTTAATTTTTGGATGAATAAGCAATGCATCCACTGCAACTTTATCGCCGTGCAAGACATTGAACACACCATCAGGTAGACCTGCATCTTTTAAAAGCTGCGCGATCAACATAATTGCACTCGGGTCCTTTTCTGATGGTTTAACAATTACAGTATTACCGCAAGCAATTGCAATTGGGAAAAACCACATTGGCACCATGGCTGGAAAATTAAATGGCGAGATTATGGCAACTGGACCAAGTGGTTGACGAATTGAGTAAACATCAACCCCGGTGGAAACCTCTTCTGAGAATCCACCTTTTAATAAATGTGGAATACCACAAGCAAATTCAACTACCTCTAAGCCGCGAGTGACTTCGCCTTGTGCATCACTTAAAACTTTTCCGTGTTCTGCAGTAATCAACTCAGCGATTTTTTCTTTGTTTTTATTTACTAACTCTCTAAATGCAAATAAAACTTGAGTCCGCTTTGTTAGTGAGGAGTGTCGCCAATCCTGGAACGCCTTTTCAGCAGCATCAACTGCCTTATCAACAGTTGCAGTATCTGCAAAAGCTACAGATCCTGAAATTTTTCCAGTTGCAGGGTTAAAAATTTCTCCAGACCTATCTGATTTTGCAGGATAGACCGACCCATTGATCCAATGTGAAATGGAATTCATGGAAGTAACAATACTTCAGGTTTAATCTCACTTCTACCTGCTACCAAAAATTGAGCATAGATGATTAGATTGGCCTATAACTTTAGAAGCAATAGGAGCAACGTTGAGTACCCCAGAGATTAATCCAGAAAAGGCAGCAAAAGTATTTGCAGATGATAGAGCAAATGTATTTCATTCTTGGTCTGCCCAAGCACAGATTTCTCCTATGCCAATTGCTGGTGCCAGTGGATCTTATTTTTGGGACTTTAATGGCAAAAAGTATCTAGATTTTTCTTGCCAGTTAGTTTTTACAAATATTGGCCATCAGCACCCTAAAGTAATTGATGCAATTAAAAAGCAGGCCGAAATCTTAACAACTATTGCACCCCAACATGCAAATGAAGCGCGAAATGAAGCAGCAAAGAGTATTTTAAGTTTAGTCGAGGATAAATTTAAGAAGATATTCTTTACCAATGCTGGTGCAGATGGAGTAGAGAATGCAATTCGTATGGCAAGACTTCACACCAATAAACATAAAGTGTTGTCTACTTACCGTTCCTATCATGGCAATACTGGCTCTGCGATAAATGCAACAGGGGACCCAAGAAGATTTCCAAATGAGTTTGGGTATGGACATGTTCACTTCTGGGGACCATATCTATATAGATCTGCCTTTTGGGCAACAAGTGAAGAACAAGAATGTCAGCGAGCGCTCGAGCATTTAGAACAAACCATTATTTTTGAAGGTCCTAAAACAATTGCAGCAATATTGATTGAAAGTGTTCCAGGAACTGCCGGCGTATTGGTACCACCAAAGGGTTACTTAGATGGCATTAGAGCGCTGTGCGATAAGTATGAAATTTTATGGATTGCAGATGAAGTAATGTCTGGCTTTGGAAGGTGCGGTAAATGGTTTGGTTATCAGCACTCAAAATCTGTACCTGATTTAATGGTTTTTGCAAAAGGTGTGACTTCAGGTTACGTCCCATTAGGAGGGGTAGTAATTTCAGATGCGGTTGCTAAAAGCTTTGATGAGCGAGTATTTCCTGGCGGGTTGACATATTCTGGCCATCCACTTGCCTGTGCAACTGCGGTAGCAACAATTGAAGCTATGAAGAGTGAAAAGATGGTTGAGAATGCCGCAAATATCGGTGAGAAAATTCTTGGACCTGGATTAAAAGAGTTAGCCAAAAAACATAAAGTAATCGGTGATGTTAGGGGAGTGGGCGTATTTTGGGGAATTGATATGGTTTCAGATCAAAGCACTCGCGAACCACTTGCCCCATATGGATCAAGTAGTCCTAAGATGAATGAAATTGTTGCTACCTGTAAAAAGAATGGCTTAATGCCATTTAATAATTTCAATCGAATCCATCTAGTTCCACCATGTAACATTTCTGAAACAGATACAAAAATTGGGCTAGAAATTTTCTCAAACTCATTAACTGAACTAGGATTTTAGAAAAAAATGCTTAATAGGTGTGTATTTATTGGGAATATCTAGCTATTAAAAGAATTCGATGAGGGTAAAAAGTGGCGATAGAACTCAGTAGTATCGATGAAGCCTTATCAAGAATTAAGGATTTAGCGTTAAAGCATTCAGGTAGATTCATTATTGGCATAGTTGGAAAACCTGGAGCTGGTAAATCCACACTCACATCACACCTGATAGAAAATTTGCCTAAAAATTCAGTCTCACTCGTGCCTATGGATGGTTATCACTTAAGCAATCTACAGTTGAAAAATTTGGGCCTATCTGACCGTAAAGGAGCATTTAATACTTTCGATTCGAATGGTTATGTAAGCTTACTAAAACGGATCAATACCGAAACTGATCAAGATATTTACTATCCAGTGTTCCACCGAGATATCGAAGAGTCATATGCGGCCGATGGAGTTGTTTTAGCAAATACAAAAATAGTTCTAACTGAAGGAAATTATTTGTTGTTTGATAAAGCTGGTTGGGAAAAGGTAGCAGCTGAGCTAACAGAGATTTGGTACATTAATATTAACGATAGTTTAAGAATTGAAAGGTTAGTAAAACGGCATGAGTTTTATGGCAAAGACAAAGAGTCAGCATTCAAATGGGCCACAGGTTCAGATGAAATTAATGCCAAAATTGTAGAATCCACTGCTGCAAAGGCTGATGTGATAATTAATTTACATTAGGCAGCGCAAGTTCGGATTACATCCCCAATTAGATTACCCTAAGCCTATGGCGGCTAGAGAGCATCAAGTTGAAATCGATAAAATCGATATCACCTTAAAATCAATTGAACAGGTGCTAAACCTGCCAAAATTAATCGAGAATGCAGCATTATTGGAACAACAGGCAAGTGCGCCAAATCTTTGGGATGACCCACAGGCGGCTCAAGTTGTAACCAGCAAATTATCTCGAGCACAATCAACGATAAATAAAATAAATGCAATTAGATCCCGCCTAAATGATTTGCCAATTATGATTGAAATTGCCAATGGTGAGACAGACAAAACATCTGCATTTAAAGATATCGATAAGGAGTTAGATGATTTAACTCAAGTAATTAATGATCTTGAGGTCCAGACATTACTTAGCGGTGAATATGATGAGCGTGATGCACTAATCACCATCAGGTCAGAGGCTGGAGGAGTAGAGGCAGCTGATTGGGCGCAGATGTTAATGCGGATGTATATAAGATTTTGTGAACGTCATAACTATAAAGTTGAGGTACTTGAAACCTCATACGCTGAAGAGGCTGGAATTAAGTCCACAACCTTTAGAGTAAACGCCCCATATGCCTACGGCCGATTATCGGTAGAACAAGGCACCCATAGGTTAGTTCGTATTTCACCCTTTGATTCACAATCTCGCCGGCACACCTCTTTTGCTGGTGTTGAGGTTGTACCAGTTGTAGAACAAAGTGATCATATTGAAATTGAAGAAAAAGATTTGCGAATTGATGTTTATCGATCATCTGGTCCTGGCGGACAAGGAGTTAATACAACAGATTCTGCGGTGAGAATCACTCACGCGCCAACTGGCATTGTAGTTTCATGTCAAAATGAAAGATCTCAAATTCAAAATCGTGCTACTGCTATGGCAGTTTTGCAATCAAAATTATTAGAACGGCGCAGATTAGAAGAGCGGGCCAAAATGGATGCATTAAAGGGAGATAACTCTGGTTCTTGGGGAAATCAAATGCGATCATATGTGCTTGCACCGTATCAAATGGTTAAAGATTTACGAACTGATTTTGAAGTGGGAAATCCATCTGCAGTATTAGATGGTGATCTGGATGGATTTATTGAGGCTGGTATTAAATGGCGCAAAGGACGCGAGTAATCTCACAAATAAGCATAATTCTCAGCGATTATTACCTGAAAATATGTGGCAAATAACCAAAGTTATGTGATTACTTATCTAAACTAGCCTAAGTGCGCCAGCAGATCTATCGAAGGGTTTTTCATTGATTAAGTTTGAGAATGTCACCAAAATCTATCCTCGCCAAGACAAGGCCGCCTTAGATGGGGTCAATCTAGATATCGAAAAAGGCGAGTTTGTCTTCTTGGTTGGTCTATCTGGTTCTGGAAAATCTACTTTTTTAAAATTGGTTTTGCGGGAAGAGCGTCCTAGCTCTGGGGTAATTCATGTGGTTGGAAAAGATTTAAATACGCTATCGGCCAACAAAGTTCCAGAACTTCGCCGGCAGGTAGGAACCGTGTTTCAAGATTTTAGATTGCTACCAAATAAAACTGTGGCTGAGAATGTGGC
>JACCDI011272474.1_pt1 | contig 19382 bp, 17 predicted proteins | sample 7442791 | NCBI WGS metagenome assembly JACCDI01 (sample SAMN15323434, study PRJNA562643) | freshwater metagenome | isolation source: river surface water | place: USA:Blue River Watershed | collected 2017-08-15
ACTGTTGAATCGAGCAGGGATGATAACTCCAAAACTGGGCATATACGCAAAAGTACGCGGCAGCCTACATATTTTGAACGTCTAGTTATTTTTTACCAGAAAGAAACGGCAACAGTTTGAAGAAGATGTCGTTGTTTTGGTACGCTCCTGTAAACAATTCACTGCCAGGCCCATACGCGAATACCGGAACAGGAATTCCTGTATGATCGTGGGTGCTCCATGCCAGTTTAGCACAACCATTTTTCTTGTCCCAACCCACCAGACTCAAGCCACCGGTTTCGTGATCGGCCGTTACAATGATCAAGGTTTCGCCTTGTTGGTTTTTTTCTACTTCGTTCACTACCTCGCGAATGGTATTGTCTAAATCCACCAATTCCGCCATCAAATAGGCCGAATCGTTTTCGTGTCCAGCCCAATCAACCTGACTGCCTTCAATCATTAAAAAGTAACCGTTGGCGTTTTTATTTAACTCCCGCATGGCCGCAACCGATGCTCGTTCCAAATACCCCGCTCTGCCTTGGTGCGCCTTGGGAGGGAAGGTGTCTTGATTATACATTAACAGTGTGCGCTGCATGCGGGTTCCAGCGCTTAATCCGGTTTCAATGGAATCCAACTTGCGGGGATATCCTTTACCCGCGGTGGTAGGGGGTACAATCAATGTGTGATTGCTATAGTTGAAGGGTTTTAAGTAGGGATAACCGCCGCCAATGGCTACATCGATGGTGTTGGTGGTTAATAAATCACCCGCGATGTCCGACATCAAACTCCGTTTTGGCTGATGGGCATAGAAAGCTGCTGGAGTTGCGTGAGTAAGTTCGCAAGTAACCACTATTCCGGTGGCTTTTCCGGCCTCTTTTGCATACACTGCTAAGCTGGGCTTGGCTTTGCCGTTTTCATCTACACCAATGGCATAATTATTTGTTTTTGTTCCGATGGCGATAGCTGTTCCACCTGCTCCGCTGTCTGTGATATAATTATTGGCACTGTAGGTTTGACTTAACCCGCAGACCGGAAATTTTTGGAAAACGCAAACATTATCGCGATCAATTTTTTCCCTCATCGTATTGCGGTCTTTCCCAGCCTGTGTTGCAAAAGATTGGTATTGGTAATGGGCACTCAACGCCGACCATTGAGCCAAACCGGTTCCATCGCCAATAATGACAATTACATTTTTGGGTTTTTTGGGCTTGCCGATGCCGGGAATTGCTTGAATTATCCCAGCCGATAGAATGGCGGTTATCAAAAGTCTTTTACTGATGTTGTATATGGCGTTCATAGTGGATTTCAATTTATTTGGATGGTTACTAAACTTAAATACGGTGAAAGAATGATGTAATATTTGTTGGATTTGCAAAATTAATTCAGGATACGTTAGGGTTGTCGCATTAACAGAAATATAATAAAACGATGATTTTTAATTTCGTAACATAGGTCACTGCTTTTACCCAATTTCGGTTGTATTTTCGCAACATATTTACATTATGAACGGATTTTTTAAAGTACCCACCGGGGTTAACGAACCAATTTTTGATTACGCAGCAGGATCCACGGAAAGAAAGAATTTACAAGCAACCTTAGCGGAGTTGCGTTCTAAAGTACTGGATATTCCTATGTTTATCGGCAACGAAGAGGTTAGAACCGGCGATGTACATCCGTTGTCGCCTCCCCACGATATTCATCACAAAATCGGTCAGTATCATCGAGGAACGGCGTTGCATGTTCAACAAGCCATCGACGCAGCATTGGCTGCAAAAGAAAACTGGGAAAATATGCCTTGGGAACAACGCGCAGCCATTTTCCTTAAAGCGGCCGAACTTATGAGCACTAAGTATCGTTATCACGTAAATGCATCAACCATGTTGGCGCAAAGTAAAAATGCCTTTCAGTCCGAAATTGACTCGGTTTGCGAAATGGTAGATTTCTTGCGTTTTAACGTACAGTATATGTCGGAAATTTACGCCGATCAGCCTCCAGTGAATCCTAAGGGCGTTTGGAACCGAGTAGAATATAGACCCTTAGAAGGATTCGTATTTGCACTAACTCCATTCAATTTCACAGCAATTGCTGGTAATTTACCCACTTCGGCGGCGATGATGGGTAACGTGGTGGTGTGGAAACCTGCGGATTCTCAGATCTATAGTTCCCATTTGTTGATGCGAATTTTCAAAGAAGCAGGATTACCCGATGGCGTTATTAATTTGGTGTACGTGGATGGACCTGCCGCGGGCGATATTATTTTTAATCATCCTGAGTTTGCCGGTATCCATTTTACTGGAAGCACCGGTGTATTTCGACATATTTGGCAAACCATCGGAACCAATATCGCAAAATACCGTAGTTATCCAAGAATAGTAGGGGAAACAGGTGGTAAGGATTTCATACTCGCGCATAGCTCCGCTCAAGTGGATGCATTGGTTGCAGGGATCATCCGTGGTGCATTTGAATTCCAAGGTCAAAAATGTTCTGCTGCCAGCCGAGTGTATATCCCGCAATCGCTTTGGCCCGAAGTAAAAGAAAAATTGGTAAAAGAAATGGCAACCATTAAAGTAGGCCCTACAGAAGATTTTACCAACTTCGTGAACGCGGTAATCGACGAACGTGCTTTCAATAAAATTACCTCGTACATCGATAAAGCAAAAGCCGATGGCGTAGAGATACTTACCGGTGGCAATTACGATAAATCAAAAGGATATTTCATTGAACCTACCATCATTATGGCTCCTGATGCCAAATACACCACCATGTGTGAAGAGATATTTGGACCCGTGTTGACAATTTGGGTGTACGAAGATGCCGATTGGAAGAACATGTTCAAATTGGTAGATACCACTTCGGAATACGCTTTAACGGGGGCGATTTTCGCTCAAGATCGTTATGCTGCAGCCGAAGCAACCCACGCTTTAAGACACAGTGCCGGAAATTTCTACATTAATGATAAACCTACGGGTGCCGTTGTAGGTCAACAGCCTTTCGGTGGCGGACGAGGATCGGGAACAAACGATAAAGCGGGAGCAAAGGTGAATTTATTGCGTTGGGTAAGTCAGCGTACCATCAAGGAAACCTTGGTATCGCCTACGGATTATCGTTATCCATTCTTGCAGGCCGATTAATTTCGCTGTTCTATTGCAATGAATTCTTGGTTAACGGTAATTCTGTTAATAATCTCTAACACCTTTATGACATTTGCTTGGTATGGGCATTTGAAGTGGAAGGATGCATCAATTTTTCAAAACAAAACAGGATGGGTGGTCCTCCTTATTAGTTGGGGCATTGCCTTTTTTGAATATTTATTTATGATCCCAGCCAATCGATTGGGTTCTAAAGAAAACGGAGGCCCTTGGGATTTGTTTCAGTTGAAGATTGTGCAAGAGGCCATAGGATTAACTGTATTTACCGTAGTTGCCCTGTTTATCTTCAAAGGCGAACAATTTCATTGGCGCTATGCTTTGGCTTTCGTTTTTATTGTAGCAGCGGTTTGGTTGGTGTTTGGTGGCGCGAAGAATTAACTGGATTCGATAAATTTGATTTTAAATAGGAATCGGAATATCAAATGTATTGGCGATGAAAACTAACATTGAATCGGTTTTTCCTTTGTTCAAGGCTAAAGAGTTAAAATTAGTATTTAGAATTTTTAGCTTCCAGGTTTTCCTGCAGTTTAATATGCTTATAGGTCAGCATATAGTATATCCAATACCGTCCGATTCAGGAACAGTAACTTTGAAAGTTAATACAGGGAAGTACGGATTTGGAATCAATATTACCAATTACAGATCCGACCTAATGGGTAGTAATCTAATAATTAAAAATGTAAAAGGGTCATGCAAAGGTGCAGTTAGAATTCACAGTGATGAGGAGTTTATTAGTATGAATGGGATGTACTCTCAACGAGATACTTTTATTATCTATCTCATTTCCCAAACTAATGATTTAATCTATCCTGCTGAAGTTTTTAATGGCAAAGACAGAGCTCAAAAAGTAACATTGGGGAAAACTAGCTACCGCTTAAAATGCATTCCTGAGAACAATCCATGGATGCCGGTTTCGGATTATGAACCGTTTTTATTCGATAAAAACGGGCATTATGTGAATCCAAAAACCGGGAAAATTAACAAGGGAAGATACTTGTTAAATGGTTTACAATTAAGTGCTTGTTCACTAGAATACTGGGGATATGTACATGAATTTGGCACGTATACAAATCGAGAGGGTATAACAGTTAGCGGTAAATATCTAATAAAACAGCGTAAAATTGATTTATCGCAATGGAACTTTACAGAGTTCAATTTGGATTGGTTTTTATAGGCTTTTTACCAATTGATCGTAAAGAACCTTTTCACTTAAAGGTGAGAGCCTCACCATTCAAATAGTTAATCTTTCCAATTTTATCGTTAGTTTCGAATTCCATTTTATTTTAAATAGTTTAAAATGAATCGTTTAACTAAAATATCAGGAGTCATAGGATTGATTGTAATACTTATTTCTATAATAGGTATAGGAATGGCATTTTTCAATACAAGCAATGAGGATCAAATTGTAACGGCCTTATTACTGATTCCGTTGTTTTTTATCACACAATTTTTTGTACGATTTAAATTTGGTTTTATTTCAGAAAATCCAACAGGTAATCTACTTGATAAATTTGTACTGAGAGTTTCATACGGATTGATGGGATTGCTGGTATTAATCATTTTTACTTTGCCAACGGTTTATTTGATTGAAAAAAACGCAGAAGAAAAATTAATTAACAAATATTCGGGAGTAAAAAAGTGGAAGTCGATTTCATCCAACTCAAAGCAGAAAGCGCATCTTAAAACAAAATATGATCAACAAAAATTGTATTTCGATTTTTCAGTGGATTTAGATTCTACAAACAGGTACCGATTTAGTAACATTGCGGAGTATACAATTCAGTTTATGGATAGCGATGGATTTATAATTGATGAAATTGAATTACATAATCTTACACGAAGGGTTGATGACATCGGAAATACTATTGGTTATAGCGTAAATGAGAGTGAATACATTGATATAATTGATTATTCAAAATTTTGTAATTGGGACTTTACTTACCGTTTGGAATAAATAAAATCTCATTTTTAAAATTGAATATTGCATAACCGAAAATAAATCAATCAGATGCATTTTATTTGTCGAGGTAGTCGTATCCCATTTTTACGATTTCTCTTTACCAGCTGCTTGTTAACGGGTCTATTGGGTGTAGGTTCAGCCCAGGAACTTCCGCTACGTGTTGTCTTTGAAAATTATCAGAAAGATCGAGCATCCCAGAAAAACCTCCAACTCTATAAAGTAAAAAAAATTGCGGAGAACGCGGATTTCAATTATTCGAAAATCAATAACTTTTGTAACAACGAAATCTACGACACAATCAACGATGCACAAATTTGGATTAATGCTGTTTTTGAACCAATTCAGGGTCGATTTAAATATTATCAATTTCAATCAACTTACCTGGGTATGTCAAAAGCGGAAGGGAAAAAAGAGTTTCATGATATCTTGATCATTAAAACAGATTCAAGCAATACGGTGATTGACGCTTTTCAGTATACCTTGGAATGGGCAGAACCGCCCATTGAATACGATCTTTTTAGAAGTACAACTGCAAATATTCAGTTATCGAATAATTTGGATATTCGAAAATTAGGTTTTCAAAGAACCTTTACCGAAGGCTGTGAAGATTTAAATTTAAACGATTCGGGAATTATCTCTTTACCAATTGATCGTAAATAACTTTGGAAACAGAGTTTTTCATGGGTTTTCCTTGGTAATTAGCGGTCCATAAAATACCTCGGGTGGCCGTGGTGAAAAAGATCTCATCAGCGGCACTTAATTCTACTTCGGTAATGGGTCGTTCTTGAACGGAATATCCATAGCCAGCAGCCAATTGCATTACCACCTTGCGCATAATTCCATCGATGCAGTACTCCGAAATCGGCGGTGTGATTACAAATTCGTTGGCTACAATGAATACATTGGTTGAAATGCCTTCGCAGGGTCTTCCATAGTCGTTGAAAATCAAACACTCATCCAAGCCTCTTTCTTTGGCATAAATGCCCGCCATAGTGTAAATTAAGGAGGAGCAAGTTTTTAAAGTAGAGGTATAGTTGTTGTTTTTTGACATCTCCTTATACGTACCAACGGAGAGTCCTTTTTCCAGCCAAGGATAACCGCTTTGCTCTTCTTCTAGAATTTCGGTTATAACACAGACTTCATTATTATCCGGGGTGTAAAATCCATCGGTATCACGGAGGAAACTTAATCGGATGCGGGCTTGCTTAAAGCCGGCTTTCTGACAGGCTGCAGTGATTTGCGTTTCCCAGGCTATTTCGTCCCATGCACTGGGAAGATTTAATTTTAGAAGCAGTGCAGATTTTCTTATGCGTTCGGCATGCAACAACAAATGCAGGACTCTGCCATTATCAAACCGCATACTTTCGAAAAAACCATCTCCATAGCGGTAACCACGAAAAGTAGGAGGGAAGTAGGGTTGAACGGCATCCACCCACTGATTATTAATTAGAAATAAACTTGCCATTATTTTCTACGTTTAATTTCATCCCGAATTTGAGCGGCACGAATATAATCTTCAATATTAATGGCTTCTTCCAACAATTGTTCTAATTCATCCAAACTATATCCCGCCAATTTATCCTCGTTCTTGGCCGATGGTTGAATGTCTTTTTCTTCGGACCTACCGGGAGTATCGAAATCTTCTTCCTCCTTGTCATCGGCAAATCCAGATTCGTTCATTACCGATTCGGAACAGTAAATAGGACATTGGAATTTGGTAGCCATGGCAATGGCATCCGAGGTTCTACTATCCAACTTGATTCTAGGAGCATCGGATTTTAACGAATCGCTGCAAGTGATGGTAGCGAAGTATACACCTTCTTCCAAATGATCGATACTTACTTCCACTACATGCAAGTGGAATTCTCGAAGGGTGTTGGCAAATAAATCGTGGGTTAGGGGTCGGCTGGGTTTCATTTTTTCCAATTCCATGGCGATGGCTTGTGCTTCAAAACCGCCGATGATAATGGGTAATACCCGAGTCCCAAACTTTTCTTTCAGATATAGCGTGTAGGCACCGTGTGAGTGTGCGGGTACAATGTTCCGTATTTCTAACTCGGTGCGCATGGATTAATTTTTTGCAGCTGCTATAATTTTAGGCAATACATCAAATGCATCTCCAACAATTCCATAATCCGCTGCTTTGAAGAAAGGCGCTTCGGGATCTTTGTTGATTGCAACGATAACTTTGCTTGAACTAACACCGGCCAAATGCTGGATGGCACCGCTAATACCAACAGCGATATACAAATTCGGTTTAATTGTAATACCTGTTTGACCTACGTGTTCGCTATGTGGTCTCCAACCCATATCACTCACGGGTTTGCTACAAGCAGTGGCAGCTCCTAATGCATCGGCCAATTCTTCAATCATTCCCCAATTTTCTGGACCCTTCAATCCTCGTCCACCGCTAATCACCACTTCGGCCTCCGTTAAAGCTATTTTCCCGGTTACTTTGTTCACTTGCTCCACTGCAATCCCAGACGCAGCTGAAATCGATTGGGAGGATTTAGTTGCATCTCCGCCCCAGGTTTTAATCTCAAACGAGTTGGGGGTAATGCTTAACACTTTGCAGGATTTGGTTAAATTAACCCAAGCAAAAGCTTTTCCAGAAAACACACCGCGTTTAACCGCAAAGCCATCGCTAGTCACGGGCAAACTGATTACATTGGTTGCCAACGATGCATCCAACACTGCCGCTACGCGTGGTGCTACCGATTTACCAGAGTAGGTGTTGCTTACAACCAATAAATCTGCTTGCAAGGATTTAGCTACTTCTGCTATGATGGTAGAATACGCATCGGATGTAAAGCTTCCTGTGTAATCAACGTTAACCACTTGATGTGCACCGTAATTCCCTAAATTACTTCCATCAGTAGCTCCAATTACTAAGGCCGTTACCGTTCCGCCCACTGTTTCTGAAATTTCACGTGCATACGAAATTGCTTCTTGAGTGGATTTTTTAAAGGTATTGTCTGCGCTTTCTGCAAATACTAAAATGTTTTTCATCGTGGATTAAATTACTTTGGCTTCGTTTCTTAAAATATCAATCAATTGGGATGCATTCTCAGGATCAATCATTTTAACCCCCGTTTTGGCAGTGGGTAACTCATACGATTTAGAGGCGGAAAAATCAGCAACCGTTTGTGGCTGAAGTAATTGCAATGGTTTGGTTCTTGCCGCCATGATTCCGCGCATATTTGGGATACGAGGTTCGCACAAATCCTTTTGCGCACTTGCCACTACCGGAGCAGCGCATGAAACCGTCTCTCTACCGCCATCTATATCGCGATCAAAAGTAAATGTTCCATTATTATAATCGATCCTTGTTACTACGTTCACCGATGGAATTCCCAACAGGGCACCCAATAATCCGCAAACAGCACCGCTGTTGTAGTCTATGCTCTCTCTACCGGTTAAAATCAGGTCGTAACCATTGGCAATTTTTGCAATTTCGGCAGCTACAAATTGGGCATCGGTGGGTTCCGCATCAATGCGAATTGCCTCGTTGGCACCCATACTCAACGCCTTACGTATTACCGCTTCACTATCCGCCTTGCCAACGTGAACAATGGTCACAGTTCCACCGTTAGCTTCCGCCAATTCTAATCCGCGCGTAACCGCCAATTCATCGTATGGATTTAAAATATACTGAACACCGGCTGTGTTGAATTGGGTGTTGTTTTCAATAAACCCAATTTTTGTAGTGGTATCTGGAACCACACTGATACAAACGAGAACTTTCATTCTTTTTAGTTTCCGCAAAAATAGCAAAAAAAAACCGCCTTTTTCGCCAATTGGATTACCTTGCATAGTAGTTTCGCCCTTTCGCTGAAAAAATCACTATGAATTACCATTTTATTGCTATCGGTGGCGCAGTAATGCACAATCTTGCGCTGGAATTACACGCCCTCGGACATACCGTTACAGGTAGCGATGATGAAATTTTTGAACCTGCAAAATCGCGCTTGGAACAGCAAGGACTATTGCCCAAAACCAACGGCTGGTTCCCCGAAAAAATTACCCAAACCATAGATGCAGTGGTCTTAGGCATGCACGCTAAAGCCGATAATCCAGAGTTGCTAACAGCCCAAGAACTTCAACTACCCATCTATTCCTTCCCCGAATTTATCTACCAACACGCAAAAAATAAAAAGCGAATCGTTATCGCCGGTTCCCACGGAAAAACAACTTCAACTGGCATGCTGATGCATGTACTGAAACAAAACAACGTAGATTTTGATTATCTGGTGGGTTCTATTATTCCCGGTTACGATAGAATGGTTAGAATTTCCGATGCCCCATACATCGTTATTGAAGGCGATGAATACCTTACTTCGCCCTTGGATCTTCGACCCAAATTTATTCATTACAAAGCCAATGCAACCATGATAACTGGCATAGCCTGGGATCACGTAAATGTATTTCCGCAAGAATCCCTGTACCAAGATCAATTTCGATTGTTGATTGAATCCATGGACAGTGATAACCCAACGGTGGTATGGTTCGAAGGGGATACCGATTTAAAGGAAATTATTGAAAAACAATCCGTTAACGCTATTCCGTACGCGGAACCAAATTATATTCCTCAAGAACACGGGGTCTTATTAACGTCCGATACCGAGGGAAATCCCACCCACATGCCCCTTCCATTTTTTGGAAAACACAATTTACAAAATGCCGCAGGGGTGGTGAAATTGGCGAAATGGGTTGGTATCAAAGAAAACGATGCATGGCAAGCATTGTCCACCTTCCCCGGTACCGCTAAGCGAATGGAAATTATTCATCAATCAGAAACCTTAACCGTTATCCGAGATTTCGCACATGCCCCATCCAAAGTGGCAGCAACCGTAAATGCGGTAAGAGAACAATTTCCAGATTCTCAGTTTATTGCGGTATTTGAAGTACATACGTTTTCAAGTTTAAACCCCGAATTTATGTCGAGGTACAACCAAACCCTGAAACCGGCAAACCAAGCGTTTATTTTATTTGATCCCCATGTTTTTAAATTAAAGAAAATGCCAATTCCCAGCGCCAAAGAAATTGAAAGTCGATTTGGTGTAGGACATGCTATCAGTTCACCCCTCGAATTACAAAACTTGATAGTAAATGCTTTAAACAATAAACCCGCACAACACCAGGTATTATTGCTAATGAGTAGTGGGAATTTAGCAGGTATCGATCTACAGCTATTCTTTCGGTAGATTTTTATACACTACTTCCAACAATCTACCCCTGAAACCCGTTTCGGCCAGCTTTTTATTGGTATCGTTAGGGAAGGTTCTGTTCGATAAAAAAACAAAAACCAATCCGCTTTCTGGATCGGCCCAAGCCCAAGTGCCGGTGTAACCGCTATGACCGAAAAGACTCTCCGGAGCTCCTTCAAATACATTGTTTTTTAAACCTACTTTACCGTTTACTTTGTCGAATCCCAAACCTCGGTAATGTTGAATTTTTTCTCCCTTTTTAGTGGTTTTAATCGTTCCAACACTGGTGGTGAAATGAGCTATGGTGCTGGATTTTAGGTATCGCTTTCCATTCCAAATTCCTCCCGAACGCAACATCTCCATAAAGCAAGCCAAATCGTGTGCATTGGAAAACAACCCTGCATTTCCCGCTACGCCACCCAAAAACATGGCTGTAGGATCATGGACATAACCTTGTACCAATCCTCTTCCCAAACTCGAAGTAACACTATAGGTGTCAATAAAAGTAGGTGCAATTTGATAATGCGGTATATTTCGCTGCAAAGGTCTATATCCCATCGTGGTTAATCCCATCGGCCGGTAAAACTCTTGGTCCATGTATCGATCCAATCCCATACCGGTCTCATATTCAATGAATTTGCCAAGAATAACAAAATTAATGTCGCTGTATATATAGGCTTTATCGGCAAGCGGGGTTAATCGCTTTATCCATTCCCAAGCCTGATTCCCCCACGATTGATCCATCCAAACCCCATGTCCTACTGGCATTTGTTGGTTGTCCGACATCAACGTACTAACTCCAGCATTGCTATTGATTCTTACCTGAGCACCATGTTCAATAAACTTAGAAGTTAATGGCAGAAATGCAATTAATCCCGTTCTGTGCATTAGTAATTCACGTAACGTTAATGTTGCCCATGGACTAGCCGAAACCTCAGGAAACAACGTTCCGATGCCTACATCCAATTTGATACCTTTCGTTTCAACCAATTTCATAATGGCGGCGGTTGTTGCAGCAATTTTAGTTACCGAAGCAATATCATAAATATGTTGATTGTTGGCTTGTATTTTGGGTCCCGTGTTTCCCTGACTTTCTTGTATTAGTTTAAGTCGTTGATTTTGTTGAAGTCCAACCAATGTTTCCGTGGAGTCGGGGAGGTAGCCAAAAGATTTTTCGTAGAATAATTTACCGTCTTTAAGTACTACTAATTGAGCACTGGGGAATAATTTTTCCGATATTCCTAATTGCATCATGGAATCAATAGCCGCGGTTTGTTGCAAATATTGCAAACGTTGAAAGTGATCTTTGCCCTCTAAATACGATGGTATAAAATTGGGAAGATTTTTCCAGTTGTTTACTGCGTTTAAAACCAAGGAACTTGAATTCTTAATTTCAACCGGTAAAATTCCATGGCCCGAATAAGCACCAAATAGGTTATCGATGCCAGACTGAATTTTATTGAATGCATTTTCATGAACAATAACTATGGGAACCGTACTTTTTTGTTGCAATTCGCGTATAGCATAACTGTGACCTGCATGCAAATAAACCATTCTATATTTGTTTTGAAGGTCCATTAAAAATAGGGTGATTTTAGAGGGTAGGAGACGGGATTTTGTTCCCCAAACAGGAAAGTCCAAACCAAAAACAACAATTCTTGAACGAAGCGAATGTCGCTGATAAATTGATTTCAATACAATATTTAATTTTATTGAATCGGCATTCCAATTCACCAAAACAGGGTATTTGCAATAATTGTAGCCTTGTAGTTTTTTCAATACCTGAAAGGATATACTATCGCCGATAAAAACGGGTAAAATACTATCGGATTGGTAGGGTTTCCATGGCAATCCTGATATGCTACCTACCGTAGGTTGCAAGTTTACCGTGGATTTTTGGGTGATTTCTTGTTCGTATATCGACTCAAATTCTTTTTGCAATTGCTGTACATCGTTCGATAGTCCAGGGATTTCGGTTAATCGTTGTTGAAATAATCCCAGCTGTATCTTTACCCCAATCACTCGTTTAACACGTTGAGCAATCTCGGAACTATCCAACCATCCATTTTCTTTTGCCGATTTCGCCATTTCAATAAATCCGGCTACATCCTCTGGGAATAATAAAATATCATTGCCTGCTTGCAGAGCCATAAATGCAACTTCCGTAGGGGTGGAAATTTTCGCAACACCCTTCATGTTCAAAGCGTCTGTGATAATCAGGTCTTTGTACCCCAGTTTACCACGAACCCAATCGTTAATAATCGTTTTCGATAAAGAAGCAGGTAGTCCGGAACTGTCCATGCTTGGAACTTGTAAATGACCCATCATAACACTTGCAACGGGTTGGTCAACGAGTTTTCGAAATGGTTCGATATGTGTTTTCTCGATTTCCGAAAGGGGAAGGGAAATGGTTGGCAAATCTTTGTGAGAATCTACAACGGTGTTACCATGTCCCGGAAAATGCTTGGCACAGGCCAAAATACCTGCCTCTTGTAATCCTTTCGAAAATGCCAATCCCAATTGAGCAACATGGGCCTCGTCTGATCCAAAACTCCGAAAACCAATGATGGGATTGTTGGGCTCGGTATTGACATCGATATCGGGGGCGAAATTGATGTGTATTCCCGCTCGTTTGCATTCCCAACCAATGTATAATCCGGTACGGTAGCTGTACTCTTCGGTTAATAAACCTTTTTTTACTTGGGATGCCGAACCCAAGGTTAACGCATAGGGATATTTATACTGATTAGACAAGCGCATTGATAACCCCCATTCTCCGTCTATACCAACCAACAGAGGTAGCAAACTTTCTTGTTGGTAATAGTTATTTAAATAGGCCTGAGTGATTAAATCGCCCTGAAACCAAATTATCCCCCCAACTCCGTATTGCTTAATTTGTTTAACCAAAATGGGATCTACCTGATTGTCTTTTGACCAAGCCGGAACCATCAATAATTGCGCAACTTGCTTTTCAAACGAAAGCGTCTTAACTATTCTTTCGGCTTGGTCCAAGTAATTCTGTTTTATAAATTGAGCCGATAGTTGAGAAGTTAAAACAAAATAGACTATTGCTAGGAAATAATACCCAATGGAAGTCTTATTACAAAGATTTTTTGCCGATTCTTTAACTAGCCTAACAAACATTGCAGTAAAACAACAACCGCATAATCAATCTAAAAAGAAAATTATTGCCACCGGTTGTGGAAAACCTTAGCTTTTTTTCGAAACTTGTAAAAATTATTTCTGCAGGAAGCAACAATTTGAAAAATAGCTTGTCTATAGCGTTAACTTCCTAAAGGAGTCATGAAATTTATACACCGGCATGACGGACAAAGAATTGTTAGAGGGTTGCAAGCGCGAAGACCGAATCTGTCAGCGCGAACTTTGGAACCGATATTCCAAAAAATTGTTCGCATTGTGCCAACGCTATTGCAATAATACCGAAGAAGCAGAAGACGCACTCATGGAGAGTTTTGTTAAGATATACGATAATTTGTCTAAGTTCCGCGGGGAAAGTTCCCTTGAAACTTGGATGAGACGAGTTACCGTTAATCAATGCATTAATAAAATTAGGGCAAGAAAACATGTTCTCGACTCTCTTACTGAAGAAGAGTATCACCTGGGATTTGACGATGAAAGTTTGAATAATTTGCAGGTTAAAGAAATATTGTCGTTGATTGAATCCTTACCCGTTGGGTACAGAACCGTTTTTAATATGTATGCAATTGAAGGATTTAGTCATAAAGAAATTGCAGAAGAACTCGGAATTGATGAAGGTACCTCTAGATCGCAATATTCTAAAGCTAGAAAGGCCTTGCAATTAGCTTTTGTTAAACAAAATCCATCCTCTAATCCCCTTAACTCACCCTCCTAATGTCGTACTTGAAAAAACATATCGTCAATCAAATCCACGACTTAGAGTCTCCGCTAAATGAGCGCATGACCTTTGAAGAGGTAATGCAGCGCAGAGAAAAAAAGAAACGTCGATTATTATTGTTTTGGCCAAGAATTGTAATTGTGGGTGGTTTGTTTACGGCTGCTGGATTGGGTTATTTCGCCTGGAATTCAGCTCACAGCAAAGTGAAAAAGTCGATTGTAATTGCTGAGAATCATAGTAAATCCTCACAAAAAATACAGTATCAAAAACAAGTAGAAGACAAAGTAGAAAATACAATACAGTCTACAAAAGACAATTCTGAGAAATCGGTTACCGACAAGGATAATTCGGTAATACAGATTACGAAAAAGTTAGTAAAAAGGCCCACGGCAGTTAACACGGTTTTATTTTCCCAAGAAGCTTCACGTTCAATGGGTAAAAAATCACAGGAAACGATGGACGAAGAGGTTGCCGCTATAATTTCCGAAGGATACAATTCGGTCTTAGCAACGTCAGAAGTTAAAAATATCATCAATCCTACGGAAGAAATTCTATCACAATCTCTAGAACTGATATCCGCCGAAGTTGCAAAAGTAAATCAGCCTATTACAACCATAGGAATACTTACGCAAATCTCAGCCGTAACAAAGAACGAAAAAGACGTCGCAGTAATTGAATCCGCCTCTTCAACGCCAGAAACTTCAAGTTTATTCGTTGAAAAATCTGCCGAAATAATAGTTGAAAAAGAAACGGAAATTAATCTGTGGTTGGATATAGAAGCATTATTGGCATTAACCCATGGTAAAGGTTTGCAAATGTTTGAAATCCCGGATCCATTATCCCAATCGGAGTTTGAAGCGGTTTTTGTGGATTTAGAAGAGGATGAACTGAACCGGTACTTTAAACCGGGTAATTTCGATTCTCCATATCATCTTGAATTATCGGTGGGTACTGGCAGTAGAGTCTTGACCAATTTTGATGAAACCCTGCCGCTCAGTGTATTAGGGAATCAATACAACGCACATTACCAATTATCCTTACTAAAAGATGTATCCAATGGAATACAATTGGCTTTGGGGATGTCTTACGGTGAGTGGGAAGGCAATGGGCAGTGGCAAAAACGCGAGTGGAATTCCTACACGGTTCGTGATAGTTCCGTGCTAATAGGTTTTCCTAATCCCAACGATAGACAAGTTATTTATTTCGATTCAACGGTGAACGAACTAACCACAACGCAAGGTGGAATTAAATACCAAATAACTAAAATTTCTATTCCAATTGGTTTCAGAAAGTTGATGTATTTAGGAAAAACACCGTTCCGGGTGGCGATGCAAATATCCCCCGGTAGAACCATTAAAAGTAGTGGGTATTATTTTAGTGATTTCGAATTTCATTCTATTGATAATCAGCGATTAACAACTATGGATATGAAAGTAGCAATGGGACCATCCATCAATATCAATAGGAATTTTACCGTGGTATTAGAGCCCAATGCAAACATGCAAATGTTTCATGATTCTCGCACCAACCGCATACATAGTAAGTCGTTTTATGGTTTTGGATTTAGTCTAATCAGACATTTTAATTAGCCGAAACAGCAGTACAGAATAAGCGCATCTAATTTATTTTAAAGACAGCAATTCCTCAGTGCCTGTAGCGAATATTGTTCGTTAAAAATCGTAAACTCAACCTCGATTAAATCGAAACGGTCCATCCAAATGGATCTTCTATATTGCCATATCGAAGTGAATCTAATAAGGATTTAATGGCTGATGAAGTGGCAGTGTTCCCGTTGTCTAAAACCTCAAAATACTCGTTTTTGTGTCCAAACCCTTGAATTGAAATTAAGGTAGCCGCAGTTCCCGTAATAAACATCTCTTTGAGTGTTTTTTGTGCAGTAGCATCTTTTAACTCTTGCACAGATAAGGGTCGTTCTTCTACCGTATATCCCAAATGTCTAAGTCCAATAATCACACTATCTCGAGTGATCCCAGCCAACAATGTATTGGTTAAAGAGGGCGTAATAACTGTATTGTCTATAACCGCAAACAAATTGGTAGTTCCGGTTTCTTCCACCCATTGATGAGAAACTGGATCGGTCCATAACACTTGATCATATCCTTCCTGCTGCGCTTTTTGTGTAGGATACATGGCTGCTCCGTAATTGCCGGCACATTTTGTAAAACCAACACCTCCGGGAGCTGCTCGAGAAAATTCATCCTCAACTTTTACTTTCAAAGCTTTGTTGTAATAGGGGCCTACCGGACAACAGAAAATGGCAAATATGAAATTTTCGGATGGCTTTACACCGATAAAATCATCCGTCGCAAACATGTAAGGTCGAATATACAATGCACCACCCTCGGTTTTTGGAATCCATGCTTCATCCAATTCTAAAAGGGTAGTTAGGCCCAACATAAAAAGATCCTCTGGAACGGAAGGCATTACCATTCTTTCGGCCGATTTATTTAGTCGTTTGCAGTTCTCTAATGGTCTGAATAACAATGTTTTGCCATCTGTCTGACTTTTAAAAGCTTTCATGCCTTCAAAAATGGATTGTCCGTAATGGATGGCACTGGTAGCAGGGCTTAAACTAAGTGGGCCGTAAGGCACAATTCTTGGATTAGTCCATTGGTTGCCATTCCAGTTGGCTAAAAACATGTGGTCTGTGAAAATTTTGCCAAAACCGATATTTTGAGGGTCAAAATCTTTAATTCTACTAATTTCTGATTTTTCAATCGTAATTTCGAATCCCATAGCACAACAAAGGTAACAAATCGAATCATGGAAACCGGTACGAATCAACAAAATATTGAAAATCCTTTGTTTTTGTTACCCTTATTTGGGAAAGACATTTTTGTCTTAAAATCTGATATACAATCGTTACCAGTTAGCACACCAAAGCAAAAAGTTAAAATATTGAATCTGTTTGTGGATAGTGGTGATAGTGTTTTTTCGGATTCCACCAGGGTTGCTTACGAGAAATTAATGACCAACTTGAAATTAGAAGGGTTACCATTGCAATTTGTGGATGTGGCCATGATGAACGCACAAAATTCAATAAAGATTAAATCGTTATCTCCAACTAAGGGCATGGTGATATCGGCAGATTTTTGGGATGAGTTTGACGCGGAATATTGTGTTTTGTGGTCCGATAATCCGCTATTGGAACCTGCGATGAAACATTATTCTATGAGTAATTTCAATAACTCGAAGTTAATTTTTTTACCTGGTTTTAATTCCATGTTGTCGTCTACAGAATTAAAAAAGAATGTTTGGATTGCTTTCAAGCAATTGCTGGGCTTTGTTTGATACGTATTTGTTGATAAAGTAAAGTTTGGGGCATCGTTTTTCGGATAGGAAACGTCTAACTATTTAAATGTTCTAATTGTCTATTTCGTTGTTCATGGTATTGAATGTTTAGAAAATAAACGTTTAATTCTAGCACCGAATTTGGCATTGTAATGCATTATAAATAATTTCGTTAATCAGCATGTTAAAATCAGGAATTAACACCAAGTACATCAAGTCATTATTCCGACTCTTTTTCATGATTTTGTTTGTGTTTATAGTTAAACCAGCACAAGCCGATCACGTAATGGGGGCGGATATGGGATACAAGTGCTTGGGGAATGGAAAATATAAGATAATTATTACATTTTATCGCGATTGCAGAGGTGCTGCAGCACCCCCAAGTTGGAGTTTATTGTATTGGTATGCAGGAAATAATGGTGGACAAAGCACATCTAGGTATTCTTTGTCCTTATCACGGGTTAGTATCCGAGATATTACACCAAGATGTTCCACTGCAAGCAGTCCTTGTAGTCCAACAAACACAGACTATACAGGCGAGGGTGTAGAAGAACATATTTATGAAGCCAATATTGATATTACAAAAGCGCCATTTTCCACCTCTGGTCTAGGTTCAACGTATTGCGATTTAACTATTGCCTACAATCAATGTTGTCGAAACGCAGCGATTACAACCGGTGCTACCTGGGCCGATTTCTGGACCACCACTACCATTAATGTTTGTAACGTTAATAAATCTAAAAACAAATGCAATACATCGCCCCAGTTGAGTAATGTTCCAATTGCTTACGCATGCTGTAACCAAGCCTATTATTATAACAATGGAGCCATAGATACCGTTGATTACGACTCTCTTTCTTATAAGTTGGTTCCTGCGTTGTCTTCGGTGCCAAATACTTCCGTTCCATATTCTTCTCCTTTTTCATCCCGATATCCAGTAACCCCTTACTGCGTTCCGCCAACTACGATTAAATGTGCAACAAATTTATCGGCAAAACCTCCCAGAGGTTTTCATTTTGATACAGGTTCTGGAGACATTATTTTCACTCCCACAAAATGCGATGAGGTTGCAGTATTGGTAATTGAAATTACTGAATGGAGAAGGGACACCACCAATAAATGGCAAATCGTGGGTAAAACCCGGCGAGATATGCAAATTATCGTAAAGGACGATTGTGGGTACAACAAAGCTCCAACATTAGCTGGACCATATTCGTATAAAGTTTGTGAAGGTGAAACCATTAAATTCAAAGTGGAATCAGACGATGAAACGTTTACCCCCAATCAAACGGTACCGGATACAACCATGGTTTCTTGGAACAATGGTATTCCGGGTGCAAAATTTACGGTGGCAAGTAAAACAAATTGGCCTGAAAAGCGAAAAGCTTACGCGGATTTTGAATGGACCCCGGGATTAGGTATGGCTTCGGATGTAGCATATTCATTTACTGCTCAGGTAACGGATAATCATTGTCCAAAGCCATCGATTTCCATCAGAGGATATAAAATTAAAGTTAATCCAAGGGCTTTTTCTAAGCGCACATACACCCAACTAAAATGTGGTCAATTTGTGATGTCGGCAAGCGTAGCTTCAACCTTTAAAGGGACACCAACCTTCCGTTGGAGTGTAAGGGATAGTTTAGGGAAATCCGAGATTTTTTATAGTGCCAAGAAGACCGATACCATGACCTTCTACAAAGGAGGGAAATATATAATAATTCACACAGTCAACAATTCGGATAACTGTCCAACTATCTATCGCGATACGGTGATCATTCCTGATCCGCCGGTAGTAACCTTGGCTACTAAAGATACGTTTGCGTGTAAAGGAACTACCATGAACTTGTATGCCAATGTATTGTTTGGTAAGTCACCTTTCAGTTATTATTGGACCCGCG
>JACCDI011194796.1_pt1 | contig 19380 bp, 16 predicted proteins | sample 7442791 | NCBI WGS metagenome assembly JACCDI01 (sample SAMN15323434, study PRJNA562643) | freshwater metagenome | isolation source: river surface water | place: USA:Blue River Watershed | collected 2017-08-15
GACCGAGTTGCGCATCATGAGCAAGGCCTGGGCCGAAAAGAACAAGTCGGTCGATCCCAAGGACATCCGCACCAAGGACGAAACCTTTGCCCACCGCAACGCCATGGGCAGCGGTCCTTACATGGTCAAGGACTGGCAGCCCGACCAGCGTCTGGTGCTGGTTAAAAACCCCGCATGGTGGGGCTGGAAGGATGCGCCGTCCAACGTCACCGAAATCGTCTACACCCCCATCAAGAACGAGGCCACCCGCGCCGCGGCCCTGCTCTCGGGCGAGGTCGACTTCGTGCTCGACCCCAGCCCGCAGGATCTGGCACGCATGCGCGCCAACCCCAACCTCAAGGTGATCGACGGGGTGGAAAACCGCACCATCTTCCTGGGCATGGACCAGTTCCGCGACGAACTGCCGGGCTCCAACGTCAAGGGCAAGAACCCGCTCAAGGATGTGAAGGTGCGCAAGGCGCTCTACCAGGCCATCGACATCGACACCATCCACAAGGTCACCATGCGCGGCCTGTCCCAACCCACGGGCGCGCTGGTGTCGCCGCAGGTGGCGGGCTGGACCGAGGGCGTGCACAAGCGCTTCCCCTATTCGCAGGACGATGCCCGCAAGCTGCTGGCCGAAGCCGGTTATCCGCAGGGTTTTGAAGTGGACTTCGCCTGTCCCAACAACCGCTACATCAACGACGAGGAAATCTGTCAGGCCGTGACCGCCATGTGGGCCAAGGTGGGGGTCAAGGCCAAACTGCGCACACTGCCGCTGGTGACCTACTTCCCGATGATCCAACGCTACGAGGCCAGCATCTACATGCTGGGCTGGGGCGTACCCACCTTTGATGCGCTCTACAGCCTGCAGTCGCTCACCCGCAGTGTGGGCACCGGCGGTGACGGCAACTACAACGTCGGCCGCTACAGCAACCAGCGCATGGACTATGTGGTCGACCGCATCAAGACCGAGACCGACCTGCCGGTGCGCAACCGCCTGCTGACCGAGGGCCTGCAGCTGCAGAACGACACCGTGGCGCACATCCCGCTGCACAACCAGGTCATCCCCTGGGCCATGAAGAAAAACATTGATCTGGTCCATCGCGCCGACAACCGGCTCGACTGGGTGCTGATCAAGGTCAACTGATGCTGGCCTTTATCCTCCAGCGCCTGATCCAGGCGATGGTGGTGATGGTCACCGTGGCCTTCATCGCCTTCCTGCTGTTTCAGTATGTGGGCGATCCTGTGGTGTTCCTGCTCGGGCAGGACGCCACCCAGGAGCAGATTGACCAACTGCGCGCCGATCTGGGCCTGAACCAACCCTTCTTTGTGCAGTTTGGCCACTTCCTGGCCAATGCGGTGCAGGGTGAGTTCGGCCTGAGCCTGCGCCAGGGCGCCAAAGTCTCGCGGCTGATCGCCGAACGATTCCCCGCCACGCTGGAACTGGCCCTGGTGGCCGCCGGCCTGGCCCTGCTGATCGGCATCCCGATGGGGGTTTATGCCGCCCTGCGGCGCGGCACCTTCATGAGCCAGCTGTTCATGACGCTCTCGCTGCTGGGCGTATCCTTGCCCACCTTCCTGATCGGCATCCTGCTGATCCTGGTATTTGCCGTCACGCTGGGCTGGTTCCCGAGCTTCGGCCGTGGCGAGGTGGTGCAGATCGGCTGGTGGACCACCAGCCTGCTCACGCCCAAAGGCTGGCACCACATCACACTGCCGGCGATCACACTGGCCATCTTCCAGCTCACACTCATCATGCGGCTGGTGCGTGCCGAAATGCTCGAAGTGCTGCGCACCGACTACATCAAGTTCGCCCGGGCTCGCGGCCTGTCCAACCGGGCCATCCACTTTGGCCATGCGCTCAAGAACACCCTGGTGCCGGTCATGACCATCACCGGCCTGCAGCTCGGTGGCCTGATCGCCTTTGCCATCATCACCGAGACCGTCTTCCAGTGGCCGGGCATGGGTCTGCTGTTCATTCAGGCGGTGACCTTTGCCGACATCCCGGTCATGGCCGCCTACCTGTGTCTGATCGCACTGATCTTCGTCGTCATCAACCTGGTGGTGGACCTGCTGTACTTTGCCGTCGATCCGCGCCTGCGCGTGGGCAAGGCTGGAGGGCACTGAGCATGGGTGCATCGCTGCAAGCCGCGCTGGCCCATGGCCGCGCCTTTGCCCGCATTGCCCAATTCCATCCGGAGCTCACCGCTTTCCGGCGTGATCTTCACGCTCATCCTGAGCTCGGCTTCGAGGAGGTCTACACCTCATCGCGCGTAGTCGAGGGCCTGAAGGTCTGCGGTGTTGACAGCATCCATACCGGCCTGGGCAAGACCGGTGTGGTGGCGCTGGTGCACGGCCACGGCCGCAGCGCCTCCCATCCCGGCCCCATGATCGGTCTGCGGGCCGACATGGATGCACTGCCACTGCAGGAGCACAACGACTGTGCCTGGCGCTCGACCAAGACGGGCCTGATGCACGGCTGCGGCCACGATGGCCACACCGCCATGCTGCTGGGTGCGGCCCGCTACCTGGCAGAAACCCGCCAGTTCGACGGCACTGCCGTGCTGATCTTCCAGCCCGGCGAGGAAGGCTTTGCCGGCGCCCGCGCCATGATCGAAGACGGACTGTTCGAACGTTTCCCCTGCGACAAGGTGTTTGCGCAGCACAACTCGCCTGAAACACCGCTGGGCGTCATCGGCATCACCCCGGGGCCGATGCAGGCGGCTGTGGACCGCATCGAGATTCTGGTGCGTGGCAAAGGCGGCCATGGGGCGCGGCCTCACCAGGCGATCGACCCGGTTCTGGTGGCCGGTCACATCATCACGGCGGTACAGAGCGTGGTGGCTCGCAACCTTTCAGCCTTTGACCAGGCGGTGGTCAGCCTCTGTTCGATGCAAGGCGGCCACCCTGGCGCCATGAGCGTGATTCCCGGCGACGTCACGCTGGTCGGCACGGTACGCACCTACAACGAAAAAGTGCAGGATCAGATCGAAGACCGCCTGCGCCAACTGTGCGCCGGCGTGGCGCAAGGCTTTGGCGCGAGTGCCGAGGTCAGTTATGAACGCGTCTACCCCGCCACCGTGAACACCGTGCCCGAGGCACGGTTCGCTGCCGATGTGGCCGCCAGGCTGGTTGGCGAAGACAAGGTCTGGCGCGACATGCTGCCGAGCATGGGCGGCGAGGATTTTTCCTTCATGCTGCAGGTCAAGCCTGGCGCCTACATCCGGATCGGCCAGGGCCTGCCACACGGCCCCGGCCCGCACCCGCTGCACAACAGCCGCTACGATTTCAACGACGATATCCTGCCCCTGGGCGCGGCATTGCATGCCAGCCTCATCGAGCAGGCATTGCCCCTCGGCACCTGACCCCTTTTCACACCACAGGAGACTTCCATGCGTACTCTGACCCTCCGCCGCTCGCTCACGGCCCTGGCCGTTTTGTCTGCCCTGTCTGCGCAGGCTGCCACCTTGCGTGTGGCCAACCAGGGCGATGCGCTCTCGATGGACCCGCATTCGCTCAACGAAACCCTGCAGATCTCGGTGGTCAGCAACGTCTACGAGCCTCTGGTCACCCGCGGTCGCGATTACAAGCTGGCCCCGGCGCTAGCCACCTCCTGGAAGCAGACTTCACCGACCGTCTGGCGCTTCGAGCTGCGCAAAGGCGTGACCTTCCACGACGGCACACCTTTCACTGCAGACGACGTGATCTTCAGTTACGAGCGTGCAGCGGGTGACGGCTCCGACATGAAGAGCTACGTTGGCCAGATCAAGGAAATCAAGAAGATCAACGACCACACTCTGGACTTCGTGACCAAGGCACCCTTCCCCATCCTGCCTGAGCTCTTCACCGGCTGGATGATCATGAGCAAGAAGTGGTGCGAGGACAACCAGGCCACCAAGCCGGTAGACCGTCGCAAGGGTATCGAGAACGCAGCTTCCTTCCGCGCCAATGGCACCGGCCCCTACCGCGTGCGCGAGCGCCAGCCGGGTGTGCGCACCAGCTTCGCGCGCAACGGCAACTACTGGGGCAAGGTCGAGGGCAATGTGGACGAAGTGGTCTTCACCCCCATCGGCAACGACAGCACCCGCATCGCCGCACTGCTCTCTGGCGAAGTGGACGTGATGGACCCGATCCCGGTGCAGGACGTCGAGCGCGTCAAATCCAATCCCAATCTCAAGGTCATGCAGGGCCCCGAGCTGCGCGTGATCTTTTTGGGCATGGACCAAAAGCGTGACGAACTGCTGTTCTCCAACATCAAGGGCAAGAACCCCTTCAAGGATGTGCGCGTGCGCAAGGCCTTCTACCAGGCCATCGACATCGAGACCATCAAAAGCCGCGTGATGCGCGGCGCTGCCGTGCCGATCGCGCAGATGTTCCCATCCCAGGTGCGCGGCTTCGCGCCGGACCTGACGCAGCGCCTGCCCTATGACGTCGAAGCCGCCAAGAAGCTGCTCGCCGAAGCCGGCTACCCCAACGGCTTCGAAGTCAAGATGAACTGCCCCAACGACCGCTATGTGAACGATGCGGAAATCTGTCAGGCCGTGGCCGCCAACCTGGCGCGCATCGGCGTCAAGATCAACCTCGAAGCCGAAACCAAGGGGACCTATTTCCCGAAAATCCTGCGACGCGACACCAGCTTCTACATGCTGGGCTGGACCGCCAGCACGGTGGACGCGCACAACGTGCTCTACCCCATCCTGTCCACGCCGGGCGATGGAGGTCGCGGTCAGTTCAACCTGGGCGCCTACAGCAATGCCAAAGTGGATGAACTGACGGCTGCCGTGGGTTCAGAAACGGATGACAAGAAGCGCAACGCCATGATCCGGGAAGCCGTGAAGATCCACCAGGATGAGGTCGGGCACATTCCACTGCACCAGCAGGCGCTGCTGTGGGGCATGAAGAAAAACGTCGAGCTGGTGCAATGGCCTGACAACATCATGCACTGGAAGTACATCAGCGTGAAATGACGGCATGAGATCTGCATTCCAACGATGGTGGCACGGCGACGTCGGCTACAGCTTCCGCAACTCGCCCACCGCCATGGTGGCGGCCCTGATCGCGTTCATCTGCATTTTCTGCTCGGTGTTCGCGGGCTGGGTCGCCCCGACCAACCCTTTCGATCTGGCGGCGCTGGAACTCAGCGATGCCCGGTTGCCCCCAGCCTGGATGGAGGGGGGCACCGGCAAATACCTGCTGGGGACTGACGATCAGGGGCGCGACATCCTGTCGGCACTGATCTATGGCGCCCGCATCTCACTGGTGGTTGGCGTGGCCTCGGTCATCCTCTCGGTGCTGGTGGGCGTCGGGCTGGGGCTGCTGGCTGGCTTTCGTGGCGGCTGGATCGACACGGTGCTGATGCGCCTGTGCGATGTGATGCTGTCCTTCCCGGCCATCCTTGTGGCGCTGCTGATCGCCGGCGTGGGACGTGCGCTCTTCCCCAACGCGCACGAAGGCCTGGCCTTTGGCGTGCTGATCATTTCGATCTCGCTCACGGGCTGGGTGCAGTACGCTCGCACGGTGCGCGGCTCCACCCTTGTCGAGCGCAACAAGGAGTACGTACAGGCCGCGCGTGTGACCGGCGTGGCGCCCATGCGCATCATGGTGCGCCATGTGCTCCCCAATGTGCTGGGGCCGGTGCTGGTGCTGGCCACCATCCAGGTGGCCACGGCCATCATCACCGAAGCCACGCTGTCGTTTCTGGGCGTGGGCGTACCGCCCACCTCCCCCTCGCTGGGCACACTGATCCGCGTCGGCAACGACTACCTGTTCTCGGGCGAGTGGTGGATCACCATCTTCCCCGGCCTGATGCTGGTGCTGATCGCGCTGTCGGTGAACCTGCTGGGTGACTGGCTGCGCGATGCGCTCAACCCCCGGCTGCGCTGACAAAGCGCAGCCGCAAGAAACAACCATGAGTCTTTTGCAAGTCCAGAACCTGGTGGTGGAGTTTCCCAACCGCCACGGCACCCTGCGCGCGCTCGACGACATCTCGTTCGAGATCGCGCCCGGTGAAATCCTCGGCGTGGTGGGCGAATCCGGCGCGGGCAAGTCCCTCACTGGTGCCTCCATCATCGGCCTGCTCGAACCGCCGGGTCGTGTGGCCAGCGGCCAGATCCTGCTGGAAGGCCAGCGCATCGACCACCTGAATGCCGACCAGATGCGGCATATCCGTGGTCGCAAGATCGGGGCCATCTTCCAGGATCCGCTGACCTCGCTGAACCCGCTGTACTCGGTGGGACGCCAGCTGACCGAAACCATCCAGGCGCATCTGCCCGTGAGTGCGTCAGAAGCCCGCCAGCGCGCCATCCAGCTGCTGGTGGACACTGGCATACCGGCGGCCGAACAGCGTATCGACCACTACCCGCACCAGTTCTCGGGCGGCATGCGTCAGCGGGTGGTGATCGCACTGGCCCTGGCCGCCGAACCGCAGTTGATCGTGGCCGACGAGCCGACGACCGCACTCGATGTCTCGATCCAGGCGCAGATCATCGGCCTGCTCAAGCGCATCTGCAAGGAACGTGGGGCTGCCGTGATGCTGATCACCCACGACATGGGCGTGATTGCCGAAACCTGCGACCGCGTGGCCGTGATGTATGCCGGTCGCATCGCCGAAATCGGGCCAGTTCACGAAGTGATCAACCAGCCGGCCCATCCCTACACCGCAGGTCTGATGGCCTCGATCCCCGACATGGACAGCGACCGCGAGCGCCTCAACCAGATCGATGGCGCCATGCCACGCCTGAACGCCATTCCCCAGGGCTGCGCTTTCAACCCGCGTTGCCCCCAAGTCCACGAGCGCTGCCTGCATGCGCGCCCCGAATTGATGAGTGCGGGCGCCACCCGCGCCGCCTGCTGGCTGCATGCCGGGGAGGCCGCATGAGTCACAACACCCCTGCGCAGTCACCGCTGGTGGTGGCCCGGGACCTGGCCAAGACCTTTGACGTCTCGGCGCCCTGGCTCAACCGCATGCTCGAAGGCAAGCCACGCCAGCTGCTGCACGCCGTCGATGGTGTGAGCTTCGAGATTGAAAAAGGCAAGACCCTGGCCCTGGTGGGTGAGTCCGGTTGCGGCAAGAGCACCGTGGCGCGGCTGCTGGTGGGGCTGTATGAGCCCACACGCGGTCACTTGACCTTTGACGGACAGGATGCCCATGCGGCTTACCAGTCTGCCGAGTCGCGCAAGATCCGTCAGCGCATCCAGATGATCTTCCAGGACCCCTACGCCAGTCTCAACCCGCGCTGGACAGTGGAGGCCATCATCGGGGAGCCACTGCGCGAACATGGGCTGGTGACCGATGCCGACATGCTCAAGGCCCGCGTGGCAGAGCTGCTGCAGTCGGTCGGTCTGGCCGCACAGGACATGGTCAAGTACCCGCACCAGTTCTCGGGCGGGCAGCGCCAGCGTATCTCGATCGCGCGCGCACTGGCCACGGCCCCTGAATTCCTCGTCTGCGATGAGCCGACCTCCGCGCTGGACGTGAGCGTGCAGGCCCAGGTGCTCAACATCATGAAAGAGCTGCAGCGCGAGCGCGGCCTGACCTACCTGTTCATCAGCCACAACCTCGCGGTGGTGCGTCATGTGAGCGACCAGGTCGGTGTGATGTACCTCGGGCGCCTGGTGGAGCTGGCCGACAAGCACACGCTGTTTGCCCATCCGCAGCACCCCTACACCCGCATGCTGCTGGACGCCATCCCCAAAATGCACGACACCGGCCGCGCCCGCACCCCGGTGCAAGGTGAGGTGCCTAACCCGCTGAACCCACCCAGCGGCTGCAGCTTTCACCCGCGTTGTCCGCAAGCCACCGATGTGTGCAAGCGCGAACGTCCGGCGCTTCGCGACTTCAAGGGCATCAAGATCGCCTGCCACGCCGTGGTCTGAAGTGCGCCACAATCGCGGCCATGAACAACAGCCCTGTCCTTGTCCTCGGCGGCAGCGGGTTCGTCGGCCGCCATGTCTGTGAACAACTGGTGCGCGCGGGCTACCGTGTCACAGTGCCCACGCGTCGCGCCAGAAACGCCGCCAGCGTGCAGACCCTGCCCGGCCTGACCGTCATCGAAACCGATGTACACGACGATGCCGCGCTCACAGCCCTGATGGCCGGCCATGCGGCGGTGGTCAACCTGATCGCCGTGCTGCACGGCGACGAAGCGCGTTTTGAGCGCATGCATGTGCAGCTGCCCCAGCGCATCGCTGCCGCCATGCGTCATGCCGGTGTGCAGCGGTTGGTGCATGTGAGCGCCCTGGGCGCCGACCTGCAGGGTCCGTCGATGTACCAGCGCAGCAAGGCGCGTGGCGAAACCGTGCTGCATGGCCAGGGCCTTGAACTCACAGTGCTGCGCCCCAGCGTGATCTTTGGCGCCGAAGACAAATTCCTCAACCTGTTTGCCGACCTGCAGCAGATCGCCCCGCTGGTGCCGCTGGCCGGCAGCGGCACCCGATTTCAGCCCGTGTGGGTGGCCGATGTGGCCGCCGCCATCGTGCGATGCCTGCAGGATCGCCGCACCATCGGCCAGACTTACGAGGCCTGCGGGCCGGAAACCTTCACCCTCGCTGAACTGGTCAAGCGTTCAGGCCAGTGGGCCGGCGTGAACGGCGGCCAAGGCCGCCCGGTCATTGCGCTGCCGCGCTGGGTGGGCTGGCTGCAGGCCCTGGCCATGGAAATGCTGCCCGGCGAACCGCTGATGAGCCGCGACAATCTCGCCTCGATGGCCGTGGACAACGTGGCCTGCGGACAGCTGCCCGGCCTGCAGGCGCTGGGCATCACACCCGCAGCGCTCTCGGGTGTGGCGCCCACTTACCTGGGTCACAAGGGGCCGCGCAGCCGGCTCAATGGTTGGCGCTCGCGGCACTGAGCATCCGACATGAAAAAACCGCTCATCAGAGCGGTTTTTTCATGGGTGCTGAGGTCCGTCAGACGTTGAACAGGAAGTTCATCACGTCGCCGTCCTTGACCACGTATTCCTTGCCTTCAGCGCGCATCTTGCCCGCGTCCTTGGCGCCCTGCTCGCCCTGGTAGGCAATGAAATCGTCGTAACCGATGGTCTGGGCGCGGATGAAGCCGCGCTCGAAGTCACCGTGGATCACGCCTGCGGCCTGCGGCGCGGTGTCGCCAATATGGATGGTCCAGGCACGCACCTCCTTCACACCGGCGGTGAAGTAGGTCTGCAAACCCAACAGCTTGAAGGCGGCGCGGATCAGGCGGTTGAGGCCCGGTTCGGTCTGGCCCATTTCTTCGAGGAAGATGGCCTTGTCCTCGTCGCTCATTTCCGACATGTCGGCTTCCATCTTGGCGCAGATGGCCACCACGGGCGCGTTCTGACCGGCGGCGTATTCCTTGAGGCGGTCGAGCAGCGGGTTGTTCTCGAAGCCGTCTTCGCTCACATTGCCCACGAACATGGCGCTCTTGGCAGTGATCAGGCACAGGGGCTTGAGCAGCGCGCGCTCCTGGTCGTTCAGGTCGAGCGTGCGCACCGGCTTGCCCTGGTCGAGCACCGCCTGGACCTTGGTGAGCAGCTGCACAAGGGCGGCCGCTTCCTTGTCGTTGCCACTCTTGGCGGCCTTGGTGTAACGCTGCAGCGATTTTTCGACGGTGCCCAGGTCGGCCAGGCACAGCTCGGTCTGGATGACCTCGATGTCGGCGATCGGGTCGACCCGGCCGGCCACATGGATCACGTTCGGGTCTTCAAAGCAGCGCACCACATTCACGATGGCATCCGTCTCGCGGATGTGGGCCAGGAACTGGTTGCCCAGGCCTTCGCCCTTGGAGGCACCGGCCACCAGACCGGCGATGTCCACGAACTCGACGATGGCCGGCACGATGCGCTCGGGGCTGATGATCTGGGCCAGCGCCTGCAGGCGCGGGTCGGGCACTTCGACCACGCCGGTGTTGGGCTCGATGGTGCAAAAGGGGTAGTTCTCGGCCGCGATGCCGGCTTTGGTCAGGGCGTTGAAGAGGGTGGACTTGCCGACGTTGGGCAAGCCCACGATGCCGCATTTGAGGCTCATGGAAAATCCTTGTGGTCCAGCGTGCGCACGCCGTACAGGCCAGGCGGCGCACCGATGGCCGGGATTGTACCGAGCAGCGGTCTGGGGGCATTCAGCTGTCGAGCACGGCGCCACGGCTGGCGCTGGCGGCATTGCGCGAGAACTTGGCCAGCACGCCACGCGTGTAGCGGGGCTCAGGCCGCTTCCAGGCGGCCTTGCGGCGCGCGATCTCTTCATCGGGCACATTGAGCTGCAGCAGCAGCCGGTGGGCGTCGATGGTGATCGAGTCGCCCTCGTGCACCAGGGCGATGACGCCGCCCTCGAAGGCTTCGGGTGCCACGTGGCCCACGACCATGCCCCAGGTGCCACCGGAAAAACGCCCATCGGTGATCAGACCCACGCTCTCGCCCAGGCCCTGACCGATGAGCGCGCTGGTGGGCGCCAGCATTTCCGGCATGCCCGGCCCGCCTTTGGGGCCGAGGTAGCGCAGCACCATCACGTCGCCCGCATGGATGCGGCCTTCCATGATGGCCGCCAGCGCGGACTGTTCGTCATCGAAGACGCGCGCCGGGCCGGTGATGACCGGGTTCTTCAGGCCGGTGATCTTGGCCACGCTGCCTTCGGGGCTGAGGTTGCCTTTGAGGATGGCCAGGTGCCCCTGTTTGTAGAGCGCCTGTTCGACCGGCAGGATCACGTCCTGGTCGGTGCGCAGGGGCGGCACATCGGCCAGGACCTCGGCCACCGTCTTGCCGGTGATGGTCATGCACTGGCCGTGCAGCAGGCCGGCTTCAAACAGGACCTTCATCACCGCCGGAATGCCCCCGGCGCGGTGCAGGTCGATGGCCATGTACTTGCCACTGGGCTTGAGGTTGCAGATGACCGGGATCTTCTGGCGCATGCGCTCGAAGTCGTCGATCGTCCATTCAACGCCGGCACAGTGGGCAATGGCCAGGTAATGCAGCACGGCATTGGTTGAGCCCCCCAGGGCCATGATGATCGCCACCGCATTTTCGATGGACTCGCGGGTCACGATGTCGCGCGGCTTGATGTCCTTTGCAACGGCCTGCACCAGCACCTGGGCGGCGCGCTTGACGTTGTCCAGGACCTCGTCTTCGACGTTGGCCATGGTCGAGGAATACGGCAGGCTCAGGCCCAGGGCCTCGAAGGAGGAGCTCATGGTGTTGGCCGTGTACATGCCGCCGCAGGAGCCGCTGCCGGGAATGGCGCGCCGCTCGATCTCGCAGAAGTCCTGCTCGCTCATCTTGCCGGCGCTGAACTGGCCCACCGCCTCGAACACGCTGACGATGTTGAGCTGCTGGCCCTTGTATTCGCCGGGCAGAATGGTGCCGCCATAGATGTAGACCGAGGGCACATTCGCGCGCAGCATGCCCATCATGCCGCCGGGCATGTTCTTGTCGCAGCCGCCGATCACCATCACGCCGTCCATCCACTGGCCGCCGACGCAGGTTTCCACGCAATCGGCGATCACCTCGCGGGACACCAGCGAGTACTTCATGCCCTCGGTGCCCATGGCCATGCCGTCCGAAATGGTGGGGGTGCCGAAAATCTGCGGGTTGGCTCCGGCTTCCTTGAGGGCCTGGACGGCGGCATCGGCCAGACGCTGCAGCCCGGAGTTGCAGGGTGTGATGGTGGAGTGGCCGTTGCCCACGCCGATCATGGGCTTGCCGAAGTCGGACGGCTGGTAGCCCATGCCGTAGTACATGGAGCGGTTGGGCGCCCGGGCAACGCCCTCGGTGATGTTGCGTGAACGGCGGTTGGATGCGGTCATGTTCAGATTTCCTTGTTTTGACAGAAACATTCAGCGGCCATGTGTTCAGCCGAGCACATGCTGCGCCAGCGCAGTGTAGGCGGGGATGCCGATCAGGATGTTGATCGGAAAAGTGACCCCAAGACTCAGCCCGAAATACAGCGCCGGGTTGGCCTCAGGGATGGCATAGCGCAAGACCGCCGGCACCACGATGTAAGAGGCGCTGGCCGACAGCACCATCAACAAGGCAGCATCGGCCACCGGCAGGTGCAGCAGCCAGGCCAGCGCCAACGCCAGGCTGGCGTGGACGATGGGGCCCACCACGGCATAGCCGATCAGCACCGGAGATGACTTGCGCGCCTCGTTGAAATTGCGCGCCACCAGCAACCCCATGTCCAGCAGGAAAAAGGCCAGCATGCCCTTGAAAAGGTCACCCGAGAAGGGCTGCATCACGGCCTTGCCGGACTCGCCGCTGATGTAGCCCACCGCCATGGCACCGAGCAAGAGCAGGTGTGCGCCGTCGGTGAATGACTCGTGCAAGATTTTGCCGATCGAAGGCCCGGCGTGTCCTCCGGCACCGCCCCTGGACAGCGCAGCCATGCCGTTGCCCGCCACCACCACAGAAGCCGAGACGGTTCTGGCATGGCGCAAGGCATTGGCCAACAGCACTGCCATGATGATCGCCGGGGACTCCATGACGACCATCGCCACAGCCATGTGACCGCCGAAATTCAGATCCGCTTGTTCGAGGTACTGCATCGCAGTCACGAAAGTCACGGCGCTGACCGAGCCGTAAGAGGCGGCCACCGCCGCCGCGTCGTAGCGCGAGACTCGGTTTTTCAGGAAGGCATAGCCCAGCGCAGGCACGATGAAGGCCATGGCCATGGACGCAGACAGACTCAGGGCAATTTCGGGGGTGAGCCCTGATTTGGCCAGCGCAAAGCCCCCCTTGAGGCCCAGCGCCATCAGCAGGTAAAGAGACAGGAATTTGGCAATCGCAGGCGGAACTTCGAGGTTGGAGCGAAGCGTTCCCGCCAGGACACCGAAGACAAAAAACAGGATGGCTGGGTCGAGCAAATTTTGCACTTTGTACTCCTTGGCTGAAGACAGTGGTGCAAATGCTATGGCGCTCAAGTCATAAAGTAAAATCGATTTTTTAATAGATAAATATAGAAATAAATCTATATAAAAATCTCCTCTGAATTCATTCGATGGGCCAGGTCCTCGCCTGAGCCAGGAGGTGGTCGCGAAACACCTTCGCGATCGGCGAGAGTTGCTTGGACCGCGGGTACACCACATGCCATTGCGAACGGATGGGCATGCCGGAGACGGGCAAGAGGCACAGATCCCGGACCAGGTCCTGCGCCTTGATGGCGTGCCTGGAGATCACCGCCACGCCCAGGTGGCCAGCCACCGCCTCCTTGATGGCCTCGTTGCTGCCCAGCTCCAGCCATGTCTGCGGCTTGAAGCCGTGGTCTTCAAAGAAACGGTCGGTGGCCAGCCGGGTGCCCGACCCCCGCTCGCGCAGGATGAAACGCTCCCCCTCCAGCGCCTTGAGCGACACACGCTGTCGGTCCGCCAGCGGATGGCTGGCCGGGGCGACCAACACCAGGGGGTTGGCCAGAAAAGTCTGGTCCTCGAGATCGATGTCCTGGGGTGGCATGGACATGACGTACAGATCGTCGCGGTTCTCTCGCAAGCGCTGCACCACGCCATCGCGGTTGAGCACCTCCAGCGAAATATCGATGCCCGGGTGACGCTCACAGAAGCCCCCCAACAATCGCGGCACAAAGTACTTGGCCGTACTCACCACCGCCACACGCAGACGCCCACCCGTGAGCCCCTGCATCGCATTGACTGTCTGCCCAAAGTTTTCCCATTCGTCCACGATCGCCCGCGCGGTTCGGGCCAGATGGTGACCTGCGTCCGTCAGATGGACCTTGCGCGCAATCACCTCGTACAGTTGAAGACCGACCGATTCAGTGATTTCCCGCAGCTGCATGGAGGCCGTGGGCTGGGTCACATGCATGGCCCGGGCGGCAGCGCTCACACTGCCGGTATCCGCCAGCGCGAGAAAGAGTCGAAGTTGGCGAAAGGTGATGTTCATAGGATTTCCTTTATGAACAAGTATTTGAAAATCGATTTTACCTAATGTTCTTAAAAACCGACAATCGACCGTTTGCTTTCTGTCTCCCCCCTATGCACAACATCGTCGATCCCGCCATCCTGTTTTTCGTTTTTGGCGTGCTGGCGGGCTTGGTCAAGTCCAATCTGGAAATTCCGCCCGCGATCTCGCGCTTTCTCTCGCTCTACCTGCTGATGGCCCTGGGCCTGAAAGGGGGCTTCGCCCTGGCGCAGTCTGGATTGACGAGTGAAGTCGCCACTGGCCTGTCACTGGCCATCTTGCTGGCTCTGGTGGTGCCCGCCCTCAGCTACTTCGTGCTCAGCCGTTTCCTCTCCGGCTTCGATGCAGCCGCAGTGGCCGCCACCTACGGTTCGGTCAGTGCTGTGACCTTCATCACTGCCATCGGTCATCTCGAAAACCAGGAAATTGCTTTCGGTGGGCACATGGCCGCCGCCATGGCATTGATGGAATCTCCCGCGATCATCATGGCAGTGCTCATGGCCAACGCTTTGCGCCGCCAAGACACGGCTGGAGCGGAAGCGGCCAATCGAACTGCAGGCATGCTGGCCGGCAACCCGACCCCCCCCGGCTTCTCGCTGGGCAAGGTGCTGCACGAGTCCTTCACCGACGGTGCGCAGCTGCTCCTGCTGGGTGCGATGGCGGTGGGCGTCCTCACGGGCGATGCAGGCAAGGCTGCGATGCAGCCCTTCTCGGTGGACCTGTTCAAGGGGATGCTGGCCTTCTTCCTCCTCGACATGGGTCTGCTGGCGTCACGCAAGCTGCCCGGCCTCAAGGGCCAGTCGCCCTGGCTGCTGGCCTATGGCCTGCTGGCGCCGCTGGTGCATGCCAGCCTGGCGCTGGGCCTGTGCCTCCTGGCGGGGCTGTCGCAGGGCGACACCACGCTGCTCATGGTGCTGGCCGCCAGCGCGTCGTACATCGCAGTGCCGGCAGTGGTGCGCTACGCCATCCCCGAAGCCAACCCCTCTCTTTACTTCGGGCTGTCGCTGGGCCTGACCTTCCCGCTCAACATCCTGATGGGCATCCCGCTCTACACCGAAGTCGCCCGCTGGGCCTGGGCATGAAGCCAATGGACACCGGCCACTGGCATCACCCGATCGCACTGCCCACGCTGCATGGCAAGCAGGCGATCATCGCCCCGGTGCTCGAACCCGCCACCGGCTGCCGTGTGGTGCATGTGCCCGAGGTGGACACCGACCGCTTCGGCACCTTCACCCGGGACGTGGACCGCGTCGGCAGCCAGATCGAAGCAGCCCGCGCCAAGGCCCGCGCCGCCCTGGTGCACAGCGGATTGCAGCTGGCCCTGGCCAGCGAGGGCGCGTTCGTGTCCGACCCGATCGCCGGCGTGATCCCCTGGAACATCGAGATCGTGCTGCTGCTCGATGCACGCAGCGGCCAGGAGATCGTGGGCATGGCCCAGGGGCCTGCCCGCGCCGGTCAGGGCCTGGCGCGCAGCCCTGACGAGCTGCTGCAGCTGGCCCGTGAATTGGGCTTTCCGGACCACCGGCTGTGCCTGCGCCCGGACCACAGCGAAGCGCCCGGGGTGATCAAGGGCCTGGGCACGGCCGACGAACTGCTGCACGCCTTCAGCCAGACCCTGGCGCAATCGGCGCGCGGCCAGGTGTTTGCCGAAAGCGACCTGCGCGCCCACTGCAACCCCACGCGCCAGACCATGATCCGCCGAGCCACTGAAGACCTGTGCGCCAGGATGCTGAGTGCCTGTCCGGCCTGCGGCCTGCCCGGCTTTGCGCTGAGCGGACACCGCCCAGGCCGCCCCTGCCGGCTGTGCGCCAGCGCCACCCGTGAGCCGCTGGCGCACCTGTGGTCCTGCGGCAGCTGCCACCACACCGAAGAGCGCCGCGACGGTCTGCCCGCCCTGGCCGATCCGGCGCGCTGCGACCGCTGCAACCCCTGAGCCTGGCCACCGGCCGTCAGAACGTGTGGGCAAAGCCGTGCCAGGCCTGCTGGACAGGTCCGGCCTTCTACAATCGAGCGCATGGCTTACCCGCACGACATCTGCATCCGAGGCGCCGGCATCGTTGGCCGCTCGCTGGCCCTCTTGCTGGCGCGCGAGCGGCTGCGCGTGGCCCTGGTCGAGCAGCCCAAGGCCGGCAGCGGCCCCGACGTGCGGGCCTATTCCCTCAATGGCGCAGCCCGGACCCTGCTCGAAGACCTGCGCTGCTGGCCCGAGGCACCTGCGGTCACGCCGGTGCATGCCATGCAGGTTTTTGGCGATGCCGGGGGCAGCCTGCATTTTGATGCCGCCGAGCAGGGCACAGGCGAACTCAACTGGATGGTCGATGTGCCGGTCCTCGAAGAACGACTGGCCGCCGCGGTGCGCTTTCAGCCGCAGATCGAGGTGGTGACCGCTCCGGTACCGGCCGCGCTCACCGTGGTCTGTGAAGGCCGCGCCAGCCAGACCCGTGCCGAGCTGGGTGTGGCCTTTGACATCACGCATTACGAACAACACGCGGTGGCGGCCCGCCTGCACTGCGCGCAACCCCACGGCGGCATTGCCCGCCAGTGGTTCCGCTTTGGCACCGCACCCGGCCTGTCGCAGCCCCAGGCCGAAGTCCTGGCCCTGCTGCCACTGGGCGGCGAGGGTGGACGCGACATCGCGCTGGTGTGGTCGGTGCACCCGTCGCGCGCGCAGGCCTTGCAGGCCCTGAGCGCCGAAGCCTTTGCCCAAGAGCTGGAAAACGCCTGCGGCTTCGCGCTGGGGCGCATGCAGCTCGCCAGCGAACGTGCCGTCTGGCCGCTGCAGCTGGCGCGCGCGGCGCGCTGGACGGGCACCTTGCCCGGCACCACCGACCAGCGCTTTGCCCTGGCTGGCGATGCCGCCCACGCCATGCACCCGCTGGCAGGCCAGGGCCTGAACGTGGGCCTGGGCGATGTGGCCGAGCTGGTCCAAGTCATCCAGCGCAAGGAATTCTGGCGACCGCTCAACGACCCCAAGCTGCTGCGCCGCTACGAGCGCGCCCGCCAGGCCGATGTGATCGCCATGGGACTGGTCACCGACGGGCTGCAACGGCTGTTTGCCCGCGGCGGGGCGGTCTGGCCGCACCTTCGCAACTGGGGCCTGAACGGCTTCGACCATTCAGGGCCCCTCAAACGCTGGATGACGCGCCAGGCCATGGGCGCATCCGCTTCCGGAAAGACCCCCGCATGAGAATCCGACACTGGCTCGCCATCGCAGCGCTCGCCCTGGGCAGTGCCCAGGCCCAGGAAGCCACCATCCGCAAGAACCTCACGGAACGGTTGCCCAACATCCCGAAAATCGATGAGGTCAGCAAGACCCCGATGAACGGCCTGTATGAGGTGCGCATGGGCGGCGACATCATGTACAGCGATGCCGAGGGCAACTTCCTGATCCAGGGTAACCTGATCGATGTCAGGCAAAAGCGCAACCTGACCGAAGAGCGCGTGGACAAGCTCTCGGCCGTGCCCTTTGAGCAGCTGCCGCTCAAGAACGCCTTCAACCAGGTGCGCGGCAATGGCAAGCGCAAGCTGGTGGTGTTTGCCGATCCGAACTGTGGCTACTGCAAGCGCTTCGAGAAAGACTTGCAAAAGCTCGACAACGTGACCATCTCGCATGTGCTCTACCCCATCCTGGGCGAGGACTCGAAAACCAAATCGAAGAACATCTGGTGCGCCAAGGACAAGGCCAAGGCCTGGAACGACTGGATGATCAATGGCGTGACGCCTGCATCAGCCAACTGCGACACCGCCGCCATTGAGGCCAATGTCGAGTTCGGCAAGAAAAGCCGCATCACCGGCACCCCCACCCTCTTCTTTGCCGACGGCACCCGGGTGGTGGGCGCCGTGCCGCTGGCGCAGATCGAAAGCCAGCTCGCCAACGTGAAGTGACATGATGAAGCCGCAGCACACCGAAGACCCCACCTGGGTCATGATCCGCCGCCTGGGCTATGCCGGGCTGATCCCCTTCGTCTTCCTGGCCCTGTGCCTGTGGGTGGTGGGCGAAGACCTGCACCCCTATGTGGCGCTGTCCATGCAGGCCTATGGCGGCGTCATCGTGTCCTTTCTGGGCGGCATTCACTGGGGCGTGGGCTTTCGCAACGCCATCACCACCCCCCAGGCGCCGCCAGTGCATTTCACCTGGGGCGTGCTGCCTTCCCTTCTGGCCTGGATCGGCGTGATGATGCCCGCCTTTGCCGGCCTGCCCCTGCTGGGCTTTGTGCTTATCGGCTGTTACCTGGTCGACCGCAAGACCTGGCCGGCTGCGGGGCTGGCGCCCTGGCTGCCGATGCGCCTGCACCTGACCCTCGTCTCCAGCATGAGCTGCTTCCTGGCCGCTGGTGCGACCTGAATCCGATCCGTTCGGACTGAGCCTGTCGAAGTCCGCCCTTCGACAAGCTCTGGGCGAACGGTCACACCCCACATCATCGCGGCGGTCGCCGCTCCTACGGGATGCCATGCACATGAACACCCTGACCTACACCGTCGAAGCCGCCAGCCTCCATGCCCACCTGTTTCGCGTCACGCTGACGATTCCTGAACCGGCCGAGCAGCAAACTGCCTCGCTGCCGGTGTGGATTCCGGGCAGCTACCTGGTGCGGGAGTTCGCCAAGAACCTGCAAAACCTGGGCGCACGGCAAGGCCGCCGCCACGTGCCTGTGCGGCAACTCGACAAATGCAGCTGGCAGATCGACTGCAAGCCCGGCACCCCGCTGGTGCTGAGCTACGAGGTCTACGCCTTCGACAACTCGGTGCGCACCGCCTGGCTCGATGCCCGGCGTGGCTTTTTCAACGGCACCAGCCTGTGCCTGCGGGTCCATGGACAGGAGAGCAAACCCCACCAGCTTCAACTGCTGCCGGTCAAGGGCCAACCCGGCTGGCAAGCTGCGACGGGTCTGGCACCTGTCAAGATCGACAAGAAAGGCTTCGGCCTGTACCAGGCGGCCGACTACGACGAACTCGTCGACTGCCCGGTCGAGCTGGGCGCTTTCTGGAGCGGCAGCTTTGTGGCCTGCGGCATCCCGCACCGCTTTGTGGTGACCGGCGCCCTGCCCTCGTTCGACGGTGCGCGCCTCCTGGCCGACACGCAAAAAATCTGCGAAACCGAAATCCGCTTCTGGCATGGCCAGGGCGCGCAGGCCGGCCGCAAGGCGCCGCACAAGAACTACCTGTTCATGCTCAACGCGGTGGATGATGGCTATGGGGGGCTGGAGCACCGCAACAGCACCGCCCTCATCTGCAGCCGCCGCGACCTGCCGCGCGTGGGAGAGAAGAAAACCAGCGAGGGTTACACCACGCTGCTGGGCCTGATCAGCCACGAGTATTTCCACACCTGGAACGTCAAGCAGCTGCGGCCCGACGCCTTTGCCCGCTACGACTACACCCGTGAAAACTACACGCCGCTGCTGTGGTTCTTCGAGGGCTTCACCAGCTACTACGACGACCTGCTGCTGCGCCGTGCCGGCCTGATCGACGACACCAGCTACCTTCAGCTGCTGGGCAAAACGATCAACCTGGTTGCCCAGACGCC
>JACCDI011732027.1_pt1 | contig 19376 bp, 14 predicted proteins | sample 7442791 | NCBI WGS metagenome assembly JACCDI01 (sample SAMN15323434, study PRJNA562643) | freshwater metagenome | isolation source: river surface water | place: USA:Blue River Watershed | collected 2017-08-15
ATGGAGCAGCAGACCGTCAACATCTTCGAGAAGTTCAAGGCGACGCTGGAGGAGCAGGGCTGGTCGATGTCGGACATCGTGCAGGTGCGCATCTTCGGCGTGGCCGGCCCGGATGGCGAGTTCGACTTCGCCGGCATCAACAACGGCTATCTGCAGTTCTTCGGCACCGAACAGAACCCCACCAAGCCCGTGCGCACCACCGTCGTGGTGGCCGATCTGGTGAACGAGAACTGGTTGGTGGAAATCGAGATTCGCGCGGCGCGCATACCGCAGTGAGAGCCGGCGTCATGCACAGGTGCCAGTTGGCACTTGCGCATGATCGGTGCGCTTTCCGTGCAATCGCCGTTTGTGACATGGATGTCACACTTGCTGCCCTTTCAAGGTGCACAGACGCACATTCAGAACCTCATCCTCTTGAATAGCCTGAGCAATGCCCCTGCGCACCATTTTGGACCGCATCTCCAATTGCATCTTTCTGTGACTGTTTGTGGCGTTGACGAGCGGCACACGCGGCAATTGTCTAAGATGCCAGTGCGGCGCTCACTTGAGAAACGTGCCAGGTGTTCTCCGCAAGCTCAGCACGACTCGCCATAACAATCACAATCACTCCTGGAGAGATCTCATGCCACAGCGTAACAAGTTGTTCATGCTCCGCCGCCTGATCAGTACCTGCCTTGCCACGTCAATCACCTTGCCACTGCTCGCACAGGCCCAGTCCGACACGGCGCCGGAAGTCGAGGAAGTCGTCGTCACGGGCTCCTATATCCGCAACAGCAAATTCGCGGAGAATTCTCCCGTCGATACCGTGACTCAGGAAGATCTCTATCAGTCAGGTGCGCCCAACATGGGACAGTACATTCGCGACCTGACCTACACCCAGAACACCAACACCGTCGCCAACGTGAATGCGGGCGCTGATGGCGGTCAAAGTGCGACAGGTGCCACCTTCAACCTGCGCGGGCTCGGGGAGAACAGCACGCTGACACTGATGGACGGCGTGCGCTCAGTGGACACCGCCGTCTCCAGCCTGATTCCCGACATCGCCATCGCGCGCATGGAAGTGGTGCTCGACGGAGGCTCTGCGCTGTATGGCTCTGACGCCGTCGCCGGTGTCGTCAATCTCATTCCGGTGAAGGAATTCCAGGGCCTGCGTGCTCGCGCCTACTATCAGCGCGACGAAGAGGGCGGCATGGAAGAGCCGGCCCTGGCACTGATGCACGGCATGTCGTTCAACAATGGCATCAACTGGGTCGGCGCCATGGACTACAAGAAGCGCACGCCTTTGATGATGTACGAGCGCCCCCGCACGCTTGACTATGCCTACGGCTGGGCCAACTCCGGCATGCCAGGGGTGTGGCGTGAAGTCGTCGGTGCCCGCCTGAATGTCGGCGGCCTGCATGGCGGCACACTGCGCACCACCAATCTGCGTGATCCGAGCTGTGGCGCCTTTGCCAACTCACCTGCCGAGACCGATCTCAGTGCGCCACTCAACAACCAGAGCGGCATCAAGGTCGGCGCCAGCGATTGCTACATGAACTATGCCGTGCAATGGCCACTGGCCGATGGCATGCGTGAATACAATCTCTATGAGAATCTGACCTGGGATGCGGCGGACTGGCTGCAGCTCGAGGCCACCATGAATCTGGGGTATCGCGAGAATGACAGCCGACAGACGGGCAGCTATCAGCAGAACGCCAACAACCGTGCCGCGCTGCTGGTGCCAGCCAATCACCCGGCCAATCCCTTCGGCGTGGCGCTGAGTCCGTGGCTGTGGCGCCCGATTGCCACGGCAGGCACTCTGCCGTCCTTCATCGAGGGCTCCACCGGAGCACGACTGGTCAAGAACTCGATCTACACGGACCGCTGGAAACTGGGCGCACGCTTCGACATGAGCGACACCTGGACGGGCTATTCCTACTATTCCCGACAGACATCGCGACGCGACAGTGACACCAAGCTGCTGAACCTTCCTCGCATGCAGCTCGCGCTCTCCGGCCTCGGCGGACCAGCAGGCAATCAGTGGTTCAACCCCTTTGGCTCGTCGGACCCGCGCTCACCTTTCTACGTTGCCGGCAGAACCGACAACAGTCAGGAAATCGTTGACTGGATTCACACCAATACTGACAACGTCCGCACCGACAAGGACGAACTGGAGATCTTCGAAGTCACCATCACCGGGGAACTGTTCGACCTTCCCGCCGGCGCCGTCTCCATGGCAACCGGCTATCAGATGCGCGACTACACGGAGTTCAGCGGCAACAATCCGTATGCGCTGATCGGGCAGGACTATGGCACGAGCATTGCCGACTCAGCGCCGAAGAACAATACCTACTATTCCAACGTGAAGGCTGCCTTCGTGGAAGTCGAGGCCCCGCTGCTGGAGACGCTCACAGCTCAGGCCGCCGTGCGTCACGAGCGCTTCGGTGACTTCGGGCTGGACGCCACCACGCCCAAGGTGGCCCTGCGCTGGGAGGCCCTGCCAACGCTGGCCATTCGCGCATCCTGGGGAGAAAGCTTCCTGGCGCCTACCGCCACGGCGGCGCGACCCTTCGACGCCAACGAAGGCTGCGGCGAAATATTCTTCGGCGCCGACCCGATCACCGGCGGCGTGCTCAACGGCGGCGCGACCTGCAGCTCCGGCAACCCGAATCTGCAACCGGAAACCTCCACCATCAAGAACCTCGGCTTCACCTGGGAGCCGATGGATGCCGTGAGCGTGAGTCTCGACTACCAGTCGATCAAGTATGTCGATCGTATCCGCACCCTGAGCACGGATGACGCCGTGGCACTGCAGTTCCAGCAGATGCTGGCAGGCATCGGCGCCACGCCCGCCACCTACAACCGCACGCCAGGGTCGGCCACGCGCACGGCAGCGAATGCCTGGCTTGCCGCCAACACCGGCGGCGGTTCACCGGGCGTGATCCGCGATGCCAGCACCCAGCAGGTGATCAAGGTAATTCGTCAGTCAGCCAACATCAGCTCGGTGTGGATCGATCTGCTGGACCTGCGAACGCAATACACCTACGACACGGCCGACTGGGGCAGCTTCGAGACCACGCTGACCGCGTCCTACTACACCGACTACCGGTATGAGGATCTCACCGGCGGCGTGAAGGATGCGCTTGGCAAGCAGAATGCCACCACCGGCATCGTGCCGCCGCTGCCCAAGCTCAAGGCGAACCTGCGCCTTGGCTGGTTCATGGGGCAGCAGAGTGCGTCGGTGAGCGCTGCCTACACCCACCACGTCACCTTTGACGATCAGGTCAACAATCTGCTGAATGGCTACAAGGCGGATCGCTTGATTGAGTCGCAAACAATCGTGAACGCGCAGTACGCCTATGTGTTCAGCGATTATTTCGACAGCGAGATCACGGTCAGCGCCGGCGTCAGCAATCTGTTCAATCAGTTGCCGCAGCGTTTCCCGATCCTGGGGGGCTTCGAAAGCCGCCTGCAGTCACCGTGGGGCCGCCAGTTCTGGGTCTCGCTGGATTGGCAGCCAGGGGTCTGATTCGCCTGTAGGTCGCGTGTGCTGAACAGGGGAGCCCGCCTGGGCTCCCCTGTTCTTTTCGGTGTTAGCCTTCCAGAGGGCCGGCGAGTAGAATGCCTTTGTTCAAATTTTCGATAAATCAACAACAAAGGATAGCTACCATGCGCACGCTTTCACGCATCGCTCTGCCCACGACACTCTGCCTGCTGCTGGCGGGGACCGGCTCCGCGGCACTGGCTCAGGAGACAGAAGACACGCTGTCGACAGAGCTGGAACTCGGCGCCATCTTCACCGGGGGCAATACCAAGGACGAGAACATCAAGTTCAAGGGCACCGTGGTGTGGCTGCAGGACGCGTGGGAGTACGGGCTGTCCCTGGACGGTTTCCGCTCGTCCAAGGATGACGAACTCGCAGCCCAGCGCCTCTACACCGTTGGCGCGGCCACCTACAACATGACGGCAGACACCTTCATCCAGACCCGCGCGGCCCACGAGGATGACCGCTTCAGTGGCTATGACAGTCAGTCGGACCTGTCCGTGAACTATGGCCAGAACCTGTTGCCTGAGCACGCCACAATGGACTGGAACTACAGCATCGGTGCCGGTGTGCGCACCTCGCGCACTCCCACCGAGGACTTCGAGGAAGCCATCCTGCGTGTCGCCACGGAATACCAGTGGAACATCTCCGAGAACGCCATGTTCAGCCAGACGTTCAGCGTGGAAGCTGGCGACAAGTCCAGCATCGGACGTTCCGAAAGCGCCATCCAGTCCGACATTTCCAACAGCATGTCCATGAAGTTCTCCATCAAGCTCAAGCATCAGACGGAAGTGCCCTTCGGGCGCGAGAAGACTGACAGCGAGGCGTCTGTCACCCTGTTGTTGAAACTCTGAAGGAGGCGGCGGTCATGACTCCGACTGTTCGCTTTTTCTGGATCACCAGTCTGCTCTGGATTCCCGTGGCCTTCTACACGGTGTGGGCCGCGACCGACGGCACGCTCGCACCGGTTGCTCTGGCCGAGCACACGGGCCCGGTCACCTTCTTTGTCTGCGCCCTGGTGTTCTTCGGCATCGGCGTGCACGACATGTATTTCAGCGACAGCAATCTGCGCCGCAACTATCCGGTGTTCGCCAATCTGCGCTATCTGCTGGAGAGCATTCGTCCGGAGATTCGCCAGTACTTCATCGCGAGCAATCTCGAGGAAGCACCGTTCAATCGCGAGGCGCGCGATCTGATCTATCGTCGCGCCAAGGGGCTGAATGACACGCTGCCGTTCGGCACCGAGCAGGACCTCATGGCCGAAGGCTATCTCACCGTGTTCCACTCGATTCAGGCGCGGGAGGTGTCGAAGGACAAGGCCCGCGTGCTGTTCGGCGGGCCACAGTGCCGCAAGCCCTACAGTGCCTCCCTGCTGAACATTTCGGGCATGAGCTTCGGGGCCCTCAGTGGCAATGCGATCGCGGCGCTCAACAAGGCGGCCGCCATGGGCGGCTTCGCACACAACACCGGGGAAGGCAGCATCAGCGCCTATCACCTGCAACATGGGGGCGACCTGATCTGGCAGATAGGCACCGGTTATTTCGGCTGCCGCAATCTGGATGGCTCGTTCAATGACGAGGCCTTCGCCCGCAATGCGACACCGGACGTGGTAAAGATGATCGAGATCAAGCTCTCGCAAGGCGCCAAGCCGTCCCACGGCGGGGTGCTGCCCGGCGCCAAGGTGACCGAGGAGATCGCCCGCATCCGGTTGGTGGAGGTGGGCAAGACAGTCGCCTCCCCGGCCAATCATCCGGAGTTCGACTCCCCGCAGGGCTTGCTGCTGTTCGTGCAGCGCCTGCGTGATTTGTGCGGTGGCAAGCCCACCGGCTTCAAGCTCTGCGTGGGCCGCAAGAGCGAATTCATGAGCATCGTGAAGGCGATGCTGGCCACGGGAATCCTGCCGGACTTCATTACGGTGGACGGTGCCGAGGGTGGCACAGGTGCGGCCCCCGTGGAGTTTTCCGATCGCATCGGCATGCCCTGTCTGGAGGCCACTTATTTCGTCGATCAGGTGCTGCGGGGCGCCGGCCTGCGCCAGCACATCCGCATCATCAGTGCGGGCAAGACGGCTTCAGGCTTCGACATGCTGAGCAAGATCGCCGTGGGCGCCGACACCGTGAACGCGGCGCGCTCCATGATGCTCGCGATTGGCTGCATCCAGTCCAAGGCCTGCAACACCAACAAGTGCCCGACCGGCATCGCGACGCAGGACCCGGTGCGCGGCAAGGCCGTGGACATCGAGGACAAGTCGCGCCGGGCGGCCAATTACCACCACGGCACCGTGGAGGCCTTCCTGGAATTGTGCGGGGTGCTGGGCTACGACGATCCGGATCAGATCCGGCCATCGGATCTGTTCCAGCGGGTGGGCAAGGACTTGAAGCACTTCGACCAGATCCACACGCCGCTTGCCGACGGGCAGCTGCTCACCGGCAATATTCCGGAGGACTATGCCGAGGACTGGGCACGCGCGAGTGCCGAACGTTTCTGAGAGGGATTGAGTGCCCCGCGCGGCGCGCTCTGCACAGACAGAGCACCGCCGCCGGGAGCTGTGGCGGCGGGTCTCAGCGACGCACGCCGGTGACGGGGATCGCGCCGAAGTCGGTGTCGAAGTTGCCAGCCAGTGAATCGCCGTCGATGGTGCCGGCGAAACGCAGTGTCAGGGACTGCCCCTGGGCACTGACCGTGGTCTGGAAGCTCACGGCGTTGTCCTGCACGGTCACGCCGCTCAGCGTGGCAGAACCCATTTCCGCGGAGGACATGGTGCCGGTCAGCTCGGGAGTGATGTCGAGGGCCGCGGACAGTACGCCCACGGGAGTGTCAATGGTTACATCCCAGCCGCCCACGAAGGGGTTCGGTGGTGTAGTCGCGCAGGCAGCCAGGAGCAAGGTGGCCACTGCAATCATCAAGCCCTTGTAAAGTCTTTTCATGTTTTCCTCGATTGGTCCGTTCGGCAAAGTGTCTTCGATGTGGTGTCGGTCTCGCTGCGTCGTGGCGACCCTCCGCCCACGCGCAACGCCGGGCTATTTTCGCCGGCTGGGTGGACGAGTCAACGACAATCTGGACGCAGCGCCCGTATTGCGCGACGCACGTATGCCTGATTTCTGCAATTTCAGTTTTCCGCCAGACATGCCGGGTACACGCGGCGAAGCGAAATTGCCGCGCAGGTTGTGACTCGGCTATGCTGCCCGCTCATCACACGGCGCATCACACCGCTCATTACAATCAGCACGGGGGGAAAGGTCATGGCTCGCTTTCGCGTCAATGGCACTGCACAGGAACTGGATATCGAACCGGAAATGCCGTTGCTCTGGGCACTGCGGGATGAACTGGGACTGACCGGCACCAAGTTCGGCTGCGGCATCGCGGCCTGCGGCGCCTGCACGGTGATCGTCAACGGCAATCCCGTGCGCAGCTGCGTGACCCCGGTCAGCGCCATCGAAGGCGCCGAGATCACCACCATCGAAGGTCTCGCCGTGAATGCGGCTGGCGGCCTCACGCCGGTGCAGCAGGCCTGGATCGAGCATCAGGTGCCGCAGTGCGGCTACTGCCAGTCCGGCATGATCATGGCCGTGTCCGCCCTGCTGGCGGCGAATCCGGCGCCCAGCGATACCGAGATCGACGGCGCGATCACCAATGTCTGCCGCTGCGGCACCTACCCGCGCATCCGCAGCGCCATCCGTTCCCTCACCGGCGCCACCGCCTGAGCCCCAAGGAGCCCGCCATGCCAATGAATCGACGTCGCTTTCTGCTGGGCACCGCCATTGTCGGCGGCGGCCTGCTGCTGGGCTATGCCAGCACGCGCCCGAGCAAACATCAGCAAGCCAATGCCACGCGCGATGGGGATGCCGCCCCGTTCCTGACCACGTGGTTGAGAATATCGCCTGACAACACCGTCACCGTGCTCGTGCCGCACTCCGAGATGGGCCAGGGCGTGCTCACGGCGCTGCCCATGATGGCAGCCGACGAACTGGATGCCGACTGGAATCTGGTGCGTGTCGAACAGGCGCCGGCCACCGACCTCTTCGCCAATGGCGTGCTGGTGAAAGGCTTCGCCACCTCGCTCGGCGTCAGCATCCCTCGCTTCCTGGATGGCCTCGCCACCTCGGCCACCATGAAGGTGGCAGAAATCATGAACATGCAGATCACCGGCGGCAGCAGCTCCGTGCGCTTCACCGGCGAGCAGGGCATGCGGGTGGCTGGCGCGGCTGCCCGGCAAATGCTGCTGCAGGCAGCGGCACTGCAACTGCAGGTGCCCGCATCCGAGCTGAGCACACGACTCAGCCATGTGCATCACGACGCCAGTGGCCGCTCTCTGAGTTATGGCGAACTGGCCAGCGCGGCGGCGCAGTTCGAACCGCCGGCCAACCCCGTGTTGAAGCGACCGGAACAGTACACGCTGATGGGCCGGCCCATCCCGCGCATCGACATCCCGGCCAAGGTGGATGGCACCGCCCCCTTCGGCATCGATGCGCGCCCTGCCGGCATGCTCTATGCGGCCGTGAAGACAGCCCCGGTGTTCGGCAGTCGACTCGCCTCCGTGGACAGCACCAGTGCGCTGCAGCGCCGCGGCGTGGTACGGGTGGTCGAGCTGGACGATGCCGTGGCGGTGGTGGCCGACAACTACTGGCGCGCCCGACAGGCGCTGGACGCCATGGCCGTGAGCTTCGAGTCCACTGCCAACGATGCCGTGACCACGCAGTCGATCTTCGCCCAATATGACCAGGCCCTGCAGGGTGAGCTGAGCGAAGACGTGGAGCAGGGCGATACGCCGGCTGCCCTCGCGGCTGCCGACAGTGTGGTGGAAGCCACCTACCGCGTGCCCTACCTGGCCCACGCCGCCATGGAACCCATGAACTGCACCGTGCATTTCCACGACGGCGTTTGTGATGTGTGGACTGGCACCCAGGACAACCTCGGCATTCGCGGCCGCGTCGCCAGCGTGTCCGGTCTGGACGAGAACGCCGTGACGGTGCACGCGCATTACCTGGGCGGCGGCTTCGGCCGACGCCTGCCCAATGCCACCAACACCATCGACCAGGCCACTCGCATCGCCATGCAGTTCGACGTCCCGGTGAAGACGATCTGGAGCCGCGAGGACGACATGCAGCAGGACTATTACCGTCCTGCCGTGACCAGCCGCTTCCGCGCCGGCTTCGATGCCGCGGGGCAGCTCACGGCCTGGGAGAACCACTACATCGGCAAGAACGAACCGGCCGAGGCCGCACACACGCCCTACAGCATTCCCCACCAGTCCATTGCCTACGCCGACAGCCCGACGCATGTGCCCTTCGGCGCCTGGCGCAGCGTGGCGCATTCGCAGCACACCTTCTTCCTGGAATCCTTCGTCGACGAACTGGCCCACCATGCCGGGCAGAACCCTTACCAGTTCCGCCTGAACCTGCTGGCGGACAAGCCCCGCCACGCCGCCGTGCTCAAGGCGGCGGCCGAGCAGGCGGGCTGGGATCGCAATCTGCCGGAAGGACGCGCGCGGGGTATCGCCCTGCAGGAAAGCTTCGGCAGCATCGTGGCTCAGGTGGCGGAAGTGTCCATCGGCGAGACGGGCGAGGTGCGCGTGCACCGGGTGACCTGTGCCATCGACTGCGGCAGGGCCGTCAATCCGGACACGGTGCGTTCACAGGCGGAAAGCGGCGTGATCTTCGGTCTCACCGCTGCGCTGTATGGCGAGATCACCATCGACAAGGGCGCTGTCGTGCAGCGCAACTTCAACGATTACGAGATGCTGCGCCTGCGCGAATCGCCCGAGATCGACGTGGTGACGATTGAATCCGGCGCTGCGCTCGGCGGCCTGGGCGAGCCGGCCACGCCGCCGATTGCGGCCGCGGTGGCCAATGCGGTGTACATCCTGACGGGGCAGCGCGTGCGCGAACTGCCCCTGAAGAACTACCGGTTCACGGCGGCGCCGTCCGAACGCGCCTGAGCCTGTCGCTGGGTGGTCATCAGTTGATGGAACTCGGCGAATTCCAGCCCGCCTGACTTGTCCTTGTCGAGCACGACGAAGGCCATGGCCAGGCGCTGGCGGGCGCGCTCGGGCATCTCGTCCAGCACGATCCTGCCGTCCTGATTGGTGTCCATGAAGCCCATGCTGAGGCTGGTCACGTATTCCTGCCGATTGATCTGCTGCACGTCGTCCGCCTTGCTCGCATAGCGGAAGGACACCCCGCCATAGAGCATTTCCTCCCAGGTCTGTTCGCCGAAGCTCACTTGCGCCGTCGCATCCGGATTGCTCGGATTGTTGCTGGAGTTGTCATACACCATGCGGTGGATCAGCCGCGTGCCGGCCGGGGCGTAAAGCGGCTCCTCCAGCTGGAAGTAGCGCTGCCAGTTGAAATCGTAGTGCGGCACGGACAGCAGCAGCTCCTCGCGGCCATCGGGATAGATCACGCTGAAGCTGGCGCTGCGCCCGCGGTAATGCGCGTGAGGGAACAGGCTGTAGATCACCGCATCCTTCTGGAACTGGTAATAGGCGCGCTCCTCGTCCTGACTCTCCCCCGGCGCAATCTCGATATCCACATTGAGGATGGCGTAGTGCTGCAAGGTGTACTCAGGCGGCTCGTCGGCGAAGTACAGCCCGATGCGGGTCTGATCCACGGTTTCCCGGCCGTAGGTGGTGTAGTGCATCTGGCTGAAGAAGGTGGCGCCGGCCGGCACCAGGATGCCCGTGCTCTCGGGATACTCGTAGATCTCGTTGCCCGGCACGAAGGTCATCAGCTGCGACTGCAGCAGGGCGTCGCCAATCGGCGTGCCCAGGTCGATGTCCAGTGGTTCGTCGCGCAGGCCGAAGGTGGCGATGGCGTGATGCAGCACCTGGCGATCACTGGGCACGATCTGCACGGCGCGCACCCAGACATCGTGATCGAGCGGGTTGTCGACACTCAGGATCTGATAGTCCAGCGTGCCGGTGGCGGGAACGGAGAAGGCCGGCAGGTCGACGATCAGATCCGGCTCGCCCAGCTCCCAGGCATTGTCGGGCTCGACCACCGCCAGCAGCGGATCCTCGCCCTCGCCGCGCGGGGCTCCCGCATCAATCCAGCGCACCAGCGTCTGCGCCTGCTCGATGCTCAGGCTCATGTCGTGCTTGAAGCGATTGATCTGTGGGTCGGCATGCCAGGGCGGCATGCGCTTGGTCAGAATCACTTCGCGAATCATGGGCGAGAAGCCCTGCACCATCTGATGACTGTTCATGGCCCAGGGCCCGATGCCGCCGGGGCGGTGACAGCTGGCGCATTTTTCCACGAGCAGGGGGGCGATCTCGGAGGCGTAGGTCGGCACACTCTCGGCAGTGGCCACCGGCAGCGTCTCGAACCCGGCATCGGCAGTGGGTTTGCGGCGCGGCTGTGACAGGGCCTCGCCCTTGAGCAGTGCGTCCAGCGCCTGGGCGAGATAGTTCTCCCCGGTGCCATCGGCCTGCGCTGTCGCGGGGCCCTGATACACGATCTCCCAGCGCGCCGGATCGATCACCAGGACTTCGCCCGCGTGCTGCAGGTCGAGGGTCGCGGTGACGAGGCCGCTGTCATCCAGCAGCAACGGCGCCGCGATGCCTTGCGCTTCTCTCTGGGCGAGGGCCTGCTCGCGGCCAAGGTCGGCTTCGGCATTGATCAGGAAAAAGGGAATCCGACGCTGCGCATGGCGCGCGATCTCGTCTTCGACCAGCGCGGCGACATTCGCCACCGCGGCGGAATCGCTGCGGTGACTCATCAGCACCAAGGCATCCGCATCGCGGTGGTAATGCAGCTTCACAGCCTGACCGCGATCATCCAGCAACAGGAAGTCCGGCGCCTCGGCGGCAAGGACGGGCAGCGCCGCAGGGGTGGAAACGGCGAGCAACAGCGCGACACCCAGCCGACGCAGCACAAGACAATGCAGGGACATGAAAGCCTCCGGAATGCGGGCATTGACAGACAGCCCGCATGGTAATGCTTCGCATGGGCGCAATGAACGCCGGCAAGCGGTGCCACAACGCTTTTGCAGAATCTGCGCACAGATTCCAGTTTTCGCTCACCTACGAAGCGTCAGCGGCGGCCTTGCCGGAAAGATAGTTCTGCTTGATGAATTCCCCCAGCAGCTCGAATTCCTGACCCCGCGTGCTGGCGCGGCGCCAGACCAGCCCGATTTCCCGGAAACTGTCCTTGTCCAGCGCCGTGGTCTTGATGCGGGTGTTCTTCAGCAGGGCGGAGCCGATGGCCATTTCCGGGAGATAGGTCACGCCGAGGTCGGCATCGACCATCTGCACCAGGGTCAGCAGACTGGTGGCCGTGATGTCGCTCACCTTGTCGGCATTGTTGATGCTGCAGGCGGACAGGGCGTGATCGCGCAGACAGTGGCCGTCCTCCAGCAGCAGGATGCTGTCCTCGGGCAGGTCACTGACCTGGCGCGCGTCCTTGGGCACCAGCGCGCTCTTGGCCTGATGGGCCAGATAGAAGCGATCCTTGAACAGGGGCAGTTCACTCACATTGCGCAGATCGTAGGGCAGAGCGATCAGGATGATGTCGAGTTCGCCATCCATCAAATGCGCGTAGACACGTTCGGTGAGGTCTTCCTTCAGGTAGAGCTTCAGATCGGGATAGGCCTTGCGCAGTGCCGGCAGAAGACGCGGCAGCAGGAACGGAGCAATTGTCGGAATCACGCCAAGCTTGAGCTGCCCGGTCAAGGGTTGCTGATTGCCCTGGGCGATGTCGACCAGTTCCTCGAGATCGCGCAGCACCTGACGCGCCCGCACGGCGATCTGCCGCCCCAGATTCGTGACTGTGACATTCTTGTTGGTGCGATCCACGAGCTGGATGTTGAGCGTGCTCTCCAGCTCGCGGATGGCCACACTGAAGGCTGGCTGGGAAACGAAGCAGGCCTCGGCCGCCTTGCCGAAGTGCCCGATCTGGTCCAGGGCAACGAAGTAACGCAGCTGCTTGGTGGTGGGCAGATGATGCATGACAGGCTCCTGTGCGATGGGTTTGCCGCAGGCTAATCGACTTTCAATATCGTCGCAATAGCTTTAATCCATTTCCTGTATACATCTGGGCCGGCCTATGATCGCGCCATGTGTTGAGGAACACGCAGGCATACGAGTGACAGGCCCTTGCCGGAGCACGCTACCCCATGGAGTGCTCCGGTTTTTTTTGCCTGCGATATACATCGATTCGGCGCCATAGTATCTTCGCCCGCCACACTCGGGAGCCGGTCACCCCGGCCGGATACGGAAAAGACAGTGATCCTCTTGATACTCGGACTGACACTGTGCATCGGCGCACAGGCAGCCTGCACAGGCGAGCGCGGCCGGACACTGGCACAGGCGCTGGGACGTCCTCGCCAGCTCGCCCTGGTCGCTGCTGCAGCGGTGGCGGGGAGCGCACTGGTGATTGCCGGCAAGAGCAGCGCCGCGTTCATCCAGATCTGGGTGCCTCCGTTCCCTCTGCGCGACATGACCAATCTGGTGATGATTGCCGCGTGCATCGCTTTCGCTGCCGGGCTGCTGCCGGATTCACACACACGCGTGCTGGTTCGTCACCCCTTGCTTGTCGGTCTGGCACTGGCGGGCATCGCCCATCTGCTTTCGAATGGGGACCTCGCCTCGATGCTGCTCTTCGGTTTGCCGACGTTGTGGGCGCTGCTGCAAGTGGTCATGCGCGAGCGCAAGGGCCTCGTCACGCCAGTGGCGCCAGGACTGCAATGGGACGCCGCGGCAATCCTGCTGGGCATGATTGCCTACGGTGGACTTTTGGTGTTTCATGGGCCCCTGTTCGGGTTTGCGCTGACAGGTCCGTTATAGGATGGGGCCGGAGGGGGATGCCAGATCATGCAAATTCAGGTGGTGAAGTTCACGCGTCTGTTGACGCGGACAACCGGCGTCATGGCCATGGCGCTGAGCTTGCCCGCACAGATACTCGCCCAGCCCGGCACTGCACAGCCGGCCCCGCAATGGTCAGGCATCTGGAATGCCGAAGGCAGTCTTCTGACTCTCAGGGTCACCCATCAGAACGATCAGTTGAATGTCGAACCCCTCGTGACCATGGGCTACGAATGGCGCAACAGCGTCGGGGAAATCAGAGGCAACAGTGCCACGCTCGATGTCGAATACCAGGGAGTTGTGGCGCGGGTGCTGGTGCAACTGGGCAACGACAACACTGCCATGGTGCGCGCGCTGAGCTGCCAGCCGGACTACCATGTTGTATGCGCTCTGGTCCAGAACCAGCAGGCGCTCTTCCGCAGGACAGGCTCGGCGAACGCCCAGTCGGGTGTCACGGGTTCCGCCACCAACTGACGCGGCCCGACGCTGGCGTCAGGCCGCGACGCTTCAACCCAGCTCGGACATGCTCGTGATCCTGCGGCCAACGATGCCGTAATCGATCGCCTCTTCCACCGTCATCCAGTAGTCCCGATCCGTATCCCGCGCGACTCGCTCCAGCGGCTGTCCCGTTTCGTCGGCGATGAGACGATTGATGCGCTCGCGCATCTTGATGATCTGCTCGGCCTGAATCTTGATGTCCGAGGCGCGACCGCGCGAACCGCCCGAGGGCTGATGCACGAGGAACCGCGTGTTGGGCAGACTGAAGCGGTTCTCCTTCTTCGCGGCCAGATAGATGGTGGTGGCAGCGCTGGCGACCCAGCCGGTGCCCACCACACGCACTTCGGGCTTGATGAACTTGATCATGTCGTAGACGACATCGCCCGACTCCACGTGACCGCCGGGGGAACTGATGTAGATCGTGATCGGCTCATCGCCTGCCGCAGCCAGGGCCAGCAGCTTCTCCGTGACGGAGCGCGCGAGCCTTTCGTCGATCTCACCGAAGATCGTGATGGAGCGTGACTTGAAGAGCTTCTCGTCGATGAAGCGGCTCGTGGGCGCCTCGACAATCGGCTGTTCGGGGGATTCATTCGCGTGCATAGACTACTCCAGAAGTTTCAGGAACCGGCGTGCGTTTCCCTGCCCAGCGGCTTGAAGGCGATCAGCAGCTGCGGCAGAAGGGTCAGCGCGCCCAGAAGGGCGACCATCATGGCAATGCTGGTGAGCAGGCCGAAGACAATGGTGGGGATGAAATTCGACAAGACCAGGATCGAGAAGCCCGCCACCACCGTCATGGTGGTGAAGTACATGGCCCGCGCGATGCTGTCATGGCAGTGGAACATCGTGGCGCGATAGCTGCCAATCCGATGGAACTCATGCTGGAAGCGATGCATGTAGTGGATGGTGTTGTCGACGCCGATTCCCACAGCGATGGCCGCGATGGTGATGGTCATGTTATCCAGCGGAATGCCCAGCCAGCCCATCAGACCCAGCACCAGCAGCGCGGCGATGATGTTGGGAATGATGCAGAGCACGGCGATACGCACCGAGCGGAAGAGGAACAGGAACATGATCATGATGGCGAACAGCACCACCCCAAGGGTCAGGATCTGGGACTGGTACAGGCTCTGCAGCACATTGTTGTACAGCACCAGGATGCCGGTGACGCGCACCTGATCGGCAGCGTAGCCGAACTCCTGCTGCAGGCCCTGCTGGATGCCATTGATCAGATCATTGCGATTCAGGTTCTCGTCCGACTCGATCACGCGCACATTGAAGCGCACCTGATTGTCGGCCACCGAGACGAAGGGCGTGAGCACCGAACTCTTCAGCGTTTCCGGAATGCGGGAATACAGCAGCGCCCAGACGAAACTGTCCACGGGCGCGTCATTGTTCAGCTTCTCCGCCAGGTGGATGACGGAGCCGAAGGACAGCACCTTGCCGGTCTGCGGATTATTGTCCAGATAGTCGTGAATGCGCTTGATCTCGTCCATCCTGGCGCCGGTGAACCAGTAGGCGTCATTGGGCTCTTCCTCGAAACCATCGTCGAAACCGTCGTCGAATTCATCCTCAACCACCGGCAGAGTCACGACGACATCCAGCGACAGCGTGCCGCCCAGCTTCTCGTCGAAGAGCTTCATGCCTTGATGGATCTCGGTGTCTTCGCTGAAGTATTCGATGAAGCTGTTCTCGACCTTCAACTGCATGAGCCCGACCACACTGAAGATGAACAGACCACCCGATATCCACAGCACCTTGTTGCCGAGTCGATCGGTCAGTCGTGCCAGTGCCGAGGTCAGGGCAAAAGAGCTCTGATGCTGATAGACCGTTTCGTCCTTGCTGAACAGCGACATCAGCGCGGGGAACAGCGCGAACACCACCAGCAGCGCGGTAAGCACGCCGATCACCATGATCCAGCCGAAGGAGATGATGGGCGAAATGCCGCTGGTCAGCAGCGAGGCGAAGGCCACGATGGTGGTGAGCGCAGTGTACAGGCACGGTTTCCACATGGAGATCACGGCGTGGCGCAGCAGCTTGCCGTGCTCGGTGTAACGCCGCGTAGCGCGCAGCTGGCGATAGCGCACGATCAGATGCACCGTCAGCGAGATGGTGGTGATGAGCAGCAGGGACATGAAATTGGAGGACACCACGGTGACCCGCCAGTCCATCAGCCCGAGGATGCCGACAACGATCACGCTTGCCACGGCGCAGCAGGCCAGCGGCAGGAACACCCAGCGCAGGCGGCGGAAGATCAGTCCGAGCGCGAAGACGATGAAGGCGAACACGCCCAGACTGAACGTGGCGAGATCGTTCTGCACGAAGGTGACCATGTCATCGGCGATCATGGGCGCCCCGCCCAGGTAGAGCGTGCCGCTTTGCTGGTAGCCGGTCAGGATGCTGCGGATGCGGCCGATGTCCTCGTGGCGCTGCTCGGACGTCAGGGTGCTGTAGGCGTCGAACTCCGCGGTCACCTGCGCCAGCGCCTCGGCTTCCTCGGCGCTCAGGCCCTCGGCATTGCGCTTGCGACGTAGATCCTCGCGCGTCTGGATCAGGGAGTGATAATGCTCGTCGCGAGCGAAGCTCACCAACAGGGCGGCCGTCTGGCCGTCCGGGCTGATGATGGCATTGCTGAACACGGGACTGGTGATGAGCTCTTCCCGGGCGGCGGCCAGGTCGATGCCCGGGGTGAGCACCGTGTCGTAGTTCTCGGAGATGCTCATCAACTCGGTATCGCCGAAGATGGGCACATTCAGCAGGCTGTCCACCGACTCCACGCGCTCGATGGCAAGCAATTCCTCCCGCAGCGCGGCGAGCACCTCGAACGACTCGGGACTGAAGAGGTCAGCCGTTGGTGTGAAGGCGATGGTGACGGCATCGCGCGTGCCATAGCGATTGTTGATCTGGCGCGAGAATTCCAGCTCCTCGTCGCCTTCCATCAGCAGGGAATCCGCCGACGCATCCAGGCGGAAATACTGCGCGTACCAGCCGAAGACGGCGGTGACCACCAGGAGCAGGAAAATCACCAGGACGGGGCGTCCGAAGACAAGCCTGGTATAGAGACGAGCGAATGAGGAGCGCATGGTGTTCCCTGAAAATGAGCGGCGGCCAACTATACCGTGTTGCCCGAGGGCTTGCACCCCGCAAAGCCGCGCGGTGAGCGCCCGACAGCGCGCTTTCCGGACTGTCGCGATGCCTGCGCCATGTGCACAAAAATTGTTTTAAATCAAAGAGTTTTCGGGCAGCCTGGACTCACAATTAGTCACAATGTCTGGCTTGCAGCAGCGCCGGCTGCTTGATTACAGTGGCGACATGGGATCAGTCAGGGTATGTTCCCGCCCCTGACGCGAGAATCCTGCAGACGTGACGAGTGCCGGGGGTGCCGCCGCGTCAGGACAGGGAACACAGTGGTCGTGAAGAAGAGGAGTGAGCAGTGATGAACAAGATTGCCGGAATGGTTGCAGGAACCCTGATGTCAGCAATGCTGTCCCTCAGCGCGATGGCGGACGATTTCCTCAAGCCTATCAAGGACTTCACCCTGGTGGACCATCTGGGCGTGACGCATTCGCTGGCCGAATATGCCGACAAGGACTACATCGTGATGTACATCCACGGCTCGGGCTGCCCGATTGCCCGCCTGTCGGTGCCCGAGTACCAGGAGATCACCCAGACCTACAAGGACAAGAACATCGAGTTCCTGATGCTCAACTCGTTCATCCAGGACGACATGGCGCGCATCCAGAAGGAAGCCGAGGAATTCAACATCGAGTTCCCGATTCTGAAGGATGAAGACCAGACGGTGGCCAAATCACTGGGCGTGGAGCGCACGGCAGAAGTGTTCGTGATTGACCCGCGTACCCGCGAAGTGCACTTCCGTGGCCCGATCAACGACGCCCTGGGCTACGAGAGCCAGCGCAACGAGGCTGACAACCACTACCTGACCGATGCCCTGGAAACCATCCTGGCCGGCGGCGTGGTGAACATGGACGACATCCCGGATTCCAAGGGCTGTCTGGTGGGCTTCTTCCACCCGGCGGTGACCGGGCTGTAAGCCAGGACGCAACGGCCCGGAACACCGGGCAGTGCCAGAAACACAAAGGGCCTTGCGTGTGAACGCAAGGCCCTTTTGTTTTGCAGCCACGGCAGCGCAGGCGCTTGCCTGCACACAGGTCAATCGACGAAGGCGCGCTCGATCACGTACTCAGCCTTGATGCCCTGGCGGGATTCGCCGAAGCCCCAGTCGTTGAGGATGCGGCTGATGTCCTTGAGCATGGCGGAGCTGCCGCACAGCATGAAACGATCGTCTTCCTTGCAGGCCTGGGGCAGGCCGATGTCGGAGAACAGCTTGCCGCTGACCATCAGGTCGGTGATGCGGCCGGTGTTGACGAAGTCTTCGCGGGTGACGGTGGGGTAATAGATCAACTGCTCGCGCACCTGCTCGCCGAAGAAGTCATTCTGCGGCAGCTCCTGGCTGATGTAGTCGCGGTAGGCGAGATCGATGATGCGGCGCACGCCGTGCACCAGGATCACCTTCTCGAAGCGCTCGTACACTTCCGGGTCCCGGATGATGCTCATGAACGGGGCCAGTCCGGTGCCGGTGCCCAGCAGGTACAGATGGCGCCCGGGCAGCAGGTGGTCGGCCACCAGAGTGCCGGTGGGCTTGCTGCTGATCAGCAGTTCGTCGCCAACGCGGATGTTCTGCAGGCGCGAGGTCAGCGGGCCATCGGGCACCTTGATGCTGAAGAATTCCAGCTCTTCCTCGTAGTTGGCGCTGGCAATGCTGTAGGCGCGCATCAGCGGCTTGCCCTCGACTTCCATGCCGACCATCACGAAATGGCCATTCTCGAAACGCAGGGACTTGTCGCGGGTGGTGGTGAAGCTGAAGAGGGACTCATTCCAGTGGTGCACGCTGGTAACGCTTTGCTTGGAGACTGCCGCCATTGTGTTTCCTGCCAGTGATCAGTGAGAGAGATGCCGTGGCCGGGGGAGGCCGGTTGAAGCGGGGCGCATTGTAGACAAACGGTCAAGTACCTGTAAAACAGATAATCCCCATATCCTTGATCGGTTTTCCTGATATATCCTGCGCCCGACGGCCCCCTTGTCCGGCGCCGTGAACGGAGCGGGACGATACAGGGGCGAGTCAGTGAATTCAAGCCGCTGGCGAGCGCGCCGGCCGGGAGCCCCCATGCATTACACCCTGCGTCAGATCGAAGTCTTTCTTGCCACGGCCCATTACGAGAACGTCACCCAGGCCGCCCAGAGCCTGGCGATGTCGCAGTCGGCGGCCAGCTCGGCGCTGCAGGACCTGGAGCAGCGCTTCGAGGTGCAGCTGTTCGACCGCGCCGGCAAGCGCCTGCAGCTCAATGCCCTGGGCAAGTCACTGCGGCCACGGGCGGAGGCACTGATGGCCCAGGCCCGCGAGTTCGAGCGCAGCCTGTCTCAGCATTCCGAGATCGGCGAGCTGAAAGTGGGAGCCACGCTGACCATCGGCAATTATCTGGCGGTGGCCATCATGGCCGACTTCATGGGTGAGCACCCCGGCGCCCGGGTGAGCCTGAC
>JACCDI012011925.1_pt1 | contig 19368 bp, 14 predicted proteins | sample 7442791 | NCBI WGS metagenome assembly JACCDI01 (sample SAMN15323434, study PRJNA562643) | freshwater metagenome | isolation source: river surface water | place: USA:Blue River Watershed | collected 2017-08-15
CCGGCAATTCCTTTGCTGGTTAACATTAATACAAGCAGCATAGTAAGTTGTGTACCCATGTCTAAATGAATACCGTATGCCTGCGCAATAGCCATGCTAGCAAAGGTCATATACATCATACTGCCATCTAAATTAAAAGAATAACCCAATGGTAAAATAAAAGACACAATTTTATCCCTACAACCAAAGCGCTCAAGCACTTCCGTTAATTTTGGAAAAACCGCTTCACTACTTGTAGTGCTAAAAGCAATAATTAAAGGATTGGAGATAATTTTAATAAGCGATGGCATTCTCTTTCCAAGAATAATAAATCCTACACCTATTAAAACAACCCATAAAACACCAATACCTGTTAAAAAATATAGGAAGTACTTAATATAAAAAACAAACACACTTAACCCTTTTGTTGCAATAACCGCTGCCAATGCACCAAAAACTCCTAATGGAGCAAAATTCATGACATATCCCACCATTTTTAAAATAATATGAGAGACAGCATCAAATGCTTTGATTAATCCTTTTGATTTTTCACCCATAGCAGCAGCCGCTACCCCAAAAAAGATACTAAATATTACAATTTGCAAAATCTCATTGGTAGCCATTGCCTCAAAAATACTTTTTGGAAATACGTGCTCAATAAATCCACCTACACTAAAGGATTGTGTTTTACCAATTAATTCTTTTGCGCCTGAAGTATCTCCATTTGATAAGGCAATTCCTTCCCCTGGTTTAAGCAAATTAACTAATACTAAACCAATCAATAAGCTGATTAAGGATGCTGTTACAAACCAAAGTAAGGCTTTGCCGCCTACCCTGCCCACGGTTTTTAAATCGCCTAATTTTGCAATACCCACAACCAATGTAGTAAATACCAATGGGGCAATAATCATTTGAATTAGCCTCAAAAATATGGTCGTTAACAACTTTATGTTTTTGGAAAAAACCTCAATACTTGCAGGTGTATAGTTTTCATGTATAAAATATCCCAAGGCGGCACCTGCTATCATCGCTACGATTATATACAGGGTAAGGTTGTTTGACTTTTTCATAGGTTGTTAGTAATGCAATATAAGACATATGTTATAAAAAAAAGACCCGCTTTTTTGAGAAAAAAGTGCTATTTTTCATCTTATATTCATATTGTTCATTAACCCAACAGAATTGTTAATTCAATTTTGTTATTAACTCAAATACTTAACTATGAGTTTATTTAGAAAAAAAGACCTTACCGAAATGTTAGCTCAAGCTGAAGACGGTGGTAAAGGTTTAAAACGCACATTGGGTGCTGGTAATTTAATCGCATTGGGCGTTGGTGCTATTATTGGCGCTGGCTTATTTGTTCGAACTGCAGCAGCAGCGGGACAAGCTGCAGGACCTGCAGTAACTATATCATTTATTGTAGCTGCTATAGGCTGTGCTTTCGCTGGTTTGTGTTATGCTGAATTCGCAGCAATGATCCCTATTTCAGGAAGTGCATACGCATACTCCTATGTTACTATGGGAGAGACTGTTGCTTGGATTATTGGCTGGGCCCTAATCATGGAATATGCTTTAGGCGCGGCTACCGTATCTATTGCATGGAGTGAATATTTAAACAAGCTGCTGGGAGGAGGCATTCCTTATGAATGGAGCCACTCTCCTTTTGAAAGCATCACTGATTCGGCAGGAGTTTTACACCGTGGTATTATGAATGCACCATCCTTAGTAATTCTTTTATTATTAACCTTGTTATTAATTAAAGGAACTCAAGAATCTGCTATCGTAAATGCAATCATTGTGTTTGTTAAAGTTGCCATTGTAATTATTTTTATCATTATTGGATGGCAGTTTATTCGCCCTGAAAACCATACTCCATATTTAATCCCTGCTAATCAACCTCCTGTATTAGATGGAGCTGGCAAAGTAATTGCTGATTACTCAGGTGTCTTTAAGCATGGCTGGGGTGGCGTTTTAGGTGGAGCAGCTATTGTATTTTTTGCTTTCATCGGTTTTGATGCGGTTTCAACAGCTGCTCAAGAAGCAAAGAATCCAAAAAGAGATATGCCAATTGGTATATTAGGATCATTGGTTGTTTGTACCATTTTATACATATTATTTGGACACGTTTTAACAGGTGTTGCACCTTGGACTGATTTCGTTGATCCTTTAAAAGGTCGTGAAGCGTCAGTTGCATATGCAATTTCATCATACATGACTGGATACGGCTGGTTAGCAACTGCAGTTACGGTGGCTATCTTAGCTGGTTTTAGCTCTGTAATTTTAGTAATGTTAATGGGTCAGTCACGTGTATTTTACTCAATGGCAAATGATGGTTTATTGCCAAAAGTATTCTCTGACTTACACCCTAAATACCGCACTCCTTACAAATCAAATTGGATTCTTTTCATATTCGTAGGAGGATTTGCTGCATTTGTACCAGGTAGTGTTGCCGGTGACTTAACCTCATTTGGTACTTTATTTGCTTTCGTATTAGTAAGTGCGGGTATTTGGATATTACGTGTAAAATCACCAGAAATGGCTCGCCCATTCAAAACACCTTTAGTGCCATTGGTTCCAATTTTAGGTGCTGTGATTTGCTTGGCAATGATATTTGCCTTGGATGCACAAACACTTAAGGTTGCCTTTGCCTGGATGGCATTAGGTTTAGTCGTTTATTTTGTATACAGTCGTAAACACAGTAAATTAAACTAGTTAAATAACGCTTTTATATAGGAATAGCCAGACTGAATTGTCTGGCTATTTTTTTTGCCTTATTTTTGCAGACCTTAAATATTTATTATGGGAAGGATTTTTGAAGTAAGAAAAGCAACCATGTTCAAGCGTTTTGACCGAATGGCAAAACAGTTTACACGTATTGGTAAAGAAATTGTAATTGCAGTTAAATCAGGGGGGCCAAATCCTGATGACAATCCTGCTTTAAGAAGATGTTATCAAAATGCGCGTAGTGCGGGTATGCCAAAAGACAGAGTAGAGGCTGCCATAAAGCGTGCAATGGGTAAGGACACAAGTAATTACGAGGAAATTTTATATGAAGGATATGCACCACATGGTGTGGCTATTTTAGTTGAAACAGCTACCGATAATCATGTTAGAACCGTTGCCAATGTTAAAAGCCATTTTAATAAAGGTGGTGGTGCCATGGGCAATAGCGGAAGTGTAAGTTTTCAGTTTAAGAAAATGGGAGTATTTAAACTAAATCCTGAAGGTTTAGTAATGGATGATTTAGAATTAGAATTAATTGATCACGGTTTAGACGAATTAGGAGATAGCGTTGATGACAATGGTAATCCAATTTTAGTATTAAGATGTGCTTTTACTGACTTTGGAAACCTTCAAAAAGAATTAGAAGCCAAGAAATTAAATGTTATCAGTGCTGAATTTGAATGGATACCAAGTACTACGGTTCCTGTAAATGACCAACAAGCGGAGGATATTAGTAAATTAATAGAAAGATTAGAAGAAGACGAAGACGTTAATAAAGTGTTCCACAACATGGGGTAGCTTTATATCAATTTTTATTCTTTGAATATAAAAAATTGATACAAAGCACTCTTATGATTTATTCAAAAAATTGTAAATTTTTCGAAATCCTTTATCCTTCTTATGATTTATTCAAAAAATTATAAATTTTTCGAAATCCAAATTCAATTAACACCTAGAAATTTATATTTAGTTTGCATTTCTTAAATATCATACTACTCGCTGGATGTCTAGTACCAAAAGTAAAAGATACTACTAGGCCTGTGTTTAATATGTATGCAATCACACGTGAAACAAAAGTGCCTGCAAATTATTACACGACTAAAACAGGATTTTTTTGTAACGCTGAAAGGGCTTTTGAAAAACAAACAAAAGTTCCAGTAAAACTAAGATTAGGTTCAGTGGAGCAAACACAAAAATTAGAGGGATACAATTTATCTAGGATGCCTGGAAACTACTAAAGTTTATTCTGCCATCATCTCACAAACAACAGTAATAATATCTTCGGTGTTGGGTTTGGAAAAGTAATCACCATCACTCGCATAGGCAGGACGATGATCCTTTGAACTTAATGTTCGAGCAGCTACATCCAACCATCTAAAGCCTCCTTGTTTTTCAATCACTTGCTGATACATATAGGCACTTGCGCCACCTGGCACATCCTCATCAACAAAAACAATACGATTGGTTTTTTTAAGTGATGCTAAAATTTGGTGATTGATATCAAATGGCAATAGGGTTTGTACGTCAATTATTTCGCAACTAATACCCATTTGACTTAACCTTAATGCCGCGTCTTCGATAATTCTTAAGGTTGATCCATAGGAAACAATTGTAATATCGTCCCCCTCTTTTAATACCTCAGGCTTACCTAATGGAACTGTAAACTCAGTAATATTATTAGGCATTTTTTCTTTTAAACGATATCCGTTTAAACATTCAATTAATAAAGCTGGGTCATTTCCTTTTAATAAAGTATTATACATACCGGCAGCCTGAACCATACTTCGCGGTACGCATACATACATTCCTCTTAGGGAATTAATTATCATACCCATTGGAGAACCACTATGGAATATGCCTTCTAATCGGTGTCCTCTGGTACGAATAATGACAGGACTACTTTGTATTCCATTGCTTCGATAATGTAATGTTGCAACATCGTCGCTAAGGGTTTGCAGTCCGTATAATAAATAATCTAGATACTGAATTTCAGCAATAGGTCTTAGACCTCGTATTGCCATGCCATGCGCTTGACCCATAATGGATTGTTCACGAATACCAGTATCAAAAATTCGGTCTGCACCATACTTTGCTTGCAAGCCTGCAAATCCTTGATTTACATCACCAATATTTCCAAGATCCTCGCCAAATGCGTATACCAACGGATTTGATTCAAATAACTTATCGAAATAATAATTTAGTACCTCATACCCATTTATGATTTTAGATTGCTCATCATAAACAGGCTCAACAACTGAAACATTTAAAGTACTTTTTTGTGTTTCGTTATATAAATGCTTACTGTAAAAAGGTTGTTGATTTTTTAAATAATTGGAAATAAAAAGTTGAAGTTGTTTTGCATTTGGATGATTAGGATACTGCTCCAATAACATATGCAATGCTCTAAAAATATTTCTCTTAAGCGGCTCTCTATTATGTACAAGCTCACTTAATAAGTTATTTGTTGCAATTAATAAATCACCATCTAAACCACTAGTCGCTATGGCTGCAGCTTCCTTCACTTTATCCTTAATGGGTGTTATATATTTGGACCAAGCTACTTCTTTTGCTTCCTTAACTTCTTTTTTGATGGCTGATTCTAGTTCTTGTAAATCCTCCTCGGTAGTGAGTTCATTTAATATCAACCACTCTCTCATTTTTTTATTACAATCCCATTCTCTTTCCCACTCTAAGCGCTCACCCGACTTATAACGTTCATGACTACCACTTGTAGAATGTCCTTGTGGCTGTGTTAATTCTTGAACATGAAATAAAACTGGAACATGATTTAACCTTGTGTATGCAATTCCTTCTTCAAAAGTTTCACAAAGTGATGCATAGTCCCATCCTTTAACGGTATAAATTTTAATTCCATTGGTTCCTTCTTTCTTTTCAAAACCTCTTAACACTTCGGATATGGACCCTTTAGTAGTTTGTAATTTAGTCGGTACTGAAATACCATAACCATCATCAAATACAAACATGGCTAAAGGAGCTTGTAATACGCCCGCAGCATTTACGACTTCCCAAAATTGTCCTTCGGAAGTACTTGCGTCGCCAATTGTACAAAAACAAACTTCATTTCCATTGTTACTTAAATGTTTTAATTGATCCTTATGCTTAGAGGACCTAAAACAGTTGGATGCAAATGCCATACCCAAACCTCGAACCATTTGTCCGGCTGTAGGTGCGATATCGGCTGAAATATTATAACTATTCACCAAATTATTCCACTGACCATTTTCATTCACAAATGGAGTAGCAAAATGAGCATTCATATTTCTACCACCACTATATGGGTCATTGTGAACATCGGCATATAATTGAGAAAAATAGAGTTCTGTATTCGCAATACCTATTGCAAACATAAAAGTTTGATCACGGTAATACCCACTTCTGAAATCTCCTTTCTGGAAAAATTTGGACATCGCAATTTGAGCTACTTCCTTGCCATCGCCAAAAATGCCAAATTTAGCCTTTCCAGTAAGCACTTCCCTTCTGCCTAATAAGCTTACTTCTCTGCTTGTTAATGCAATTCGGTAGTCTGCTAATACAGATTGTCGAAAGGCTTCAAAAGAGAGTACCTCTTGGCTTGTAAGTGCTTCGTCCAATGGTTCCATTTTACAAAAGTAGGGGTCAAAATGCAATAAAAATCATTAAACACATAAAAAGACATAATTAACAAATTTTCAATAATTTAGCAGTCATAATTGTTCATAAATAAGTCAATAAATACACAAAATTGCCTAACAAATTATTGAATCTTAAAATCAATCAAATGAAACTAAATCTTTTACTATTTGCTTTATTCCTGACCATTGGAAGCTTTGCTCAATCAACCATAAAATTTGATAAAACAAGTCATAACTACGGAAAAATAAAAAAGGGTGTACACAAATCAGTTATTTTCAATTACACCAATTTAGGAAACAAACCTGCAGTAATTGAATTTGCAAATGCCGAGTGTGGTTGCACACAGCCCGAGTATAATCAAAACCCTGTTTTGAAAGGTCAAAAAGGCACTATAAAAGTAACTTATACAGCTCCTAATGAAGGCCAATTTAAAAAAAGGGTGACGGTGAAATATGCTGGCGAGAAAGAGGTGACTGAACTTGTCATTGAAGGAGAAGTGATAAAATAATCAACTTCTATTTTGCATATTAACTTACATCAGTTAATATACTTTTTATAAATATTTATGAAGCGTTAACAAATTTTGTTAGCGCTTTTTTATTCTATTGCATGCGCCTATCTTTGCGCGAATGATTACAATTAGTGAACGTGGAAAAAATATGCCATCCTCCCCCATTAGGAAGTTGGCTACTTATGCCGAAAATGCAAAAAAAGATGGCGTTAAAGTATATCATTTAAATATTGGACAGCCTGATATTGAAACACCCAATATCATGATGGAAGCTGTTGAAAATGCGAATTTAAAAGTTTTAGAATATACGGACAGTGCTGGCATTTTAAGTTTTAGACAAAAACTTGCAGCCTATTACCATTCAAAAAATATACAAGTTGACTATTCCGATATATTAATTACAATTGGCGGAAGTGAAGGAATATTATTTGCGTTCATGGCATGCCTAGATGCAGGAGATGAAATTATTGTGCCTGAACCTTTTTATGCAAATTATATAGGATTTGCGATTGCAGCTGGTATTAAAATCATACCAATCACTTCAACTATTGAATCAGGTTTTGCTTTACCCCCAATTGAATCTTTCAGAGAAAAAATTACCCCAAAAACAAAAGGAATTTTTATTTGCAACCCCAATAACCCAACCGGGTATGTTTATAGCGAGCATGAATTATTACAAATTAGAGATTTAATTAAAGAAAAAGATTTGTATTTATTTTCAGACGAAGCTTATACTGAATTTTGTTATGAAGGCGTTGTTAAAAGCACGCTTACCTTAGCAGGGGTGGAGGACCGAGTGATCATGATAGACACTTTCTCAAAAAAATATTCGGCTTGTGGTGCTAGAATTGGCGCTTTAGTTACCAAAAATAAAGCAGTGATTGAAGCGGTAATGAAATTTTCACAAGCAAGACTTAGCCCTCCTACTTTGGAACAAATTGCAGCTGAAGCGGCATTGAGTTTGCCTTCAAATTATTTTGATGCAACACGCGCAGAATATAAAAAAAGAAGAGACACTTTAATGGATAGACTTCATAAAATGGATGGGGTTTATTGCCAAAGTCCCCAGGGCGCATTTTATGCAATGGCTAAACTTCCTGTGGCCGATTCCGACCATTTCTGCAAATGGTTATTAACTGATTTTAGAGAAAATAATGCAACCATAATGCTAGCGCCTGCAAGTGGGTTTTACACTTCGCCGGGCTTAGGAAAAAACGAAGTGCGATTAGCCTACGTTTTAAACGAGCAAGAAATTAACAAAGCAATGGATTGCCTTGAGGCAGCTTTAAAAATTTATCAGGAAAAGTATTAAGGATCCAATTCAATCGTTTGCGTATAAATGACACTTGCCGACCATCATTTTTTTGCCTCCATTCATAATTATTTAACACAAAAAAATATTTGTACTAAACAAATGAAAGTAATTTTGTGTAGTTATGGTGAATGGGTTTGATTTTAAACTATAGCAAGCAATCGTAAACGCCCGTTGTTTCTACAATGGGCTTTTTTAATCAACTACCTCTAGAACCACCCGTTTTGATTGGCTTTTTGTTCGCCCCACCACTTGACTTGGTGTTTGCCTTAGCTATGAATTTTGAACTTCCTCCAGCCTGAGGTGTAGTTTTTGTAGTTGATGCAGCTTTTTTGTCTGCCACCTTTTTATTAATTGCGAATCCCATATTATTCAATTTATATACTAAAAGTAATTAATTATTTTGAATTATAATTTTATTGAACTCATACCACCGTCGACGTGCATTATTTGTCCAGTTATCCAACTTGATTTATGACCAAGTAAAAAACAGGCCATTTCTGAAATATCACTAACCTTACCTATTCTTTTTAATGGATGTCTTAATGCATTTGCTTCCACTTTTTGTTCTGTATTTAATAAGGATGCAGCTAAAGGCGTATCCGTTAAGGAAGGTGCAATACAATTGACTCTTATAGATGGTGCCAACTCGGCAGACAATGCTTTTGTTAAACCTTCAATAGCACCTTTAGAAACAGAAACCTGAGTATGAAAATTTAATCCAAGTTGAACAGCTACTGTTGAAAATAAAATAATAGATGCATTACCCGAGCTTTTTAATGCAGGCAAAACAGCTTGAATCACTTTTATAGCGCCACCTACTTGCAAATTAAAATCCTGCGTAAAATCATTTGGTGTAATACGCGAAAAGGGTCTTAAATTAATGGCACCTGGACAGTAAACCAACCCATCCAATGATGCAGGCAAATTTGAAAAGTCCAATTGCTCATCCAATACATTTAAATGAAATGTGGTGATATTAGCCGAAGATGCAAACTGATTTTTTTGATAAGTTGCAAAAACATGATGCCCTTCAGCCGCTAATTGATTGGTAATTGCTTGACCTATTCCCGACGAAGCTCCTATTACTAAATAATTTCCCATATGAATTATTGAAAAAATGATGATTGATTCAATTAGAACAACCGTTTAATCAAAATGTTCAAAGAAATTAAAAAAAATAAAAAGGATTAAACACTTAATAAACCAACTTTATATAAACTAGTAATTGGTTTGTTATCCCAAAATAATTCAAACCCTTCCAAGCCTGCTGATAAATAATTTTCTTTTATTTGAGCATAACTTAATCCATTGGTTTTTTCTATACTTAAAAGGGGCAATAATTGTAACAACCAATTACCTTTTTCAGGATCAACACTAATCACAACTTCGGTTTTATTAGTATGAAAATGCATGGACATTTCCTCCCATTTATTTCCTTTCTTAGCCTTTTGTTGGATAGATGTTGACGGAGTTACGCCCATCCAAATAACCTTGCTGTAGCTACTTGCATGAACATCGGGCTCATTAATTGCTTTGAAAATATAGTCGGCGGCAATTGTTGTTTTTGGTATTTTAAATTCAAACCATTTTTGTAATGGCATATCAAAACAAGCACCATGCATATAATTGAATAAAGCTTTTTTTAGTCCAAAACCAAAAATCTCATGATTGGCGCCAGCTAAATCAATATGTTCAATGTCATTGTTTGCAAATGTGCCAATAACATCGTTCACTTTTTTTACTTTATATTTTTCCGGCGCTAAACCCACTGGGCTATGAGCAGTCATGGTAAACAAATGCCAAAATGCTGACTGCAAAACACCTGTTTCAAAAAGCTGTCTCACCATTTCTAAAGAATCAACGGTTTCTTGTACAGTTTGTGTTGGGAAACCATACATTAAATATGCGTGCACCATGATGCCCGACGATGTAAAATGCTTACTTACTTTTGCAACTTGCTCAACCGTAATTCCTTTATTAATTAAGTTGAGTAATCTATCGGACGCTACTTCCAAACCCCCGCTAACAGCAATACATCCAGCTTCTTTCAATAGTAAACATAAATCACGTGTAAAGCTTTTTTCAAACCGTACATTAGCCCACCAACTCACTACCAGTTTTCGTTTTATAATTTCAATAGCCACTGCTTTCATTAATGATGGCGGAGCGGCTTCATCCACAAAATGAAAACCATTTTCACCTGTTTTTTCAACAAGCTCTTGCATCCTATCAACAATCAATGATGCTGCAATGGGCTCATAGCTTTTTATATAATCTAATGAAACATCGCAAAAAGTACACTTTGCCCAATAACATCCATGCGCCATGGTAAGTTTATTCCAACGACCATCACTCCATAAACTATGCATTGGATTGATAACTTCAATAGCTGAAATGTATTTATCTAATAATAACCCATCATAATCGGGTGTACCTACTTGTCCTTGTTTGTAATCAGAACAGCTTGTATTATTTATATATTTTACTTCCCCATTTACCAAGGTAAAACAACGCTTTAATTCATGCAGTTGTTTTTTGCCATCAATATGTTCAATTAAAATTTCAAGGGGTGCTTCACCATCATCCAAAGTGATAAAATCATAAAATTCGAAAACTCTCTTATCACTTAATGACCTTAACTCCGTATTCGCGAAACCTCCTCCCATGGCGACTTTTACGCCAGGAAAGTTTTTTTTAATCCATTGACCACAACGCAATGAGGTATATAAGTTTCCAGGGAAAGGAACAGAAATGCAAACTAATTTTGGATGTACTTCCTTCATCCTAGCAGCTAATAGCTGGATTAAAATTTCATCTAAATAAGTGAAAGGTTGTTGCAATGCAAAATACAAATCATCGAATGAATTTGCTGATCGTCCTAAACTTTCAGCATATCGACTAAATCCAAAATGCTCATCAATATTCTCTTTAATCAAATCACTTAAATCCTCCAAATACATTGTGGCAATATGTTTAGCCATATCTATTTTACCCATACTACCAAAGGCCCACTTTAAATCATCTAATTGCTCAAATCTGCTTGCCTCTGGTAAAAAGTTTCTAGCACAAATCAAATGTGCCAAAGTATTTGACTTGCCTTGTAAAAATAAAATTACATCGTCAATGGTTTTTATATAGGCGTCTTTTAAAGCAATAATACGGGCACTATTATTGGATATCGAATTGACAGGCTTGTTATTTAATTGCTTTTCCTCAATAGTTTTGAACAATTTCTCCAACCCTTTTTTACTAAACAAAGCAAGCGTTACTTCAATTCCAAAATCCGCTTGAACAGCATCAATCCCTTTTGTATTAAAAAATCCTTTTAAATAAGCCGTCGCTGGGTACGGTGTATTTAGCTGGGTAAATGGAGGGGTAAATAAAAAAATGGGATTGCTCAATGTTGTGATTTATTTGGCAAAAATAAGGGGTAAGTCAAGTTGAACACATACTTAAGGTATATATTCACTAAAACAGCAAATTGAATGTAATAAAAATGATATACATATAAATAAATTATAATATTTATATGACTGTATTACAATTAATACTCTAAAACATGCTAAAACCCTGTTTAAATTCGGGAAAAAACTTTGAAAATTATCAAATCTCTTTAGCAAATAGACTCTCGGAAAATAGAAATTTAACTAAATAATAACTAATTTAGTTGTTCGAATAAAAAATAATAATTATGAGAAAATTTGTCGCTATCCTTTTATGCGCAGTTTTGGCAGTAACTCAGGTTGCCGCTCAAAATAAAACAGTAAGAGGTAAGGTTACGGAAGACGGGAAAAAACCTGTCATAAATGCCTCTGTAGTTGTGAAAGGTTCTACTTTAGGAACTAAAACTGACGAACAAGGTAATTACACAATTAGTGTTCCATCTAATGCAAGAGTGTTAACTTTTAGTGCATTAAACTTTGAAACACAAGAAGCAAGCATTGGATCGAAAACAGAAATCAATGTAGTATTAGCTGCAACTGTTTCTGAACTACAACAAGTAATTGTTACTGGTTATGGTACCACTAAAAAGGCTGCCAACACTGGTTCTATCGCGGTTGTTAAAGGTTCAGAAATTGAAAATTTACCTTTTAGCTCTGTGGATAAAGCATTGCAAGGTAAAGTTGCGGGTTTACAATCAGTTGCCTCTTCTGGTCAACCAGGAGCAAGCCAATCGATCTTGATTCGTGGTGCAAGTTCAATTAACGCAAGTAGCCAACCATTATGGGTAGTTGATGGTGTGCCTATCAATGCAGGTGACGCATCTCGTTTACAAACCACTGGTAACTTATTAAGTACTTTAAACCCTAACGATATTGAAAGTATCTCAGTATTAAAAGATGCCGCTTCACAGTCCATTTATGGTAGCCGTGCTGCGAATGGTGTAATCGTTATTACCACTAAAAAAGGTAAGGGTGGTAAAACAAAGTTCAGATTTGATACTGAAATAGGTAACTCTGATGTTGCCTACCAAAATCCTAAATATTTACCATTAGATGCAAATGAGTTTATTGACTTGACTCGTACCGGCTTAGCTAACGCAGGTGCTAGTGCTGCTCAAACAACTTCAATTTTAAACTCTTTGGGTAATGGAAACGGTATCAACTTTAATTGGTATGATGCGGTAATGAGAACTGCTGATCAAAGACAACTTAACTTAAGTGCTGAAGGTGGTAATGATAAAACTACTTTCTTCTTATCAGGTGGTCATTTTTTCCAAGAAGGTACTTCAATCAACTCTCAATTAGCTAGAAATAACTTGAATGTTAGAATTACCAACAAAGCAACAGACAGATTAACAATTGGCTTTAATATGAATGTAGGTAATGTAAACCAACGTGCTCCTTTAGCGGGAGGTGCTTTTGGTAACCCATTATTAAGTACATACTTCTTATTGCCAACCTACTCAGCTTACAATAAAGACGGTTCTTACAACTATGTGTTAAACGGTGGTTTACACAACACAGTTGCTTTATCTGAACAAGACAAGCGTTTTTTACGTCAGACAAGTGCAAGAGGTAGTTTAACGGGCGAATATAAAATCTCAGATAAGTTGAAGTTTAGATCAGTATATGGTATCGATTACAACGCCTTAGAGGAAGATCAATACAACAACCCTAATCATGGTGATGGTTTTGGTATTTCAAATGGTCGTGCTTTCGCATACTACACTCGTTACTTTAACTATGTATGGACTAATACTTTAGACTTCCAACAAAATATTACGCGTAACGGTGACCTTACTAGCTCAACACAAATTGGTTATGAGGCACAAAAATCTGCTGGATATTTCTCAACCGTAAGAGCTGATCAGTTCCCTCCATCTTTAGCATTAACTTGGCCAGCGTCTGGTGCTAGTCCAGTTACAGCGAGTGCAACTATTTCAGAATATACTTTTGCATCACAATTCGCATCAACGAATTTGAACTATCAAAATAGATTTGTTTTATCTGGAAGCTTCCGTCGTGATGGATCTTCTCGTTTTAGTGCAAATAACAGATATGGTAATTTCTGGTCAATTGGTGGTACTTGGAATTTAGATAAAGAGAAGTTTATGATGGATCAAAAAATATTTGATCAATTAAAATTGAGAAGTTCTTATGGTGTGAATGGTAACGCAGGTATTGGTAACTATGAATCACCAGCATTATATGGTTTTGGTTTTAACTATAACCAAGCACCAGGTTCTGCTCCAACAAACGTAGGTGACCCTAACTTAACATGGGAGTTAAACAAACCATTCAACGTGGGACTTGACTTTAGTGTATTAAAAAACAGAGTGAACGTAACGGTTGATTGGTATATTAGAAAATCTGAAAACTTATTATTAAGTGTTCCTTTATCTAATACTTCAGGTTTCGGTTCAGCAACCAGAAATATTGGTGCAATGCAAAATAAGGGTATTGAATTTTCAATTAATTTAGTTCCAGTTCAAACAAAGGACTTCCGTTGGGATGTAGACTTTAACATTGCTCAAAACGAAAATAAAGTAACTAGCTTACCAAACAAAGCTGATATCATTTCAGGTAGCTTTATTTATCGTGAAGGGATCAGTATTAATACCTTCTTCTTACGTGGTTGGGCTGGTGTTCATCCAGGAACGGGTGACCCATTATGGTATGATTCTGATAAGAAGTTAGCTTCTTCAAACGTATACCCTGGTGCAAATGCTCGTGTATTAGCTGGTCAGGCTTTACCTAAGTATTTTGGATCATTATCTAATTCATTGAACTATAAAGGATTTACTTTAAGTGCTCAATTGTATTATAGCTTTGGTAACCAAGTATTTGATACTTGGAGAGGATTTTATTTAGGTTCTGGAAATGGAGCGGGTTTCAACAAAGTTAAACGTCAATTAGACGCTTGGACAACACCTGGTCAAGTTACAGATATCCCTAGATATGTATACAACGGAAACAGAGCCTTTCAAAATAGTTCTACTTTTAACTTGAATGACGGTGGATTTGTTCGTTTAAGAGATATTCAATTAGGTTATAATTTACCAAGAGCAGCCTTAGATAAATTCAAATTAGGAAGTGCCAATTTCTATGTAAGAGGTACCAACTTATTTACATGGGTTAAAGACAAAAACTTGCCTTTTGACCCTGAACAAGGTACAGGAAGCGCTACCAACTTGAACGTGTTCATTCCTAAAACAGTGACTGTTGGGCTTAGCCTTACTTTCTAATTAAAGTTAAATACAAATAGAAACGAATATGAAACAATTTACAATAAAAAATATGATGGTAACAACAGCGTTATTACTATCATTAGCTTCTTGTCAAAAGAGCTTCTTGGAATTGGCACCTCCAACCTCTTTAACACCAGAATATGCATTAGCTACTGAAGCTGACTTACAAGTAGCTTTACGTGGAGCTTATGCTGGTTTAAAATCTACTAACTTATACGGTAGAACATTGCCAGTACTTGGTGATATGATTGCTGATAATACTTATCAGTCAGTTCAAAACACCAATCGTTACACAGCTTTTAGTTTATATAATTACACTGTTACCGATGGTGACGTTGCCGGAATATGGAGCTCTTCATATGCTGTGATTTTACGTGCAAATAATATCATCAATTCTAAAATTGCTGATAACGCGAACGTATTACAGTATAAAGGAGAGGCTTATGCAATTCGTGCTTTAGCTTACTTTAACTTAGTACGTTATTTTGCAACTCCTTACACAAAGGATCCTTCTGCATTAGGTGTGCCAGTAGTTACTGTTTATAATCCTGATTCAAAACCAGGAAGAAATACGGTTAATGAAGTGTATAGTCAAATTAATAAAGACTTAACACAAGCATTTTCATTGATGACTAAATTCACTAACTCTTCTCAGTTTAGTAAATATGCTGCAAAAGCTTTACAAGCTAAGGTTTACCTTGCTATGGGAGATAAGACTAATGCTAAAGCAGCGGCTTTAGACGTTATCGCTAATAGTGGATTTACACCGGTAACAGCAGCAGCTCACGCAGGCTATTGGGCAGGCGTAGCACCAAGAACTGATAGAGTGGAAACTTTGTTTGAAGTATCATTCGATGCGGTTGCAAACAACGCATTTGATGCATTAGCTTATATTTATTTACAATCAGCTAACTATGGTGATTTATTATGTTCTTCTGAATTATACGCTCAATTTAATACAGCTGATATAAGAAGATCATTGTACTCAACTGGTACAAGAGGTGGTTTACCTTCCACTTTTGTAAATAAATTTACTTCATTTACTGGCGATCACACAGATACTAAAGTGGTTAGATTGTCTGAAATGTACTTAATTGCTGCTGAAGCTTCTTATCCTTCAAATATTCCTGATGCTTTAAGATATGTGAATGAAGTAACTAGTAGAAGAGGTGCTCCTGCAATTGCTTCTTCTGGTGCTGCTTTATTTGAAGATATCATTTTAGAAAGAAGAAAAGAATTAGCATTTGAAGGCGAGCGTTATTTAGATTTACAAAGATTACAAAGAAATATCACGCGTAGTAATGATTATCCAGCATCTGCAAGAAGTATGGAATTTACAAACTTCAGAAGATTAATGCCAATCCCTCAGGGTGAATTGGACGCTAATGCGACAATCAAAACACAACAAAATCCAGGTTGGAATTAATACCTTCCTGCAATTTTATATGGAAAGGCTGCCAATTGGCAGCCTTTCTTTTTTTAACGAATTTTATTTCAATAAATGAGTTAAAGCGATTAGTTTTAGGTTATAATAAATGCATGTATGAAATATATAATACTCCCCCTTTTACTTTGTTTTTCACTATGTAATGTAAATGCGCAGTTACTTCAATTACAAGACCCTGTTTCAAGTAAAAATTTTAATCCTGATAAATACTCAGGTATAAGAGGAACTCCTTTTTATCAGGACAAATGGATACATGGTATTGTTACCACCAACCTTGGTGTTTATAATGATTTAGAACTTAAAATCAATTTGTACGATAATGCTGTTTTCTTTAATAAGGAGGGGGACCCCTTTGAGCTTTTGGATAAAATCATAAGAGTTCAATTATTTCCTAAATGGCCAGACACTTCAAATCAAATGGTTTTTATAAAAGGCTTGAACCAAGCTGGTTTAAAACCAGATCAGTATATACAAGTTTTAGTGAGCATTGGAACTGTGCAATTTTACCGCTCTGATATTAAGCAAGTATCTGAGATGAGTGAGATTAACGCTGGCATGGTAAAAACTTTTGCGAATACGAGCAGATATTATATAAAAAAAGGGGATGAACTGAAATTTATTAGATTAAATAAAGAAGATATTTTACCTTTTTTTGTAGATAAGGAAGCTGCCATCAATGCCATAATTATTGAAAGAAAATTAAACCTAAAAAAGGAAGGAGATATTGTACAAGCTATACTAGCCTATAATAATTTACCTTAAAGGCGGTAGTTCATTAAACGAATTAAATTCTTTTGGATCTACTGCTGTTCTAAAATCCTTTTTGATGGTATGCACATCTAATAAATCATCCTTGATTTGAGTGGAAGCTAATTGCATAATTTGCTGCTCACCTAAATTAGGACTTATCCATAAGGATGCCTGTTCCTCATTTAGGATGGTGGGCATTCTTTTTTTCTTGTTATGTATTTGCTCCATTAAATGGTTTGCCTTTGTCGTAACAATGGTAAATGTATTCATCATTTCGCCTGATTCAATGTCGACCCAGGGTTGATAAATGCCTGCCATCAAAAAATAAGGCTTATCTTTTACTGCTATATGATAAGGAAAAGCGATGTCTTTTTTTGAGCCTTCAGGGGTAAAATGTCTCCATTCGTAAAAACCAGATGACAAAACCAAGCACCTTCTTTTGAGTGCTGGTTGTTTAAATAACTTACTTTCTAATAATCTTTCAGCTGTTGCATTTAGGGTATTAAATTTTTCACGCCCCTTCATCACTTCCAAACTATTTTTAACCCATGGGGCAATGAGTTCCCAATGCGCTAATTCAAAATCAAAATCATTATTAGTCGGTTTTATAATTGTCCAATCCCCATATTCGAAGCCGCTTTGTAAAGGCCTATTAATTTCCGGCAACTCCTTAGTAATTCCATTTAATGAAATTTTTGTGCCTTTTTTAATATTAATACTATTATAATAACACACTTTTTTTTGTTTTTTGTTTATCTATCTAAATTTATCAATTTAGGTTTAACTTATCAGGTTTAAGGACGCTTCTTTATAATTTAAGCATATTTATTAATAACAATTCTTATCGCTGATATGAATTAGTCACCACTACTCCCCCCGTATCGGTTAAAATAAAGGTATATTTATTATTTGCATCCCAGCTATATTTTACATAACCATTTTTAGTTCCAATTTTATAAGTTAATAAATAACCATTGGTCCCAACAGCGACAAAGTCAGTAATAGATGCTCCATTTAAAGGATTTGTTGCTGGTCGAACTGGCTTAGTAAATGCTTGGGGTAATAGCTGATTTTCAGGAGCAGTTGTCGTTGGATCTACTGTAACTTTTCCTTTCATAGCACCTATGACATAAGGATAATCAGTCGTGCCATGATAATGATAAACACTCCCTGAAGTGGTTATATGACCATGACAGGAATCAAGTGAACTCATTGTACTTCCATCGGGTTCCTTAGCGCCATAAACCGAAAAACCATCTAAAGCAAATGCAATTGGCTTTAAACCATTTAAGGTTGATAAATGTAATGGAGCTGAATGATAATGGTAATCGTCTCCTTTACCACAATGTCCTCCCCAATTATCCAATTCACCAATTTTATAGGCATCCTCCCCTCTGTTATTTAAAGCATTAAATATGGGTATCCCATTTACAGCAATGGCAACAGCACCTTTCATAAAATTTGATTTGGTACTTAAAGGTGTTGTAGCATAAACAGGTTGTAAAGGAATTGACCAACTATTTGAACCTGTATAGGCCTGTGAAATGGGAACTTGTTGTTGCCAATTGGTAATTCCAATCATCATGTTATGATTTGGAATGCCATTAGATGCTACATAAAAATAGGTATTATCAAAGCTCGTGCTTACTGCAGGCTTAAAGGCACTATACGCTGAATCAATAAAAGTAGTGGTTGTTTTTGGTATAAATGTCGAGGTAGTGGTCGTATTGGTGGTTGCTGTCGTTGCAACTTCTGACTTACTACATGCTATTAAAATAGTGACAACAAATAAAAAGCTTAATGAGCTTAAACCAATTTTAGAATTTATTATGTAGGTATTAATCAACTTCTCTTTAAAAATAAATAAGCATAGTAATAAAAAAGATAATAATATAAACGGCACAAATTTATATGGATTTGTCGGAATGGGTTGAACTGAATCTGTATTAATATTGGTATTATTAATCGCTACATATTTTGCAATTTTTAGCTTTGCCAATTGCTGATCTTCAATTGTTAAATCATTGATATTTATTGATTTAATGATCCCTTCCGCTTGTTCAATTAAAATTTGTTCGTCCTTCGCAAAGAAAAAATTGCCTTGTATTTTTTGACCATTATTTAAATTCCAGGTGGTTAGTGTTACGCCATCCCCTTTATGATAATGTCCGCCTTCATGTGCAAACAAATTTATGCTTATCATAAGCACAAAGAAAACGAAAATGATTTTTAAATTTTTCATTGCTATAATTATATTTATTCAATTGCTAGGTTTATTCAAATATTAAGTTAATGGTAATATTAAATCAATGATGTTA
>JACCDI010005085.1_pt1 | contig 19351 bp, 11 predicted proteins | sample 7442791 | NCBI WGS metagenome assembly JACCDI01 (sample SAMN15323434, study PRJNA562643) | freshwater metagenome | isolation source: river surface water | place: USA:Blue River Watershed | collected 2017-08-15
GCTTGGCAATTTTGTTGGCGAAAATCAAATCACTTAATCGTTCAGGTGAAACACTTTTTTCTGTGACCGTTTTCATGTCTGCTGCATTTTCCATGCTGTTATCTGCTTCTTGAACCAAAATGCCATTGAGCGCAGAGCGCAATTGTATTCCTTTGGCGCGTTCTTGTTTTTGAATCAATAAAATACGATTGGCTTTTCCTTTTAATAAGCCAATTGCATTTTCATCAAATCCGGGTGCTATAACGACTTCACAAAATAAAGAATGAATTTTTTCAGCGGTGTCTAGGTCGATATTGCGGTTGGCAATCAATACACCTCCAAAGGCAGAGGTAGGGTCACAAGCCAAGGCAACCTCATAAGCCTCATGAAGTGTTGACCTTGTTGCGATACCGCAGGCATTGTTGTGTTTTAAGATGGCAAATGTTGGCGCATCCTCTTTGAATTCGCTCATCAAAGCAACAGCTGCATCTACATCCAGCAGGTTGTTGTAGCTCAATTCTTTTCCGTTCAATTGTTCAAAGAAGCCGGGTAGATCTCCAAAGAACCATCCTTTTTGATGAGGGTTTTCTCCATATCGCAGCGGAGTGGATTGATTTTCGGAAACTTTTAGAGCGCTGTTTTGATGTTGATCAAAATAGCCAAATATCTTGCTGTCATAGTGAGAAGAAACCTGGAAAGCTTGACCAGCCATGCGGTGCCTAAAAGACACATCAGTTTTTCCATCGTTGTCTTTTAATACACTGAGTAAATCACTGTATTGATGAACCGATGGAACAATAACAACATCGTTGTAATTCTTGGCAGCAGCGCGAATCAATGAAATTCCTCCAATATCAATTTTCTCAATGATGTCTTCATGTGAGGCTCCTGCAGCCAATGTTTTTTCAAATGGATACAAATCCACAATTACGCAATCAATGTGTTGAATACCATGTTGTGCAACGTGCAGCTTGTCTCCATCATGATTTCTTCTGTTCAATATTCCTCCAAAAACAGCGGGGTGCAAGGTTTTTACGCGTCCGTCTAGTATTTCTGGAAAGTGGGTGACATCCTCCACGGGAGTGACGGGGATGCCCATTTCTTCAATGAATTTTTGGGTTCCGCCAGTGCTGTACATCTGAATATTCAGACGGTGCATTTCCTGGATGATGGGCGCGAGACCTGTTTTATCAAAAACAGAGATAAGGGCTGAGGTGATTTGCTTCATGTTCGAATGATGAAGCCCACAAAGATAAGTTGTTTGTATGGGGGTTATCAAAAAATAATGGAGATGAAAAAAGGGGGCAAGCCCCCTTTGAAAAATATTCTGGTTGGTTTCCCTACCTCAAATTGTGATAAACCGCTTGCACATCATCGTCCTCTTCAATCTTTTCTACCAATTCCAAAATGGCATCTGTTTGTTCTTCATTGAGCTCGGCAAAGCTATTGGGAATGCGCTCCAAACCTGCCTTCTTGGGTGTGATGTTCATGTCCTCTAAAGCTTTGGACATATTGCCAAAATCACCAAAAGCGGTGTATAGTACTACTTCTTCTTCGTCGCGTTCCATGCTTTCTAAGCCATGGTCGATCAATTCCATTTCTAGGTCTTCCCAAGAGGCATGAGCACTTGGATCCAAGCGGAAAACACCTTTGCGATCAAATACAAAACTCAATGATCCACTGTTGCCCATTTGACCGCCTCCTCGATTGAAGTACATGCGGATGTTGGCCACTGTTCTCGTCGGATTATCGGTTGCGGTCTCTACAAAAATGGGTACCCCAAATGGCCCATATCCTTCGTATGCCACCTCCTCATAGTTGCTGGCGTCCTTGCTCACTGCACGCTTGATGGCTGCTTCTACACGGTCCTTGGGCATATTAACACCTTTGGCATTGATCACGCATTGTCTCAATCGGGGATTGTATGCGGGATCAGGACCACCGGATTTTACAGCCATGGCAATTTCCTTTCCAATACGCGTAAAGGCCTTGGCCATCTTGTCGTATCGGGCAAACATTTTGTGCTTTCTTTTCTCAAATATGCGACCCATAATCAATTCTTAATTGGACCACAAACCTACAAAATCCCAGTCAATTTTGTGCTACCTTTGAAAGCTATGTTTTTGGAGAATGGTTCCAATAGAGGGAGAACAAAGGGCTGGATCGAAGTGATCTGCGGCTCTATGTTTAGTGGAAAAACGGAGGAACTTATTCGCCGCATGCGCAGAGCAGAGTTTGCCAAATTAAAAGTGGAGATTTTTAAACCGGCCTTGGATACTCGATACAGCGATGATCAAGTCATCAGTCACATAGGAACGTCCATTCGTTCGACTCCGGTGCCGCATTCTTCACAAATACCCTTTTTGGCCGCAGATGTCGATGTTGTTGGAATTGATGAAGCCCAGTTTTTTGATGAGGGCATCATTGAAGTGTGCAATCATTTGGCCAATGAGGGAATTCGTGTGATTGTCGCTGGTTTGGATATGGACTATCTGGGAAGGCCCTTTGGTCCCATGCCCCAATTATTGGCCATTGCCGAATATGTTACCAAAGTACACGCAATTTGTGTGGATACAGGGGAATTGGCCAATCATTCGTACCGTTTCTCAGACGAAGAAAGTTTGGTGCAATTGGGAGAGAAAGACAAATATGTTCCACTTTCTCGTCAGGCTTTTCAAGAGCGCATGAAAAATAAAAAGACCAATGAGTCATGATGGGATATTCCCTGAAACATATTGCAAAGATTATTGGGGCTTCCTTCATCGGTGATGATGAGGCCTGGGTCAGTGAGTTTTCAATCGACACGAGACGAATAGGAATTCCCAACAGAACGCTATTTTTTGCTATAAAAACCAATCTCGCTGATGGTCACGATTTTGTTCAAACAGCAGCTGAATTGGGGCTTGTAGGTGCAGTTGTAGAGCGAGAAGTGCAAGGGCTGAAATGTGCCCAGTTGTTGGTCAACGATGTGATCGGCGCATTGCAAACATTGGCCAAATTTCACCGACAGCGCTACGATATTCCTGTAGTAGGAATAACGGGTAGCAATGGGAAAACCATGGTAAAAGAGTGGTTGAATCAATTGTGCAGTGCACATTTCAACATTTGTCGCAGTCCCAGAAGTTACAACTCTCAATTGGGGGTTGCTTTGTCCTTGTTGCAATTGAATGACCAACATCAATTGGCCATCATTGAGGCAGGAATCTCAATGCCCGGAGAAATGGAGCGTTTGTTTGAGATGATTCAACCTACCCTCGGTGTTTTCACGCACTTGGGTCATGCACATTTGTCCCATTTTAGTAATGCTGAATCACTGCTAAACGAAAAGATGAAGTTGTTCCAAAAGTCAATTCCTGTAGTTTCCCCTCGCGCCATTCCTTTGGGTGATTCAGCCCGATATTGGGGGAATGGCGATGATTGCATATGGAATGTGCGGTGGCTGAATGCTTCAAGTTCGCAACAGGCTGAGGTAAATTGGAAAGGAGAGCACTTTGTGATTTCTTTCCCATTTTCTTCGTCCATTGAAAGTTGCAACGCCATGACGGCGGTTGCTACAGCATTGGAATTGGGTGTTCCCTTGGATCATGTGTTGTCCAATGTTGACGCGCTTTCCGCCTTGGACATGCGCATGGAGCAATTGGAAGGATTGGATGATTCGGTACTGATCAATGACGCTTATTCTTTCGATGTTTCGTCATTGAAATTGGCGATGCAGGATGTTTGGCGATTGCAAAAAGAACAGCCCCATGTTTTGATTTTGTCCGACATCCCGCAAGAAAGTCAGGAGGAGAATGCGGCTGTTCTAAATGAGGTAAGGGCCTACGGATGGGATAAAGTTTTTTTGATTGGTGAGAAATGGAGTCTTTTGGAAACTCCATGGGCAGAGGTATACCCCGATGTGATGGATTTTTTGGATAACCTGAAGCGATACAGTTGGAACCAACGCGTGATCCTCATCAAGGGATCGAGAAGCAGCAAGTTTGAGGAGATCGTTCACCGATTGCAAGCCAAGAATCATTTGACCCGATTAGAAGTAAATTTGGAGTCGATTCAGCACAATTTGAATCACTATCGATCTCTACTGCAACCCAATGTGAAGTTGATGGTGATGATCAAGGCTGATGCTTATGGATTGGGTGCGATCGGCATTGCGCAATCACAAGCCTTCCAACATGTCGATTACATTGGCGTGGCGTATGTGGACGAGGGAGTGGCCTTGCGAAAAGCGGGAATTTCATTGCCCATCATGATCATGAATCCAGAACAACAAAGCGTTAAGGCATTGCTGGATTATCATTTGGAGCCCGAAGTTTTTTCTTTGATTGCATTTAGAGAAATGCTCATGCACAAGGATGCGATCGATCCCAATAGAATTTTGGGTGTCCACTTAAAGGTAGATACTGGAATGCGGAGATTGGGCATTGAGCCAGAAGAATGGGAAGCGTTTCAAGCCATTTTACAAGAACGTCACGACATTCATTTGATCTCTGTATTGACCCATCTCGCTGCGAGTGAAGACAGTCAACACGATGATTTTACAGAAAGACAGTTGGCTATTTTTGAGGAAATAGTTTTAAAGGCCAGACGGATTAATCCGCAGGTTATTGCGCATGCGGCCAATTCAGGCGCCATTGAGCGTTGGCCTGCTGCCCAGTGGGATATGGTCAGATTGGGAATTGGCTTGTATGGATCTTCCTCAAGCGAGAAAGTACAGTTGCATTTAAAGACTACTTGTGAATGGAAGACCCATGTGTCGCAGGTGAAAACGGTGCGCGCAGGTGAGTCGATTGGATATGGCCGAAGCGATGTAGCCCAAAGAGAAATGCAATTGGCAGTAATACCCGTGGGTTATGCCGACGGATTGCCCAGGATGTTGAGCAATGGATTAGGTAAGGTATTGATTAACGGAACCCGCTGTCCGATTATCGGAAGGGTATGCATGGATATGACCATGATAGATACCACTGGAATCCATGTTGCTGCGGGAGATGAAGTAGAAATTTTTGGAAACAATATATCGATTCATGAGTTGTCTTCTTGGTGTGGAACCATTTCTTATGAAATTTTGACAGGAATATCAAATCGGGTAAAAAGAATATTTATCAAACAATGAAAAAGTTTTTTGTCATTTTATGTTGTGCTTTGGCGCTCCCCATGATGGGTCAAGACCATGTGCAGAAGCAAATTTTAATTCAATTGGCTAAGGGGGGAGAACCCCAAGAGGTGGTTTCTGAAGTCCACGCCCAGCTGGGAAGCGTTTTAAATTTTAGATGGAAAGAGTCGATTTCTCAACCCATGCGTGTTCACCTGTTTACCTGGGAATGGGAGGGCATATCAGAAGATGAAGTTTTGCGGTTTTGTCAGAAGCTATCCATGGTGCAAGCGGCCCAATTCAATCACTTGTTGGAAGATCGATTGACGCCCAACGATCCGATTTTCGGTAACCAATGGCACCACATTGATCCTCAAGACAATGACATCGATAGTGAATTGGCTTGGGACATTACTACAGGTGGATTAACGCCACTGGGAGATGAGATCGTGGCCTGTATTGTGGAAACGCAAGGCTCGAAATGGGATCAAGAAGACATTCTTCCCAACCATTGGGTCAATAGTCAAGAAATCGCAGGTAATGGCATTGATGATGACAACAATGGTTATGTGGATGACTATGATGGTTGGAATGTAAGCAACAATACAGATAATTTCTCGAATGGTAATCACGGAACCCAAGTGAGCAGCATGATTGGTTCAAAAGGGAACAATGGCATCGGCGTGGCGGGAGTCAACTGGGATGTTAAATTGATGCAGGTTCAAATGGGTGGAATTTCAGAGGCCAATGCCATTGCCGCTTATACCTATCCTCTGGTGATGCGACAGTTGTACAACAGTACAAACGGAGCTCAAGGTGCTTTTGTGGTGGTGACCAACAGTTCGTGGGGAGTGGACAATGCAGCGGCGAACAATTATCCGCTGTGGTGCGCCATGTACGATACCTTGGGTCACTATGGTATTTTGAGTTGCGCAGCAACAGCCAATAACAATGTCAATGTCGACAATGTCGGTGATATGCCCACTACTTGCCCCAGTGATTATTTGATATCCGTTACTGCTACCAACAATTCAGATGTCAGAACTTTTAGTGGTTATGGTACAACGCATATTGATTTGGGTGCACCTGGTGAATCAGTGATGATGGCGGGTAATAACGGTTATAGCGCAAGCTCGGGAACTTCTTTTGCCAGTCCATGCGTTGCGGGAGCGGTGGCTTTGATGTATTCGGCCCCTTGTCAATCTTTGGCTCAAATTGCCCATGCCAATCCCTCTGAAGCTGCAGCCATGGTGAAGAATTATATTTTGTCTGGCGTAGATCCGGTGAACAATTTGGTAGGTGAGGTCTTGACTGGCGGTAGATTAAATGTCAATAACAGTTTGAATTTAATTCTCGGTCAATGTGTCACTGGGGATTGTCCAGCTCCTTTTTCAATTTCAGATTTGCCTGTGCCTGCATCTGCAGATCGCATGATTACATGGAGTAGCATTGGGTCAGGGCCATTTGAGATACAATACCGAGTGCAAGGAGATTTGAACTGGAGCAGTGTTACCAATATTCAGGAGCAAAGTGTGACCTTGAATAATTTGATGTTTTGTTCAAACTATGAATACCAATTGAGAACCATTTGTGACACCTTAATGAGTGATTGGTCTTCGTTGCAATATTTTACAACCGATGGTTGTTGTGTTAATCCCACGTATATTAATGTGACCAATACCCAATCGGATTTGGCGGTAATCGCTTGGAATCCAGTTTTGGCTGCTTCAGGTTATACGATATTGTTGATACAGGGGACCAGTGTGATAGGAACTTATGAGACTGATCAGACCACCATTGCTTTTGATGGATTGATGGCCTGCACGCCTTACACCGCATCGGTATCCTCCATTTGCGTTGATAACGGATCTCCTGTGGGATCGGTAGCATTTACTACCTTGGGTTGTGCAACTTGTCAAGAGGTTACCACCTGCGACGCAGGAACCAACGACGCATCGGGAGAATGGATTGCCAATGTTACAGTGGCCAACATCAACAACAGCACTGCTTCTGATGGTGGCTATGGGGATTATACAGGGGTAACAACCGATATGATCCTTGGTCAGACTTATACCATTTCAGTTACACCAGGCTTTGGTGGTTTTTCTTACAACGAATATTGCAAAGCTTGGATGGATTGGAATGGGGATGGTGATTGGACAGCAGATGAATTGATTTTTGACCCAGGACTGGCCTCGACGAGCACAGTTACCGGTAGTTTTGCTGTTCCCAATGATGCAACTTTGGGTAGTGTAAGACTGCGCGTAGGGATGACCTATTATGGTCTGTTCGGCACAGGTGAGGTGCCTGAGCCATGCGGAACTTATAGTTACGGGGAATTTGAAGATTACTGTGTTCAGTTATCAGAGACCAATGCTGTCCAAGAGGTTGGTGTGGCAAGTATTCAATGTTATCCAAATCCTGCGCGTGATGCAGTCCAATGGAGGGGGAAAGGAGTTCAGAGCATATTGTGTTTTGATGCAACCGGAAAATGTATGGGTAATTGGAATGTTAATGGAGAACAAAGCGGATCCATTGATGTTTCTCAATGGAACAATGGATTGTATTGGTTGCAATGGCAAACAACGTCGGGTGTTAATCAATCTAAAATCGTTGTGTCTGGTGAATAAAAAAAAGGTAATGCCCCTAACTTCGTAAGGTGAGTCGTATAAGATACATAGCGTTATTGTTTTCCTTGTTGCTGGCCTTGGAGGGTTGGGCAACGCACAATCGCGCGGGAGAAATCATTTATGAGCATGTATCTGGATACACCTATAAGGTTACCATCATTACCATCACCAAAGTATCGGCACCGGCTGATCGTCCGTGGTTGAAAATTTATTGGGGCGATGAACCCGAGGATATTATCGATACTGATTTGGACAGTTTAGCCCGATCCGCCGAATTGTTCTATCCCAATACGGATGCCAAGCGGAATGAGTACTTTGGTTACCATACTTATGCTGGTCCAGGCATTTACAATCTGCGTGTAGAGGATCCCAACCGAAATGGGGGTGTCATGAACATCACCAACTCCATTCAGCAGGTTTTTGGAATACAAACGCAATTGGTGATAAGTCCAGGATTGGGTCACAACAATTCGGTTCAATTGCTTAATCCCCCTACCCAGGAAGCGTGTATTTATCAGATGTGGATGCACAATCCGGCGGCTTATGATCCAGATGGTGATTCTCTTTCTTATGCATTGGTTCCTTGCTTGGGTGAGGATGGGCTAGCCCTCAGTTTGGGCGATATACCCGCATGGGAACTGCCCAATGAAGTGACCGCAGAAACGACTGATTTGTTCACCATCAATGCACAGACGGGCGATGTACTTTGGTCCGTCCCTTTACTGGCTGGTGAATACAATATCGCCATCAAAATTTCGGAGTACAGAAATGGGGTGTTGATTGGCTATGTCATCCGCGACATGCAAATTACTGTTGTAACTTGTAACAACATTCCTCCCATCATTCAACCCATTGCCGACAAATGTGTCACGGCTGGAGATGATATCTGGTTTCAGTTGGCTGTATCCGATCCCAATGGTGACAATGTAACGCTTCAAGCATTTGGCGGGCCTTTAACCAACGTGGCTCATCCTGCCACCTTCAATCCCAGTTCCTATGTTTTTTCATGGGAGCCCTTGTGTGAGGAGATCCGTTACCAGCCTTATCAGATGACCTTTCAAGCGACAGACGATGGATATGTGAATTTGTCTTTTATTGAAACAATGATGATTACGGTCGTGGCGCCGGAGGTTCTGAATCCAGCTGCTAATCCAATCAATAGTTCAATCGAGGTTTCATGGAGTCCTCATGCATGTTCCCCCATTTTTTCCGAGTATCAAGGAACACAAGTGGATTATCTCATTTATCGCCGAAATGGATTGTTTGGTTTTGATCCAGCCAATTGCGAATTGGGCGTTCCAGCCTACACCGGTTATGAGTTGATTGCCACCATACCCAATGTGAACAGCGATGTGTATTTGGATGAGAATGTGAATTTCGGTGCCAATTATTGCTACATGGTTGTTGCCCGATGGCCGGATGGAGCTTTGAGTTATGCGAGTGATGAAGTGTGCGCCCAGCTGGCCAAAGAGGTTCCGGTTGTGACGCAAGTCTCCGTGGCAGAGACATCCTTTGATCTGGGTATTGATACTGTTTCTTGGTCCCCTCCTTCGGAACTCAATACCCTACAATATCCTGGACCATATCAGTACCGATTGTATCACCGTGTGGCAGGAACGGCTGCGGAGAATTTAATTTGGTCCAGTGTTGTTTCGGCAGATTTTATGACTTTGGATACTTTATATGTTCATGAAAACATCAATACCATTGGGGTGAGCAACCGCTATCGGGTCGAGTTGCTTTCTGATGACTTTTCTGTTGGTTTTTCCAATGATGCCATGAGTCCATGGATGAGCTTAACCCCATTGGACAATGCGATGAGCGTATCCGTGGTTGAGGATGTTCCTTGGGACAATATTCGCTATCAATATTTTCGAAAGGCTGAAGGTGATCTCGACTTTGTGTTGTTTTTAGATACAACTGTGGGTACAATTGTCGATACGGGTTTGGTCAACAACAAGCCATATTGTTATGTGGTGAAAACGATAGGGACTTATGGTAATCCAACCATCAAAGATCCTTTGATCAATTGGTCGCAAGAATCCTGCGCTCAGCCGTATGATCAAGAACCTCCATGCCCTCCGAGTCTGCGGTATGAGGCCGATTGCTTGATACCTCAAATGACGCTGCATTGGAACCGACCCAGCTGTGCAGACGACGTTACAGGATACCGATTGTACTATACGCCTGTTAGGGGATTGGCTTATGAGTTGGTGGCTACTTTTGACGATCCAATGGATACGGTATACATGGTCAATGCAGACAGCAGTGGCAATAGCATTGCAGGATGTTATGTTGTAACTGCATTGGATTCGTTGAATCTCTGGCCCAATGGGCAGTATCAACAGAATGAGAGTGCTTTTTCCGATTCTATTTGCGTAGACAATTGTCCTTTCTATGATTTACCCAATGTGTATTCACCCAATGGAGATGCGTCCAATGATTGGTATCAGGCCTATCCTTATCGATCCATTGATCATGTGGAGATGAAGATTTTTAACCGTTGGGGTAGTTTGGTTTATGCAACAGAAAATCCATCCATTGATTGGTCAGGGGTGGATCAGCAATCCGGAGAGCTTTGCCAGGATGGCGTATTTTATTATACCATCACCATTTATCCCATTACCCTGGAAGGGCTTATTCCCTATAACCGCAGTGGATTTATTCACTTAGTTGGCGGTCAAATAGATACCATAAAACCATAATTATGTTTACAGGAATCGTTGAGGCGTTGGGTAGAATTGAAAAGATCACTTTAGAAGGTACCAATGTGCATTTTGCGGTGAGTTGTCCTTTTTTACAAGAAATTAAAATAGATCAATCTATCGCGCATGATGGAGTGTGTTTGACTGTTGTTGCCTTAGAGACCGAACAATATGTGGTCACAGCCATTCATGAGACCTTGAATAAGACCAATCTTAAGACTTGGCAAGTGGGTCATGTTGTAAACTTGGAGCGCGCAATGAAGATGGACGGCAGGTTGGATGGACACATGGTTCAAGGGCATGTAGATCAGACGGCCACATGTGTTGCTGTGGAAGAACAGGGAGGAAGTTGGACCTATACTTTTGCGCACCAGCCTTCAGAGGATGGGATGACCATCGAAAAAGGAAGTGTAACCGTTAATGGCATCAGTTTAACGGTGGTAGATAGTCAGCCCAATCGTTTTTCGGTTTGTATTATCCCCTACACATACGCCCATACCAATATTCAATTTATACAAGTTGGAAGCACTGTGAATTTGGAATTTGATGTTTTTGGCAAATATGTTTTGCGTTATACAAAGGCATATCAGCGTACCTTTACCCCTCAATCTTAGAAAGTCATGATGTTAGCATTGCAACTGTTTTTGAGTTTATCCCTTTTGATTATTCTCCATGAAGGAGGGCACTTCCTTCCAGCCAAATTATTTAAGATACGCGTTGAGAAGTTCTATTTGTTTTTTGACCCGTGGTTCTCCATTTTCAAAAAGAAAGTGGGAGGCACGGAGTATGGCATTGGTTGGTTGCCTTTGGGTGGCTATGTAAAGATTGCGGGAATGATTGATGAAAGCATGGACAAGGAGCAGATGTCCAAGCCTGCGGAAGATTGGGAGTTCAGAAGCAAGCCAGCTTGGCAGCGCTTAATTGTCATGGTTGGTGGAGTTGTGGTGAATGTAATTGTTGGTATGATATTGTATGCGGTGGTATTGGCCAATTGGGGTAAAGATGAATTGCCCGTTCAAAACATTACTTACGGTGTGCATTGCGATTCATTGATGATGTCCATTGGCTTTCACGAGGGCGATCGTGTTATCGCATTGGATGGTCAGACGCCGAGCAGTTATACAGATATTCCCAAATGGATGTTGTTAAATAAACCAACAACAGCAACCGTGATTCGCAATGGAGCAGAGGTTCAAATTCCACTCCCAACAGAATTGGGACAGATGATGGTGGATCAAGGTGTGAAGATGCCTTTTACACCCCGCATTCCTTGTGTAGTCGATACTGTTATCGCAGGAACTCCAGCAGCGGATGCCGGTTTGATGAAAGGCGATTCGTTGGTGAGTTTAGATGGTGATACGTTGTTGTATTTTCAAGCGATTCAGCAATATTTAAAGTCACATCCTGACAAACCTGTTCAAGTCGGATTGTATCGCCAGGGGAAGTGGATGACCATTACTCCCCAAGTAACAGCCGAAGGAACCATTGGATTTGCGCCCAAGTCACCCGATAAGTATTTCACCTATGTTAATCGGGATTACGGATTTTTAGAGGCCATTCCTGCAGGTGTCTCAGAAGCTTGGGAGACGGTAAAAGATTATGCTTCACAACTGAAATTTATTTTCTCAGCCTCAGGAGCAAAGCAAGTAGGTGGCTTTGCGACATTTGCTAAGTTGTTTCCAGAGGAATGGAACTGGGCCATGTTTTGGGAGCGTACCGCATTTATCTCATTGATTTTGGCTTTCATGAACATTCTCCCCATTCCTGCATTGGATGGAGGACATGTGATGTTTTTGTTATGGGAAATGATTACAGGTCGCCCGGCATCTCAGCGTATCATGGAGGTGGCGCAAATGATCGGAATGGTGCTGTTGTTGGGTTTAATGCTTTATGGCAATGGCATGGATATCTTTAGGTGGATTACTTCGCACTAGTGCGCTATCACTTGGATTGTTTTTCCTGAGCAGTTGCGCTCTGGGACAACGCGTGGTAGGTATTCAACCAGGTGAGAGATTGGCCGATTCTTATTTCTTTATTGAGGACAGTTCTCAAACTTTTTTTGTTTCCACTTTTGGCAATCGCGCGCATGATGTCCGATACATTAGGGCCATGGCCATGAGCAATGGCAAACATTTTCCGTACTTATGGAATGATGATTGTCGGTACATTGGTGTAGAAGTAGTGAGTGGAAGATTGCATTTGTTTTACGCAGAGTTCAAGGAAGCTGCTGATAGCTTGTTGTTGTGGAATACAACCATGGATTCATTGAGTGGATGGACGAAACCAGAAGTGATATTTGCTTCAGCATATTCATACAAGAATAGAACACCATCGCTGAATTGTCGGGTCAATGGGAACACCTTGGTTATTTTTTCGCAAAGTGTGCTTTACGCCACTAAGGAGTTGATGCATTTTGTTTTTAGGCTATCTGGTGAGACATGGAAGGTGCATAATCAAATGAATTGGAAAGTGGACCGTTGGGGAGATCACAATGAGGTGGAGCGGTGGACCATTGATTCTAGCGGAAATGTCATTGTGATGACAGGCAACAATCGGCAAATGGAACCCAAAGAAGACCAGACAATTTGGACACAGAATGTGTTGTATTATTTTGACATTGAGCAAACGAAGTTGAAACAGTGGGATTTGGTATTGGGCGACCGCGTGGTTCGAGAAGCTTTTTTTAGTGAGGGGGATAGAGGAATGATTTGTTATGGTCTGTATAGTCAGGCAGGTAATGAAAAGATTGCAGGTTGGATAACTTATGAATTGGATACAGCAAAGAGGGAGGTGGTATCTCAGAAAGTTTCGACGTTGAACTACCCCAGTGAAGGCAATCAGGAGTGGATATTGAAGGGGTATTTGCCAACCAAAGATGGTTTTTGGATATACGGAGAGGATTATTATTTTCGGGAGATTGTCCGAAACAATGATCGATGGACAACCATGTCTCCGGGTATTGTTCAGTACTTGGAGTATTACATGGAAATTTATTTATTGCGTTTTGATACAACAGGTCAATGCGTTGAGGTTTTGATGGTTCCCAAAGCGCAGGAAGTCAATATGGACGAGTTGGGACCCTCGTTTGTGTGTTATCGAAAAGGGGCTGGAATCCAAGTACAGTATAATGATCACGTATATAATACACCATTGCAAAAGGATCAAAGGCATTGGGTGGGTAGTAAAACAGCGGTGAGACAAATTGAGCGCGTTCAAGATGCTTGGAAGGTCGGCATGTTGGATCGTGAGGAGTGGAAAAAGGGGTTGAAAATGAACTTGCGTTGGTGGCCCATTACCAACGGAGACGGACGATATCAGGTATGGGTAGGAGGAAATTCGTTGGTTATTTGCGAGGAAAGAAAAGATTGATTATATTTGCACTCCTTCAATGGAAGGAATTGCCCGGATGGCGGAACTGGTAGACGCGCACGACTCAAAATCGTGTATCCTCGTGATGTGTGGGTTCGATTCCCACTCTGGGTACCAAAAGAATCGAAAAGAAACAGAGCTGATGCTCTGTTTTTTTTTTGACAAAACCGATTTATTTCAGCTTTACTTTTTTCCAATCTTCGGAAAATTCCAAACTGGACTGAACTTGCGGATTCTGGGGTTTTTTATTGATGACCAAAGATTGCTGTGCTACCTGTTTTTGAACATAGTTGGTTAGCTCTTCCATTTGAATATTTCCACGTGTCTCCTGCATTTTTTTGAGCAAGTAATAGGTAAACATTCCATGTTGTTTTTCGCTATAAGGCAGTGCCGTTTCGTCTCCGGTTGTGGCGCTGAAGACGACCAAATTTCCCGTTAATGCTTCTGATTTGGGTTTGATTTTAACACCGCGTCCTTTGGCGAGCATTTGGCTATCTGAGCGGGCGGATCCACTAAAACAAGCGTCCAAGAATACTACGGTAGATTGTGTGGGATGAGCAGAAAGTTGCCCATAGATCTCATCCAATTTGATGGCGGAAAGTGTGTTTTGGGAATTGCCATCCACCGGAAGAAGGTAAGCACTTTTTGTTTGCTCATCGGGCACGCCGTGTCCTGCATAATAGAAAATGATGCTGGCTTCTCCCTGATAGGCTTTGGTGATGTCTGTCAACCATTTTAAGACATCCAAAATCTGCCCGAAAGTAGCGTTTTCCAAGAGTTGGATGTTGTTGCTGGGAATGCCCATGGTTTTTTCCAAATACTGTTTGAAGATTCGGGCGTCATTCAATGCAAAGTCCACTTTGATCTCTTTGGCGTATTGTTCATTGCCAATGACAACCGCAAAAGTTTGGGCATTGTTTTTTTCACTCTTTGGAATGTTGACGTCGACATCGGATTTTCCGTAGCTGATATTTTCTTCAATGATGATGGCTTTACCAGTGTTTTCTTGATTGTTTACTTTTAACTCAATGTCCTGAAAAGAATAAGAGATGTTGGTGTTGGCGTAGGTCAATTTCTCTTTGCTGTCAAAGAAAAACTTCCGGCCATTGGGCCCTGTAATGTCAAAATACGCCAGTTTGAATTGATTGTCTTTGATATAAAAATCGGGGTTTCTGAATTGAAGATTGGAAAAGTTATTTTTGAAATAAGGAGCATCGGTGAGCGGCACAGAAACAATCAGTGGCCCCAGTGTTTTTGAGCTCAGTAGGTAGGATTCATTGTCGGCATCGTAGGCGCCAATGGTGATGTCACTAAAGTCAGTACTTCTGGCTTGGAGGATTTTATAACGGGCAATGGTGTTGTCTTGAAATTCAATAATTTTTTTCTCTCGGGATCTCTCGTTTACGCGGTTTTCGTAATCCATGGTTTTTTCAAACTCATCTTTTTTCTGCCAATCATTGATTTTTTCTTGGACATCCATTTGTATCAATGAGGTAAGGTTGTGCAGGTATCCCACTTTTAGATTGTCTATCCATACTTGTTGTTTTCCCCAGAGCACGAAAGCGAACCGATCACCTTGAAAATCACCGAAAGGCGATTGATGGACCTGCACATCGTTGATAAAGAATGACAACAATGAACCGATTTTCTTTATGCCAATTTTATTTTTTTTGTTAGCGGATAATGATGAACATGCCTTGAGTGGAATAATGTCCTTCCATTCGTTGTTTGCGAATTGACTGAATTGGAAGTAACCATCGGAGCGCAGGCCAAATGCGTAGGATTGAGTTTCATTCAAGTCGGCACCCATTTCAAAATCGAAGCTAACGGGCTCAGCAGGGTTTAACCATTGCAGCTCGAAGGAGATGACGAAATCTCTGTTGGATTCTAGGTCGAAATGAGGCCACCATTGGGTGCAACCATCATCCGTTAAATAGCATTCCAGGTGATAGGTGCCATTGTCAATTTGGGAAAGGTCTTGGGCAGATCTTCCGTTGTTCACCCAAACGTTTCTGTTGTTATTGAATTGATCTTCGAAAATGGGGAAATAGTTTTGTGGATCGATGGATTGGCTCCAGGAAAGAAAGCTGATAAAAATATGAAGGATAACGAGGGTAGTATTTTTCATGCCAATGGTGATTTTTGGTTGCAATCAAATGTAATGAAAATGCGATAGAATAAGTTCCGATGAGTGCGATTTTTGGTATACCAAGCTTATCATGGATTTGTTATATTTGAGCGATGGTGATCCTAAAGAAACTTACGATTATTTCAATGTTTTTTGTCTTGGACATGGGAGCATTGGCTCAGTTGCCATTTCAATCTGTGGTGATGGATGCAACGGGTGTTGACTCCAATGACTCATTGCGTTTTTTAGTGGGTATTTTGGATAATAGCAATTCAGATGAGGTTGTCTATCAGGAAGAGCATTGGGTTAAGTCAAACGAATATGGATTGGTGAGTTTTAATGTTTCTCAGGGAATGGTTACCACAGGCAATTGGCAGAGTATAGATTGGTCAATGCCGTTGTCATTAAAGGTCGAGATGTCAAGAAAGGTAGGAGATAGTTGGGGACCATTGGATTTTTTTGGTTCTCAGACATTCAGTGCAGTCCCTTATGCCTATTACGCTGTCCAGGCAAATGAAGGTCCTCCGGGAGAAGTGGGAGATCAAGGAGACCAAGGCGATCCGGGAGATCAAGGTGATGTTGGAGAAGTGGGAGATACCGGAGAAGTGGGAGATGCGGGGGTACCCGGTAATTATATTGATACGGTTTATTGGTCAAATCAAAATTTAGTCTTTCAATTATCAGATGGAAGCGAAAAGTTGGTGGGTTTGAATGGTGGTAAGGGCTGTACAAAATCAGAGGCCTGTAATTACAGTGCCAATGCCGTCATCGATGATGGCAGTTGCCACTGGCCCGGGCAACCATGTAATGACGGTGTGAAATTTACTTTTGGAGATGTGTACAATGCCAATTGTGAATGTGAAGGTTTTGATTATCACCTAATAGATACCACCATTTCAATCAGAGAACCTTCCCAGCGCAGTGGTTGTGACGGTCAGACAAATTTATTTTATGAGGGTAGAAATTATGGGCTGGTAGAGATTGATGGTCAATGCTGGTTCGGAGAGAATGCGAAAAGGCAAGTGGGGTCAGTCTTGAAGGACAGTCTTTTACCCCAATATTTTGATCCATACTATAGTGGCTTTTTTCCTAAGTTTGATTCTGTGGTCATGGAAGAATTTGGGTTGCTGTATGTAAGAAGTCCAATTTATCAGTACTATTACGGATGGCAATCTATTAATCTCGATGATGTTTGCCCTGCTGGTTGGCATGTTTCGAACATGGGTGATTGGAATCAGATTGAATTGAACAGTGGAATGACCTTACTGGATCTTTTCAGTATTGATTTCAGTGGAAACAAGAAGTCGGCATTTCTTGATAACAACAATAATAATGAAGTCAATAATAGTTTGATGTTTAATGCAAAATGGGCGGGCTATGGCAAGTATGACTATGATTTGGCGAATTATTATTTTGGGAAAGGTGCGTTCTTCTATGTCGAACCTTCTTCCGGGGATGATTTATTCTTTCAGGTGAAGGCGTTGTATCAAGATTTTTCGGGTGTTAGAAGTCATTTTGGCAAAGATTATTACTCCATACGATGCGTAAAAGATTAGTTGGACTTGGGATTGTTTTGTTGTGTGTTTTTTGTTGTTTGAATACAGAGGCACAGCGACCGCCCATTCACTTTCAAGGAATGATGAGAGAATTGAATTGGGTTGGAGATTCCGTCGATCTGCACATCCGATTGTTTCACAATGACATTGTGCAAAGTCCTGAATATGTTGAATCACAAAAGGTAAGTGTGAATGCAGCGGGATATGTTTCTGTGATGATTGGGGAAGGAATACCGACGGTGTCTGTGTGGAATGATGTGATTTGGGATGGGGGGGTAAAAATAATAGAAATAGCGTTTTGGTCAAATGGTCAATGGAATTTATTGGTGAATCAGCAATTGGGTTTTGTACCTAAGGCCCTTCGGGTATTGAATGGTTGGCAGGGCATTCCTGGAGAACTTGGAGCTTCAGGAGTGCAAGGAGAACAGGGTCCGCAAGGTGTTCAAGGACCTTCTGGATTGTCTGGGGCAGAAGGTGTTGCGGGGTATGCTCTTGATTCGGTTGTTGTATTGGGCAATGGACGCTACCAACAGTGGATGTCGAACGGAACGAATTATGAATGGTCTTTCCCTCCATATTATGGTGGATGCACCAATCCCTCGGCTTGTAATTACCGCAGTGGAGCATTGGTGGATGATGGTTCTTGTTTGATCATCAACCAAGTTTGTGATGATGGTGATGGTCAAACAACGGGAGATGTCATTGATGGCAATTGTCAATGCACAGGAAGTTTTGTCTTAATGGGCTGCACGGATTCTACCGCTTGCAATTATTTGATTGGCGCAACCTTGGATGATGGTTCTTGCCGATTTATGGGGAGTTCCTGCACACACCCAGATCCATACATTATTAACGAGCAGATTGATGAAAATTGTGTTTGCAGTGGCGTTTGGAAGACCTATGAAAAAGAATCAGGTTTAGGCTATAAGCAGTGGCAAATGGTTGGTTATCCCATTAATGATTATGATTCTGTTTTCACCTCTTCTGTGATCATCAACGGCAATGAATGGGCTTGCAGAAATTATTCATCAGAGGTTTTAAATAACGGAGATAACCTAAATATTAATTTCCCTAATTCGATGCAATGCGCTGTGCGTGATTGGACAGGATATTATTATAACAATTGCTCGGGTTCGATTTTTTTTGGTGATTACGGTATTGATTATTATTATTCCTATGGTTTTTTCCCTGACCAACTAAATTCTTTTCGATATCGTTATTTTGATGTGTCTAATTTTATTAATGGGCTTTGTCCAACCGGTTGGCACATAGCAACGGATAGTGATTGGCAAAATGTAATTGATTTTTTCGGTGGGGATGAGTTTGCAGGACAGCGCATTAAAATAGCTGAGCAGTGGCCGAGCATTTATAATGATTACTCTGGGTTGAACATTAAACCTGATCAAGATCCTTTTGAGTATACTTCGGCTACCTGGTGGTCTCCATCAGCCGATGCGCCTCCGGGGAAAATGTGGATTAGAAAAATAACCAGCAATTCTCCAAAAGTATACCGCTATTTGGTGGATGAAAGTGAGTACCACAGTGTCCGTTGTGTTAAAAACCAATAGAATGAAACATACCATAATCCTGCTTTTTGTCTGTTGTTTTGCTTCTTTGGTGAGCGGTCAAGATGTGGTCAAATGGGGAATCAAAATCCCAGCTTCGTTGCCCTTGCCTTCGGGAGATTCGGTTGATGTCAAAATAGAGACATGGCAAGAGGGTGTATTGGTCTTCACAGATATTCAACGTTTACCGAAGTCTGCTCAATCCTCTTATTACGTTGATGTTCAATCCAACGCTTTTGGAAATTATAAGTTTTATGTCTTGCTGGAAGATGACGCATGGCAATTGGTGGCTGAGCGTCCAATGACCGTTGTTCCTTATGCCTATTA
>JACCDI011788980.1_pt1 | contig 19336 bp, 14 predicted proteins | sample 7442791 | NCBI WGS metagenome assembly JACCDI01 (sample SAMN15323434, study PRJNA562643) | freshwater metagenome | isolation source: river surface water | place: USA:Blue River Watershed | collected 2017-08-15
ATGTTGGGGCTGACACCGGAGCGCATCGACAAAGCCATTAGTTTCGACCTCAGGCGGCTGGTGGGAAGTTATCGCAGACAGTTGGCGGCAGGTGATGTTTCCGTTGCTCCACTATTGGCGGCACTGGCGCTGATTGGGGTACCGGGTGCCCACCCCGAAACTTGGCAGGGACTTTTACCTATCTCAACCAACGAACCGCTGGTCTTGGAAGACGAGCCGATTCGTTTCTCTCCCTCGCGACTTTCGGCTTTCGAAAAATGTCCGGTGCACTGGTTTATTCAAAATTTTGGAGGAGATGGCTCAGGCTTTGAAGCTTCGCTTGGAACCCTGCTGCACGCTGCCCTAGAGGTATCAACTAGCCAGGCAGAGTTGGAACAGTTTGTCGAAAGCAACTGGCACACCCTGGAGTTTGAGGCCAGCTGGCAGGAAAGCGGTCAAAAGCGCAGAGCGCTCAATATGGTGGCTGCCCTGGGACAGTACCTGAGAACCGCTGGCGAGCTGGTAAGTGCGGAACAGAAGTTCGAGGTCTCAATTGGAAGGTTGGTAATCGCTGGAAAAATCGACCGGGTTGAAAAAGATGCCGAAGGCGGACTAAGGGTCGTGGACCTCAAGACTGGAAAGCCATCGAGCGCCAAAGATGTGGAAACCCATCGCCAACTGGCGGTATACCAACTCGCGATTAGATCGCAATACTCTGAGCCACTGGCCGGAGGTCGGATTGTCTCGGTAGGTGACCAGAAACTCAAGGTGCTGGATCAACCGGCCATTTCAGGAGAGTTTGAACAAGAGGTTCTCGAACTTTTAAAGCAGGTAGAAGCCGGAGCTGGTGGCAATAGTTTTATCGCTGAGGTTGCAGACCACTGCAGTGAAGACGCGAATTGCCAACTGTTGATCTCAAGGGTGGTTACCAATGCCTAAGTACTCAGCCGATCAGGTATACAAGCTGCTATCACCGCATTCACTGACTGATGAGCAGCGCGCAGTAGTGGAGGGGGCTGCCATTGACGCCCCCACCTTGGTGATTGCCGGGGCAGGTAGTGGAAAAACCGAACTGATGACTGTTCGAGTGCTGTACCTGATCGCCAATTCGTTGGCTGAACCGGGTGCAATTCTCGGACTGACCTTCACGCGCAAGGCGGCCAGTGAGCTGTCCGCCAGGGTTAATGCAGCGCTTTATAAACTGCGCGAGAGTGAAATGTGGCCGGACAACTTGGCTTTGGATTTCACGCCGCCAAACATTACGACCTACAACTCCTTTGGAAATGACATCTTTAGAAAGCTCTCGCTCGCGGTTGGATACGAGTCAGACGCCACGCTGCTGACCGAGGCAAGCTCGGTGGCCCTTGCCGATGAACTGGTTCGCTCCGTGAAGGGTGAGCTGCATCAAAATCTTGAGGATTGGGATCGCAACAAGGACTACCTAATCGACCTCGTCCTGTCACTCGCGGCTGAGGTTACGGATAACCAAAGCAGCAGCGATCAAATGATTGAGGAGCTAAGTCGCTTTATCCAGCACATCGCTGCGTTGCCAAAAACTGATAAGGGGGAGCCAGGCCAGTTCCAATACACGGTCGATATGCTCGATGCGGCAAACCTCAACATCTTGATTGCAAAGCTGGTTGCTGAGTACCTGGAGCTAAAAAAGCGGCGGAACTTGGTGGATTTTTCAGATCAGGTAGCGCTTGCACTCTCGGCATTGCCCCAGAGCTTCGATCTCGGTTATCGCTTTGTTCTGCTGGATGAGTACCAGGACACCTCCAGCATCCAGACCCAACTGCTTGCCAGGCTATTCCGAAATCAAGCAGTACTGGCCGTCGGGGATCCGAATCAGGCCATCTACGGTTGGCGCGGAGCCAGCAGCAATAACCTCTTGGGGTATCACCGCGACTTTGGTTCTAGCACCCAGACAACGTTTCAACTTTCAAAGTCCTGGCGTTCCGGTCAGGCTGTGGTTGATGCCGCTAATCAACTCACCCTGGCTCTGAACGCCGCCCAGCCCGAACTAGCTCCGGTGAAGCTGGCTCCCGGGGCGGCAAACAAGGTCAATACGGTTACTGCCGAAATTTTCCAAGACGAGCTGACTGAGGCCGAGGCAGTCGCGGATTGGTTCCAAAGTCACCTCGACTCTGACCAATCTGCAGCTCTGTTGCTCAGAACCAAATCCAGCATGCCGCTTTACGCCAAGGCGATTTCCTCGCGGGGAATTGCGGTTGAGGTTACCGGTTTGTCTGGATTGCTTCAGTTGCCAGAGGTTTTGGACCTCATCAGCGCCCTAAAAGTTATTCAGCGTCCGGAATCAGGAGCAGCGCTGATGCGACTTCTCTCCGGACCGCGCTGGCGAATTGGACCCAAGGATTTAGCTCAGCTTAGTGAGATGGCCAAGCGACTTTCACGGGTGAGATCCGAGGTTACATCCGCGATGCCGGTGACCATCGTCGAGGTGCTAGACGAGTTGTGTCGGCCAGGAGCGCTGGATCGGGCCAGCTTCTCGGAGCTTGGTGGGCCAAGATTGGTCAGTGCCGCGAAACTATTGCGCAAGATGCGTGCTACTTCAAATATCGGACTGGCGCAATTTGCCTGGGCGATTGTTCGGGAGTTGGAAATCGACATCGAACTCTTTGCCCACTCGGCACAACCAAATCCCTTAGCAAACTTGGAGGCCTTCATCGCCCGCATCGCGGAGTATGAGCAATCCTCGCTTCGACCTTCACTAACAGGTCTGTTGTCCTGGTTGGATTACGCAACTGAGCGAGAGAATTTCGAGTTACCAAAAACCGGTGCAAAAAAAGGCGTGGTCCAGATTATGTCGGTTCACGCCGCTAAGGGTTTGGAGTGGGACTTGGTGGCTCTTGCTCAACTAAACAAAGGCTCTTTCCCCGTCGATGGTAAAGGTGCCAAGGGCTGGCTAGCTGCCGGGAAGCTGCCATTTGGTTTGCGGGGCGATTCAAATGTGCTGGCCACATTTGATTACACCAAAGCGCAAACGCAACGGGAGGCAAACGCACAATATCTTCAGTTCCAAGAGGCAAACCGGCAAAAACAACTCGCTGAGGAGCGAAGGCTCGCATACGTCGCGGTAACCAGGGCAAAGTCTGCACTCCATGTCACCGCCTCGCACTACAAACTTGGAAACAAGAAGCCACGCGAGATTTCAGAGTTTCTTCTTGAGCTCTTAGATGCTGGCTTGATCCAGCTGGTGAATGAAATCCCTGAGGTCTTGGAAGCAAATCCGCTGGATGGACGAAGTGAGCAGCTGGTTTGGCCATTTGACCCACTCGGTTCCCATCGCAGCAAACTCGAGCAGGCGGCCAGGGTGGTTGGCGAGGCATCACCCGCCAGCTTCCAAGAATTTACCGAACTTGCACTCCTGCTGGAAGAGCGCGAGCGCGGCAATTGGCTTGCTGCACCCGAATTGCCTCGCAGGCTGAGCGCCTCCAGGTTAATGCAGCTGATCACTGATCCGGCAGCGTTTGCTGAGTATTTAGCTAGACCGGTGCCGCAACTCTTTAGCACTTCAGCACAGCGCGGAACCGACTTCCATCGCCTACTTGAGGAGCACTGGCAACAGGACGTTGAGTTATCAGACCAAGACTGGGCCGAAGAAGACCTGGACCTAAAGGCAAACTTCGAAAGCTCGCGCTTTGCCAATCTTGAGCCTGAATTTGTTGAACAGTCGATTGAGTTTGAACTGGCCGGTTTGATTGTGGTTTGCAAGATTGACGCAGTGTTCCAGATCAATGGTGAATACCAAGTGGTGGACTGGAAGTCGGGAGCATCACCAAAGAACAGTGCCGACCTTGCTGCTCGAGCGATCCAGTTAGCGCTCTACCGAATCGCTTTTGCGAAATGGCAACAGATTGGGGTGGAGCGAGTCAGGGCTTCGTTCTTCTTTGCTGCCGACGGAAAAGAGGTTGTTCCTGAGCAATTGCCAAGCGAGGGTGACCTGATTGAAGCGATAGAGAAAGCTAGAACAGCTCGTCGAGATTAGTTTCTTTGGTCTCAGGTTCGCTATCGATTGCTTCGAAGTTCTCCATCCCAGCTACGTCATCAAAAATTGATGCTGCCGTGACCTCTTCAACTTCCTCAAGGGCTGGCTCCGGCTCCTGAGCAACTTCAGCCAGTTCCTGCGTTGGAGTGGCGGCGGGGATTATGACGGCAGCGGCAGCAAGCCCAACAAAACTGGTCGCTGTCAGATCCTTTAGATTCCCAGCTTCCAGGTTGTCCTTGAGCTCCACCAGAAGCTCTTCGGCCTGCTTGATTTGTTCTGGGTCGCCAACCGCGAGGCAGTGCAGTAGCCAGGTGCCCAGTTCCAACTCCGAATACAACATGGCGCGCTGCGCAAAGTTCTCATCGGCTGACGGTCTAGCGGCACGGTAGTTCAGCATTGCGTCTTCGAAGGTTGAAGGAAGTGCTCCTCCAGACAGCCAGCGGAAGTCTTCGGCAGGGTCACCAATTGATAGTGCATTCCAGTTCGTCAGCCCAACCACCTGCTGACCATTGATGAGAACTGCATCTGAGCTGAGTGCTCCGTGGGTGATGGTTGAGTGGAAGCGGAACAAACCGATGTCTTCGAGGGCTTGCTCCCAGCGGCTGAGAAGCGCAGCTGGGACTCGACCGGTAGCGGCCATCTTGTCCAACTCAGAAACCTTTTGGTGTAGCAGGGCAGCCGAGTCATACTGTGGCAAACCGGAATCCGCGATGGCATCAACCGGTAGCGAGTGCAAGGCAGCCAGTGCTTCTCCAAAAGACTTCGAGAATGGGCCAGGTCCGAGTCGAGATAGATCCGGGCTGGAACCCTCTAGCAATGTGAAGAGCACACCTGTGGTGCCATCACTGTCCATGGTTTGTCCTAGCGATTCTGGAATCTCAAAGGGAAGACGCGAGGCTAGGCGGCGCATCGCCTGCACAACCATTTGCTCGGTAGCTAGTTCGCTTATGCCGGCTGAGTTGGCAGGAATCTTGAACTCAAAGGCCTGGCCATCGGCACTCCAGAGTCGCAGCGTCTCCAAGTCAGGATTGGAGTCAACTTTCAGGTAGTGCCGGAAGTTTTTTCCAGGCGAAGCATCGGCTGCCAGTGCAGCTAAAATCAAAGCAGGTCGTCCCACATCTCAAAGGTTAGACGGTCAAAGCACAGCAAGCGGTCAATGCCACGCTAACCAAGAGGATTACCTAGTGAACTCGGACCAATCTCCCGTCGAACTCCTGTCTGAGTTGGACGACGAGCAACGAGTTGCAGCAGAAGCCCTGCTTGGTCCCGTTTGCATCATCGCTGGTGCCGGTAGCGGAAAAACTCGAACCATTTCGCATCGCATCGCCTACGGCATCGAAACTGGTGTTTATGCGGCTAACCGAGTGCTTGCCCTCACCTATACCAACCGTGCCGCGAGCGAATTGCGCTCCAGGATGCAGGACCTAGGAGTTCCTCAGGTCCAGGTCCGGACCTTCCACTCGGCAGCGCTTAGTCAATTGCAGTTCTTCTGGCCGCAACTTACCGAGGCCTTGGCCCCTAAGTTGATCACCAACAAGCTTGCGGTGGTCCGGGATGCAATCGATGAACTGAAGCTGCGAGTCTCAGACGATGAAATTCGAGCAATTGCTGCGGAAATTGAGTGGATGAAGTATGGCCTGGTCAGTCCGACTGACTACCAAAACCTTGATCGGCCAACTATCGCATCGTTATCCAGGGATAAGTTCTTAGATATTGCTTCCCGATTTGAAGCACTAAAGCAACAGCGCCGACTTGCCGATTGGGAAGACGTCTTGCTGCTAACTACTGGATTGCTACGCAACGAACCTCGCATGCTCGCGCATCTGCAGCAGCAATATCGACACTTCACGGTCGATGAGTATCAGGACATCTCTCCACTACAGCAATCGCTTTTGGAAACCTGGTTGGGCGATCGAGAAGAATTGTGTGTGGTTGGTGACCCGAGGCAAACCATCTACACCTTTGCCGGTGCAGACCCAAGCTTCCTGACAGGGTTTTCGAATCGTTTCCCAAACGCTCAGGTTTTTGAACTGAATCGCAACTATCGCAGCAGTCCAGAGATTGTCTCGCTGGCCAATCGCGTCTCAGAACACGGGGAGCTTGAGGCAGTCCGACTATTCAGCTCAAAGCCATCTCTGCAGAAGTTCTCAAGCGCTAGTGCTGAGGCGAAATGGATTGCGGAACAGGCTTCTGCGGCAATTCAAGCTGGCACGCCGCTTGGCGAAATTGCCGTGTTAGCGAGAATCAACTCTCAACTTGAAGCTGTAGAGAGTGCGCTGACCAAACTCGGCATAAAGTGCCAAGTGAGGGGGACCGGCAGATTCTTCAGACGCCCAGAGATCATGCAGGCGATGACTGCATTGCGCGCGCTAGCTGCAGCAGAGCTGTCGAATCCACTGTTTGTTGAAGTCAGCAAAATCATCTCGGCCTTGGGCTGGAGTTCTCGTTCGGATGGCAGCGATAGGTGGCTTGGACTGAACTGGTTTATTGAGGTTCTGGAGGAGTTTCCGAAGGAAGTCTCGCTCGATGAATACCTCAGGGAGCTGCAGGAGCGAGAGCGATCTGGTCACGAGCCAGCAATGGCCGCAGTGTCGCTGGCTACCATTCACGCCACCAAGGGCCTGGAGTGGCAACTGGTGTTCTTGTGCGGTCTGAACCAAGGCTATTTTCCGATCTCTTACGCCAAGTCAGATGCCGAGGTAGCCGAGGAGCGCAGGTTGTTCTACGTTGCGGTTACAAGAGCAAAAGATCGCCTGGCGCTCTCAAGTCATTCCGACAAGCCTGCGTCGGAATTTCTCGCATTCGTTTCCTAGCGGCAGCCGCAGTTTGCCTCAGGCAGGTCGAGCATTCGAAACTTCCCAGTGGCGCAGTCGAAGTCCGCAGGTTCGTTGTTTGGATCTAGTTGGCCATCTATCTGCCTCAGGATTCTCCGCACTGCAACACTAACCGCGGCCAACATGCTCACTGAATCAGCCAAGTCTCGATCTAGATGCGAGAGTTGGGTAACTGTAGCCAGCCAATTTGGGTCATCCTGCATCTTTTGAATTTCCGAGCAGGCAAGACAGGGTGTTAATCCCGGTGTCACTAATTGTGAGATGCTGGCGCCGGCCTCGGTGAAGCAAACTGCGAGGTGTGGCACATCACGGGTCATCCAGACCTGATAGTCAGCTGGGGCAACGACGTCATTGGAGATTATCAAGGCAGCAGAAATGCGATCCAAACCCGAGGTGAGGCGAGTGTGGAGTTGAAGTTCAGTGCGCTGTTTACCAAGCATTTGTTTTGCTGCTTCATGGCGGGTAAGACCAACGACGACAGGGGAGTAACCCAGCTCGTTGGTGTCGCCGTGCTTGACCCTGGTACCGTCGAAAGTAATCACGGTACCCACCCCTGCGGTGTAAAGCGCTTTGATTGCCAGCAGCCCGGTGCGACTCAGATTCGAGACGAAAACCTTCGCCAGACCGCGTTGTTTGATGACCTCTGCCGGATCTTGAAAATCGGACAGGAATACCCGCATGATTTCTGCAAACCTAATCTCGACATCTCGCTGATCTAGCTCTGGGAGGAAACTGCTGGTTTGCCGAATCACTGGTGATAATCGATTTAGAATCCGATTGAGTTCGCCGCTGTCAATTTTGGCCAAACTGGCAAGGTTTTGATACTGCACGTTGGTGACGCCCTGCTCCAGGATATCCACTAACCGATGCTGGGCCTCGGACTCGATTTGGATAAGGGACGGCTTTGAGTAGCCGTATTGGCGAACATTCTCGGCCCGCCAAATGCGGGCCAGGCTGGGATTGATTTGTCGAACCATTCAGAAAGAATTTCGCAACGAGAAAAATCTCGTTTGCGAGTTTCCACAGGCTAGTTTCCGAGTAGCTTGTTTAGCTCGGAATCAAAGTCGTCATCGCCGCCGGCAAGACGCTTGAGAAGTGCGGAAGGGTCTTGGATATCCTCGGCAGTTGGCAGCAAGTCGGGGTGTCGCCAGATCTCGTCTCTTGCGATGGTGCCGGCTTGCTCAGCGATTGTCTGCCACATTGCCATGGCCTCGCGCTGTAATCTAGGCCTGATTTCAAGCCCGAGCAGGGTGGCAAAAGTCTTTTGAGCTGCTCCAACTGCTTGTCGACGACGGATTAGTTCAAATACTTGGTTTATTCCAGGCAGCCGGCTTGCCGAGGCAAGAGCCACCGCATCAGCCCAGCCCTCGATCAGAGCCAGTGTGGTCTCGATGCGAGCCAGCACCTGCTCCTGCTCTGGGGTTCTTGGCGTGATAAGCCCGCCTGACTCAATCACCAAATTGAATGTAGTCGGGTCACTTGGATCAATTTGTTGAGCCAAATTCTGGATGGACTCCGGGTCAATCTTCAATCCGGTGGCAAAGCTCGACACCTGGGTTGCAATTTGGTCCCTTAGCCAGCGGTTTGAAGCGTAAAGCGAAGAAACTGCAAGTTCGCGGATTGCAAGGTAGATCAGGACCTCACTCTTTGGAGTTTCAAGATCTTTCAATAGCAGCTCTACATTTTGAACAACTAACCCAGGCCGGCCACTCAGTGGAATGCCAATTTCCGTGGAGCTGAGCACGTTTTCCGAAAGCTTGCCAACTGACTGCCCTAATTGGGCGGCAAACATCGCAGCACCGGCATTCTCTAAAAACTTGGTGGCCGGACCGATCATCCCGACCAGTTCCTGCGGCATCACCTGATTGAGATTCTCACTTAGGGCTTTGGACATGCTGGCCGCTACCGGTTCCGCAAGCTCTTTGAACAACGGAATGGCAGCTTGCACCCAGAGAGTTCTAGAAAGCTGCTTCAGCGGTTGGGAGTTGGTGAACTCGGTCTTCTCGCTAAGCCACAGCTTGGCAATCTCAAAACTGTTTTGAATTTCGTTACCGAGCGCTTCGCTTGGTTGCGATTGCGAATCCTTTGCGATGTCAACTGCCGTTTTAGTGGCAAGCTCCCAGTTCACTGGTCCATCGGAGTCGCTCATCATCGCCTGAACCTGACCAAATAACTGACTGAGTAATTTTGGGTTCAACCCAGCACCTGCGACTTTGGACAGTTCCTCTGGATTTAGGCTCCCGGATTCGAACATTCGCCTCAGGAGCTTTTCCAGCTCTTCTCTATCGCGATTTTCGTCCATTTGGATTCCTGTCCCTCGGAAAAACGCTACCGCCAAAACTTTGAAGAAGCTGGGAAATCACTGATGATTAGGGGCCTGTTCGCCCACGGCGTGAGGACACTGGCATGCGCTTCGCGAAAGGTTCGTAGCATTGAGCTAATGACTTTTTTCAAGAACTCCACTCCGCGACCAAAGCGAGGCAGCTGGGCAATTACCGCGCTGTTGGTGTTGAGCCTTGCCGGTTTGATGACCTTGCCAAGCGGCTATGTGATTGAGAGGCCAGGCCAGGTCTTCAATGTGATGGGGGAGTTGGACGAGAAGCCAGTTATATCGGCGACCGATGTTGAAACCTTTAAGAGTGAAACTCGCCTGGATATCACAACTGTTTCGCTGCTTGGTAATCGCGATTCGACCCCGGGGTGGCTTCAGATTTTGGCGGCTTGGATGGATCCAGATCAGGTGGTTCTGCCGCTGGACGAAGTATATCCACCGCAGCTTTCCACCGAGCAGGTCAGGGCTGAGTCAACTGCCCAGATGGAAGTTTCACAGCAGGATGCCATTGCGGCGGCACTGACCGAGTTGGGTTACGAACTTGACAGGCAGCTTTATGTGGCATCTGTCATCGCAGAAACTCCCGCTTCCAAGAAGCTGGTTGCCGGTGACTTCGTAGTTGCGGTGAGTTCGGTTGCGGTTGCAACCTATGAAGAATTACGAGCCCAGATTCAACTCTCCGAGGGAAACAGCGTGGTCATCAAGGTGATTCGCGATGGCAAGCCAATGGAGTTCGAGCTAACCCCTGAGAAGAAAGAGGACTCTTGGGTTATTGGTGCCATGGTGGGTTACGTCTATGACTTCCCAGTCGATATCAAGCTTCAACTCGGAGATGTCGGTGGCCCATCTGGTGGACTGATTTTTGCCCTCGGTATTTATGACGTGCTAACCGAGGGATCGCTGGCGGGTAAGACTCACATTGCTGGCACCGGCACCATAACTGCGGACGGCACGGTCGGTCCAATTGGCGGCATAGAGCTTAAGCTCATATCGGCAAAGAAGGCTGGGGCAACATTGTTCCTAGCCCCAGACGGCAACTGTTCGGAAGTAGTTGGGCAGATTCCAAACGGCTTGTCGGTTGTAATAGTGAAAGACCTAAAGTCCGCTCTGACCGCGATCCAAGATTTCAATTCAGGTAAACCAGTACCACCCATTAGCTGCACCAATCAGGAGTAAAAAGTGACCCAACCAAACCTCAGGCCACAGCGCAAGACATCGCCAATGTCGATTGCCATCGGAATTGTCGCTGCCATAGGACTTGCCTTGCTATCGGCTGCCGGGGTCTACACCGACCTGCTCTGGTTCCGTCAACTCGGCTTTGAGGCCGTTTTTGTGACCGAGATTGTTGCCCAGGTGGTTACCTTCTTCATTGGATTCTTGGTGATGACCATCTTCGTTGCCCTCGGACTCGGTCTGGCTTGGCGCAATCGTCCGGTTTATCTAAAGCTCCCAGAAGCTTCGCCATTCCAGGCCTATCAGCAGATGCTCGAAGGTGTTGGCAAGCTGGTTCGTTGGGGATTGCCAGTGGGTCTGGGCGTCTTCGGTGGTTTGATTGTCGCTCGCCAGTGGCAGGTGATTGCGCTGTGGTTCAACAGCTCGGAGTTTGGCCAGACTGATGCGCACTTTGGCCTGGATGTCGGTTTTTACGTCTTCCAGCTGCCATTTTTGACTTTTGCTGTCGGCTACATCTCTGGCGCCATCTTGCTAGCCGGACTTATCAACGGTGCTGTGCACCTTATCTACGGTGGTATTCGAATCACCGGTCGTGACGTCCGTGTATCAAAGCCAGCCAGAATTCAGCTCACTGCCATCGTTGCGCTCTACCTGGTTGTGCAGGGAGTTAGCCTGTGGCTTGACCAGTACGCCACTGCCACCTCAAACGGTGCACTGTTCACCGGTGTGAACTACACCGCCGCTAACGCCATCATCCCGGGACTTCAGATCTTGGCGATGATTTCGGTAGCAGTTGCGGTGCTCTTCCTAATTACCGCCATCATTGGAAAGTGGCGAGTATCAATCATCGGTACCACCATGATGGTGCTTTCTAGCTTGGTGCTTGGCGGCCTATACCCATGGATCGTTCAAACCTTCCAGGTGGTTCCAAACGAAAGAACCTTGGAGAGCCCTTACCTGCAGCACAACATCGATGCCACTCGAGTCGCATACGGCCTGGATGGTGTTGAGGTTGTCGATTACGACGCCAAGGTGGTAGCGGAGCCCGGTGCGCTGCGCAATGATGCCAAGACCACAGCTTCAATTCGAATTTTGGACCCCGCGCTAGTCTCCGATGCCTTTAGGCAGCTAGAGCAGTACCGCCAGTACTACAGCTTCCCAAACCGATTGCACATTGACCGCTATGAGATTGACGGTCAGGTGCAGGACACCGTCGTTGCCGTTCGAGAACTAAACCAAGCCGGTCTTGGTGAGTCGCAATCCTGGTACAACTCCACGATTGTCTACACTCACGGTTTTGGTTTGGTTGCTGCCTACGGAAACAAGCGTGACACTGACGGTAAGCCACTGTTTCTACAGTCGGGAATCCCTTCGGTAGGTGCGCTCGGTGAATTTGAGCCACGCGTTTACTTCGGCACAAACTCACCGCTGTACTCAATCGTGGGAGCTCCCGAGGGAGCGCAGCCACTGGAGTTTGACTACCCAGCGGGTGCCGACGGCGAGAACGAGACCTACACCACCTTCCAGGGAGATGGTGGTCCAAGAATTGGAGACTTTATCTCCAGAATGGCCTACGCCTTGAAGTTCCAAAGTGAGCAGATTCTGCTCTCTGATGCCATCAACGAGAATTCTCAAATTCTTTACAACCGTGACCCAGCAACTCGAGTTGCTGCTGTGGCACCGTATTTGACTCTCGACTCTGAGGTCTACCCGGCCGTTGTAGATGGCCGCATCAAGTGGATCGTTGATGGCTACACCACAAGTGCCAACTACCCATTCTCGAATGCCGAGAACTTCAACATCGCGAAGCTGGATTCTGCCTCTGACACCTTTGGCACCGGTCCATCCACCGTCAACTACATCCGCAACTCGGTCAAGGCAACCGTCGATGCCTACGATGGCTCGGTCGATCTCTATGCCTGGGATGAGGAAGACCCAATCTTGAAGGCTTGGATGGGGATTTATCCAGACACCGTCCAGTCTCGCTCAGAGATGAGCGCGGAGTTAATCGCACACGTGCGTTACCCAGCCGATCTGTTCAAGGCACAGCGTTCAATTCTCGGTCGCTACCACGTGACTGAGGCAGGTGCGTTCTACTCTCAGCAGGATGCTTGGATGACTCCAAACGACCCGGTGGAGGGCACTGGAATTGGTGAGCTTCAGCCTCCTTACTACCTGACCCTTCAGGCACCGGGGGAGACCGAGAGCAAATTCTCGCTCTCCTCAACCTTCATTCCGCAGTCCACCGGCGAGACCGCAAGAAACGTGCTAACTGGCTACTTGATTGCTAACGCCGATGCCGGAAACCAGGCGGGCAAGGTCAACAACGACTACGGCAAGTTGACGTTATTGAACCTTCCGAGAGAAACCATCGTTCCAGGTCCCGGGCAGGTGCAGAACAACTTCAACGCCGACAGCAACGTCTCGTCGCTATTGAACCTGTTGCGCCAGGGTTCGACTCGAGTACTCAACGGAAACCTACTAACCCTGCCGGTCGGTGGCGGACTGCTCTATGTTCAGCCGGTATACATCGAGTCGACTGGTGAGACCAGCTACCCGTTGCTTCAGAAGATTCTGGTTGCTTTCGGCGATCAGATCGCGTTTGAGGACACATTGGAAGCAGCGCTTGATGCGCTATTCGGCGGTGACGCAGGTGTCTCAACTCCTACCGATCCTGGTTCATCCGACAACGGCGCCACCAGTTCCGGAACTGTTGATGCCGCTAACCCTGCGCTTTCAGCAGCTCTATCGGCAGCCTCGCAGGCCATCAAGGACAAGCAGGCCGCACTAGCCGCTGGCGATTGGAAGGCCTTCGGTGAAGCGGACGAGAGATTGGCCAAGGCTGTGGAGGATGCACTAGCACTATTGGCGGACTAGCAGATTTCCTGCTAATGTTGGAACTTCGCCGCGGGGTGGAGCAGTTCGGTAGCTCGCCGGGCTCATAACCCGGAGGTCGTAGGTTCAAATCCTGCCCCCGCAACTAAGAGAATCCCCTCAATAAAAATTGAGGGGATTTCTTTTTGGCTGTGGATAATCCAGAAACCTAATTTCGGATTAGCTCTAGCTTGCTGTCATGCACATCTACTTGGTTGCCTTTTTAGTCTTCTCAGCAGCAAACCTTTCGCCAATACTCGAGGCGACCCGGCAAGCCTCGAGTTCACCTGACTGCGTGAATTCAACTGCAGGTGAGTTCAGCGTCTGTGCCGAAGAGTCGGTTAGTGGCGGTGATTGGGGAAACTCAGGTGGACCAATGATGCGCGAATGCAAGTACTTCGCCAATGGAACCATTGATGTCCCAACTATGACAATCATTACCGCCTGGGTTGCTGTCGGCTCAAGGTTATGTATCGGTGATGAAATCCCAAAGCCCAGCAGCTCCTCCGGCATCTGGCGAAGCCAAACGGAGCGCGAGCTCAGGGACAAATTTACGGCGAAAGCCTCCAGACCAATCGCCAGCTGGGCCCCTGGTGGAGAGATCGAGTTTGGTGACCCTATCGAACTTCGGGTGCAGGCTGACGCCGAGGTCGTGTCAGGGACCTTGCTTGGCCGACAGGCTCAGATTCGCTTTCGACCGGTCTCTGCTCGTTGGGAGGTTTCCGATGGCTCAAATCTTTACGGTTTTCAAAAAAGCCATAGCTTCGACCTTCCAGGCAGTTTTGTCATTCGGGCGTACGTGTCATACGAGGTCGACTACAAACACACCTTAGGCAACTGGGTATTCAATGCTGCCCGCTGGGAACTTGGCGCAAACAAATTGACGATAGCGGTGATTGAAAGAGAGCGACGAACTTTGTTGGTGGGATGATTATCGGCGGGGAGTTCAGAATTCACTCAGGTTGAGTTCATAGAATCCTCAGTCTTGCCTAAGAGAATTTGGGCAACTCGAAAGGATTTTTATGTCTGAGTGGAATCGTTCTGGCGACAGCCAATTCAGCTTCGGTAGCACCTATTCGGCTCCGGTAGTCGTTCCCGTGAAGCGCAAGCGTCGCCCGATTCGCGCTCTTGGCATTGCCCTATTTGCCCTCACTGCCGCTTTGCTCGGCGGAGTTATTGGCTCGACCGCCTTTACTCTGTCTTACCTTTCCGTCTCTCAGCCCGCTCCGGTAGTAGTCAACAACACTGAGCAGGTCAACTGGGTTACTGGAGCGGCTGCAAATGCCGCCCCATCGGTTGTAACCCTGGCCGTTCAGTCGGCAGATGGCTCTGGCTCTGGCTCTGGTGTTGCGCTCACCGAGGACGGTTATGTCCTCACCAACGCTCACGTGGTGACTCTGGGTGGATTGACTGAAAACCCAAGCATCACAGTTCAACTCTGGGACGGCTCGGTCTATCCAGCCAAACTCATTGGGTATGACTCGGTCTATGACCTCGCGGTCGTGAAGGTTCAGATCGCAGGCCTAAAGCCAATTTCTTTTGCCGATTCCGACCAGCTAAATGTTGGTGAGAACGTGGTTGCCATCGGCGCTCCTCTGGGTCTTTCTTCGACCGTCACGGAGGGAATCATTTCCGCGCTGAACCGCACCATCCAGGTCGCAAGCGCCGAGGTCAGTGAGAACCCAGGACTGCAGTTTTGGAATGGCACCGGAAATGCCCCAATTTCGCTTCAGGTGATCCAGACCGACGCGGCCATCAATCCAGGAAACTCTGGTGGTGCGCTGGTGAACAACAAGGGTGAACTTATCGGCATCAACGTCGCAATCGCGACCGCTGGAAATGGCGAGAGCGGCAGCATTGGCGTCGGATTCGCAATCCCTTCCAACACCGCATTCCGCATCTCTCAGGAAATCATTGACACCGGCTCTGCCACCCACGGCCTGCTCGGGGCGATGGTGCGAGACAACACCGTTGAGGAGTCCACCTTCTCAACCGGAGCCTATGTAGAGAAGGTAACGGCCGGCGGTGCCGCGGAGGCTGCAGGCATCAGGCCGGGCGATGTCGTCGTTAAGTTTGCCGGCCAAACCGTGACTTCGGCATCCGACCTAACGGCCATGGTGAGGGCCGAACCAGCCGGTGGTCAGGTGGAAGTTGAGGTGCTACGGGATGGCCAGCGTAAGACTTTCCAGGTCACGCTAGGCGATGCCGCAGACCTAAGATAAAAACCATGGCAGATCAAGATTTCGGAACTCAATTAGAGGAGAAAGTCATCCTAGACCAGGGTGACCACGAACGCTTCTCGCACTATGTCCAGAAGAACAAGATCGTGGAATCCGCCGTTATGGGAAGCGCTGTCGTTGCGCTCTGCGGCAAAGTCTGGATTCCCTCAAGAGATCCACAAAAGTTCCCGGTATGCCCAACCTGTCAAGAGATCTATGAAGGTCTCAAACCAGGCGACGACGAGCCTAAATAAATTCAACTGCGATTGCGGGCTCGCCACGTGAGAGCCGGAGAGCTCCGGCAGGAAGTTCGGCAATCGCCAGCTTGTGGTGTTCGCGGGCTCTAGCTGTACCTTCAACTCCTAGATATTGCTGAACAATGTCGCCATTCTGAATCATGGCCACTTGCAGCGCTCTTCCGTCCTGCAGTTCTGAGGAGACCAGTTCGCTCTTTGCGGTGCCGGCATCGATGACTCGGCTAGCTAACTTCTTGCCACCGCGATTGGTTTTTAGCTTGGAGGTTTTTGCCACATCCACCCAATCACCATTGTCGCTATGGGCGACTAGCTTGTAGACAAAGCCGGCGGTTGGGAAACCTGATCCAGTGACCAGGCTGGTTCCCACCCCATAGCTGTCGATCGGGGCAATCGCTAAAGCAGCAATCGTGTATTCGTCTAGGTCGCTAGTAACGGTGATCTTGGTTTGCTTGGCGCCCAAACCATCTAGCTGTTTACGAACCTCGACAGCTGAAGTTGCGAGGTCGCCTGAGTCCAACCTCACTGCGCGAATCTTGCCATCCGTCAGGCGGACCGCGGTTTCAACCGCATTTTTTACGTCGTAAGTGTCCACCAACAAAGTCGTTTCATTACCCATGGAATCTAGTTGCGCTTGAAAAGCCTGCTCTTCACTATCGTGCAGCAAGGTAAATGAGTGAGCACTGGTGCCCGCTGTTTCAATTCCATACTCCGCTCCGGCCGCTAGGTTGCTGGTGGCATCGAATCCCGCAATGTATGCGGCGCGAGCGGCGGCAACCGCCGCAGTTTCATGTGCTCTTCTAGAACCCATCTCAATCAGCCTGCGCCCGGTTGCTGCCGACTTCATTCGAGCCGCGGCAGCTGCCACGGCCGAGTCGTAATTGAGTATGGACAATATGACGGTTTCCAAAATTACGGCCTCGGCAAAGCTGCCTTCCACGGTAAGAATCGGGGAGTGACCAAAGTAAAGCTCGCCCTCCCGATACCCAGAGACGTTGCCTTGGAATCTGTAATTGGAAAGCCATTCCAGGGTTTGCTGATCCACCACAGCATTTTGAGACAAATAGGAAAGTTCCTCAGCTTCGAATCTGAAGTTTTGAATTGCCTCGAGAACCCTGCCGGTGCCGGCTACCACGCCGTAGCGTCGACCGGCGGGAAGTTGACGGGTGAACACCTCAAACACGCAGCGGCGGTGAGCTTTTCCAGAGCGTAGAGCAGCCTGGAGCATAGTGAGCTCATAGCGGTCGGTAAACAAAGCGGTAGACACGCCTTAAGCCTACCCACCTGATGAGCTTTAGACTTAGCGAGTGGATTCCAGACCAATTGGCGTATTCGACTCAGGTGTCGGCGGCTTGACGGTTGCCAGAGCAATCATTGACCAGTTGCCTCACGAATCCATCCACTATGTCGGTGACACCCTAAATTCCCCGTATGGCCCAAAGCCAATCTCGGAAGTTCGTCGCCTCGCGATTGAGGTAATGGATGAACTTGTGGCTTCCGGCGTAAAGCTTATAGTTATTGCCTGCAACTCGGCCTCTGCTGCGGTCCTTCGCGATGCACGTGAACGCTACACCGAGGGGCTAGGAGTTCCCGTCATTGAGGTAATCCAACCTGCCGTTCGCAAGGCGGTTGGCACATCCCGAAATCGCAAGGTTGGAGTCATTGGAACCAGCGCAACGATTAATTCCAAGGCTTACGAGGACGCATTTGCTGCCGCGGTGGATTTTGAGATCACCTCAGCTGCTTGCCCGTCTTTCGTTGATTTTGTTGAGCGCGGCGTTACTTCAGGCCCAGAACTACTCAAGGCAGCCGAGGAATATCTGGCTCCGATAAAGGATGCAAAGGTGGACACCTTGGTTTTAGGATGCACCCACTACCCACTGCTAAACGCCGCTATTTCATATGTCATGGGTGACAACGTGAATTTAGTTTCATCTGCCGATGAAACCGCGAAAGATGTTTTCAAAGTACTCACGGAACACGAAATGCTGGCCGCACCCAATGCCAAACCAAGCTACAAGTTCTACTCAACCGGAGACGCCAAAGAATTCGAGAGCCTGGCCAAACGCTTTTTGGGCCCCGAGGTTAGCGATGTAACCCACCTGGAACGAAAGGCAGCAAATGACTAGGCCAAACGGCAGGGCAGAGCACGAACTACGCGAAGTTAAGATCGAGCGAAACTTCACTATCCACGCCGAGGGCTCGGTTTTGGTTTCCTTTGGTAACACCAAGGTTTTGTGTAATGCATCCTTCACACCAGGAGTACCCAGGTTTAAGAAGGACTCCGGCGAGGGGTGGGTCACCGCTGAGTACTCCATGTTGCCTAGGGCAACCCACGACCGCTCAGACCGCGAGTCGGTGAAGGGCAAGATCGGTGGCCGCACCCATGAGATTTCAAGGCTGATTGGTCGATCGCTGCGCGCGGTTATCGATGTGAAGGCGCTGGGAGAGAACACCATAGTTTTAGACTGCGACGTACTGCAGGCCGATGGTGGGACTAGAACAGCAGCCATCACCGGGGCATTTGTCGCGCTGGCAGATGCAGTGGCGTGGGCTAAACAGCAGGGTCTAATTCCCAAAAGCGCCAAGCCCCTGATCGACACTGTTTCTGCAGTGTCGGTGGGCATAATCGACGGTGTAGCGGTAACCGACCTTGAGTATGTGGAGGATGTTCGAGCCGACACCGATATGAATGTGGTGGTTACCGGCCGAGGGCTGTTTGTCGAGGTGCAGGGCACGGCAGAGGCCGAACCATTCGACCGTGACGAACTCAACCGTCTGTTGGAGATGGCGCTGGCGGCGAACCAACAACTTGCAAAGGCGCAACGCGAAGCGCTTGGGAACAGCCTGGAAGTTCGCTAGTGGAGATAGTTTTTGCAACCGGAAACAAGCACAAGGCTCAAGAGGCTGAGTCGATTCTGAGGCTTGCGAATCCCGGCATTCAAGTTCTGACCTACGGCGGCCCAGAACCGGTTGAAAGTGGAACAACATTTCTCGAGAACGCACTAATCAAAGCGCGGGCTGCCTTCGAGGCCACCGGAAAGCTATCCTTCGCCGATGACTCCGGGATTGCCTGCGAGGTTATGGGTGGTGCTCCGGGAATCTTCTCGGCAATCTGGTCTGGTGCCAGGGACGACGCCACCAATCGAAATCTGTTACTCAAGCAATTGGAAGATATTCCAGAGCAACATCGCTCGGCTGCCTTCATTTGCACAATCGCTTTGGTTGGTCCAAACCAGGAGCTGTCGTTCACCGGCATATGGCCAGGGTCAATTTCGATGGCGGTTGCGGGCAATGGGGGCTTTGGTTACGATCCGATTTTCATTCCCCAGGGCCTGAGCGTCACGGCGGGAGAGTTGGATCCGGAAGTCAAAAATTCGATGTCTCACCGGTCAATGGCGCTTCAACAAATGGCTGAATACCTAGCCAACGGCTGAGTTTTCAGGGTCATACATTTTTGATTGTAAAAATTGTAAACTGAATCGGTATCGGTCTGATACATCATTGTTATCGGAATGTAATCGCTTGCAGAAGAAACTTGTCTGCCCCTTGATTTATCCTTGAGGGACCCTCCTAATGTGTGAGGTTCGGCCAATGTAGGCCGATTTCGAAAGGAAAAATATGTCAACACTACGTCGTCGCGTGGTTGCTCTTGGAGCAAC
>JACCDI010779126.1_pt1 | contig 19312 bp, 17 predicted proteins | sample 7442791 | NCBI WGS metagenome assembly JACCDI01 (sample SAMN15323434, study PRJNA562643) | freshwater metagenome | isolation source: river surface water | place: USA:Blue River Watershed | collected 2017-08-15
AAATGACCTGGACCTTTAGGTGCAACCATGCAAACATCAACATTTGCGGGTGGCTTTATATATCCGAAGCGAATATTGAATCCATGTCCGAAGAAAAGTGCATCGCCTGGCTTCAGATTTGGTTCAATCGATTCTTTATAGATATGACGCTGCTTATGATCTGGTGCGAGCAACATAATCACAGTTGCTTCCTTAACTGCATCAGCGACCGATAAAACTTTAAGGCCTTCTTGTTCAGCCTTTGCCCTAGATTTCGAACCTTCTGCAAGACCGACTCGAACATCTACTCCGCTATCGCGAAGATTCAAGGCGTGCGCATGTCCCTGTGATCCATATCCGATAACCGCAACTTTTCTCCCCTGGATTACTGATAAATCAGCATCCTCTTCGTGATAGATCGTTGCCATCTTTGCCTCTTTCTCTTCGGTCGCTTTTGTATTTAGTTCTGATAATCCTCGAGTTGAGATTGTGTCTCTGAACTCGCTAAGCCAGTTTCTAGTGCTGTCTGTTCGGCCAAGGTCTGCTCACTTAGTTCAATGGCAATTGCGCCAGATTGAACAAGTTCGCGGACTCCGTATTTACCTAACTTTTCCAATAGATTTGCCGAATCCTTTGCAGTCGCAACTACTTGAACAACTGTCGAATTTCCGCTCTCTTCAACAATTTGGGCTTGAAAATCCTTTAGTAATGGCTCGATATCAGCCCGTTTTGTAGCTACCTTTACAAATAGGAGTTCTCGCTGACGAGTATTTGCATCTTTCATCTCTTGAATACCAATGACATTAACGAGTTTAAATAACTGGGCGCTTACTTGATCTAGTGCATGCCCTTCTAAATTCAAGACTATTGTCATTCTGGAGACCTTTGGATCTTCGGTTGGCCCTACTGCCAAAGAATCTATGTTGTATCCACGTCGTGAAAAGAGACCAGCAACGCGAGCCAATACACCAGGGCTATTTTCAACGAGAACTGCAAGAGTATGTTGGGCCATCTTTATAACTCCTGTGAATCCCAGTCAGGCGCCATTTCGCGCGCAATCATGATGTCATCGTTTGAAGTTCCTGCTGCAACCATCGGCCAGACCATCGCATCGCGATGAACGCTAAAGTCAACAACGACAGGCGCATCATTAATTGCATTTGCCTCTTTGATGATTTTGTCCACATCAGCCTTTGATTCACATCGCAGACCAACACATCCCATCGCTTCAGCAAGTTTTGCAAAATCTGGAATTCGTTTTGAATGCAAATCAGTATTTGAATATCGGCCTTGATAGAAGAGTGATTGCCACTGACGAACCATTCCCAAACTTTCATTGTTGATAATTGCTACCTTGATTGGGATGTTATTAAGCGAGCAAGTCACTAATTCTTGATTAGTCATTTGGAAACAACCATCACCATCAATTGCCCAGACTGGCGTATTGGGTGCGCCGACCTTTGCACCCATCGCTGCCGGAACTGCGTAACCCATAGTTCCTAGGCCGCCAGAGTTAAGCCAAGTTCGTGGCTTTTCATATTTGATAAATTGTGAAGCCCACATCTGATGCTGACCAACACCTGCAACATAAATCGCATCAGGTCCAGTAATTTCACCAATGCGTTCAATTACATATTGTGGCGATAATGAACCATCCTCAGGTTCGTTATAACCCAATGGATAAGTCTCACGCAGCGAGTTCATCTGACGCCACCATGTAGTTAAATCAGGTTGACGCTTCTTAAAGGCATCCTTAACCGCAGGAATTAGGGCTTTTATCGTTGGAAGTAGATCCCCAATTAATGGGACATCTGCAAAACGATTCTTTCCAATTTCTGCTGGATCAATATCGGCATGAATTATCTTTGCATTGACGGCAAAGCTGCTTAATTTTCCTGTTACTCGATCATCGAATCGTGCGCCCAAAGTTATTAAGAGATCTGCTTTTTGTAGCGCGGTTACCGCTGCAACAGTGCCATGCATGCCCGGCATACCGAGATGCTGTTTGTGACTATCAGGGAAAGCGCCACGTGCCATCAGTGTTGTGACAACTGGAGCGCCAACAACTTCGGCAAGTTGCAACAATTCTTTTGCCGCGTTTGCCTTAATCACGCCACCGCCAATATAGAAGACTGGCTTACTAGATTCTGCAATCAACGATGCCGCATCTCTGATTGCTTGCTTATCGGGTTCGATCTGTGGTCGGTAACCTCTTAATTCCAGCTTCTTCGGATAATTGAAACCAGTCATTTTCTGTAGGGCATCTTTTGCAATATCTACCAACACTGGTCCAGGTCGTCCTGAATTGGCAATGTAAAAGGCTTCGGCAATCGCTCGCGGAATATCATCTGGATTTGTAATCAAGTAATTGTGCTTAGTAACAGGCATTGTCACACCGCGAATATCTGCCTCTTGGAATGCATCGGTACCAATTGCGGGTCCAGGAACCTGCCCAGTTATTGCAACCATAGGAACTGAATCCATATGAGCATCAGCCAGTGGAGTAACTAAATTGGTTGCGCCAGGTCCAGAGGTTGCAATACAAACTCCAACTTTTCCAGTTGCTTGCGCATATCCAGTTGCTGCATGGCCAGCGCCTTGTTCGTGGCGAACCAAAATATGTCTGATCTTTGAATCAAATATTGGATCGTAAGCAGGAAGAATTGCGCCGCCAGGGATTCCAAACATGACATCTACGCCAGCACTCTCTAGCGATTTCACTAGTGACTGTGCCCCGGTTATCTGTTCACTCATCTCTGACTCCTTTCTGCTTCCCTTATTTTTATTTTTGCCCTACTAATGGAAAAACCCTCAGTTTCCTGAGGGTGCGCGTGATCTTTTATTTAGATCACGCGCAACGAATCACCACCACTGATAGAGAGATCGTGTTCGTTGTCATGCCTTAATTATCCATTCCCCGATTGGGGTGAGTCAACCCCTGAGATTCCTATCTCAACATGTGAAACTAATCGCAGACGGCGCCTCGTGAGGCCGAACCCACCAATTTCGTGTACTTGGAGAGAACTCCATGCGTATATCGGGGTGGTAACGGCTTAAAGGTTTTTCGTCGTTCCGCTAATTCACTTGGTTCAACTAGCAAATCAAGAGTTCTTGCATTTACATCTATGCGAATTCGATCGCCATCTTTTACCAACGCAATTGGTCCACCATCAACTGCTTCAGGTGCGACATGGCCAACGCATAATCCAGTTGTTCCGCCAGAGAATCGTCCATCAGTAATAAGCAAAACTGATTTACCTAATCCTGCACCCTTAATTGCGCCGGTGATCATTAACATTTCACGCATTCCAGGTCCACCTTTAGGACCTTCATATCTAATTACAACTACATCGCCAGCTTGAATCGTTCCATTCTCTAGCGCATCCATTGCGCTCTGTTCGCGATCAAAAACTCTCGCCGGACCTTCAAAAATATCAACGCCAACTCCAGCAACTTTTGTTACGGCGCCATCTGGAGCAAGCGAACCGCCGAGAATAGTTATGCCGCCGCTAGCAGCGATTGCACTCTTTGTAGATTTTAAGATTTGGCCATCTGGATCTGGTGGGGCAATCTCTGCAAGATTTTCTGCCATTGTCTTTCCAGTAACAGTTAGGCAATCGCCATGAATTAATCCGGCATCAAAAAGCGCCTTCAAAACGACTGGGACTCCGCCGACTTTATCGACATCATTCATAACATATTTGCCGAATGGCTTGAGATCGCCAAGTAATGGTACCTTTGATCCAACTCGGTGGAAATCTTCCAAAGTAAGTGGAACGCGAGCTTCATGTGCGATTGCTAGAAGATGTAGAACTGCATTTGTGGAGCCACCAAGCGCCATCAAAATAGTAATTGCATTCTCAAATGCTTCTTTAGTGAGGATATCGCGAGTACGAATTCCTTTTCTAATTAACTCGACTACCGCTTCACCAGATTTAATTGCATAGTTATCTCTTCTTCGATCAATAGAAGGCGGAGCTGCAGATCCCGGAAGAGAAAGTCCAAGCGCTTCTCCAATAGATGCCATCGTATTAGCGGTATACATACCGCCACATGCACCTTCGCCAGGACAGATCGCACGTTCAATCTTCTCTACTTCTTCTTCAGAGATTAAGCCACGCGCGCAGGCGCCGACAGCTTCAAAAGCATCGATAATTGTTACATCTCTACCATCAACTTTTCCAGGCATGATGGAACCTGCATAAACAAAGACGCTTGCGACATTAATTCTGGCGGCTGCCATCATCATTCCAGGTAGAGATTTATCGCAGCCTGCAAAGGTAACCATTCCATCTAACCGTTCAGCTTCCATTACAGTTTCAACTGAATCTGCGATTACTTCTCTGGAAACTAATGAGAAATGCATTCCTTCGTGTCCCATAGAGATGCCATCTGAGACAGAGATAGTTCCAAATTGCATCGGAAAACCGCCGGCTTTGATAACGCCTTCTTTTGAAGCTTTTGCCAATCTATCTAGCGATAAATTACAAGGAGTTACTTCATTCCAAGATGATGCGATACCGATTTGTGGTTTATCAAAATCTTCATCTTTCATTCCGACGGCTCGGAGCATGCCGCGAGCCGGTGCGCGCTCAAGTCCATCCGTAACCAAGTACGAACGTGGCTTCATCGGATTCTTACTCATGCACCCTGTCCTAAATGCTTAAGAAGTAATTCTCTAACTTTAGCGGCATCTGCTTGCCCCTTAGTCTCTTTCATAACTGCACCGATTAGGGCGCCGGCTGCCGGAATATGGCCACCTCGAACTTTTTCTGCAACATCAGGTTGGGCGGCAATTGCCTTTTCAATCGCAGACATTAGAGCTGAATCGTCCGAAACAACTTTGATTCCTTTTGTTGCAATAATTTCTTTTGGTCTACCTTCGCCATTAATTACAGATTCGACGACTTGGCGAGCTAACTTATCTGTGAGTTCACCGAGATTTATCAATTCCACAATCTCTGCAACATCAGCTGCAGTAATAGGAAGCTCGGATGCAGGCTTCTCTCTTTCATTTGCAATTCTGGCAATCTCACCGAGCCACCAACTTCGTGCTCTAGTTGGATCAGCGCCAAGTGTCACTGTTGCTTCTACTAAATCTAGTACGTCGGCATTGATCATCGCCGCCATCTCTTTATCTGGTACCTGCCAGGTTTCCTGTAGCCGTTTTCTACGAACTGAAGGTTTTTCGGGAAGTGATTTACGAATCGCTTCAATAAATTCTTTCGCCGGAGCGACTGGAACTAAATCTGGCTCTGGGAAGTAACGATAATCCTCAGCTTGTTCTTTCGAACGTCCTGGAGTCGTCTCGCCTGTATCTTCATGGAAATGTCGAGTCTCTTGAATCACTCGATTTCCAGAATTTAAGACTTCGGCATGACGGATCATCTCGCTACGAACTGCACGCTCAACGCTACGTAAGGAATTCACATTCTTGGTTTCGCTTCGAATGCCAAATTTAGATTCTCCAATTGGCTTGAGCGAAACATTTGCATCACAACGGAGTGATCCTTGCTCCATCTTTACATCGCTAACACCCAAAGATCGCAAAATATCTCGAAGCTCTGCTACGTAAGCGCGTGCTACTTGCGGGGCATATTTGCCAGTTCCAGTAATCGGTTTCGTAACAATTTCAACCAATGGAATCCCAGCTCTGTTGTAATCCAGTAAGGAGTAATCGGCGCCATGGATACGTCCAGTTGCGCCACCCATATGTAATGACTTACCGGTGTCTTCTTCCATATGGACTCGTTCAATTTCAATTTTGAAATCTTTTAGCCCATCCTCTGTTTCAACTTTTATATCGAGGTAGCCGTTAAAGCAGATTGGTTCGTCATATTGTGAGGTTTGAAAATTCTTTGGCATATCTGGATAGAAGTAATTCTTTCGCGCAAATCTTGAAAAAGGTGCGATAGAACAATTTAGTGCCAGGCCAATTGCGATTGTGTACTCGATTGCTTTGCCATTAACTACCGGCAGTGAGCCTGGCAAACCAAGGCAGACTGGACAAGTTTGCGTATTAGGCGCTGCACCAAAAACTGTGTTGCAACCACAGAACATCTTTGATTTTGTTCCAAGTTCAACATGGACTTCAAGGCCAAGTACTGGGTCGTACTTGTTTATTACATCTTCAAAGGTAACGGTCATTTTCCACCGACAAGTTCTGGCGCCTTTGCCAAGATTGGACCGCCCCACTTACTTACAAGTGCGCTTTCTAATGCTGCGCCAACTTTATAAAGTCGATCATCTTTCATAGCGCCAGCCATAATTTGGAAACCAGCTGGTAAGCCATCTTCATCGGCAAGTCCAGATGGAAGCGACATTCCACAAATTCCAGCAAGGTTTGTTGGAATTGTTGCTATGTCATTTAAATACATAGCGATTGGATCATTTGCCTTTTCGCCAATCTTAAATGCAGTCGTTGGCGCTGTTGGTGATACTAGTACATCCGCTTTTTCAAAAGCGGCAGCAAAGTCTCTGGAAATCAAGGTGCGAACCTTCTGTGCACTTCCATAATAAGCATCGTAATAACCACTGGAAAGTGCATATGTTCCAAGAATTATGCGTCGTTTAACTTCCTTACCAAATCCGGCTTCTCTAGTTGCATTCATTACTTCTTCGGCAGAGCCACTACCTACGCGCATTCCGTAACGCATAGCATCAAAGCGAGCTAAGTTAGATGAACATTCGCTTGGTGCAATTAAGTAATATGCAGCAAGTGCATAATCGAAATACTTACAAGAAACTTCGACTATTTCTGCTCCGAGTTTGGCTAATTCTTCTAAAGATTCGTTAAATCGCTTCAAGACGCCTGGCTGATAGCCATCACCTTGTAATTCCTTAATAACGCCAATCTTCATTCCCTTAACATCTGGATTCTTTGTTGCTTGCACAATAGGTGGAAGCGGTTGGTTGATAGATGTGGAATCTAAAGGATCGTGGCCACCAATTATTTCGTGAAGATATGCAGCATCCAAAACCGTACGAGCGCATGGGCCTGCTTGATCTAATGAAGAGGAGAATGCAACTAAACCGTAACGAGAGACACCACCATAAGTTGGCTTAACTCCGACAGTTCCAGTTACCGCAGCAGGTTGTCTAATTGATCCGCCGGTATCTGTTCCAATGGCCAGCGGTGCTTGGAATGCAGCAAGCGATGCAGAAGAACCACCACCGGATCCGCCAGGAATTCTCGTTAAATCCCAAGGATTATGTGTTGGGAAATAAGCAGAATTTTCGGTTGAAGATCCCATGGCAAATTCATCGCAATTAGTTTTCCCAAGAATTACTACATCGGCAGATTTCAGTCGATTTACAACTGTGGAGTCATAAGGTGGGCGCCAACCTTCTAATATTTTCGAACCGCATGTGGTCGGAATCCCTTTTTGGGTCATAACATCTTTTAATGCAAGTGGTACGCCTGCTAACGGAGAGAGCTTTTCGCCATTCTTTCTCTTCTTATCGGCATTAGCCGCTTGTTCGAGCGCACCTTCTTTATCAACATAAAGAAATGCCTTAACTTGATTATCCACTTCTTCAATTCGATCCAGATGAAGATTGGTAAGTTCAACAGAAGTTATCTCGCCAGAATTTAAGAGTTGCGCCATCTCGGTTGCGCTCTTATTGATAATCATGCTTCGCCCAAAATCTGTGGAACTTTAAATCTTTGCTCTTCTTGCTCTGGCGCGCCTGAAAGGGCTTCGGCTGGAGTTAAGCTCGGCCGATTCTCATCTTCTCTAAAGACATTTGTCATCGGTAACGGGTGCGAAGTCGGTGGAACATCTTCGCCTGCAACTTCTTGAACTCTAGCAACGGCGTCGAGAATTACAGATAATTCATCGGCAAGATGATCTAGCTCCGAATCGGTCATCTCTACACGGGCCAACTTTGCAAGATTTGCTACATCTTGCCGGGAAATCTTGGACATAGAGGTCACTTTACCTTGCGAGTTCACTCCTCTCCTTCCACCCTTGGCGATGCAGGGTTTGCAACACGGTTCTCCCATTGCTGCGCCAGTTCTTCATCATCTAATTGATCAATTGCTTCTTCATCAGATTTCTCCCAGCCACGAGGTATTCGCAAATCATCACCACGAGGTCCGGCCAGAAGTTCAGCGCCAGCTTCAATCGTTGGTTCCCAATCGAAGACAACTGCATCGTCACCAATTCCAATTCGAACTTCATCGCCAGCTTTTGCGCCTAATTTGAAAAGTTCCTTCTCTACGCCAAGACTTGCTAACCGATCTGCTAGATAACCGATTGCCTCAGCATTACCAAAATTGGTTTGGTGTACCCAACGTTCTGGCTTGACTCCTGTCACGGTGAAAGAGCCATCTTCATTAGAAAGAACTTTAAAGCCTCTATCATCAACTGGAGTTGGACGGAGAACAATTCTGGTCTTCTCATCACTTACTTGTTTGCTTCGATAATCCTTAACAATTCTCGCCATTGCAAATAAAAGTTCAGTTAAACCAATCCGAGCCGCAGCTGAAATTTGAAATACTTCGTATCCACGTTCCCGCAAAACAGGTTCGACCATATCAGCAATCGCTTTACCATCTGGCAAATCAACTTTGTTTAAAGCAATTATTCGAGGGCGATCACTCAAATCTGCAGAATACTGCTTTAGTTCATTTTCAATTATTTCAAAATCTTTAATGGGATCACGTTCGGTCTCCAGAGCTCCACAATCAAGTACATGTACTAATGCGGCACATCTTTCAACGTGACGTAAGAATTCCAAGCCAAGACCTTTTCCTTCAGCTGCACCAGGAATAAGACCTGGAACATCAGCAACCGTGAATCGTGCTTCGCCCGCTTGCACTACGCCAAGATTTGGAACCAAAGTAGTAAATGGATAATCAGCAATCTTTGGCCTTGCAGCAGATATAGCTGCAATCAAAGATGATTTTCCAGCGCTGGGGTAACCAATTAATCCAATATCGGCAACTGACTTAAGTTCGAGAATTAAGGTCCGCTTTTCACCTGGCTCGCCAAGTAAGGCGAATCCTGGCGCTCGCCTTCGAGAAGATGAGAGCGCAGCATTTCCCAATCCACCTTGACCGCCTTGGGCTGCAACAAATCTCGTACCGTTTCCAACTAGATCTGCAAGAACTTTTCCATCACGAGATAAAACAACTGTTCCATTTGGAACGCCCAGAATTAAATCTTCACCATCGGGACCATTTTTTAGTGAACCGTAACCTTGTCGACCAGATGTAGCCGATTTATGTGGTGAATGATGGAAATCAAGAAGTGTTGTTACATCAGGATCAACTACTAGAACTACATCGCCGCCACGGCCGCCACTTCCACCATCTGGGCCACCCAATGGAACAAATTTTTCGCGATGAACAGATACGCAACCATCGCCGCCTTTTCCGGCGCTAACATGAAGCGTTACGCGATCTACAAAGGTAGCCATAACCCTCCAAATAGAAAATCGGGCCCGTTATTACGGACCCGACTAATTTAAGTCCGCTGAATTAAGAAACTGGAACAATATTTACAACACGGCGACCGCGTGCGCTGCCAAATTCAACTGCGCCGGCAGCAAGTGCAAAGAGAGTGTCATCCTTGCCAATTCCAACATTCTTGCCTGGGTGGAATTTAGTGCCACGTTGGCGAACCAGAATCTCACCGCTATTTACAACTTGGCCACCAAATCGCTTGATGCCGAGGTATTGCGGATTGGAATCGCGACCATTTCGTGTCGAGGAAACACCTTTTTTGGATGCCATTTATTTGCTCCTTACTTCACACCGTTAATTGCGGTGATTTTTACTCGAGTGTTCTTCGAGCGGAATCCTTGACGGCGACGATATCCAGTCTTCGCCTTGTAGCGAAGAATGTGAATCTTTGGTCCTTTAACTTCAGCAACAATCTCGCCAGTAACTTTTACACCTGAAAGAATCTTTGGATCTGAAGTAACTGAGTCACCATCGACAACTAGAACAGCTGGAAATGAAACAGTTGAACCAGGTGCCGCTTCGATGCGATCAACAAATACGGTATCGCCAACAGCAACCTTCTCTTGGCGGCCGCCAGCTTTAACAATCGCGTACACGTGATTCCTTCCGATTAACGTTCGAACCTTGGTTCGAGCAGGGGGCTAGGTTAGAGATTGAGGCGCCTCGGGGTCAAACCGAGTGCTCATCCGGGGTCAAGACTCCGGTACTCGCGGCTCGTCGGCGGCGACGTCCAAATCTAGGGCGCTTATCGTCAAGATCAGAATCTTCTTCAGATTTATCTGACTCAGAATCGTCCTCAGAATTTTCAACTTCACCCGTTGGGACAATCTCTCGATCTAACTTCTTCTTATCAACTGGTTCCATGTGAACATGAATTCCGCGACCGCCACAACTATCGCAAGTTGTTGAGAAGGCTTCAATTAGACCTTGACCAACACGCTTTCTTGTCATTTGAACAAGACCAAGTGAAGTTACTTCTGCAACTTGATGTTTAGTGCGATCGCGACCTAAGCATTCAACTAATCTTCGCAAAACTTGCTCGCGATTTGATTCAAGAACCATATCAATAAAGTCAATCACAATAATTCCACCAAGGTCACGAAGGCGAAGTTGGCGTGCGATTTCTTCAGCTGCTTCCAAGTTATTTTTGGTTACGGTCTCTTCGAGATTTCCGCCTTTACCGATGAACTTTCCGGTATTTACATCGATAACGACCATAGCTTCAGTTCTATCAATAACTAGCGAACCGCCAGATGGTAAGAAGACTTTGCGATCTAGCGCTTTGGCTAGTTGCTCATCTACCCGATTTTCTGTGAACAAATCTTTTGCGCCTGTCCATTTTTCAACCTTTGCCATTAGCTCAGGTGCGATGTGGCCAAGGTAATTGTGGATGTCATCCCAGGCTTCTGTTCCTTGAACAGTGAGTTTTCTAAAGTCTTCATTGAAGATATCTCGAATAACTCTGATGGCAAGATCCGGTTCGCCATAAAGTAGCGATGGCGCTTTAGTAGAAGTATTTTCTGATTTCTTCTTGATATCTTCCCATTGCGCTTTAAGTCGAGTTACATCGCGAGTTAGCTCTTCCTCTGATGCACCTTCAGCAGCTGTTCTAACGATTACGCCTTCGTCATCTGTAATCAAATTTTTCAAAATATCTTTTAAGCGATTTCGCTCACCTTCAGGTAATCGTCGCGAAATTCCACTCATGCCGCCACCTGGTACATAAACCAAGTAACGACCAGGAAGAGAAATCTGGCTAGTTAGTCGAGCACCTTTCTGTCCGATTGGATCTTTAGTTACTTGGACCAGAACTGATTGTCCAGTTTTAAGTACTCGTTCAATTTTTCTTTCCTTGTTATCTGCAAGTCCGCTTTCATCCCAGTTAACTTCACCTGCATAAAGAACCGCATTTCTACCTTTACCAATATCTACGAAAGCTGCCTCCATTGAAGGAAGAACATTTTGGACTTTTCCAAGATAGACATTGCCGACATAGGAAATATTGCTGCTCTTATTTACGTAATGTTCGACCAGAATATTATCTTCCAGAATCGCAATCTGGGTTCTATCGCCTTGTTGGCGAACCAACATTTCACGATCAACTGATTCGCGGCGAGCTAGGAATTCTGCATCAGTAAGAATCGTTCCACGGCGTCGATTCTCTTTATAGTCGCGGTTAAATTCACGATGATCGTTAAATCTAGAACGGTCGCGGCCTCTATCTCTAAAACGGTCGCGCCGGTCTCGTCGATCAAAGTTCTTACGATCTCTGCCACGATCATTACTTTTCTCTTGGGCAGGTCTTGCATCTCGAACTTTTACAACTGTTACAACGCCATCTTCAACGCTCTCGCCAGGAGTTACATCTTCTGCGCCAGAACGTCGACGGCGTCGACGTTTCTTAAATACGGGTTCTCCTGCCGGCTGAATTTCATTTTTACTATCGGAGCTCTTCTTTGGGGTTTCTTTATCTGTTTCCAATTTTTCTTCGCGATCACTACGACGGCGGTCTTTTCCACCCCGCCTGCGCCGGCGGCGGCGATTTTCATTATCTTGAGTTTCGGTATCACTCTTCTTCCGCTCGCCCCGAGGTGCTACAGGAGCAGCTTGGAAGATTGGCGTAGGTATTAACGCTTTGCTTTTCTTCTCAGCTTTTTTATCAACGGACTTTTCTGCAACTTCAGCAGATTTTTTAACAGCGCGCTTACGCGTCTTTTTTGGCTCATCAGCCATAACTAAATCCTTTATCTGCGTTCCGAAGAACGTCTAAAACTCGGTTGCGCCTTTTCTTAGTTTTGCCGACCGCACCTAAAGAGCGGTCTGGCAACCATCAGGCGATTGCGTTGCCAAGTATGACACAACAGTAGAAAGTATCCCTAATTGCGCGAGAAATCTTGAGAAAAGAAGTGAAAATCACCCTACCGGGTACGTTGATAAACGTTCTGGAGTAATCCAATTCCGATCATATTTGCAAACATGCTAGATCCTCCATAAGAGAGAAATGGGAGTGGTACTCCTGTCATTGGCATTAAGCCCATTGTCATACCGATATTTTGAAATATCTGAAATGAAAACCAAGCAATTACTCCCATAGTAACCAAACGTCCAAATTGATCATTAGTTCGTTTTGCAATTGCAAAGGCCCGCATTAAAACTACAAAATACAATGTCAAAATAAATCCCGATCCAATAAAACCTAATTCCTCGCCCGAAACAGTGAATATGAAGTCAGTCTGCTGTTCCGGAACAAAGCGACCATTCGTTTGTGGGCCATTGAAGAGACCGGTGCCGAATAGACCTCCAGATCCAATTGTGATTCTAGATTGCCTTAGCTGATAGCCAGATGCTTGCGGATCAGCAAATGGATCTACGAATGCACGCAAACGATTTAATTGATATTCACTAACTTCTCCGCTGGCAACAGCAAGATATGCACCAGTCGCACCAACTACTAAGAGTCCAATAACCCAACGAATTCGAGCGCCTGAGATTGCAATCATTGAAATAACGGCAGCCGAGATAATCATGACAGTGCCTAGATCTGGCTGTAAAACAATTAGCAGAATTGGGATTGCCGCGACGAGTAATGAGTACATAACTTGTCTATCGGATGGATTTGCTGAGCCTGCATCTCGCTCTGCCAAAATTAGCGCCATTCCAACGATGATTGTTACCTTGGCAATTTCTGCAGGTTGAATCTGGAAGCCACCTGGAAAAACAATCCAAGAACGGGCACCGTTAACAACGCTACCGACGCCTGGTACTAAGACTAGTAACAGTCCAAGAACGCCAATCCCCCAAAGTATCGGGGTGTAAGCACGAAGTAATCGGTAATCAATCAAGGTAGTTCCATAAGCCAAGGCAAAACCAATCAAAACGTTAATTATTTGGCGTTTTAAGTAGTACTCGGGATCTTGATTGTTTACCGCGAACCAGTCACGAGTAGCTGCATATACTAAAATTACTCCAAATAAAGTTAACAGCAAGACTGCAATGTTTATAACTGGATCAGTTCCTGTCAGGAAATTTCTCCTATTACTTCTTACGGATGTCTGATACATCATGAGGCCTTGTTTTTAATAGTTGGAATATCAATCGATGCACCATTTGGAAAGATGGCTTCCTTTCCAGATTCACCAAAAATCTCATCGTAAATTCTTCGAACACCAACACCACTAGTGCTCGCACCGAATCCACCTTGACTGACCATCATGACTACAACATATTGTGGATTCTTCGTTGGCGCATAAGATGCAAACCAAGAGGTATCGTCTTTTGCAGAACCATCAAGATTTCTACCAAAAACTTGTCCAGTTCCGGTCTTGCCACTTACTTCGGCACGCAGACCAGAGAAGGCGCCGCGAGCTGTTCCAGAAGTAACTACTGCGCGAAGTGAGTTTTGTAATAATTTAAGAGTTGATTTCTTGATGGGTAAAGTGCCAGTAACTTTTGGTTCAAATTTTTCAATAATCTTTCCGGTTGGCGAAACTACAGCTCGTCTAATCTGTGGGGTAACTAGTTTTCCGCCATTTGCAATTGCTGCATACATAACTGCCATCTGAATCGGAGTCATTAACACATCGCCTTGTCCGATGGAGAAATTAACCATATCGCCCGCTCGAACTTTGTCGCCATCAATACAATTCTCTACTGCGAGAGCAATCAGGTTTTCCGTTAATTGTGACTTCTTCGCATGTTCCTTATAGTTGCAGTAAAAATCCTTATTTGCTGCATACCAATCTTTACGCCATTCACGATTCGGTAATCGTCCAGAAACTTCAGAAGGTAGATCGATTCCAGTTTTCTTACCGACGCCAAAACCTTGGGCTACGGTGAAGAAGTGATCATTTGGATTGCTCTTCGGCTTCAGCCCACCATCCCGAACCCACTCGTCATAAGCAATCTGGTACCAGATAGAGTCACAAGAAATCGCCATAGCGGTAGTCATAGAAATTCGACCGGCAGGTTTACTATCGAAGTTTCGAAAGATTCGATTACCAATTTCAACTTGAGCTGGACAATCATAAGAACTCTTTAAGTTGTAATTTGCAGCGGCTGCAGCAGAAAGTGATACAACCTTAAATGTTGAGGCTGGCGCAAAACTCCCCTGAATAGCTCGCGCGAGTGCAGGGACGCCGCTCTGTTGGCTATAAAGTTCTTTTGCCTGCTTTACAGTAATTCCATTCTCCCAAATGTTTAAGTCGTAATCTGGATAAGAAGCCATCGCCATTACGCGACCCTCCAAATCCATAACAATCGCCGCACCAGAATCTCCCCGATAACCACTACCTCGAGCGCGTTGAACCGCATTCTGTAACGCTTCTTCGGCAGCATTCTGCAATTTTGCATTTATATTTAGAACCAAATGATTTCCAGAAATTGGTTCGATATTTCTAGATTCTCTAGTAACCGATTCTTTGTAATTTACAATGACGGTCTTAATTCCAGGCGTTCCTCGTAATAACTCGTCGTATTGATATTCCATACCCGCCTTACCGATTAATTCATTCCGGTAGTAGCGCTTTCCTTCTTCATTATTTAGATCTGCTTCAGTGACGGGGCCGATATATCCAAGAACATGAGTTGCACGTTCGCCAGATTTTGCTGGGTAGTACCGGATTGATACCGGTTCTGCGCCAATTCCAGAATACAAATCTGCTCTTTCTAGAATTCGAAGCACTTGTCCTTCAGTGGCCTCTTTAGTAATTGGAATTGGTTGATATCGATTTCCCGTCCAGCAACCATTTCGCTCAGATTTCTGCAATTCACCACATAGTCTTGTTCTGGCATAAACATCATTAGAATCGAGATTCAATACCTCTGAGACCCGAAAAAGAATGCTTCGACCTTTATCGGGCTGTTGGTCGAGGATTGATCTATCTGCGGTAACCATCAAACCAGCTTTATTTGTGGCTAATGGTTCACCTTCCATATCAACTATTAAGCCACGCAGTGCAGGAGTGACGATATCCCGACTTTGAATATCAAGCGCTGCCTCCTGATAACGAGGTCCATCTGCAATCTGCAAATAGAAAAGCCGTCCAAAAAGCGCCATCATTAACGAAACTACAAAAATTTGCGCAACAACGATTGCGATAGAGGTTCTATCTCTCATCTAACGTTCCCTAGCAGTTAGCGAAAGTTTATGAATACTTTGAGTCATTGGGATGTAAATCGGAGACAAGATTAGACTCCATAGCCAATTCCCAAATAGCTCCCGAATTAAGACTGAAGCGGAGGCCACATCTTGTCCGAGGATTGCACCGAAAGTAACAAACAATATAAGTAAAAAGGTTGCACTTAACGATGTAACTAGTGACATTTGTATCGGACTTATTTGAGGTTCTAAATTGCCACGAATAGTCGTGACCAGAAGAAAACAAAAACCAGTCAAGACAAAAGTCCAGAGTCCAAACGGAGCTTCCAATGTAGGTGAGAGATCTGCGATTAGCCCGGCGAAAAAGCCAATCAGCATCGCATTTTCTGGCTCTTCGTTTAAAACCCAAGCTACTACGAAGACCAAATAGAGTGAAAATCCTCCCAGATAAAAATCTATTCGATTAACAAATGCTTCTTGCACGATGAAGATAGCGAGCAATACACCTATAACTAATGGCAATCGACTTAATCTCATAAGATCAATTCCGACTATTCATTAGGAGTAACGAAGACAGTTACTGTAGGGGCAGGACGTGGAGCTTGAGGTACCAATGCATCTCCAGGATCACTACCTGTTGATCTCAAGACAACGCTAACTACGCCAAGAGAGTCGAATTTAACGTATGGCTCGACCCGCGCACGGGCAGTTAATTGTCCGACCCTGTTCTCAACCGAAATAACTTTTCCAACCGGAACGCCTGGAACAAAAGGTTTATCTCCGGAACTTCCTCTAGCTAATAATGCATCTTCAAATTTAAGTTCTCCCGCCGCACTTAACATCTGGACAAAATATCTACCTTCTCCTTCGCCAGATAAAATTCCCATGTATTGCGTACCGGCAACTCTGACACCAACTCGAAAAGCTGGGTCGCTCATTAGCATCACAACAGATGTATTGGCAGTTGTCGATTTCACAACACCAACAAGGCCACTCTCGGCAATAACCGTCATATCTCTAGTAATTCCTGCTTGCGAACCCTGATCGATAACGATTGATTCACTAATGGTTGCAGTTCCACCTTTACTAATCACGCGGGCACTTACAGTTTTGTACCTACCTTTGCCTGCTAGATCTAAAACACCTTTAAGCTGTTTTAATTCTCCAGCAAGATTTTCATTCAAAATTGCTTTAACTTGTAGCGCTTCGTTTTCTCTCTCCAATTCGGCAATTCTTGAACTTGAGTTTCTTAGATCGGAAAATCCACCAAAAAAATCTCCAATTGGTTTTAGTATTGAACTACCAAGACTCTGAAACGGCGCCAAAGCACTTTGAGTTACATTTCGTAGTGAATTAACGAGACTGACACCGCGCAAATCTAAAGTTACAAGAAAGAGTGAAGTAACTAGGAGCGAGACCAACAAAAGCCGGGTGCGGCCACTTCGCTTGTTAGCCATAACTTCCTATCGACGCGGTTCGGAGATAAGTACTTTCTCTAGCGCTTCGAATTCTTCCACGCACTTTCCAGAACCTTCGACAACTGCAAGCAAAGGTCGCTCAGCAATGTGGATTGGGATATTGGTCTCGTGTCGAAGACGTTCATCTAATCCACGGAGCAACGCTCCGCCTCCCGTTAGGAAGATTCCTCTATCCATGAGATCTGCTGCCAGTTCTGGTGGCGTCTTATCTAGAGTTGCTTTCACCGCATTCACAATTGCGGCTACAGGTTCTTCTAAAGCTTTTCTAATTTCTTCTGCAGAGATCACGATTGTTTTTGGCAATCCAGTTGCAACATCACGGCCACGAATTTCAGCATCTGGCTCATCACGAAGTGGGTATGCCGATCCAACTGCCATTTTGATTTCTTCAGCAGTTCGCTCGCCTAGCAACATCGAGTATTCGCGCTTGATCCAATTGATGATTGCTTGATCAAGTTCATCACCGCCAACACGGATAGATCCAGCCGAGACAATTCCACCCATTGAAATAACGGCTACTTCAGTTGTTCCGCCACCAATATCAACGACCATATTTCCGGTTGGTTCATGAATTGGCAGGTTTGCGCCGATAGCGGCAGCCATTGGTTCTTCAATTATGTAAACCTTACGTGCGCCAGCCTCGTAGCCAGCGTCTTTAACTGCACGCTGTTCCACACCGGTGATGCCAGACGGAACGCAGATAACGATTCTTGGCTTTGCAAGGTAGGTGTGTTTATGAACTTGTCTAATAAAGTACTTAATCATCAGAGCGGTTGTGTCGAAGTCGGCAATAACACCATCTTTAAGTGGGCGAATCGCAACAATACTTCCTGGAGTTCTACCAATCATTCGCTTTGCTTCAGCACCAACTGCAAGCACAGCGCCGGTCTCTTGGTTTACAGCAACAACGCTTGGCTCATTTAGAACAATTCCCTTACCTCTGACATAAACCAGAGTGTTTGCAGTTCCCAGATCAATCGCCATATCGCGACCAAAGAAACCACCGCGGCCATTCATCGACGCCATTATTTTGCTCCTTGTATTTCGGGGAAGAAGATTGAAATTTCACGTTTTGCAGAATCCGCTGAATCTGAACCATGAACTAGATTCTGAACAACTTTCGTTCCTTGGTCACGAGCAAGATCACCACGAATTGTTCCAGGTGCTGCAAGTGTCGGATCGGTTACGCCAGCAAGAGATCTAAATCCTTCTATAACTCGATTGCCTTCAGCGATCAGCGCAACAATTGGACCACTTTGCATGAACTCCAAAAGAGGTTCGTAAAAAGGTTTACCTTTATGTTCTCCGTAATGCGCCTCCAATATTGAAAGGTTCGCATTTAACATTTTCAGATTTTTAACTACATAACCTTTAGCTTCGATCCGGCGGATAATTTCTCCGACCAGGCCACGACGAACTCCATCTGGCTTAACCAGCACGAGGGTCTGCTCAATCGTTGACATGGGGTAAGTCTATTGGGAATTTAATCTTGCTTTTTCGCCTCGTTCGCCCGCTTGATCGCCTCTCCCTTTCGCCCCACGATTATGCCCGTCACCCATAAGGTAAGAAATAGCAGTCCCATGAAGAACATGGTGAAAATGTAGAAACCATAAAGAATCAAGGAGAATTGAACTATCCAGCCAAGAATCATGCCAAGGTTTCGTTTGATAGTTCCAAGCGCAAGAATCGCCAAGAAGATAATGCCAACTCCAACCCAGATTGAGTTTCTGTCAGATAAATCTTTTGCAAGCAATAAAGCAAACCCCACCAAGATGATCTCCATGGTAAGGACACTGCGTAGCAACATTCTCATTGACTAGATTCCCCACTTTCAAAGTAAGTTCTTGCTTCACCTGCAGTGACAACAGAACCGGTAATTAAGAGAGCACAACTCTTATCTTGAACTGCAGATGTATCTCTTGCCAAACTCAATCCTTGACCAATTGCGTCAGGCAATGACTCGATAGCAATCACTCTGTCGGAGCCAAATATCTTCTTGGCTACCATTTCAATTTCATCAACTGAGGCAGAGCGCTTTGAGGAATTCCGGGTCACGATTACTTTGCTTAGAACCGGTTCCAACTCTTCTAGTAGCCCGGAGATATCTTTATCTGACATGGCAGCCACTAAGCCAATTACCAAATCGAAATTAAACTCACTTGAAATAGTTTCCTTAAGAGACTTTGCTCCATGTGGATTATGGGCTGCATCAATAATTACCGTTGGGTTTCGATGTACGACTTCGCAGCGCCCCGGAGATGTCGCACCAGCAAAGGCTGACCTCACGAG
>JACCDI010966204.1_pt1 | contig 19306 bp, 19 predicted proteins | sample 7442791 | NCBI WGS metagenome assembly JACCDI01 (sample SAMN15323434, study PRJNA562643) | freshwater metagenome | isolation source: river surface water | place: USA:Blue River Watershed | collected 2017-08-15
CCACCATCCAAGATTTGATCCCGTGGTTCTAAATACTGACTCAACTCCTGCTCGACCGCGGTTGCAGTAGTTGGTGAAACCGCGCCGTATCGATTGGCACTTGGGGCAGCTAATCCATGTCCACCTTGCTTCGCAAACTCCTGCAAAAGATTAAGTGCCACTGTGTGCGCGGGCATGCGGATTCCCACCATCTCCTGGCCCCCAGTTACAAAATCCTTGGCATGCTCAGTGCGCTTTAGTAATAAGGTCATGGGCCCGGGCCAGTAATCCCGCATTAAAGCAATGGCGTAATCTGGAATATCAGTCGCCCAATAATCCACCGCATCTAGGTCCGCGATATGAACTATTACTGGGTGATCTGCGGGACGATTTTTCACTTTATACATACGTGCAATTGCAGATTCATTCTCTGCATCGACACCTAATCCATAAACAGTCTCTGTAGGGAATGCAACTAATCCTCCCGTTTTGAGATTCTCAGCCGCTTGTTGCAATACATTAAGCGAGCATTGAGAAATAATCGCACCCACAACAGGTATCTTAGGCGCATGAGAAAAAACCGAAAAATCATCGCAATTGCATTGGCTTTAGTATCAGTTTTAAGCGTAGGAGCCTTAGGTATCGCTCCTGCCCAAGCCAATGAGCCCGCCCGTCATGTAACTGTAACTGGAGTTGGATCGGTATCTGTAGTTCCAGATGCGGTCCGTTTTTATCCAAGTGTCACCGCACTGGCTTCCAAGAGCGCTGAGGCACTTGCTACTGCATCACGTGCCGCAACCGCGGTTCGTAACGTGTTAAAGGCAGAGGGTATTGCGACAAAAGATATTAAGAGTTCAAACCTTTCGGTTTATCCAGAGTACAACTACACCCAAGATAAGGGTTCGGTAATTGTTGGTTATCGTGCAACACAATCCTTTAACGTCGTAATCCGCAAAGCAGAAAATGCAGGAAAGATTGTTGAAGCGGTAGTTAATGCCGGCGAAGACAATGTGCAGATCAATGGCATAGTGCCTTTTATTACTAAGGGATCGGCCGCCATGGAAGATGCTCGCGCAGCTGCGGTTGCAGATGCCAGAGCACGTGCCGCTTCATATGCAAAGTTGCTAGGCACATCACTCGGCAAAGTTGTTTATCTGCAAGAGAACACCGCGCCTTCTTACAACTTCCCAATGCTGGGAGTTGCAAAGGCAGAGGATGGATCTACACCTGTGATTGATCTTGGTGAAGAGGAGCTCTCGGTATCAATTACCGTGCGCTGGGTTCTTAATTAATTAAGAGATAGATAAGTACTTGTGGTGGGTAGTGGATTTGAACCACTGAAGGCAGAGCCGGCGGATTTACAGTCCGCTCCCATTGGCCGCTCAGGCATCCCACCAGGATTGTTAATACGGCGGCGCAAGGGTACCTCAGCGCGCTTTCATCTGGGAAATCCACGAATCAATGCTGCGGAAAATTAGCTAAACATAATCACTTGTCGAAGCGCCTCGCCTTTAGCTAACCGCTCCATTCCAATATTGATTTCCTCGAGTGTGATTGACCCACTTACAAGTTTTTCCACTGGAAAATTCCCAGATCTCCATAACTCGACAAAGTAGGGGATATCGCGACTTGGAACTGAAGACCCAAGATAACTTCCGACAACGGTACGACTCTCGGCTACTAATTTAAGCGGTGAAAACCCTGCCACTGCATCTGGAGCAGTGAGTCCTGTGAGGAGAGTGATTCCACCAGGAGCCGTCAGTGACATTGCACTCTCTATGGCTCTTGCATTACCAGCAGCTTCAAGTACTACATCGGCTTTGAAGTCATCAGGATTGAATTCTCCTGAAGTTAGAATTTTTGTGGCACCTAATCTCTCTGCAATCTCCAGCTTGCTCTTGCTTATATCTACAGCAGTTATTGATTTAACTCCCAAAGCTTTTGCTGTTAGCAAGCCAGCTAGTCCAACACCACCGAGTCCAACAACTGCCACGCTGGTATCACTATTTATTTTCCCAACATTAATGAGCGCTCCGCCACCAGTTAAAACCGCGCAACCAAGAAGGGCTGCTACCGTTGGCGGAACATCTGAAGAGACTGGTACAACAGAACTTCGATCTACTACAGCGTGTGTGGAAAAACCTGAAACACCAAGGTGGTGATGAATACTGCGATCTCCACTCTTTAATCGGAACCCGCCTGAAAGAAGTTCTCCCAATCCATTTGATTTACTTCCAGCGCTGCAACTAGTGCGACCTTCAGATTTACAACCATTACACTCACCACATCGCGGCGAGAATGTCATAACTACACGTTGTCCAACCTCTATATCGGTCACATTGCTACCACGTGCTTCCACTATCCCACTTGCCTCATGTCCTAATAACATCGGCACTGGTCGAACTCGAACGCCGTCAACAACTGATAGGTCAGAATGGCAAATTCCTGCAACCTCCATTCTTACCAAGATTTCGTTTGACTGAGGCTCTTCCAACTCCAATTCCATGATGCTGATTGGCCGAGATTCTGTATACGGCCGTGCTAAACCAACTGACTCCAAAACAGCGCCACGAATCTTCATCAAAGTGCCTTTCCGCTCGTAAAATCAATTATTGAACGACCCAGAGTTTGCTTGTCGTTGAGTGATTGAAATGCTCTATTAATTTCCTTAAGCGAATACTTCTGAGTGACCATCTTTTCTAATGGGATTTCTCCCCGCTCCGCCAGATCTATAACTTCACGTAAATCGCTTTCTGGAATGCCACCAAAAGAGCCACGAAGGGTAAATTCACGTCTCACTAATGGAGTAATTTCCACAGCCGCCCTGGAACCGTGAGGAGCAATTCCAACGGTTATTACCTCTCCACCTTCCGCAACAAATTCCATGGCCATCTCCAAAGTTGTTGGGCTGCCGACCGCCTCAAAGACAACATTGGTGGTGCTGGCGGGGTATTTATTCTTTATTTCTTCTGGCTTTACTCCGGATACATTGAAAACCTTAGTGGCACCTAAATCTTTTGCGAGAGCTAGTTTCTGGTCATCTAAATCAACCGCTGTTATCTCCTCAGCTCCTAATAGTTTGCTAAAGAGTGTCATGAATATCCCAACACCACCAAGACCTATTATCGTAACGCTTCCCAATTTCTTCTCGCGATTAATATTTCTTTGCATCGCTTTTTTGACCGCTGAGTAAGCTGTAACTCCTGCACATCCCAGAACACACCATTCGCTCTTTGCGAATTTTCTAGATGTATTGGCTAGAGCGCTCAGTGGCACCACTGCATATTCTGCAAAACCAGCCATTGAATACGAGGCAATCTCATCTCCATTGAAGTATTTGAGTCGCTTAGTCCCATCTAACATATTTCCATTAAGGCGATTGTTCAAGAAAAATTCAGAACACAGATTCGAACTGCCGCTTTCACAGTTCGAACATTTTTTGCATGGCATAATGAATGAGGAAATCACTAGGTTGCCAATTTCAATTTCAGGAAAGCGATTTTCCGAATCAAATTTCTCGATTACTTCACCCATAACTTCGTGTCCGAGTACAGCCGGCCTCGGGAATTTCACCTCGTCCTTCAAGACATGAAGATCCGAGTGGCAAACTCCGCTGGACAAAACCCTTATTAGAGCTTCATCTTTGCCAGGAGTGGGAATTGGAATCTCGACTAATTCAAGCTGCGTTGACCTATCTTGAGTAATTGCCGCCAGCATCACCTTCATCTAGCGGGCTCTAATCCACAATTCCCGAAAGTGAATCTCTCCAATCAAACAGGATTCCATTCATTGCGTCTTTATTAGGTCCGAACAATTGGCTATAGACATCACTAGCTTCTCGCCAAGAAACTTCATGACTTACTAGCTCCTTCATTGGAAGAAGTCCCTGTGTAATCATGTCAATTACGGCCTCACGAACCTTTGGTTCGCCAATAAAGAATGGAAATACCGCATCAATCTGTTTGCGGTGGGCCAGGTTATATTCAAACTTTATCTCTCCTGCGTAGTGGCCCTCAAAAACCACCATGCCCTCAAAACGCACACTCTTAAGTGCCTCTTCTACCAAAGGCAATATTCCTGTTGATTCAACTACCACATCAAATCCGTTTGGATATTGCTCAAGAACTAGTTCAGAGCAGCTACGAACGCTGGTGTCAAACACTTCATCCGCGCACAATCTTCGAGCTATCTCAAGTCTTTGTTTGGAAACATCGGTTACAGCTACGTGCGCGCCACGCATACGTGCCAATATCGCAGTAGCTTGGCCGATGAGGCCTTGGCCGATTACCAAAACATTATCGCCAGACTTAACCTTTGATTTATTAAGCGCATTAGCAGCAACGCATGGTTGCACATATAAACCCACATATTTACTTAAATCACTCTCATGAACTCTATGAGTTCGAGCAATAGATGCCACAGTCAAACTTCTGTGAGTTCCTTTACCTGTGAAACAGGCAACCAGATCACCAACCTTGAAATTATGTTGAGTCGTCATTTCTCCGAATTGCACAATTCGCCCCACCGATTGATAACCGGGGGTAAAGGGTGGATCTCCCCAAAGTAAATTTCTTCCGTAGGCGCCTGCCATTTCAGTCCCGACACTTACTCCAGAAAACTCAGTCCTAATTAGAACCTCATCTTTGCCCGGTGCAGTTACCTTGGAATTTCGAAGCTCTACCGCTCCATGTTTATGAATGGTTAAACCCGGAACGCTCAAATCCGACCAATTTGTCATAAATCTCTATGCTCCTGTTTCTGTGGAACGTAACTCTGAAACTCTAATTTTAGGACTGTAGCCGAATTCCTTCTTTAGGCTGTTTATGTCATAAATTCCCTGAAACTTATCTTTTCCAAGCTGCATATTGCTCAAATCCAAGTCATTAAAGCGCTCACCAAGTGATAGTTGAAGAGCATCTGCAGTAGGTATGGAACTATAGGAGTCTTCAGCTACAAGATTATGAATGCCAAAGCTCGGCTTTACTTCTTTTTCTACTGCAAAGCAAAGAGCATTAACCACATCTGACACATGAATACATCCCAAGGTGCAAAATGGTCTCCACATTTTTGCAATTTGTTCCTCTGTTGGAGTCACTGCTGTCTTCTTCAAAACTACGCCAATTCGAAATAGGGTTATGTCTAAGTCAGGGAAATTTCTTTTAACGTACCTCATGTACTCCTCCATCAGATACTTAGAGAGTCCATATGGATTTGACGAGTCGCAGGGATGGTCATTTGAGATTGGGAGTTGTCTTGGCATGAAATCTTTAGTAAGGCACCCGACCGAAGCAATTGAACTTGCTAGAACTATCTTCTTAATGCCTTTCTCGACGCAATACCTAATCAATCTAGCGGTTTCGTATACGTTAACCTTCAATGCATCTTCTTCGGACGCATCTCCGGTCACAGCTGCAAGGTGGATTAGTGTTTCTGACCCATCTAGGTTTAACTTGTCTAAGTCATCGTAATTATCAAAGCTTCCCTGAACATGTATATCTACATTATCTGCAACCGCCTTGCGAGAGATACTTAGTACTTGAAAGCCGCGGGCTTTCAATTCCTCAGCAAGATTTGATCCTAGAAAACCACTAGTTCCTGTGACAAATACCTTTTTCATATTTAACAGACTTCTCCCATCTCTAATTGGACCAAATGTGAAGCGTTCACCCTTTCAATCCCCCTCCAAATCCTTTAATCACTGTTTTTTGCATAGCAAAGAACACCATCAAAATTGGCGCGCTACTCATAATTAGGCCTGCGAAGACAAGATTCCACTGGGATCGATACTCGCCGACAAATGTAGCCAGGGCTACCGTTGTAGTTTGATTTCCCGTTCCACTTAAATAAAGCAAAGGTGTGAAAAAATCGTTATATACAAAAACACCAGTGAGAATAATTACTGTTCCCGTTACCGGTCTAAGAAGTGGAAATACTACGCTGGTAAAGGTTCTTACTGGTCCGGCACCATCGATTGCAGCGGCTTCCTCATACTCTCTAGGTATACCTCTCAGGAATGCGGTATATAAGAAAATTGCTAGTGGCATCTCTCGCCCGATATAAAAAATAACAAGCGATTGCAGTGTCCCAAGCAAATTTAGATCTCTCATAGTTGTATATAGAGGAATTAGTGCTAACTGATATGGAAGCAATAGACCTCCAACTATGGAGAAAAATGCAACTTTAGACCATCCACGAGTAATCCGTGCCAAGGGGTAGCTGGCAAAAGCTGCAAATAGAACGATAAAGAAGACACTAAAAACCGTAAGGATAGAGCTATTCTTAATCGCGTCGAATAATCCACCTTCACTCCAAGCTAACCTGAAGTTCTCAAGAGTTGGACTCTTGGTTGGCGAGTAGACGCTACCTAACTCAGTTATATTTCTTACCGCTAAGTTAATCAAAATGTAAACAGGAAATAAAAACAAGGTTGCGGTAATTATCAGAGATAACTCTAAGGTAAATGTTCTCCACGAATAACGATTCATGATTTATCCGTTCTAGTAATAAAGAAATACTGAATGGATGAGAATGCGGCTACGATTATCGTTAAGAGAACCGCCAAGGCGGTGCTGTAAGCAAACTCGCCAAATTGAAATGCATTTCTATACATCATGGTAGAAATTGTTTGAGAAGCCTGGCCCGGGCCTCCACCTGTCAAAATGTAAACTTGATCAAATAACTTGAATCCGCCGATTATTGAAAGCATCAATGTGACAGTAATCGCTGGATACAGAAACGGCCTAACAACAAACCAAAATCGCTTCCAATATCCCGCTCCATCAATCTCTGCAGCCTCGATGATTTCTTTAGGGACGCCTTCTAGGCCAGCCAAGTAAATGACCATTGAATAGCCGGCAAATTGCCAAATAACTACGATTATTATCGACCAAAGCACAACCGCAGGATTTCCCAACCAGTCCTGAGCTAAAGAACCCAAACCGATTTGTTCTAAAATCGTATTTATCGGACCAGCTGGAGCAAACATGTATTGCCAAAGATAGGCAGTTGCGACAGGAGCAACAATCGCTGGTGCAAAAAACATCGTCCGCAATATGTTCCTTGATTTGATTTTCGAATAGAGGCCCAACGCAAAAAGAAGTCCAACCAGATTTTGAAATACCGTTATACCCACCGCAATAAAAAATGTGTGCTTTAAAGCTCCACTTGAATCTGAATCTTCAAATACCCGCTTGAACTGTGTCAGTCCAATGAACTTACGATCTGGGCTTAACCCTGACCAATCTGTGAAGGCAAAGAGGACTCCTCTAAGCGAGGGGACTACTACTACGAAAATATAAAAGGCAAAGGCTGGAATTAGAAACCATATTGCCCATTTCCGCTTAGTCATTGCCCGTCTATCTCGATTCACGTTCGTTGAATTGAATTAATTAACCAAGAATATATTCTCTTTATACACGTTCAGAGGGAGTTGAACTCGCGTTCAACTCCCTCTGGCGCTCTAATCTACCTACTTACCCTGAAGGGCCTTATCCATTTTTTCAGCAACACCTTTCGGGGTGTCAGTTCCTGCGAAGATTGCTTGAACACCAGCAATCAGCGCCTGCTGAACCTGTGGAGATCTCCACTGTTGATCAATAAATGGGAAGGTCTTCTTCTTTGCGCGGTATTCCATGATTGTCGCAATAGCAGGAGAGCTTGGCTGATAACCAGGAACTGGTCCTGCTGGAATTCCACCTGAGAAGCTGACAAATGTCTGTCGGGCTGCTGGTGTTGCGAGGAAGTCCATGAATTTAACAGCAGCTGAATTTCTCTCAGCTTTCTTATTCAACGCATAAACACGGAGAATTGCTGATGGGATAATTGTTTCTTTTGGATTGTCTGTTGCAGGATGTGCAGCAAAATCCCAAGTAGTTCCGCTTGGAGCGATTGCTGTAAGAGCCGGGATGATCGTTGGGAGACCTAGCCAGCCAAGCACTTTACCTTTTGCTAGATCATCGGTAATCATCGCGTAAGTTGTGCTATTTGGTGAAGCATTGAAGCAGCCCCATGAATTCATGTCCTGCAGCATGTCTAGTGACTTCACCCATGGTGAATTTGCAAAGGTTGTGCTTCCTGAATATTGCTGAGCAGTAAAAGTTGGCTGCTTTGCATAAAGCATTGTTGCGGTAGTCGCGTATGAATGCATGATGGTTGGCCAACCGGTAGCCCATGCTGCACCGTATGCCGGAGTACCTTTTGCCTTTGCAGCTGCACAAAATGGCTTAACTTCACTCCACTTAGTTGGTGGTGTTAGGCCAGATTTTTTCATGATTTCTGGGCTATAGATATATCCAACACCCTGAGCGGACATTGGAACTCCCACAATGTTGCCTAGATAGCGCATTGATTGATCATTCTTCGGTACAAGGTTTGCCCATGATCTATTAATACGTGCAATGTGATTGTTTGCTGCTAGTTGCAATACAGCGTTAACGGACCCGGATCCAGGATATGCCTGAATAATTTCAGGAGCAGTACCAGCCAGAAGCTGAGTCATTAGCGCGGCCTGACCATCCGAGACTCCATAATATGTTGGAGTTACTTTTATCCCTGGATTCGCTTCTTGAAATTGTTTTATCAAGGCATCTGTTGCTGGTTTATCAGTTGAGTTTCCGAATAACCTAATTTCTTGATTCTTTCCAGCAGCGATAGCTCCCATCGGAGTGACTACGGGAGCGGTAATTATGGTCACGCAGAGAGCGCCAAGTAGCGCACGTGATCTATTTCGCAATTTCATTTTCCCTCACTTCTACAAAGTTGATTTATGCGCTTTGCGCTCTTACCTGTATTCAGCGAGAGGAAACTCTGAACCAAAGTCACGACTTCCGTAACTTTATGCAAAGAGACCCACCCGCCTTCCTATAGGATATTGGAAGTATGGTCTGGTTAGGTTGGGCTGTCAAGCATCTTTTTTGTTATTTAACGCTAACAACCAGTAAGGGAGCCACCTTTAAAGTGCTCTCCAAATACCTACTTGAGGGTGATTTTTATGACCTCAACTAGTTCCGAATTTATCGGCGGGGTCTGAACCACCAGTTCTCCCATTCGATCTTCGCCCGGTTTTTGACGATGGTGCACCTCGAGGTTCAATGAAAACTCAAGTTTTTTACCACTGGAAAGCATTTCAACATCTGAAATGCGTTCCAGCGGCACCCCTCGAACGACAACTCTTTCCTTGGGTTCCATAACTAAATGTAGATAGATAGCGTTCTGGGACCTGGTGACCGGACCATAGAAATCAATATCGCCCCCAGGCATGACATCAATTACCGACTCCCTGTGTCTTGTCATCCAATTCCCTATGGCATCAAAAACTTTCTTATCTTTATCCTCTATCCCACCATCGCCTTTAATACCGGTGTTTAGCAGAAGGTTTCCACCTCGGCTAACAACTTCGATGAGGGTAACCAGTACCTGTCGAATAGATTTCTTTTTAGTGTCATTTGGTTTCCATCCCCAATGCTCGCCTATGGTCATGCACATTTCCCAAGTTCTTGGCGTGGCATGTTTTGGCATGGATTGCTCCGGGGTGAAGTAATCGCCTGAACCAATCAAGCGCTCATTGATTATTACATTCGGCTGCAAACTTTTTATTAAATTTCTTAGCTCTGGAGTATTCCATTCCTTTTCAGAGCGTTCCCAACCACCGTCAAACCAAAGTAAATCTACTTGACCATAATTCGTAAGCAGCTCTTTAAGCTGACCCCTAACGTATTCGAGATACCTCTGCCAAGCTTCAGGCGAGGATCTACGATGCCTATCCTCCTTAATCGGTAGCCCATCATTCTCTGGCCAATTTGCCTCAGGAAAATGCTCTTTTGGATACGGCCGATCGCTATCGAGGAATTTTGGATAATCCTCATGGTGCCAATCTGAAAGACTGTAATAGATACCAACTCTCAGATTTCGCGCTCTTAGTGCTGATATTAACTCCCCCAAAATATCGCGCTTGAAAGGTGAGTGTTGGATTGAAAAATCTGAGTACTCTGAATGAAACATCGAGTATCCACCATGGTGTCTGGATGTGAAAACCACATAGGTGGCTCCCGCATTTTTTGCCATCTCAGCAACAGCTTCCGCATTCCAATTGGTGGGATTAAAGTCTTTTGCCGAAGAATGGTATTGATCAACTGTTACAGAATCTTCAGACTTCTCTCGTAGGGGAATTATGGAACGTCCAGTTATTGGCCATCCAATCTCAATACCTTGAGAGCTCGCATGATCCCAATGAATAAACATTCCAAGGCCTGCACCAGTGAACCATTCTCCACCTGGGATCTTCTCCATTTTTTTCTCCTTTTAAGTTGGAATTGAAAAATTAAAACTTTGCAATCGTGTGGTCGTCAATGAAATTCCAGTCATACTCAATTCCTAACCCAACTCCATTTGGTGCCTTTACAAAACCATCTACGATATTTAGCTGGGAAATCGTGCCAAACTTAAAATCCTCAAATGGGTAAAGCAATTCAAAAAATTCACAGTTAGGAATCGCCAGAGCAGCATGTAATTGCACCTGTTCTAGACCATGATAAATCGTTGTGTGGAGCTCACACTGCACTCCAAACGCTTCTGCCAAGTGAGCAGTCCTCATTACCGTTGAAATTCCTGCTTTCCAAGAGACATCTGTTCGCACTATGTCGACTATTTTCTCTTGAATACAATGAGCAACAAGCTGATTATTTCCCGCAATAACCTCAGTTCCACAAATTGGAATGTCTAACTTTTCTCTCAATTTCTTCAATCCATACAAATTAGTATCCAACAAGGGTTCTTCTAACCACTTGTAGTTCAAATCTTCTAGGACTCTTCCGACCTGCAAGGCCTCTTCATAAGATTTCATAATTACTGGATCAGCCATCAATGTGAAATCCGGACCGACAGCTGCTCTAACTTCTTTGTAGCACTCTATGTCGATATTTAATTCTCCTGGGGGATGTAATTTGTAACCCTTTAGACCTAAAGATTTAACCTCGAGAGCCTGATTCACATAATCTTGCGGAGTATCCAAAAACATTGATGAGACATAGACAGGAATTTCTTCTCTAGCGGCTCCCAACAACTTATAAACAGGCTGTTCCGCGATCTTGCCAACGAGATCCCAACAAGCATTATCAAAAGGAGCGTAGGCGTAAATCGGAACGTGGTTCCATCTCCTGTCAAAAATCTCAAAATCTTTTAGGTTCTTAGAGCTTTCAAAAGGAGAGCGATTCTGAAAGAACGGTTTTACCTGTGACATTGCGGCAGCTGCAGCCTTGGAATCCAATGCTCCAAAACCAAAGGAGTGACCCACATGCCCACTCGCAGTCTTGATAGTTACGACTGTGAAATCAGGTCGATTCCCTCCGGGAAGCTTTACCTCTTCAACTGAATTAGATATTTCCTTTAAATCCCTGGCTCGACAGGCTCGGATTTCAATATCAACAATTCGGTCTCCGCTTGATGTCATTTCTTACGCTTCCCAACTTTCTTCTTTTTAATTGAAGCTGATTTATTGGAGCCTGAACCCTGATTGCTAAATCTTTTTAATGAGTTATCGATGTGCGCCTGCATGGAAATGCGGGCCTCTTTGCTATTTCCAGCCATAATTGCTTCTGTAATCTCGATATGTTCGGTAATTGCCAGGTGCCCGGAACCGGAAAGGTAATAATCAGCAAAGAGCTCTGAAACGAAATCGGCTTTTACATGAGCTCGCCCTTTGAGATTATTTGCCATATACAGTCTGAACAGATGTAGATGACAATGGGTGCGCTCGAAGGCTTCAGCAACAGACACATTTCCGGAAAGATTTGCTACTAGGGAATGAAATCTCGCATCGTGCTCTGTTAAAGCTTGGAGTTGATCCGTGTCTCTAAATTTCATGGCCGTTCTAGCACTCTGCATTTCAGCCTTTAGAGCCGCTTTGCCCGCTAAATCAATCTTTCTCGCTGCCTCTTCTGCAGCCCAAGGCTCGATTAAGAGTCGGAATTGAAATAGATCGTTAAATTCTTTGAGAGTTAGGAGGTTGGTGGCGGAAAATCCTTTAAGAGGCTCTTTTACGATTAGCCCCTCCGACTCTAGGCGTGATAAAGCTTCACGTATCGGAGTTTGTGATACTTCCAGCTCCGAAGCGAGGGCATCGATATTAACTCTAGATCCCGGCGAAATTTCATGTCTAAAAATCATGAAACGAATTGCGTCATAGGTCTCGTCTGACAAGACTGACCGTCTTGGTATGGCTTTCTTAGTTCCACTTCTGCTTGGACTATGAGAACTTTTTTTGGTTACATTTTTCTTTGACATCTTTATTTTTATTTCCTTAATCGGAGGCCCTGCATGCCGCCGTCTACCGCAAGGATAGTGCCGGTCGTCGACCCTTGAGCCGAGTCGGCCAAGTAAAGAATTGCAGAAGCTATTTCTTCAGATGAAACCAAGCGACCCATAGGCTGTCGCGCATTTAAATGTGCTTTTTCGACTTCCGGGTCTTTCGCCTGTGCTAACAATCTTGTGATCCAAGGTGTATCTGCGGTACCCGGATTTATACAGTTCACTCTTATTCCCTCATGCACATAATCTGCCGCCATTGCAAGAGTGAGTGCGTTTACTGCTCCTTTGCTTGCGCTGTATACAGCCCGATCTGGCAATCCGGCAGTAGCCGCTATTGAACCTATATTCACAATTGATGCACTCGCGCTATTTCTCAAATAAGGAATGGCTAGTCGAGTAACTCTGCCAATTCCAATCACATTTACATTCATGACATTAAGCCACTCTTGATCCGTAGCGGTTTCAACAGTGCCAACTGCACCAATTCCAGCCACATTCACCAATACATCAATTTGTTTTGTTAATTTTGAAATCTGCTGGAATGCATTGTTAACGGAAGTCGAATCACCAATATCGCACTCAATCCAAGAATCAGATCCATTTAGGCTCCCCTTGTTCAAATCAAGGGCAATAACCTTTGCGCCTTCTTGCTGAAAACTTCTAGCGGCAGCGAATCCAATACCGGATCCGGCTCCGGTGATTAAAGCGACTTTCCCTTCGAATCTGGGAGTCATAAAGTTACCCTTTCATTCGATTTAAAAGAATAGGCTTCGATTGATTCGCGTTTCATGTCTGCATTCATTCCTGGTTCACTAGGTGCAACATAATTGCCTCTTTCAATTTTTACTGGGTAGACAAAGTGTTCATGTAAGTGATCTACGAATTCGATATATCTTGAGTTATGAAAACCTGAGACAGCAACAGCATCGAAAAAAGCCAGATGTTGCACCATTTCGCAAAGGCCAACACCTCCTGCATGAGGACATACGGGTTTGCCAAACTTCTTCGCCATTAAAATAATCGCTAAATTCTCATTCACGCCGGAAACACGGCTCGCGTCAATCTGCACAACGCTCTGACCGCCAAGTTTCATAAGTTGCTTGAAGGTAATCCTTGATGAAGCCATTTCTCCTGTAGCTATAGGTGTGGGGGCAACTGCAGCTGCAATTTGTGCATGCCCGGCCGAATCCTCTGGATGTGTTGGCTCTTCTACCCAGGTTAAATTAAATGGTTTCAGGGATTTTATCCATTCAATCGCTTGATTAACACTCCAAACCTGATTCGCATCTACTGCGATTAGCAAATCCTCTCCAAAAGCTTCTCTTACGAGAGTGAGGCGTCTAATGTCATCTTCCAATTTACGACCACATTTGTACTTTATTAGACGAAAACCGTCATCTATGGCCTGCCGAGTTAGATCCATCATTTTTGAATCTTTGTAACCCAACCATCCCGGAGAAGTTGTATAAGCCGGTAAACCAGACTTCTTGGCAATATCTATATTTCTCAACTTTGAATCTCTTGTTGCGTTTAGAATATTGAGGGCCTCATCTTTTTCTAAAACATCATCTAGATATGAAAAATCAATTACTTTGATGATCTCTTCAGGTTCCATCTCTGACAATAGGAGCCATAAGGGTTTACCGTGTGCTTTGGCAATTAAATCCCAAAGCGCATTCATTATGGCGCCGCGGGCCATTTGAAAAATCCCATATTCAGGACCGAGCCATCGATACTGACTATCGCTGCCTAAATCCTTATAGATTGTGAGATTTTCTTCAATAACGCTATCAAGGTCCAGACCAATAATTTTGTTAACTAATTTCTCTATCGCAGCAACCTGTAAGTCGTTTCCACGACCGATTGTGAAAACCAGAGAAACCCCCTTCAAACTTGGGAGATTGGTGAAAATTTCCAAATATGCTGCGCTGTAATCTGGATCCACATTCATTGCGTCCGAACCATCAAGAGAGCTAGAGGTTGGAAACCTTATGTCAGTACTTTGAAAGCCGGTGATTGTTATGTGTGAGAACTTAGACATGAAGCCACCAACCCCGAAGAGGCCAAACTCTCCTCATGTGACCCCCACATCTTCATCCGCCTAAATAATCTGCGAAAATACTATACGAAATAGTATTTCTAGTTCTAGTATCTGACAGTGATTTTTCCCAGCGGGACACAATCGGGACATAACCCTCTAAAGGTGGAATTTTCAACTCCAAATACCATTATCAAATCGGGAAATATTTAGTGTGAAGCAAAATCAAAGGGTAAAGCTTCGTACCGGCATCGAGATCTCAAAGTTTGGCCTGGGTACCGCGGCGTTTGGAGGTCTCTATCAAAGTGTTTCCATGCAAGACTGTCAGAAAACAACGGCAACAGCTTTGGAACATGGAATAACTTTTATTGACACTGCTCCTCATTACGGAAAAGGCGTTTCAGAAACTCGTTTGGGAGAGATTCTGAAATCTCACCATAGAGATGCCCTTCAAATTTCTTCCAAAGTGGGGCGAATTCTCGAGAATACTGAGTACGAGACTGATGAGTTCTTCAAAGATGCAGACACCTCAAAAACTAGAGTTTATGATTATTCTGCAGCTGGTATTGATCGAAGTATTAAAGATTCCTTGGAACGCTTACAAATAGATAACTTGGACATTGTGTTTATTCACGATCCAGAAGGAAATGAGGATATTGCGATTTCAGAAGGCGCTAGAGCCCTTTCCAAATTACGTGACTCTGGATACATAAAAGCCTATGGAGTGGGAATGAATATCACCGCTACACCCACCCGTTTTATTAAAGAAACTGATGTCGATATAGTTTTGATTGCTGGACGTTTTTCTATTTTAGACCAATCTGCAAAAGAAGATCTTCTGCCAGCGGCTCTAGATAAAAATGTAGACATAATTGCAGCTGGTGTATTCAACTCAGGTTTATTGGCTAATCCAAAGACAGGCTCGACATACGATTATCTGCCAGCCTCCAATGAATTACTTAAGAGGGTAATCGACATCCAAAATCTCGCTAGAGAATATGGGGTATCTCTAAAGGCTGCTGCAACACAGTTCCCGCTAAAGCATCCCGCTATCAAAGCTGTTTTAGTTGGATGTCGAAGTAAAGAAGAAGTTGAAGAAAATGTTCACGCATTTAACGAAGAAATTCCCGAGGAATTCTGGTCGGAAATGGAGTTGTGAAGAATATGATTATCGATGCTCATCAGCATCTTTGGGTTAAGTCTGAGCGCGAGTACTCCTGGATTACCCCCGAGCTAAAGGAATTAGATAAGGACTTCACACCTGAAGATTTTCTGGAAGCCAGCACAACCTGCAAGATCGATGGAACAGTTTTGGTTCAGGCTGCAGACAGCTACGAGGACACCTTTTATATGCTGGAAGTTGCGCACAAATACTCTTTTGTAAAAGGCATAGTTGCGTGGGTCCCTTTTGATAGAACTTTTGAAGCTCGCGCCGCAATAGATACTTTCTCAAGCAATCGCATAGTCAAAGGTTTTCGCAATTTGACTCATGACTACAGCAATTCCAAATATGAATCAGATGATAATTGGATTACACGCTCTGCAGTAATTGAAACTTTGAAATATATTGCTGAAAGGAAATTGACATTTGATTACGTTGCTGTCAATGCAAACCACTTAAATCAGGTAATCCGTGTTGCTGAAATGGTCCCAGATTTGAATATCATGATTGATCACTTAGGAAAGCCTGATATTGCAAATTCTGCAATTTCTGAGTGGGCGCAAATAATTAAGAAGGCTTCAGAGTTGGGAAATATATACTTGAAGGTATCTGGCCTGAATACCTCCTCAAAGAAAGATTGGAGAGTAACTGATTGGAAACCTTATTTTGAAGTTGCCTACGATAATTTTGGAGCGGACAGATTGGTCCTCGGTGGAGATTGGCCAGTGATTGAGCTTTCCGATAGTTTCGAAAAGGTATGGAGTTCACAACTTGAACTAATAAGTCATTTAAGTGATTTAGAGCGGGCAAAGATTTCGGGGTTAAATGCTGCTAAGTTCTACAAATTGGAGGAGTAATGAAAAGAGTTGCCTCAGTCATTGGTTTGAAGGCTGAAAATCGCGATGAGTATGAGGAGTTGCATCGAGATGTTTGGCCAGAAGTCTTAAAGCAGATTAGTAAAAGCAATATTCGCAACTACTCAATTTTCCGCTATGGAGACCTTCTGTTTTCATACTTTGAATATGTTGGAGAAGACTACGAACTGGATATGAAGTTAATGGGTGAAGACCAGGCTACTCAACGTTGGTGGGCAGTTTGTGGCCCCATGCAGTCGCCAGTAGAAAATAGAAAAGAGGGTGAATGGTGGTCAGAAATCCCTGAGGTATTCCACGTTGACTAATTGTTATCAACGGATGTGGGTACACACTTATTGTGAAGTGTGCCGATTCCATCAATTCCCGCTTCAACAACATCCCCAGCCTTCAGATACGCCGTAGGTTTCATTCCAAGACCGACTCCAAAAGGCGTTCCCGTGTTTATAACATCCCCTGGAAACAACTCCATAAACTGACTCAGATACCAAACAAGATAATTAACTCCAAAAAGTAGGTTGCTAGTTCTGTCATCCTGTCTAAGCTCGCCATTCACAGAGCACCACAGACGTAGATTTTCTACTGGTAGCTGATCGCTAGTTACAATTTCCGGACCAAGGGGATTAAAGGTAGGAAAGGATTTACCTTTCATCCATTGACCACTTCTGTTTAGTTGCCAATCACGCTCCGAAACATCTTGAGAAACGGTATACCCAAGAATTTTTGAGGCAGCTTTTTCTGGGCTCTCCAGATAAAGTGCCTTTTGTCCAATAATGACCGCCAATTCCACTTCATAATCTGTAGTTGAACTTCCAGGTGGTATTTGAATTTCGTCGTAAGGTCCAACGATGCTGTCAGGAGCTTTCATGAAGGTTATCGGCTCTGCAGGGGTCTCGGCATTGGTCTCTTTTATGTGTCCAAGGTAATTAAGTCCTATGCATACAACCTTTGTTGGTCTGGAAATTGGCGAGGCAACCCTCACACTTCTTTTAGGAATTCTAGGAAGTTTATCCAATTGAAACTTTGATAGTTTTTCAATTGCACCTTGCTCTAGCGAATGGCGCGACCAATCTTCAATAACTCCCTCTAAAGATATGTAATTCGTGCCCTCTACTAATGCTGGAATCTCGTGGCCTGGACTTCCGATTCTTGCAATACGCATTCTCTACATCCTCAGCTTCTGTAGGTGTTAATCGATGGAACTGAAACCATTTTTTCGTTCAATTGACTGATTGAGTTTGCTCCTAATAACTTCATGGTTCTTACAATTTCAGAGTGCAGAATTTCAATGGTTCGCTCTACTCCAGATTGCCCACCTGCCATCAATCCGTACAAATAGGCTCTTCCAATATAGACAAAGTCTGCGCCGAGAGCTAACGTTGCGACGATGTCTGAGCCGGACATGATTCCTGTATCCATATGAATTTCAGTTTTCCCCGACAGTTTTTGCTTTGCTAAGGGAATCAAGTGGAGAGGTGTAGGCGCTTTATCTAACTGCCTTCCGCCATGGTTGGAGAACACAATTGCATCTGCACCACATTTCTCGGCCTTTATAGCATCCTCTAGATTCTGAATTCCTTTAACGGTTAATTTTCCGCTCCAGATCTTTCTAATCCATTTTAGGTCTTCAAATGTCATAGTGGGATCGAACATAAAGTCCAAAAGTTCAGCAACTGTTCCATCCCAGTTTGACATTGATGCAAACTCTAAACTTGGTTTGGTAAGAAACTTCCACCACCATTCAACTCTTGGTGCGGCATTCAACAGTGTTTTTAGGTTTATTTTTGGTGGGACTGTTAGGCCATTCCTGACATCTCTAAGTCTTGCACCTGCCACTGGAACGTCGACAGTCAAAACTAGGTTTTCTACACCAGCTTTTTGTGCTCGCTCAACTAATTTAAGACTTGCCTCTCTGTCTTTCCACATGTAAAGCTGAAACCAATTAATTCCTTCTGGAGCATGCTCCACCACATTTTCAATACTGGTAGTTCCCAAGGTCGACAAGCAGAATGGAATTCCGTATTTCTCAGCAGCTTTTGCACCTGCTATTTCCCCATCAGTGTGCATCATTCGGGTAAAGCCCGTAGGCGCAATTCCGAATGGCAACGCTACTTTTTTACCAAGAACTGTTGTGCTTATGTCTATTTGCGAAACATCTTTCAAAATTCTTGGGTTAAATTGAATTTCAGAAAACGATTGTCGTGCCCTCGTTAGAGAACTTTCACTTTCGGCAGATCCATCTGTGTAATCAAAGGGCGCTTTAGGTGTCCGTCTTTTCGCAATCTTTCTTAAATCCCAAATAGTTAGGGCCTTTGCCAACCTTCTGTCGCGAGAAGGAAATCTGGGGAATCTAAAGTCAATCAGAGAGATGAGTTCTTTTGCTTTTCCTGGCACTTAGTTGGCCCCAACATCTATCCGCATCACATAAAAATCCTATATGATTATTGTCGAGGGGTAAAGGTTGAGAAAAGTCAGATGGCCCCATAAAAGGGGCCATCTGTTACCTTTGTTGGACTACTTAACTGAAGCGTCGTAGATGCTCTGAATTGTTGCATCAAGCATCGCGTCAAACTCTGCATCGCTCTGTTGAGCGGTTAGGCCCTCCGCAAGGGCGCGTGAGAATGAGGCAATAACGCCGGTATTTTCAGAGAGCATCTTGTTGGCATCTTCACGTGAATAACCACCAGAAAGTGCCACAACGCGGACCACACGTGGGTGATCAACCAGCTCTTTGTAAAGATTTGCTTTGGTTGGAAGCGAAAGCTTTAACATGATGTTTTGATCGCCATTCAAGCTGTTGGCGTAATCAATTAACTGTTTCTTCAAAATCTCTTCAGCCTCTGCCTTTTGTGGGCTCTTGATGCTGACCTCTGGCTCAATGATTGGAACTAACCCGCCAGCGATAATCTCTTACCCGATTTCAAACTGTTGCTGAACAACAGCATCGATACC
>JACCDI011212590.1_pt1 | contig 19304 bp, 18 predicted proteins | sample 7442791 | NCBI WGS metagenome assembly JACCDI01 (sample SAMN15323434, study PRJNA562643) | freshwater metagenome | isolation source: river surface water | place: USA:Blue River Watershed | collected 2017-08-15
AAAAGGTTCCTGCAACAACGCTTCGCCAACCGGATCTCACCATTTGGTTTGATTTAGACCCAGCCATCGCTGCGCAACGTTTGAGCACGGCTCGCGTTCCCGACAAGTTTGAATCTCAGCCTCAATCTTTTTTTCAAGCCGTCCGTGATGGCTACGCCAAACGCATGCAGGAATCACCCTTGCGTTTTGTACAAATTGCGGCTGATCAGTCGCGTGAAGGCGTCTGGTCAGAGGTATTGAGGGCCGTTGAATTGGCATACGCAAAATGACCGCAACTGCACCCTGGATTCAAAGGCAAAGCTTGGCCTTGCTGTCGCAGCAAGGTCATGCTTGGCTGTTGCAAGGCCCGTCTGGATTGGGTCAATACGAGCTGGCCACGTCGATGGTCAGCGCATGGTTGTGTGAGTCAGCGACGGCACTGTCTGATGGCGCTTGTGGGCAATGCGGCAGTTGTCATGCTTTGAGTGTGCACACCCATGCTGACTTGATGGTGCTGATGCCAGAAACCATTTTGCTAGAACTGGGTTGGCCATTGAGCGAAAAAGCCCAATCTGAAATCGACAACAAAACGCGCAAACCCAGCAAAGAAATCCGCATTGAGGCCATGCGCGATGCCATTGAATTTTCACAGCGAACCAATGCACGCGGCAAAGGCAAGGCTGTATTGGTTTTTCCAGCAGAGCGCATGAACCATGTCACAGCCAATGCGCTGCTTAAAACCTTGGAAGAGCCGCCAGGCGATGTGAAATTTGTCTTGGCCACTGAAGCTGCGCATCAGTTGCTGCCCACCATTCGCAGCCGTTGCTTGATTCACACCATGGCATGGCCCTCTGAAACGGAAGCAGTTCAATGGTTAGAAACGCAATCACTCTCTAAGGATGACGCTGTCGCTTTGCTCAAAGCGGCAGGGGGTCGACCTGACGAAGTTCTGAAGCAACGCAATTTGGGGCAGTCAATGCAATGGTGGTCAAAATTCCCCAAGGCCATGTTGGCGGGCGATGCCAGCTATTGCTCGGACTTGCCAGCCTCTGAAGTCATTGATGCGCTTCAAAAACTGTGTCACGATTTATTGATGCTTCAAACGCAAGCGACATTGCGGTATTTCAATGAAGCGGATCTACCCAAGCTCAAAGTTTCATCAGCGCAACTCACGGCTTGGTTCAAGCGTTTGTCGCAGGCTGCCAAAACGTCTGAGCATCCTTTCAACGCGGGCTTGATGCTTGAAGCCCTTTGCACTGAAGCACGTGAAGTGCTGAACAGCGCCATTTAGATGTATACCGATTCCCATTGCCATTTGTCTTTTCCTGAGCTCGTCTCTCAGTTGCCAGACATCCGTCAAAAAATGCACGAAGCCAATGTGACGCGTGCGTTGTGCATTTGCACCACGATGGAAGAGTTTGACAACGTGCATGCACTTGCCACGAACTACGATAACTTTTGGAGTACCGTGGGTGTTCACCCAGACAACGAGGACATCTACGAACCTTCGGTGGCTGATTTGGTTCAAAAAGCCAATTTGCCACGCGTTGTGGCCATTGGAGAAACGGGTCTTGATTATTACCAAATGGAAGCGCGCAAAGGCGGTCGCACCATTCAGGACCTGGAATGGCAGAGGGATCGTTTCAGAACGCATATTAGAGCTGCACGGGCAGTCAATTTACCCATGGTGATCCACACCCGCGCCTCCTCAGACGACACTTTGCGAATCCTCAAAGAAGAGGGTGAAGTAGGGGACGCAAACAGTGCAGGGGGGGTCTTTCACTGTTTTACAGAATCGATGGCGGTGGCCAAGGCTGCCCTTGATTTGGGCTTTTACATCTCTTTTTCTGGCATTTTGACCTTCAAAACAGCCCAAGAACTGCGTGACGTTGCAGCCTGGATGCCCTTGGAACGCATGCTGATAGAAACGGACAGCCCCTATTTGGCACCAGTGCCGTACCGCGGAAAGACCAACAATCCGTCTTATGTGCCTTTTGTGGCCAAATTGCTGGCTGAGTTGCGCGGAACGTCACCTGAAGCGATGGGCGAGTTGACCAGTCACAATTTTGATCGTCTTTTCTCTAAAATTAAAGTGGCATCATGATAGATTTCATTGATAGAAGTAACTTTAAAAAATTGAAAAAGCTTGTTGTTTTTATTAGTTTTTCTTTAAACCCTCTTTTGTCGATTGCTGGGTCCTATGAGGACTTTTTCAGCGCCCTTCAAAGCGATCAAGTTAAAGTCGTTTCTAGCTTGCTAAATCGGGGTTTTGATCCCAATACAGTCAATTTAAAAGCTGAACCTGCGTTGCTGACCGCATTGAATGTGGGCGCATTGACCAGTGCAGAGGTTTTGATTCGCCATCCCAAGATCAATGTCAATGTTCGCAATGCACATGACGAAACGCCATTGATGCTGGCTTGCCTCAAAGGACAGGTTGTTTTGGCGAAGTTGTTAATTTCGCGACACGCCGATATCAACCAGCCTGGGTGGACGCCTTTGCATTACGCTGCAACTGGTGGGCATGTTGAATTGATTCAAATGTTGCTTGAAGAAAGTGCTTATATCGATGCGGAATCTCCAAATGGCACAACGCCATTGATGATGGCCGCACGTTATGGCTCAGCGAAGGTAACTCAGCAGTTAATTGACGAAGGTGCTGATCTTCATATTAAGAACCAACTAGGCTTAACAGCTTTGGATTTCGCAAAGCAAGGCAATCGTACAGATGCTTTGGAAATCATCTCTAAGGCAATCAGCCAAGTCAAAACTGATAAAAAGACTCAATAAGGTATCGAGCTTGGGGATTGAACCAATTTTTCGGCCTTAGGACCAGTTCCATACGTTCTATTAACTTCATACGATGTATATTATGTTAAGTAAGGTGTGGAAGCAAAGAAGCAAACAGTTAAATGCAAGCCAAAGATATACATTGGAAATCAACTACAACAAAAATGGCCCTTTTCAGGGCCATCTTCGTCTCAAGGATTAAGTTGCAGAACCTGTGTGGGGCCCGTTGTCATCATCCTCAGGGGTCTGTACTTCACTTGACCCCATTCATCCTTCATGTCTTGGTACCTTGGCGAAAATGGATGGCCACTTTGACCTGTCTGATAAATGAAAGCAGACTCATCCAAATTGGCCAAGTCGTACACCGCCCGCATCGACGCAGCGTGACGTGTGGCAAAAGGCACGGTGGCGCTGCTGGTCCAATATTGACCCACGTTGACCGTAAAGGCATCGCCGCCACTGGGGCCTGAAACATCGAAAAATGAAGCCAGCGCTTTGACGTTGCCGAATGGTTTGTGGGCACTGAGTGCTGGATGCGCACGACCCCAGTTCCATGTAGAGACTTTGTCGCCTTGCATCGCCACAATTTTGTCCAATGCCGTATCGAGTGCTTTGTTCATCAAAGTTTGGCATCCAGCATCACCACACCAAGCTTTATCTTGCGTGGCCAAAACACCTTCAACTGCTGGACGGAAGGCTCGTTTCCCAAACAAGGCTTTGAAACGGGTTTCACCCAACTTAGGAAGCAGGATGGCGCGCGTCACCTCATCAATCCAAACGGCATAAATGAGCGCACCTGCAGAATCACGCGTCATGTCACCTTTGAAGGATTTCAACAAAGGCAATGCCTCAGCAGCCTTGGCGTGCTGTGACGTTAAGGTTTGTAAATAAGGCAACAAGCGATCTGCGGCCAACGAGTGAACGTCGGCTTGAATGCTTTTCATGTTGCTGGCATCCAATTTAGTCCCCGCAGACAAGAGTTGTGCAATGCGATCAAAGCGCTCTGGTCCGGTCCAGTCATTGGTTAGGAATTGCGAATAGCCAGGGGGCAAAATCTTTTGATTGGCCGTGGCATGCCAGCCGCGTTTTTCGATATCAGCTTGCGACACCTCTGGCGTTTGCTCATAAGGGATCCATGACTGCCAGTCGTATTGAGCCAGCCAACCTGGCGCAGGCACCATGCCTTGCAAATCGTTGGCAGCTGAACGCACCGGTACTTTGCCTGCCGCTTTGAACAGAACATTGCCGCCCTTGTCTGCCATCACCACACTTTGCATGGGCGAATGGTTCTTGGAGAAAGCCTGACGCAACTCCGCAACCGATGTGGCGAAATTAGCCTCCATACCGGCCACAATGGTTTGATTGTCAACATCCAATGCCGTCCAGCGCAGTGCCATGGCGTATTTGTCCATGTTCAAAAACTGGGCGTAAGCCGGCTGAACATCAGAAATGACGGGACCATGACGCGTGGTGCGAACCTTGATGTTCACATCGCCCTGCCCTTTAACTTTGATCACTTCATCGCGCGTTTCAAAGGCTTGCTGACCCGTTGGGGTGCGGTAGTTGTCTTTGCCTTCAAGGGCTTCTAGATACAAATCTTGAACGTCAGGACCCGTGTTGGTAAATCCCCAAGCCGCTTGGTTGGTGCGGCCTAAGACAACAAAGGGTAAGCCTGGCAATGTGGCACCCACCACGTCTAAAGCACCGTGCGCTTGTCCATCTGCAAATTTGCCAGCAGGTGCATGCATGCCAGCAAAATACCAAACGGCGGGGGCACTCAATCCCAAGTGCGGATCGTTGGCCAATAAAGGCAAACCTGATTTGGTATTGTTGCCAGGCAGCACCCAGTTGTTGCTGCCCTTGCCTTCCAGCACGCCGATGTCTAAGGTACTAGATGCCAACAGTTGTTGCGTGGCCAAGGCTTGCGCTTGAGACGTATTTTTTGGGGCATACACACCGAGACTTTTGTAGAGCGCTGCAATGTCTACTTGGGTCCCGCGCGCTTCACCTGGATAAGGCGGCAACAATTTCCAAAGATCTTCTGTATTTAAAGTTTGCATGGCCATCAGGCGTGCAAACTCGTTGCCCCAGTTACCCCCTAAATCTAAGGCCATCATCAGTGCCCAACCCACACTGTCAACAGCTGTCCAAGGCTTCATTGCCTTAGATGGGTTGATGCCTAAAATGACAAACTCTGGGGCACGCCACTGCGCACTTGCGTAACCCGCTTGAACACCTTCGGCATAAGCTTCTAGGGCTTTTTGGGTATTGGGTGGCAACTTGTCAAATTGAGCTTGTGCCGCTTTCATGATGCCTAAAGTGCGCATCAGTTTGTCTGTTTCTAAGGTGGGCGCACCCAACCATTCAGACAACTCGCCATGCATCACTTGTCGATTGAAAGCCATTTGCCAACCACGCTCTTGGGCATGAACATACCCAATGGCACGCCATGCGTCCATGGGTGTCTTGGCATGAATGTGTGTTACGTCGGATGCATCGCGTTTGATCTCAACGCCCGCAGACAAACCCTTGAGAGGCGCCTCGCCCGACAAAGGTGCCATAGAACGCAACAGATAGATTTGAAAAGCACCAAACGCTGAAAGCACGAGCAATACCAGCACTAAAACAGAGCGCAACAACCATTGGCTCCAACGTATCGATTGACGTGTCATTAAATGTGTCCCCAAACTAAAAAGGCGTCTCGACCTTCGGTGGCTAAATCAACTTTGGCCCCAATAGGCAAAAGAACTTTGGTAGGTACATGGCCAAAAGGAAGGCCTGTGAGCACTGGAATTTTGAGCTGCGTGCGTAATCTGTCGATGACCGTTTTCAACTTAAAACCTTTGTCGTGTGGCACCAATTTATAGGAGGTAAATTGCCCAAACACAATGGCTTTTTGTTGCTGCAAAACGCCAGCATTAATGAGCTGTGTCAACATCCGCTCCACTTTATAGGGATGCTCGCCAACATCTTCTAAAAACAAAACACCACCTTTGACCCCTGGAAAATAGGGGGTACCGAGCAAGGACATGAGTACCGCTAAATTTCCGCCCCACAAAACTGCATTGTTCACTTTCACAGGTTTGACCGTGTCGATCGCTGGCAATCGCCACCCTGTACCCTCCCCCTGCTCTAAACACAAATCATCAAAGCAGGCCTGCATGATGTCATCTGGTTCGTTTTTGGGGCCGAAATCTTCACCCAAAGCTGGGCCTTGCCAAGTGATCCGTTGTGTCTTGGCATAGACCGCCAGCTGAAACGCGGTGAAATCTGACAATCCTACAAACTGTGTGCCTTTGTCGATGGCCTTGGCAATGGCTTTGTAAGGCAAGTTGGACATCAAACGTGTCAGGCCATAACCCCCACGAGAAATCATGGCGATGTCGGCGCCACTGGCTGCTGCACGTGCGATGGCGTTGACACGTGTCTCGTCGTCTCCCGCAAATCGCATGCTGCTGCTGAGCGCATCAACATCGATCTCGACTTGATGACCTTGCGCTTGAAGACGTTTGATGCCACGCTTGAATGCGGCTTTGTCGCGTACGGCACTGGACGGTGAAAAAATGTAAATGTGGCTCATGAGTTTGGTAATTTGAAATGCTCAATAGCAGCTTCAGCGATGGATTGTCCATGTTCTTGAACAAAATGCCCAGCTTCAGCAAGACGCAAAGGTTCCGGGCAATTGCGAATTGTTTTGTGCAAGTCGCGCATCACCGGCTCTCCAAGGACGGGGTCTTGCATGCCAATGGCCATGAGGGATTGACCACGCCAATCGTGACGCCAAAATTCAGCGGCTTGCCGTGAAATGTCTGCACCCGGGCTGTTCGCATGCTCGGGGACCATTTGCGGAAATGCATGCAATGCAGCACGATGGCCTTTGTCGGTAAATGGCCGGTTGTAAGCCATTGCTTCAGCTGATGACAAATGCTGATTACCGCGTGCAAACAATTGACCCACATCAAAATCGGGCTTGTCTTTGCACCATGCACGCCAGCTTAAAAAGCCATCTGATAACGCTGTCTCTCCGGTACGCAATGTGGTGTTCATCGCCAACAAACCAACGAATCTTTCAGGCATGGCCATGGGCAATGTCAAACCCAAAATGCCCCCCCAATCTTGAACCACCAAAACGATGTTGCGCAGATTCAAGCTTTCAATGAATTCCAGCAAAACTTGTCTGTGAAATTCAAAGGTGTGCGCTGTTGGTTTTTTCAACTTGTCACTTTTTCCAAAGCCGATTAAATCTGGGGCAACCACGCGTTGCCCTTGCTGTGTGAAAACAGGAATCATCTTGCGATACAAATAACTCCACGCAGGATTGCCATGCAAGCACAAATAGGTCAGTTGTTGGGCGTTGCACACCGAGGGGTTTTCATCGAGGTAATGCATTCGCAGACCATTCAGGGTAGCCAAGTCAGCCACGTAATGCGCTTGCCAAGGGTAGTCAGGCAGTTCATCAAACCACTCATCCGGCGGTCTTAGCGCATCCTCTCGCAAGGGGTTGGCGTTGATGCGTTTTGGTTTGAAAAAAGCTTTCAGCAACTCGCGACATTCAAGTGCCATCACACCGCGCGTAACTTTCGTTTGGTGATTGAGCGATGCATTGGCAAAGACATCTAGCACCGAACCTGCTGCGCCGGTTCTCGGTTCTGATGCGCCGTAGACCACGCTGGAAAGGCGGGCATTGACAACGGCCCCTGCACACATGGTGCAAGGTTCTAATGTGACGTACAAGGTGCAATCTTCTAAGCGGTAGTTGCCAAGCGTTTGCGCCGCATCACGAATGGCCATCACTTCCGCATGTGCCGTTGGATCATGCAAGCCAATGGGGCCATTTTTCCCTCGACCTACAATTTGGCCATTCTTCACCACCACGGCGCCAACGGGCACTTCGCCCGCTTCACCGGCTTGTTTGGCCAAATTGATGGCTTCTTGCATCCATTGCGTGTCTGCAGTCATGCCACCATTCCGAGGCGACGCATCCAAAGTGCAAGCTGCTTCTCTGACGCATTGCCAGCAATGTATTTTGCAAACATCGCAGCATGTGATTCAGGTCGATGTTGGTTCAACTTAACTTTGGTTTGTATTTCTATGATCGACATGTCAAAGGCCGCAATGGCATTCAACATGGATTGGGTGAATGTGTCAGGCAATGAACGCCACTGATCTGCGTAAGCTGGTTCGTGGTCTGAAATCAATTGTTTCAGCAGGGCATCTTTGGCCACTTCACCTTCTAAAAGCCTCACCTTGACTTTGACATGCACCGCCAAATAACTCCATGTAGGGACTTTCACCAGATCTGGATAAACAGACGGTGACATGTAGGCCTGAGGGCCCACAAATGTCAAAAGTGCTTCAGGCCGCTTGCTCAAAAAATTGGCGTGAGGATTGCTTTTGGCCACGTGTCCTAACAAAACATCTTGTTGTGGGTCTTCGGCATGCGCCATCAATTTGACAGGCAGGTGCGTGACAAATGGAAAGCCGACATCGTCATTGGAGATCAAACTGGCAAACGGGTGTTCGCGAATGATGCTTCTGGCGTGCGCCGGATGGTCGAATTGTTTGGGAAGGTACATGGTCAAATATAGGTTCCGGCCAACGTGAGAACTTTGCCACCCGTGCGCATTTTGAAACGGGCAACCCCTGCACTTCGGATGGTGTTGACCCCACCCAAATCAAGCATTCGAACGCCGCGCTCTTTCAGCACTTCAATGGCTTTCATGAGTATCAAATAATGGGCATTCAAATCTCTGCCGGCATCTGACGTCCAGCCCACCTGGTAGGTGGCGGCTTGACCATGAATTAAAAACATCATGGCGGCAATTCGATCTCGATTTAAATCTGCACGCATTGTCAAAATGTTCTTTGCAGGTTGTTTGCGAGAATCGACATAATGATCAAAAAATGCGACCGGCAAACCGTCCAGGTTTTTTTCTTGCCGTTGTTGTACTTCTCTGTCTAACAACCATCGGTATTGGCCAACGTTGGTGCCAACACGCTGAACGGTCATGTTGCTATTTTCGGCATCTGCCAAGCTGTAACGCCAGCGTCTGTCCATTTGAGCTCTCAGCGCATCCAAGCTGGGCGTAATGTCCAGCATCACGGTCGACATGCCAGACATGATGCGCCTGAATGGGCTTAAACCGTGCGGCACACCTTGGGCGACTTCAGGTGTCACCGCCATGAAATGAATGCCTTTCAGCGGCAAAGATTGTTTCAATGCGGCATAGGCCTCAGCCTCCTGCTGAGGTAAGAGTGGTCTTGACCACACAGGTCCACGCGAACATAAAGCAACCGCACCCCATCGCCCCCATTTGCGCACAATGAATTGAGCCTGCGCCAGTTGCTCATCATCTTGCATCACGCGAGCACGCAACACGTGAACACCCATCATGGCCAAACTAGAACCGTAAGCCCAGTCTTGTTGCAATGCCGCAGCAGCAGATGCATGCACTGCATCCCACGCTTGAAGGTCATGGCCTCGCCAATGGACTATCATTGCCATAAGCCTGATTTGAGGGCCAAAACGGAAACAGTCATGTTGAAGAAATTCCTTGAAAAAAGACGTGCCCAAACTGTCATGGGCCACAAACTGAAAGAAGCAGGTCCCACTTGGCTCGCAGGATTCTGGGCCATGGTGTATTTTGGACTGCCATTTTTTCTGTTCACGGTGTTGCTGGATGTGGCGATTGAATGGTTTTCAGGCAAGTGCTATGGATTGTGGTGCTATTTTCAATGATGTTCGCAAGCCTTAAGCTTTGAAAAGCCCGTCCAAAGCAGAATCCCATCGATAACCAGGAAATACCTTGGCGATCACGCCTTGCGGCAAACCCAAACTGCGCGACAACGCTTGGGCAAATACGGCTCTGAAGTCATGGTGCACCGGCAAGTCTCTTCCTTCATTGAGCTTGTCATGCGACAGCCCATCCCAACGCCCATGCCATTGCCCCCCTTGAACGGCGTTGCCCATTAGCCACATCACATTGCCATGACCATGGTCGGTGCCGCGTGTACCGTTTTCTGCACAAGTTCTGCCAAATTCACTGGCCACCAACACCACATCGTCAGGTTCATTGAACGCAGACCTAAGCTGGCGCAAAGTGTTGGCGAGAATGGTCAGATTGTTGGCCAGCAAGCCCGTCACATTGCCTTGATTGATGTGCGTATCCCATCCGCCCGAAGATAAAAATCCAATTCGCAAGTCTTTATTTTGGCTCATCAACATGCCCAAGTGTTTTGCATCCAATGCAAGCCCCTGCGCTGAGCTAGCACCATTGTTTGCCGCTTGTTGTTCATTGGATGCCGTCATGTTGGAGGACTTCAGCATGGCAGCCGTTGACATTCTGTTGGCAGCACCTTCCATCATGGCGCTGCCCAGCTGTGAGTCTGCGGCATACAACTGTTGCATGGCCTCACGTGTTTTGACCTCAGCCAAAGTGCCCGCCCGAGTGGCCAACACGCCGTTACCCACCAATTGCACAGGGCTTGGACCTGACAAGATGCGTGGACTTCGTTCTCCAACCCCCATCGCATGCAGTCCAGTCCCCTGCCCCACCAAGCCCGACAACACATTCAGCCAACCAGCGGATGGTGAACTAAGGCCCGGCTTGCCTGTTTCCCAGTGGTACTGGGCATCGAAATGGGATCGGGTGCGATCGGGTGAGCCAGCACATGGGATGGCCGCCAGTATGCCTTGTTGCCAGAGCGGCAGTAGGGCCGCACATGCCGGATGCAAACCAAAGGTATCGTCCAAGGGCAGTAAAGATGCGTTCGTGCCATTGGGTTTGGCGATGCTGATGTTGGGCCTTAACTGTGCGTAATGCGCATCGCCATAGGGAACCAGCATCGAAAGGCCGTCGTAAGCACCCCGTAAAAAGACCAAGACCACGCGCCCCCTCGGGTTGGCGACATCGGCAATGGCGTTCAGACCCACCAACGGAAAAGCGCCCATGCTCAAGGTTTGAAGAATGACTTGACGGCGGGAAGGCTTCATATGCGTATGCGTTAGATTCGTTACTTGAACACCAATTCGGCACTGCCCAACACAAAACCCATTCGTTGTGCAGGTGCTTGTTGCGCAATGGCATGAAGGGTGCTGCGACTCAAGTATGCATAAAGGTCCTTGCGTTCCGTGCCGTTGCGGGCAACGTTCAGGGCGAAGTCAATTCTTCGCGTCAGTGCTTCTGGTGTCAGCCAAGTCGTGGCATTGAAAGCATAGCCATCCGGCGTTTGCCAATTTTGAATGCCCTGTCCTGCCACGGCCGAATACGCAAAAGCTTGAAGCCATTTGCTGCGATCTTCTCCTGCATTGAGGACCCGCAAACTGGCGCATGCAAAATCAAAGGGCGTACGGTAAAGCTTGTTGGCCGAATCCCAAAAAGCTGCATGGTTCAACATGACCTTCATGACCTGATAGATGTCTCCGCTCGATGCCAAAAACACAGTGGCCATAGAATCGATCAGCACTTGAGGCGGATCATCGGAGACAAAGTATTCAGCCAAACGGCGTGAGATGCGTTGCGCAGTCGCAGGATGGTTTGCCAGAAAACGAATGGCTTGCTCGCCCTCCTTCACTCCCAACGATTGCACTGAGCTTGAAATGCTTTGGCCCATGATCACTTTAGGCCCCGACGCGTGCTGCCGCATGACAAACTGAAAACCCTCGGGAGAACGCGCAGACACAGTCCAGCCTGTTAAAACGCGGGCCAGTTCCCGGACATCGTCTTGTGTGTAACCGCCGTGAACACCCAAAGTGTGCAACTCCATCAACTCGCGGGCATAGTTCTCATTCAAACCGCGAGGGCTTTGCCCCGCTCTGGCCGGCTGCGGGCTGACACTGAGCCACTGGTCCAAGTAGTACAGCATGGCAGGATGTTTTGCACTGGCCAACACCAAGTCTTCAAACTTGCCAAGCGCATGCGCACGCGCCACGTTGATGGCGTAATGTCCCGCAAAGGGTCTGACAGTGCCTTTGAGCTGGTACACATTGAAGTGGTTGAACCAAAACTCTGTCATACGGGCCAGCAAGGGCTGTTCAATGGCATCGTTGCTGCAGCTTGCCAAACGCCATGCAACTGCTTTGTTGACTTGGGTGCGGTTGTAATACAAGGGCTCAACTTGCGCTTGGAAGTTAAACCGCTTTTCATTTGCCACCAGGTCGTTGATGCGGGTTCCAGCGGGTACAGCAGCCCGGGCTTCTCTCTCTTTGCGTGCACCGTCAAAAATGGCAGGCAGTCCATCATTGATGGATGCCATGTCGGCGGGCAGTTGCGGGGGCTGCAAACTGGCTTGGCGTGCTGCATCCAACTGTTGCAAGGCCCAGACTTTGGGGCGCCCAACGGACTGCATGTTGGCCAGCAATTCTGGGGTAGGACCATAACTCAGGCGGTTGATGGCGCGCCATTCAGCAGCTGGCCCTTGGGGATCCAAGCCGTCAAAAAATGAGGCTGACCTTGGATTTGAAAATGGGGCCTGCGCACAACCCCATAAACTCAATAGCAAACAAGTTTCAAATAAAAGCCGCAGGGGCTTCATGAACTTCAAACTTGTGAGCTGTTTCATGTGCGCCTGGGATTATTCCCACTCAATGGTTGCAGGTGGCTTGCTGCTCACGTCGTAGGTCACGCGATTGATACCGCGCACTTCATTGATGATGCGGCCCGATACCTTCTTCAGCAGCGCATAAGGCAGTTCAGCCCAATCTGCGGTCATGAAGTCAGAGGTTTGCACGGCACGCAAGGCCACCACGTAGTCGTACGTGCGACCATCGCCCATCACGCCAACGCTCTTCACAGGCAGGAAGACTGTAAACGCTTGGCTGGTGAGGTCGTACCAGGATTTCCCTGATTCGTCGGTAAAGTTACGTAACTCTTCGATGAAGATCGCGTCTGCGCGACGCAACAAGTCTGCGTATTCTTTTTTCACTTCACCCAAGATGCGCACGCCCAGACCTGGACCTGGGAATGGATGGCGGTAAACCATTTCTCGCGGTAAGCCCAGGGCCACGCCCAGCTCGCGCACCTCGTCTTTGAAAAGTTCGCGCAAAGGCTCCAACAATTTGAGGCCCAATTGCTCGGGCAAGCCGCCCACATTGTGGTGGCTCTTGATGGTGACGGCCTTCTTGCTCTTGGCGCCGCCAGACTCAATCACATCAGGGTAAATGGTACCTTGTGCCAAGAAGCTTGCGCCTTTGTGGCCACCTGTGCCTGCCTTCAATTTAGCGGCTTCGTCTTTGAACACATCCACAAACAAACCGCCAATGATTTTGCGTTTTTGTTCTGGCTCGCTCACACCTGTCAACTTGCCCAAGAACAAATCGCTGGCGTTGACGCGAATAACGCGCGCATGCAACTTGCCTTCGAACATGTCCATCACCATGTCGCCTTCGTTCAAACGCAACAGGCCATGGTCAACAAAAACACACGTAAGTTGATCGCCAATAGCCCGATGAATCAGGGCTGCAGCCACGGAAGAATCGACACCACCCGACAAGCCCAAGATGACTTCTTCGTCACCGACTTGCTCGCGAATTTTGGCAACAGCTTCTTCAATGTAGTTGCCCATGATCCAATCGGGGCTGGCTTTACAGATGTCCAATACAAATCGGTTTAAGAGCGCTTGACCTTGAACGGTGTGCGTTACTTCTGGATGGAACTGCACCGCATAAAAACGACGCGCTTCATCTGCCATACCAGCAATGGGGCAAGCAGGCGTAGAAGCCATCACTTGGAAGCCCTCAGGCAATTGCGTCACTTTGTCGCCATGGCTCATCCAAACCTTGAGCATGCCATGGCCTTCAGCCGTGGCGAAGTCTTCAATCCCTTTGAGCAAATCGGTGTGGCCATGTGCACGGACTTCGGCGTAACCAAACTCACGCGTGGTGCCCGCTTCAACCTTGCCACCCAATTGTTCGGCCATGGTTTGCATGCCGTAGCAAATGCCCAACACGGGAATGCCCAATTCAAACACCGCATCGGGGGCACGGTCGTCCACCTCGTACACGCTGGCATGTGAGCCAGACAAAATGATGCCCTTCAAATTGCCGTCTTTGGCATAGTCACGCACCCATTCGCTGGTGACATCGCACGGATGTACTTCACAAAACACGTGGGCCTCGCGCACACGGCGTGCAATGAGTTGGGTAACTTGTGAGCCAAAGTCAAGAATCAGAATTTTGGAATGCTGCATGGAACGTCAATGATCAAAAATTGATGGGCGCTGAAATGAACTGAAATTAATCAGCGCGGTAATTAGGGGCTTCTTTGGTAATCTGCACATCGTGCACATGGCTTTCGCGAATGCCCGCTGAAGTAATTTCAACAAACTCCGCTTTGTTGCGCATGTCTTCAATGGTGGCGCAACCACAGTAACCCATGCTAGCGCGCAAGCCACCGGCCATTTGAAACAGTATGGCCACGACAGAGCCTTTGTAAGGCACGCGGCCTTCAATGCCCTCCGGCACCAACTTGTCCGCATTGGGATTGCCCGTGCTGGACTCTTGGAAATAACGGTCGGCACTGCCCTGTTGCATGGCACCAATACTGCCCATGCCGCGGTAGCTCTTGTAGCTACGGCCTTGGTACAAAATAACTTCGCCGGGAGCTTCTTCAGTGCCGGCAAACATACCGCCCATCATGACAGTACTGGCACCTGCTGCAATGGCTTTGGCAATGTCGCCGCTGTAGCGAATGCCGCCGTCTGCAATCAGTGGCACACCTGTACCTTGAAGGGCGGTGGCCACGCTGTCGATGGCCATCACTTGCGGCACACCGACACCCGCCACAATGCGGGTGGTGCAAATTGAACCGGGGCCAATGCCCACTTTAACGGCATCAGCACCGGCCTCTACCAATGCGAGTGCCGCAGCACCTGTGGCAATGTTGCCGCCAATGACTTCAATGTGGGGATAATTTTTCTTAACCCAACGAACACGCTCAATGACACCGTGGCTGTGGCCGTGAGCCGTGTCCACCACGATGGCATCGACACCTGCTTTGACCAGTGCTTCAACGCGAGCTTCTGTGCCATCGCCCACGCCTACCGCAGCACCCACCAACAGGCGACCCGCGGCATCGCGTGCTGCCAAAGGAAAGTTCAACTGCTTGGTAATGTCTTTCACAGTGATCAAACCTTTGAGTTCAAAGGCTTCATTGACCACCAGCAGGCGTTCCAACTTGTACTTATTCAGCAGTGCTTTGGCTTCTTCAGGCGTGGTGCCTTCGGGCACGGTGATCAAGCGCTCGCGCGTGGTCATGATCTCACTCACAGGCTGGTCGTAGCGCGTTTCAAAGCGCATGTCGCGGCCGGTCACGATGCCAACCACTTTGCCGCCTTCGCAGACTGGAAAGCCAGAGACACCCAGTTCATCCGACAAGGCCATAACTTGGCGCACTTTGGTGTCGGGGGTGATGACAACAGGGTCACGCAAAACACCTGATTCATAGCGCTTGACCTTGGCCACTTGTGCGGCTTGTTCTTGAGCTGTGCGGTTTTTGTGCACGATGCCAATACCACCTTCTTGGGCAATGGCGATGGCCAAACGAGATTCAGTGACGGTGTCCATGGCCGCGGAGACCAGAGGCAGATTCAGGCGTAGTTTGCGTGTGAATTGCGTGGCGAGGGACGTGTCCTTGGGCAGGACTTGTGAGTAGGCTGGCACCAGCAACACATCGTCGAAGGTGAGGGCTTTACCGAGCAGGCGCATAAGGGAGGGCTCCAAAAAAAGGATTGTACCCTTGTCAAAGGCCCGTTCGGCCTTGAAAATCGAGCTTCAATAGCCGGCGACAGAACCAATGCGACGACGGGCAAAAAGACCAGTTCTGCCTTTGCCTTGGCGCTTAAAACGTTGTTTTCGGGCTAATTTTGGATCAACCAACAACGCGCGATAGATTTCCAGACGGTCGCCGTCTTTCAAAACCTGGCCAGTTGCGACCAGATGCCCCCAAATGCCCTGCTTGTGAACTGTGTCGAAGGCTTGCGTTTGGGCCGCGAGCATGGCCTGCCAGTCGGCCGTTTGGTGCAATTGCACCAAGGCATGCTTCACCAGACTCCCCTCTGGCAAGCTTAAGTTGATGTGATGCACTTGCCTTGGGGCGGGGCTAAAAACGCATTGAACCTGAATCATGTGTTTTCATCCCCGTAAATTTGATCTGCTCGTTTGACAAAGGCATCGACCAAACTGGCTGCAATCTTGTCGAACACAGGGCCCACAACTGCCGCCAAGGTGGCGCTCGAGAAGCCATATTCCAAAGTCAAAGTCACCTTACATGCACGTTGCGAGTTGTCCCCAACAGGCTCAAATGACCAAGTGCCATCGAGATTCGAAAATGGGCCTTTGACCAATTTCATGCGAACCTCACGGTTCTCGACGTGGGTGTTGTGAGTCACGAAGACCTGTTTGACGCCGGCCATGCCAATGCCAACTTCTGCATCCATTTCTTGACCACTGGCTTTCAGGACTTTGGAGTGACTGCACCATGGTAGAAAATGCATGTATTGATCCACATCTGTGACCAGACGAAACATTTCCTCTGGGGTGTACCAGATGAGGACAGTTTTGATCAGTTTCTTCATACAATAAGGTTTAACCAACCGATTGTAATTTCTCTGAGATGCTCCGTGTCAACGCAAGCCCTCAAGCAACAGTGGCAAACGCCCTTCTCACTTCTTTTTAATGGCCACGCCACCCAAAAAAACCAAAGGTCCTGGTAAGTCAGGCCTGATTGCCGAAAATAAAAAAGCAGCCTTCGACTACTTTTTTGAGGAGAGGCATGAGTGCGGCATGGTCTTGGAAGGCTGGGAAGTCAAAGCTGTTCGCGAAGGCAAAGTTCAGCTCACCGATGGCTATGTCGTCATTCGAAACAAAGAGATGTTCATCATCGGTTGTTTGATCAACCCGCTCAAAACAGCCTCTACACACGTCAACCCAGAAGCCGCTCGCACGCGCAAATTGCTGTTGAAGCGGGAAGAAATTGACAGGCTCACTGCCAAAGTTGAGCAAAAAGGGTTTACTTTGGTGCCCATTAACCTGCATTGGAAAGCTGGCTTCATTAAGTGTGAAGTGGCTCTGGCCAAAGGCAAGGCCGAGCACGACAAGCGCGACACCATCAAGGACCGCGAAGGCAAGCGCGAGGTAGAACGCGCCATGAAAAGTCGCAACCGTTAAGACTGCAATTTTTTGAGTTAACTAAGATCCCGCAGCGGGTGCGTTTCTGGCGTCCAAGGGCTCACAAAAAACGCAGACCATTCGGCATCAGCCACTTCAGAAAGATGCCCGTGTGCCCACTTAGGCTGGTGATCTTTGTCAACCGCCAATGCACGAATGCCTTCCACTGTTTCACTGCGCTCCCGCAAATGAAAACAGTGATGAACCAAATCAAGTTCCATGCGCAGATCATCGGCCAAGCCCATGTTGCGTGCTTTGCGAATTTGGCTCAAAACCACATGCACCATCAAGGGCGAGGCTTTGTTCAAGCTGGCCAAAGTTTGCTGAGCCCATTCAGAATGGTTCTGTCTCAAAGCAAGACTGATATCTAACGGTGTGGACAAGGCAAAGCACTGGTCAATTTCAGCCTTGTTGGGGAAAGGTGTGGCTTCCAATTTAGTGAACTGGCTTTGAATCCAGCGCTCAACCGCTTCACCACTTTCAAAGGGGGTGCTGAGCAAAGTTTTCCAAAGCATGGGTAAACGTTGAACCTCAATCAAACCATCTGCCAGACCTGCTTGAATGGCCTGCGGGCCATTGATTTTTTGGCCTGTCAGGCCAAGGTACTCACCAATGCGGCCTGGGCAACGACTTAGGAAATAACCACCGCCCACATCGGGAAACAAACCAATGTGGGTTTCAGGCATGGCCATTTGCGTTTTGTCGGTCACGATGCGCACACTGGCACCTTGACTGATACCCATTCCACCACCCATTACCACGCCATCCATGAAAGCAATGTAAGGCTTAGCGTAGGTATGAATCAAATGGTTCAACGCGTATTCTTCCGCGAAAAAATCTGACAAGCTGCTATCGCCAGCCAAAGCGGCCTGGTGGAAAAACCGAATATCACCACCCGCACAGAAATGTCCAAAAGGGCCTTCTTTGCCGCTGCCTTTGATCAACACCGCCAACACTTGAGGATTGCGCTGAAATTCCAACAGAGTATTGGTCAATTCACGAACCATGGGCAGCGACAAAGCGTTCAAAGCTCTGGGACGGTTCAGGGTAATGCACCCTACTCTGCCACTCACTTCATACACAACGTGCGACTCTGTTGCAACGGTGTTGCTTGTGTTCAATTCAGACATTGCGTTGTCTCCATCCAAACCATTCATTGGCGAACAAGGCAGCAATGACCATGCTGCCACCTATCAAAACACTGACATGTGGTTCTTCGTTTGCACCCCACCATGCCAATGCAATCCCAAAAATCACTTCTAACAGCGCCAGTAAAGATACTTCTGGCGCCTTCAAAGATCTGGCGCAAATCACAGACAGCGTGCATGGAATGGCGAGCTGCACAAATCCAAGCAGCGCCAAAAGACTTAAGTCATGAGAACTGGTTTGCAGGGGCCAAGCCATCGGCAAAGTCATCAAAGAGGACAACACAGCGCCTAGCAACACAGAAGGCACCAAATCGATGGGCAGACCAAGTGATTGACTCTTATGCGTCAAATTCCATTGCGTAGCCCCGGCAATGGGAACACACAGGGCAACGGCCGCACCCAACAGGAAATTAGGATCACCCAGTTGTAGCTGACTGACAAACATCAACGCAATGCCGGCGCCTGCGAACGCAATGGCCAACCATGTTCTCAGAGGCAATCGATGGGAAAGGAAGAGCCAAGAGCCAAGTGCTGTCAGCAAAGGACCGCAGGCCATGGTGATCAGAACATTAGCGACCGCAGTCAGGGTTAATGCCATCATGAAGGCTGTGAACATGATGCTCCAGCACACGCCCGACAGCCAAAAATAAGGGCTGCGCCAAGGCAGCCGTTTCCAAAAGCCCACACCCTGCCACAAGCTAAGGATGAGGATCAAACCAAGCACCGTAAAGGCACTGCGCCAAAACGTGATTTCAAAGCCACGGGCGCTTTCGAGGTGGCGTGAAACCACTCCCGCAATGGACCACAAGGCGGTCACGAGCACCATCAAGGCAACTGCGTGACCGTGTTTGAGTTTGAGCACTGGATGTGCTTCTGAGTGGTTAAGACTTAAGCGCGACCTGCGCGCTTACGCTCGTGCTCTTTCAAGAAACGCTTGCGCAAACGAACGCTCTTGGGCGTGATTTCAACCAACTCGTCATCGTCAATGAACTCGACGCCGTATTCCAGCGTGAGGTCAATCGGCGGTGTGATTTTGATGGCGTCTTCTTTGCCTGACACACGGAAGTTGGTCAGCTGCTTCGTGCGCGTAGCGTTCACCACCAAGTCGTTGTCACGGCTGTGGATGCCCACAATCATGCCTTCGTATACGGGATCATTGGCCTTCACGAACATGCGGCCACGGTCGTCCAATTTGCCCAAGGCGTAAGTGAAAATTTCACCAT
>JACCDI011457334.1_pt1 | contig 19288 bp, 18 predicted proteins | sample 7442791 | NCBI WGS metagenome assembly JACCDI01 (sample SAMN15323434, study PRJNA562643) | freshwater metagenome | isolation source: river surface water | place: USA:Blue River Watershed | collected 2017-08-15
ACCGATAGCCTTGTCAAAAATGGCTGAGTTGAAAGAAGCCTTTTCAGAATCGGATCTTCCCTGGAAGGTTGATATTGTCGACTGGGCCTCTGTTGGTGATTCATTCCGACAGTTGATTGAAACCCACAAAGTGTCACTACAGTGACTACAGGGCCCGTAAGCCTGGTCCGAAAATTTCCTCGATGTCATTGGCACCCATCACATCAAAATCCTCTGGAACCGATATTCCTTCGGTCAGAAAGCCGGTTCTGCTGAATTTTTTCTGATCTCGTTCCACTGACCTCGCCGCTTCGCTCTCTGGCTTATCGTTATGCCTGGATCGAGCGTTCGGGTGAGTGAGCTGAATCCGGGTATCGTCTGAGTCGGCTTCATCCATGTTCTTCACTTGAGAATTAGGTTTCTGTTGATGCGCTCCCTCAGGAAGTCGCAGTCATCATCTCGCAATATTATAGTTTTGCTATTTTTAAAGTCGCAACCCGCAGTGCCCCCCTTCAGAAACCCCCGCCCCCGTCCGATTCATCGAATGAACGACATCCCCGCGTTCCGGGGAGCGGAACGCCCATGACCAAAAACCTCGAACCCTACCTTCAGGACATCATCGACCGCCATCTGCCTGCGCCGCAGCCGGATGGTCAGTCTGCGCGTGTCCTGAAGCTGGGTTCGGACCTGATGGACTGGGCGCAGGGGTATTTTGTGGAATTGCGGGACATAGGTTCTCATGCGCGGCAGACGTCCACACCCCGCTCGTCCCACGTGAAGCTGTTGCTGCTGCTGTCCAATGATCTCCATCGCAATGCAGGTGGCATACGGTCCAGCTACGAGTCGCTGTATGGCTACCTGATCGGGCGCTATCCGCGGGTGACCAAGCACGGGATGGCACTGCGCATCCGGCAGAACGGTCTGGATATTGACGTCTTTCCCGCGCGCCTGCTCGCCGGGCACACGGATGATCACGTGCTCTATCGCTCCGATGACAACAGCCTGCTGCAGACGAATCTTGTCCGGCATGTCGAGCAAGTGCTGGAGGCGGGCAGGGGCCGTGAAACGCGGCTGCTGAAAGCCTGGTTCCAGCAGCATGAGATCAAAGCGCCCGCACTGTATGTCGATTTTCTGGTGCCATTCAAGCTGCTGTCCGACGTCAAGCCGAAGAACGACAATCTGCCCAACAACTTCATGCACATGCTGCGCAAGATCGCGCAACGCGATTTCAATCCCTTGCTGGAGGATCTCGCCGATCCTGCGAATGAGGAGAACTTGTTTTCCGGGCTGATGGCCCTGGAGGACAAGAAGCGCGCCATTCGCTCCGCACAGCAGGCCCTGATGGCCCGTAATCTGGCGGCCATTATCGGCTGATGACCGCGCAGGCGGCCAGTTATCCCGATGTAGCAGCCGCAACCGGCGCCATGTTCGCGGGGAACTGCAGAAAACGATGTTGTCAAATGGAGTATTCCTTCCGCTCCGGGATCCTCGCAGTCGCTGGCGTCAGACGCCAGAGGGAGTCCCTTGCCGTCAAGTCTTCTTTCCGGGAATCCTTTCGAATCAATCCCTTAGCCATTGAAAAGGCAGAAGCGGGCAGCTTGCGGGTGCTATACTCTTGAGCTCAACCGAATCCACCGAATGACCGAACTCAACACTCCTCAGTCCGCCGCTGATACCCCGGCCGCCCTTCCCCGATTTGAAGATTTCGGCCTTGCACCGCCTGTGCTGCAGGCCCTCGCCGAGCAGGGCTACGTTCACCCCACGCCGATTCAGGCCAAGGCCATCCCGCTCGTGCTGCAGGGGCGGGACGTGATGGGTGCCGCGCAGACCGGCACGGGCAAGACAGCGAGCTTCTCATTGCCGATCATTCAGCTGCTGCTCGCGCATGCGAACACCAGCGCGTCGCCGGCGCGCCATCCGGTGCGAGCGCTGGTGCTGACGCCGACGCGCGAACTCGCTGATCAGGTGGCGGATAACGTGAAAGCCTATTCCCGTCATACGCCGCTGCGTTCGACGGTCGTCTTTGGCGGTGTCGACATGGCGCCGCAGACCGCTGCGCTGCGTGCGGGCGTCGAGATCCTGATCGCCACACCCGGCCGCCTGCTCGATCATGTGCAGCAGAAGGTACTGAACCTGTCGCAGACCCAGATCCTCGTGATGGACGAAGCAGACCGCATGCTCGACATGGGTTTCCTGCCCGACCTTCAGCGGATCATCAACCTCCTGCCCAAGAAGCGTCAGAACCTGATGTTCTCGGCAACCTTCTCGCCCGAGATCAAGAAGCTGGCCTCCAGCTTTTTGTCGAACCCGGTGCTGGTCGAAGTTGCGCGCAGCAATGCGACGGCAGATCGCGTGTCGCAGGTGATGTACAAGGTCGATGAAGAGTCCAAGCGCGATGCAGTCGTTCACCTGCTGCGCGGGCGCGAGCTCAAGCAGGTGCTCGTGTTCTCGAACACCAAGATCGGCGCGTCGCGTTTATCTCGCGAGCTGGAGCGCCATGGCATCAAGGCGGCGCCCATTCATGGCGACAAGACCCAGAACGAGCGCATGGCCGCGCTCGAAGCCTTCAAGAATGGCAGCATCGACGTGCTGGTGGCGACCGATGTGGCCGCGCGCGGTCTCGACATCGCCGAGCTGCCGTGCGTGATCAATTACGATCTGCCCTATAACGCGGAAGATTACGTGCATCGCATCGGGCGCACGGGTCGTGCGGGAGCCTCGGGCGATGCCTTGTCCCTGTATTCCGACAAGGATGCCCGTCTGCTGGCCGACATTGAAAAGCTGATCAAGCAAAAATTCACGCCTGCGGTGATCGAAGGGTTTACCGGTCGGGTGTCGCGCAGTGGTGGCGAACGCGAGCGCGGCGAACGTGCAGAGCGCAGCGAGCGCTACGAGCGGCATGATCGCCATGAGCGCAGCGAGCGTCGGGGCGAGCGTGCTCCCATGCCACGCAAGGAAAAAGTCGATCCGTGGTTCCTCAAGCCCTACGAACCCAGTCAGCCTGCCGAGCCCAAGCCTGAGCCGGCGCTCTCAAAATCCGGCAAGAACGCTCAGCCGCCCAAGCGTGCAGCATTGCTGGGCGGCGTTCGCAAGGCCTGATTCCCTTCTGTCTCAATGCCGAAGCGCCGCGCCCAGACGGGCACGGCAGCCTTCAGGAAACCCTGCACCGTCGCGTCGGCGGGTAACACCTCCAGCCCCAGAGCTTTTGCAGCTTCCCTCAGCGCCTGAACCGGGCGCGAGCGGTCGAGCGCGGCCGCACCGGTTTGCTTGGAGAGCTTTTCTCCTTGCGCATTGGTGACGACCGGCACGTGCAGATAGCGCGGCGTCGGATACGCCAGCAGCCGCTGCAGATACACCTGACGCGCGGTGGATTCCAGCAGATCAGCGCCGCGCACCACATCGGTCACCCCCTGTTCCGCATCATCCACCACGACCGCGAGCTGGTAGGCCCAATAGCCATCGGCGCGCTTCAACACCACATCACCGACGCTGGCTGACAAGCGCTCGCGAATCTGTCCCTGCCAGCGATCAGGGATCTCGATCAGGTCGTTCGCGCTGCCCGGATCAGGCACCCGCAGCCGCCATGCGCGTGGCGTGCGTCCGGGCGCCAGTCCGTGTCGGCAGGTGCCCGGGTAGATCGCCGCACCATCGGGCGCCACGCTGGTGCGTGAGTCGGCGATTTCTTTGCGGCTGCAGCTGCAGGGATAGGTGAGCCCGCCCAGACGGTCGAACGCTTGCTCATAGCGGGAGGTGCGTCTGCTTTGCCAGAGGATCTCTCCATCGGAGGCCATACCCATATCGCGCAGTGTCGCGATGATGTCCTCGGCCGCGCCCGGCACCGTGCGCGCTTCGTCAATGTCCTCGATGCGGATCAGCCACTGGCCATGATGCGCGCGTGCATCCAGATAGCTGGCCAGCGCGGCGACCAGCGATCCTGCATGCAGGGGACCGGTGGGCGAGGGGGCGAATCGTCCGATGTATGACAAAAAAATTTCCCTCTGAAAAATCTGCGATAGCGCAAGAGAAGTGCAATTATCCGCTGCCTGAAGATCCCTTGTCCTCGTATAGTTTCAGACGCATTAAATAAAAAATAACGCTCAGGGGGGCTCATGAACCAATCAAACCAGAATCTTTTTTCGCTCGCCGCACGCATGTTGCTGGCGGCGTTATTCATCGTTGCGGGGCTGAACAAGATCATGAATTTTCAGGCAACCGCAGGCTTCATGGCCAGCGCAGGTGTGCCGGCGACAGGCTTCCTGCTGGTACTCACGATCTTGCTCGAGCTGTTTGCCGGCGCGATGATCCTGATCGGCTTTCATGCGAGGCTCGCGGCCGCCCTGCTCGTGATCTTCCTGATTCCCGTGACGCTGATTTTCCACAACCCACTCGCGCACACCGATCCCGCGATGGTGCAGCAGCAAATGAATCATCTGCTGAAGAACCTCGCCATCATCGGCGGTCTGCTGCACCTGATCGCCTTCGGTAGCGGCGCATGGAGCCTGCGTCCGGAGCCGACGCTGGAGGCGCAGCCCGCCTGATTCCCGGCAAGTCACCTGATTTCAGCGGGAGCAATTTAAATTGTACGCAATTTAATTGCGTGATATATTCCTGTCTCATGGCTTCCCGAACTCTGAATCCCGCCACCGCGCTGCTGCTCGACAACCAGCTGTGCTTTGCGCTGTACTCCGCCTCGCTGGCCATGAACAAGGTCTACAAACCCTTGCTCGATAAGCTGGGTATCACGTATCCGCAGTATCTGGTGATGCTGGTGCTGTGGGAGGGTGATGGCCTCACGGTGTCCGAGATCGGTGCCAGGCTCTCGCTGGATTCCGGAACACTGACGCCTTTGCTCAAGCGTCTGGAATCGGCCGATCTGGTGCAGCGCTTGCGCGACACGGAAGATGAGCGTCGCGTGTTCGTGCAACTCACGCCAAGTGGCCGACGCCTGAAACAAAAAGCCGGGGACATTCCTCACTGCGTACTCGCTGCGACACAGTGCTCGGTGCCGGAGCTCGTGAGTCTGACTCAGCAGCTGCAGCAGCTTCGGGAGCGACTGGCCGCCTGATCGTCTGATCGTCTGACGGTGACGCTGCCTGCCTTGATTTATTTTTAATGATTCAATTACTGACTGTATAGGAAACCTCATGCCTACCGTACTCGATAACGTTCTCTACACTGCACATGCTCACACCACGGGTGGTCGCGACGGCCGTTCCGTTACTGACGACAATCAGCTCGAAGTGAAGCTTGCGCTGCCGCCGGCCTTGGGTGGCGATGGCAAGGGAACGAACCCGGAGCAGCTGTTTGCTGCAGGTTACTCGGCTTGCTTCATCGGCGCGCTCAAGCATGTGGCCGGGCAGAAGAAAGTGAAAGTGCCTGCCGATATCAGCATCGACGCCAGCGTCGCGATCGGGCCTGTCCCCGGCGGCTTCGGACTGGCAGTGAAGATGGTCGTTCATCTGCCGGGTCTGGAGCGCGAGCAGGCGCTGGAGCTGGTCGATGCCGCGCATCAGGTGTGCCCTTACTCGAACGCCACCCGGGGCAATATCATCGTCGATTTGTCGGTGGGTTGATGGTGACCGCAGGATGCGGCGAATGAAGCCGCCTCCTGCCTTACCTGACCTGCTGAATCAATCGAGCACCAGCTGCGCCTGAACCGGCAGCGAGGGCTCGGCCAGCGCCGATTTTTTTAGCAGCGTGCCCACGCGCACACCCAGCAATCTGATCCGCTTGTCCAGCATCACGCGCTTCAGGCATTCTCCGGCAGCACGCCGGATCTCTGCAGCGTCATCGGTCGATATATCGATCGTGATGTCGCGGGTGACGGTCCGAAAATCCTCGTACCGCAACTTGATGCCGACCGTCCGTCCCACATAGCCCTTGCGCTGCAGGTCGCCCGCCACGCGCACGCACAAGTGGGTAAAAATCTCCGACAGGGTATCTCTGTCGTGCCGGACATGAAGGTCGCGCTCGAACGTTGTCTCGCGGCTGATCGATTTCGGTTCCGAGCGGGTCACGACCGGCCGCTCATCCCTGCCATGCGCCACCTGATGCAGCCATTCTCCGTAGCTGCGGCCAAACTGCTGCACCAGCATCGTGACATCGGCAGCGGCCAGCTCGCCGATGGTATGGATGCCCAGCGTCTCCAGTTTCGCGCCCGCCTTCGGGCCGATGCCATTGATCTTGCGGACAGCCATCGGCCAGATCCGCTGCTCCAGATCAGACAGGTGCAGCAGCGTGATGCCATCGGGTTTGTCCAGCTCTGAGCATATCTTTGCCAGCAATTTGTTGGGGGCGATGCCAATGGAGCAGGTCAGTCCCGTGGCCTCATGCACAGCCTGCTTGATGCGAATCGCCAGCGCGCGGCTTTCTTCATCGATTTCCGTCAGATCGATATAGATCTCGTCAATCCCCCGGTCTTCAATGATCGGTGCGATCTTCGCGACTGCCAGCTTGAACTGCCGCGAATAATGGCGATAAGCGTCAAAGTCAGCGGGCAGCAGGAAAGCCTCCGGTGCCAGCTTCGCCGCTTTCATCATTCCCATTGCCGAGAACACCCCCAGTGCACGGGCCTCGTAGGTCGAGGTCGTCACCACGCCCCGGCCCACGTAATCGCGCAGGCGCGCGAATTCGCGCGAGCCATCGTCGCGCTGCGCGGGATGATGGCGCGAGCGTCCGCCGATCACGACCGGGTGACCTTTCAGTTCGGGATAGCGGAGCAATTCCACAGACGCGTAGAACGCATCCATGTCGAGATGGGCGATGCGGCGGTCGGGATGAGCGGAGGCGGGCGCGTTGATCGCAGAAAGTTCGGACATCTCGCGCCGAAGCCTGACCGCCTAGGCAGCCTGCGCGACCTTCGCGCAGTGCGGGCAGGAGACGCCCTCAACGTACAGCGGCGAGAGCTGCTCGCGCGGCGTGACGACGGCACGGCAGGCAAAGCACTGGCGCGTTGCGGTCTCTTCCAGCTGGGGACTCAGCGCAGTGCGGTGGTCAAACACGAAACAATCCCCTTGGTAGTGCGCGCCGCCGACTTCCTCGAAATATTTCAGGATGCCACCTTCGAGCTGATAGACATGCTCATAGCCGATGTTCTGCATATGGATGGCCGCTTTCTCGCAGCGTATGCCGCCGGTGCAGAACGTCACCACCGTCTTGTCATTCAGCTCATCGCGGTGCTTTTCGATCACCTCGGGGAATTCGCTGAACTTGGTGATCCGGTAGTCGATGGTGTTTTCAAAGGTGCCGACATCGACTTCGAAGGCATTGCGGGTATCCAGCATCACGACCGGACGGCCTTCGTCATCATGTCCCTGATCCAGCCAGCGTTTCAGCACGGGCGCTGTCACCACGGGCGCGCGACCCAGCTCGGGCTTGATCAGCGGATGCTTCATCGTGATGATCTCGCGCTTGAGCCTGACCAGCATGCGATTGAACGGCTGCTTCTCGGAGTAGCTTTCCTTCCACTCCAGGTCGGCAAAGCGCGGATCGTTGCGCAGCCAGCGGAAGAAGCCATCGATCGCCTCGCGCGAGCCGGCCAGAAACATGTTGATACCTTCCGGCGACAGCAGGATCGTTCCTTTCAGCCCCAGCTCTGCGCAGATGGCCTGAAAGCGCGGGCGCTGCTCGACCGTATCGTCGAACGTTATAAATTTGTAAGCGGAAATATTGACAATCGGATGGGTCAGAGGTGTGGACTGCATGGCAATACCCGGAAAAATTCAGCGAATGCCGACATTATAAGCGCCGCATAAGCGTCCCATAAGCGTCCCATAAGCGTCCGGTAAGCGCCGCAAAACCGGCTCCGCGAAGCTTTGCCGGAAGGGTGCGCGCCAGCGTCCTGAAGGGGGTTCCCAACAGGTAAAATACGCCCATGAGCGCGCCGCAATTTATTCATCTCCGACTGCATTCCGAATTTTCCATCGCCGACGGGCTGGTGCGCATCGACGAACTCGTCAAGGCCGCCGCCGCCGACCGTCAGCCCGCCGTGGCCGTCACCGATCTGGGCAACCTGTTCGGCATGGTGAAGTTCTACAAAGAGGCACGCGGCAAGGGCGTCAAGCCCATTATCGGCTGCGATGTCTGGATCACCAACGACGACGACCGCGAAAAGCCGTTCCGCCTGCTGCTGCTGGCAAAAAATCATGACGGTTATCTGCAGCTGTGCGACCTGCTGTCACAGGCCTGGCTGACGAACCAGCATCGCGGTCGCGCCGAGGTGCGCATCGAGTGGCTGGAGTCGCTGCCCAACAAGGGCGGCCTGATTGCCCTCTCCGGATTTCAGCTGGGCGATATCGGCATGGCGCTTGAGAATGGCAACTTCGCGCTGGCCGAGCGCTGCGCGTCACGCTGGGCAAACATCTTTCCCGGCCATTTCTATGTGGAAGTGCAGCGCAACGGCAATCCGCGCCTTGAAGGTTTGCTGCGTCAGTCGACGCAGCTGGCCGCTAAGCTGCAGCTCCCGGTCGTTGCCACGCATCCGGTGCAGTACCTGCGGGCAGAGGAATTCACCGCGCATGAAGCGCGCAGCTGCATCGCCGAGGGCGAGATCCTCGCCAACACCCGCCGCGTGAAACGCTTCACGCAAGAGCAGTATTTCAAGACACAGGCCGAGATGGCCGAGCTGTTTGCGGATCTCCCGGCGGCGCTGGCCAACAGCGTTGTGATCGCGCAGCGCTGCAATCTGTCGCTCACCCTGGGCAAGCCTCAGCTGCCGGATTTCCCCACACCGGACGGCATGAGCATCGCTGATTTCCTTGTCGCGCAGGCGAAGGAAGGCCTGGAAGCGCGTCTGGTGCAGCTGTATCCCGATGAGCAGAAGCGCGAAGCCATGCGCGAGCGTTATGAATCACGGCTGAAGTTCGAGACCGACACCATCATCAAGATGGGTTTCCCCGGTTACTTCCTGATCGTGGCCGACTTCATTCAATGGGCCAAGCACAATGGCGTGCCCGTCGGGCCGGGACGGGGTTCGGGCGCGGGCTCGCTGGTCGCGTATGCGCTGTCGATCACGGATCTCGATCCGCTGCAGTACAACCTGCTGTTCGAGCGCTTCCTGAACCCGGAGCGGGTGTCGATGCCGGACTTCGATATCGACTTCTGTCAGGAGGGCCGCGATCGCGTGATCCAGTACGTGAAAGAGCGCTATGGCAAAGATGCCGTATCGCAGATCGCGACGTTCGGCACCATGGCAGCCAAAGGCGCAGTGCGCGATGTCGGTCGCGTGCTCGACTTCGGCTACAACTTCTGCGATGGCATTTCCAAGCTCATTCCTTTCAAGCCCGGCAAGCTGGTCACCATTGCCGATGCGCTGGAAGAAGAGCCGCTGCTGAAAGAGCGGCGCGACAATGAAGAAGAAGTCCGGCAGCTGCTGGAACTCGCGCAGCAGGTCGAGGGCATCGCGCGCAACGTCGGCATGCACGCCGGTGGCGTGCTGATCGCGCCGGGCAAGCTTACCGATTTCTGTCCGCTGTACACGCAGGGCACCGATGGCGGTGTAGTGTCACAGTACGACAAGGACGATGTCGAAGCCATCGGGCTGGTGAAGTTCGACTTCCTTGGCCTGACCACCTTGACGATTCTGGATCGCGCGGTGCGCTACATCCGCCAGCTTGATCCGGCGCTGGCCGACTTCAGCCTTGATACCCTGCCGCTGAATGATCGGGCCACCTATCAGCTGCTGACACAAGCCAAAACGGTGGCCGTGTTCCAGCTTGAAAGTCGCGGCATGCAGGGCATGCTGAAAGATGCGCGCCCCGACCGCTTTGAAGACATCATCGCGCTGGTGGCGCTGTACCGCCCGGGCCCGATGGACCTGATTCCCGATTTCTGCCGCCGCAAGCATGGCGAGAAATTCGATTATCCCGATCCGCGCACGGAATCGATCCTCTCCGAGACCTACGGCATCATGGTCTATCAGGAGCAGGTGATGCAGATGGCGCAGGTGATCGGCGGCTATTCGCTCGGCGGCGCGGATTTGCTGCGCCGTGCGATGGGCAAAAAGAAGCCCGAAGAAATGGCCGAGCACCGGCAGATCTTCCGCGATGGCGCGGCGAAGAACGGACTCACCGAGCAAAAGGCCGACGAGATCTTCGATTTGATGGAGAAGTTCGCTGGCTACGGCTTCAACAAGTCGCATGCGGCCGCGTATGCGCTGCTGTCGTATTACACCGCTTACCTGAAGACCCATCATCCCGCAGCATTCATGGCCGCCAACTTGTCGCTGGCCATGGATGACACGGACAAGATCAAGGTATTAGTCGAGGATGCGCTCGACACCTGCGGTCTGACCCTGCTGCCGCCCGACATCAATTTGTCGGTGTATCGGTTCACGCCGGTCGCTGATCCGGGCAAGCAGGCCGATCGTATTCGTTATGGTCTCGGCGCGATCAAAGGCACCGGGCAGAACGCGATTGAAGCCATCATCGCGGCGCGGCAGGACGGTCCTTTCACCGACCTGTTTGATTTCACCCGGCGGGTCGACAAACGCCAGATCAACCGCCGCACGATCGAATCACTGATCAAGGCCGGCGCGTTCGACAGTCTGGGTGTGAACCGGGGCGTGCTGCTGGCATCCGTTAGTCTGGCGATGGAAAGCGCCGAACAGGCCGAGGCCTCGGCGAATCAGGTCAGCCTGTTCGAGATGGATGACAGCGGTTTTGACGATCGTCCGCAGTATGTCGATGCGCCGGAGTGGACCGAGAAAGAGAAACTCACCGAAGAGAAATCGGCACTGGGTTTCTACCTCTCGGGTCACTTGTTCAACGCGTACGCCGAGGAAGCCCGCAAATTCGCTCGCACCAAACTGGCGGATCTGTCGCCCAGCCGCGAGCCCAAACTGATCGCGGGCATCATCTCAGGTCTGCGTACGCAGATGACGCAGCGCGGGCGGATGCTGATCGTCACGCTCGACGACAATACCGCGCAGGTCGAGGTCACGGTGTACAACGAAGTCTTTGACAGCAACCGCGCGCTGTTCAAAGAAGATGAATTTCTGGCCGTGCAGGGCAAGATCTCGGAGGATCGTTTCTCCGGCGGGCTGCGCATCACCGCAGAGCGCGTGATGGACATTGCCACCGCGCGCGCCGCCTTCGTCAAGGCCTTGCGCCTGTCCATGAACGGTCAGGCCGACGCCCGGCGGCTGCGCGAACTGATCGAGCCTTATCAGCAGGCGCAGGATTCCTGTCCTGTCGTCGTGCAGTACGCAAAGAACGGCGCGCTGGGCGAGTTTCGCCTCTCCGACGCCTGGCGCGTACGCGCTGATGACGCACTCCGCGCAAAGCTGTCGGACTGGCTGAGTCCTGATAACGTCTGGTTCGAATACTGATGTCTCTGTCTGCCACTTTCAGGCGCATTCTCAGCCTGCTGAAGCCTCACAGCGCGCGCATGATCGTTGCGCTGCTGGCAATGATGATCACCGCAGCCACCGAGCCTGCGGTCGCCAGCATGATGAAGCTGCTGCTCGACAAGGGGTTTTCCGAGACGCGCAGCTTTTCATTGTGGATGGTGCCTGTCTTCGTTGTAGGCATCTTCGTCGTCCGGGGGCTGTCCACCTTCACCACCAGCTATCTGATGTCGTCGGTGTCGGGCATGCTGATGTCCACGCTGCGCCAGCAGATGTTCAGCCGCCTGCTCGATGTGCCGCTCAGCTATTACCGCGACAATTCCACCGGCAAGGTGATCAGCGCGATGATGATCGAGGTGAACCTGATCCTCGACATGATTCGCAACGTGATGATCGTGCTCATCCGCGACAGCCTGACCGTGATCGGCTTACTCGCTTATCTGTTCTGGCTGAACTGGAAACTGACGTTGGTGACCATCACGCTGGGCCCGGCGATTGCCTTTGTCGTGCGCCTGACCGCCAAGCGCCTGAAGCGCCTGATTCAGGAAAACCAGCACATGAATGCCGAGATCACCCAGACCATCGAAGAAGCGATGCGCGCGCAGCAGGTGATCAAGATCTTCGGCGGGCAGCGCTACGAAGCGACACGCTTTACCAATCGCTCGGAACGGCTGCGGCGCTTCATGCTCAAGACCGCCAGCACCATGGCCACCACCGAGCCGATCACACAGTTCATTAATTCATTCTCGGTATCCGTCATCATCATGATCGCGCTGTCACAGGCGGGCGATGGCCAGATGACCGTTGGCGGTTTTGCGTCCTTCATCACCGCCATGCTGATGACGCTGACCCCGCTCAAGCATCTCGCCGGTATCAATGGCCCGCTGCAGCGCGGCCTTGCGGCGGGTGCCACGGTATTCGGCATCATCGATGCGATGCCCGAGCGCGAGCATGGCAAGGTGCTGGGCGAACGGGCAAAGGGCAAGCTGGAATTCCAGAATATCGGCTTTTCTTATCCCGGCCAGCGCCAGCCAGCGCTGGCAGATATCCACCTGACCGTCGCGCCGGGTGAAACCGTCGCGCTGGTGGGCATGTCCGGGGGCGGCAAGTCCACGCTGGTGAATCTGGTGCCCGAGTTCTACACGCCGACCTCAGGACGCATCCTGCTCGACGGACAGCCGATCAGCGAGATCGCCCTGCACAGCCTGCGCGCGCAGATGGCGATGGTCAGCCAGAATGTCGTGCTGTTTGATGACACGGTGGCGGCCAACATCGCCTATGGCGATGCGAACCCCGACCCCATACGGATTGAAGCCGCCGCCAAAGCGGCTTATCTGGAGGATGTGATCGCTGGTCTGCCGGATGCTTATCAGACCCCGATCGGCGACAACGGCATGCGGCTCTCGGGCGGCCAGCGGCAGCGACTGGCGATCGCGCGCGCGATCTACAAGAACGCACCCATCCTCATCCTCGATGAAGCCACGTCCGCGCTGGATACCGAATCGGAGCGCGCCGTCCAGGCGGCGCTGGATCAGTTGATGAAAGGGCGCACGACGCTGGTGATTGCGCACCGGCTGTCCACCATCGAGCATGCCGACCGCATCGTGGTGCTACAGGATGGCCGCATTGCCGAAAGTGGCAGTCATGCCGAGCTATTGGCACGCAACGGCGTCTATGCGCATCTGTATCATCTGCAGTTTGCCCGCGATAGCTGAAGCGCGATCAGAAAAATAATCAGGAGACACCATGAGCAAGGCCCTGCCGATATCGAAATTCCCCGTGCCTGAACTGAAAGACCTGCCGGAAGATATTCGCAGCACCATTCTTGCGGTGCAAGAGAAGGCCGGATTCGTGCCGAATGTGTTCCTGGCACTGGCGCACCGCCCCGCCGAGTTTCGTGCATTCTTTGCTTACCATGATGCGCTGATGCTGAAAGATACCGGCAGCCTGACCAAGGCCGACCGCGAGATGATCGTCACGGCCACCAGCGCAAAAAATCATTGTCTGTACTGCGTGGTCGCGCATGGCGCGCTGCTGCGCATCTATGCGAAAAACCCGCTGGTCGCGGATCAGGTCGCGGTCAATCACTTGAAGGCGGACATCACGCCTCGTCAGACAGCCATGCTGGATTTTGCGATCAAGGTCTGCCTTGATTCCGCGTCAGTGACCGAGGACGACTATGCACAGCTGCGCGCGCATGGTTTTGATGATGAAGATATCTGGGACATCGCCGGCATCACCGCCTTCTTTGGCTTGTCGAACCGGATGGCCAATGTGATCGGCATGCGGCCTAATCCGGAGTTTTTCCTGATGGGGCGGGTAGAGAAGCCGAAGTCTGCCTGACACCGCCAGCGGCACGTTCCTTCGGCTTCCAGAAGGCTTCGTAAGCCACCGATTTATTGAGAATGCTGTCGCTGGTGACTGCGCTCAAATGGCGCTCATAGTCTTCTGCGCTGATGCCAGAGAACAGCGAGATGCCCAGCCCGAAGCGCGTGTCCTTGCCGTCGGTCAGACCCAGCAGATCGAGCAACGAGGGCGCGACATCGAAATGCGTCATCGAGGTTCTTGCCGGCGGACGCTCCAGCGGACTCAGTATCTTGAAGTAGACATGGCGCTCACCGCGAAACTGCATGCTCTGCTTCATGCTGTTCATGAATGGATGATCGCCCATCAGCACCACCACCGTGTTTTCCAGCAGACCCTCTTGCTTGAGCCGGGTGATAAAGTCTGCGAGAAAGCGCGAGTTGCAGTGGAAAGCGCCGGGGAAGTCACCCTGTTTTTCATCGTCGCTGCAGCGGGGGGAAGGTATCCCCCGCGGGAAGTGGTTGTCTTGGGTGATCAGGGTGAGATTGAAGGGTCTTTGCTGGCGGTCATGCTCGCCTCGCTCACGTAGCTCACGTATCACGCCGTGCGCCTGCTCCAGCAGCATGTCATCATGCAGGCCGAAACCCCAGCTGGTGAATTCCAGCGCATCGACACCGCGCTGCTTCCATTCCTCCCGACCCAGCAGATGATGATAGCCATGCGTGCGATAGAACTTGTCCAGCCCCGAGTAGGCGAGATGATGGCCAACGAGGAAGTATTGTTCATAGCCGGCGGCTTTGAGCACATCGCCCAGGCACACGGCGCTCGGGAAGAAATCGTCCGTCGCGAAGCTGTGAAACTTGTTCGCAAAGAAGGGCTTCAGCGGTGCGCTGCACTGACTGGAGAACATGCCGGCAATCGTCCAGTGCGTGCCCGGCGCAGCAGGAAACCTCGGTATCTCGGTGCCCTCCAGTTGCCTGAGCGGCGCGATCGCATCACGGCCGACCCGCTCGGCATCGCCCATCGTGCGTTCCAGTGATTCCACATAAATCAGCACGAGGTTTTTCCTTGCCGGCCGGGTCGTCAGCTGACTGACATCCGGCGCACGATAGAGCGCGCTGAATTTGTCTTCGCCCAGGCTGATCCGTACAAAATGGAATAGCTCGATCTGGTAGAGAAACAGGATCGTCGTAAACAACGCAAGGAACAGGCTGAATCCCAGGCTGGTCAGTCCGAGATAGCACTTTCCGATGATCTTGCCGGCCAGACGAAGCCCCCGCAGGGAAAGCAGGCGATCGATGGCCGCTGCTGTCGTGACGCGTTCGGTCAGTACGCCTGCAAGATAGAGCACCGTTGTGATTGCCAGCGTCGGCAGTACCACCCACTGGAGAGCATCCAGTATCAGATAGAGATCGACCCCGGTCAGGCTGTTGAGCCCCAGATCAAAATGAAAAAAAATCTGCTCGACCGTGAGCCGGTTGCCAAACACCGAGCGCAGCCATCCATAGGTCGCAACCAGCAGAGTGCTCAGTGCATAGCAAGCGTAGCGAACAGTGGTCGCGCGTAGTCCGGCAGCACGGGCAGGAAGTGTAGACATCGTGGTTGGGGAGGGCATGCCGCCGTGGGATGTTTATTTTGGGCAACATGAATTTTAGCTGCTTTCTGCGTGGCAACTACCGAATCACCGCCCCCCTTCACGGAGTCATCCCGGCGTTTGGGGAAGAGACTATGGTTTGTATAATCCCGGTATCCCCGCATACCGGCGCTCTGCACGACCCGGAGCCCGTTCCCAGCCGCCTGATGACTATTGCAAGAAAACTAAAATTCGCGGCGTTTTATCTCTACCTGAAACTGCTGCGCGCCCGCCGGCGTGGGCAGGTGCTCGGGCCGAGGGAACAGCACTGGTATGCACAGCAGAGGGCGGCACAGGGCGAGCAGGCCGATCTGGACGCGCCCGAGGCACGCTCAGTACGCAATGCGTTCTGGATCCGGGGCCGCTTTGCAGACGGCGAGTTGCAGCTGAATGCGCTGGTCGTATCGCGCCAGCTCAAGTTCGGGAACGCGATACTTCAGCTGACCAATGCGATACAGCTCGCACAGCAGCTGGGCGTGCACAAGATTTACCATCGCGGATTTGATTTCCTGAGCAATCGTGCACAGGTAGGGACGATCACCCTCCTGAAAGGCGCGCCCGAGCATGAGAACTACCTTGCCAGCAGCTTTTTCCCGAATGCCCTGCTGAACAACATCTGCCGGTCACCTGAGCCGCGCTACCAGATTGCGCGCCAACTCGCGCCATGGCTGACGTTGCAGCACGGACGCACCGCGAGTGGTGACACACGGCGGCACCTGTACATCCACCTCCGTGCGGGCGACGTCTTCGAAAAATCAACGCCGCATCCGCTCTATGGCCAGCCACCGCTGTCGTTTTACACCCTCATCCTCCGGATGGAGCGCTGGGAAAAAGTGGTGCTGGTGTTCGAGAACCGGCGCAATCCCGTCATCGATGCATTAATGGCTTTTCTGATATCGGAGCGGATACCCGTCGAGATACAGTCCCGCGATCTTGATACGGATGCCGCGCGGCTGCTGGAAGCGGAAAATATCGTGATCGGTCGCGGCACCTTTGTCTATCCGATGCTCTGTATATCGGATAATGTGCGCCGGGTGTTTTGCTTCGAGTCCGATGGTGCCGAAGAATGGGGGCTGAACCAGTCCGGTATCCAGTTCATCCGGGTGGTCGACCAGACTGGCAAGTATCGCGACAGTGTGCTCAGGCGCTGGCTGAACAATGCAGAGCAGCGCGCACTGATGCTCAATTACAGTGAGGATAATCTGGCCGTGCGTGCCTGATTCTGCCTCAGAGATAAAACGATTCAATGAAAACCAGCGTCATATTCACGACCTACAACTCGCCCGTCTGGCTGGAGAAAGTCCTGTGGGGATTTTTTACGCAGACGCACCGCGATTTCGAGATCGTCATCGCCGACGATGGGTCGCGCGACGAGACCCGGCAGCTGATCGAGCGCCTCAGCGCCTCATCACCGATGCCGATACGTCATGTCTGGCAGCCCGATGACGGCTTCCAGAAAAGCCGAATTCTCAACAAGGCCATTGCCGCCGCAAAGGGTGACTACCTGATCTTCACCGATGGCGACTGCATACCGCGAGAAGATTTTGTCGCCGAACATCTGCGACATGCGGAAGATGGCTGTTATCTGTCGGGCGGATATTTCAAGCTGCCGCTCGATATCAGCAAGGCGATCACGCAGGAAGATGTCAGCAGTCGTCACGTATTCACGCCAGACTGGCTGCGCCAGCATGGCATGGCGATGGGCATCATCAAGGCACTGAAGCTCACGATGCGCGGCCCGCTGGGTGATATGCTGAATCACCTGCCGGTGAAGGCCTCATGGAATGGGCATAACTCATCCTGCCACAAGAAATGGGCGATTGCGGTGAATGGCTTTGACGAGAACATGCAGTACGGCGGACAAGATGCCGAGTTCGGCCGCCGATTACGTCATCTGGGCGTAAAGGCCAAGCGCATACGCTACTCCACCATTTGCGTGCATCTGGAGCATGGACACGGCTATGTCACGCCCGAAATGAAAGCCAACAGCGCACGCATTCGCGAGAACACCATAAAACACCGGCTGACCTGGGCAGCGGTCGGCCTCGATCAATACATCCTGCCCGATGGATCGCCTCGTCAGACATCCACTGAGACGAACAAGGAGAAAAACTCGTGATATCTGCTTCACAGCCTGTGCTCGTGCTGTGCATGAAATGGGGCAAGGCCTATGGCCCGGAGTATGTGAACCGGCTGAGAAATGGCGTCGCCCGCAACCTCAGCTATCCGCACCGCTTCATTTGCTTCACGGATGACGCGACGGGTATCGATCCCGGTGTAGAGACTTTTCCCCTGCCTGATCTGGGGCTCCCACCCGAGCACAAAGACCTGCGCTGGCGCAAGCTCGCGATTCTGGGCAAGGATGTGTTCGGCCTGCAGGGGACTGCGCTGTTCCTCGACCTTGATCTGGTGGTGGTCGACCGGCTCGAGCCTTTCTTTGATCGTCCGGGCAAGTTCCTGATTATTCGCGACATGGACTTGTTCCGCGCGAAGCCACTGCGCAAGCTGAATCCCGAACGCGATCGCTTCCTGAACAGGGTGGGTAATTCATCTGTGTTCCGGATGGAGATGGGCGCGCACAGCGATGTGCTGGACGAGTTCGTCAACGATCCTGTCGCTGCGCAAAGTTCATTCAAGATCTCGCAGCAATTCATGAGCGATGCGCTGCACCGCCGTGGTCTGCTCGAATACTGGCCGAGAGAATGGTGCGTCAGCTTCAAGAATGATTGCATACCGCGCTACTGGCGCAGCTATGTTCAGGATCCGTTCATCCCGCCGGGTGCGAAGATCGTAGTCTTCGCCGGCAATCTGAAGATGCAGGATGTGGTCGAGGGGCGGGGGAGTACCTGGTATCGGCAGATTGGGAATATTGATTGGTTGCTGCGAGAGTGGCAATAAGCACGGTGGCATAAAGACAGATGAAGCGTTTTCTCAGCTACTTTTCACTTTTGCTCAGGAATTGGTGGTCCGACTCACGGATAGTGGATCCCTCTTCAAAAGTAGTCGTGACACTCACATCGCATTCAGGTCGAATCCGGCATGCCTTTGCGGCGATAGAGAGCATCGGCCGAGGATTGCTGAAGCCCTCCAGGATCATTCTCTATCTGGACAAGAAGAACGAGCGAGCTGCCTTGCCCGCTTCTTTGACAAGACTCGCTTCTCGCGGTCTCGAGATTCATTTTTGCGAGGATGTCGGACCTCATACCAAGTATTACCCCTATCTGCTCACTGAGCCGAATCTGGATCTGCCGCTAGTGACTGCCGATGATGACAAGCTGTATGAAAAAGACTGGCTGGCGACCTTGCTGGCGCGCTGGCGACAGGAGCCTGATTTGATACACTGCTTCCGCGCGCGAGAAATCAGAGTAGGACAGCACGGCATTGAGCCCTATTGGAACTGGCCGGTCTGCAGCTCCGATCAGCCCTCCTTGCTGCATTTTGCGACTGGCGTCAGCGGGGTCATTTATCCGCCGTCTTTCCAGAAAATTCTGAAAGAGGCAGGTGATGTGTTTCGCGATCTGTGTCCGAAGGCGGACGATATCTGGCTGCATGTCATGGCGCTGAGGCACGGATATCAGGTAAGGCAAATTAACCGTTACAGCATCGAGTATCCCGGGATACCGGGATCGAGTCGTTATGCGCTGCGGCGAACGAATGTGGATGACAATGGAAATGACGTGCAGATTTCCAGAACGTATACACCTGATGATGTTCATCGCTTGCGTGAAGCAGCCGGACTCTCCTGAGCAGGAATGATCTTGATGAGCGTTAGCCTGATCATCAATATTTATCGCTCACAAGAAGATTTGCCTCTCTTGTTGAGCGCGCTCGCCCAGCAAAGCAGGTTGCCCGACGAAATAATCTTTGCCGAGGATGATGTCAGCGAAGAGACGATAGACATACTCAAGCAAGGGAAACGCCGTTATCCTGCTTTGAGAATGAAGCTGGTGCAGCATGAGGACAGGGGATTTCGGAAAGCAGAGATAGCCAACAAGGCAGTGGCCATTGCGGAAAATGACAAACTCATC
>JACCDI010060105.1_pt1 | contig 19275 bp, 19 predicted proteins | sample 7442791 | NCBI WGS metagenome assembly JACCDI01 (sample SAMN15323434, study PRJNA562643) | freshwater metagenome | isolation source: river surface water | place: USA:Blue River Watershed | collected 2017-08-15
CTCTTTCGCTGTGTCAGGAATAATAATACCAAATGCTGTTTTTTCTTCAGCTTGAGCTGGTTCTACAACAACCCGATCCGCTAAGGGCTTAATACTTAAATTTGACATGTGTTATAAATTTAATTTTAAATTAGAGATTATACTTCCATGCGAACATGGTACAAAGTCATATACAATAATAATGCCAAAATCCATTGCTGAAATTTTGGCAGTATAATAAAGTTAAAGTCAGTAATACTATTGCTTGGGTGCTGCAGGAGCAGGAGCGGGAGCAGTTGTAGGAGCTGACGCTGGTGCAACGGGTACCGCTTTTGTAGCTGCTTTCTCCACGTTAACAGATGTAGACGTCTCTTTCGTTCCGGATATAGTGAAATTAGAGACTAAAACTAATACTAATATAGCGACTGAAAATCCCCAAGTTAATTGTTCTACTAAGTCCCCTGTTTTTTGCACACCAAACATTTGTGTTGCGCCAGAAGAAGAAAACTCACCACTTATTCCACCACCTTTGGGATTTTGTACTAATATAAGCACGATTAGAAGCGCAGAGAAAATAACAATCAATGAAATCAATAAAGTAAACATAGTTATTCCGTTAGTATATTTTGTAATTCTAAAATTCGAGATGCAAAGTAAACCCTTTTTTCAGGTTTTATCAAACTTAACTTCTCATATAATTCAATCGCCTGTAAATATTTACCTTGTTTTGCAAGTAGGATAGCCACTGTTTCAGAAACGGGTAAACTTATTTCTACATCCGATAAGTCTGTTGGTGTAGAATCGTCTAAATCAGTCTTTTTAGGTCGAGAAAGAGTAGGCTGATTCAAAATGAATTGATCAATTATGGAATCTTGTAAGGCCTTAATTTCTTCAGCAGGGATGGCTTCAACTGTTTCTGTTATTTCTTCTGAAATATCATATATCGATTGAAAATACTGTTTGCGCTGAGCTGATTGCAAGGCAATTTTCTGTTGTTTTAAAACAGAAAACCGCTCATTCCAATGGAGCAGATAAAAATAAGGATAAAGTATTTTATCGTGATTAAGTTCATGCTGATCTGCACGATCTATCTTATTTAATAAGAACCAAAGTTTCTGAGCTTTTGACATATCGATTCTACCAGTCCCCTGCAATTTTGTTAAACAAATCTAATATAATTTGGTCTACTAACTTAGGGATCAACGCCTTTTCTACTTGTGTCAAGGTTTGATTTTGGGGGAAATCTTGGTAAAAAGAGAACTCCTGTTCGAAATTTTTCTCCTCGTCTAACCGATTCGTTAATTTAAACTCTACTCGCAAAGTAAGTCGGTTAAGACCCGCTTTATCATCTCCAGTAGGCGCCTGAGGCGTTAATTCGTAACCTACTATTCGTCCCTCTAACAATAAATCCGGATTCTTGTTTGTGATTTTCAGGGAGGTATTTCGTTGGAAATACTCTTTTAATTTTTCATTTAAGTCTAAACTTAAATTAGCTGGACCCCCAGCGGTTTCCATCCGTATATTACTAATTTCAATTGTTTTTAGATTAGCATCTAAACTAGCTCCTTTGAAGCTATAGCAAGAGGATAATCCAATAATTGATGCCATGAAAACAAAAAGATTACTCCATTTCTTCCAAATCATATTGTTTGATTTTACGGTATAATGTACGTTCTGATATTCCAAGGTCCTTCGCGGCGTATTTACGTTTATTCTTATTTTTCTTGAGCGCACGAATTATGATTTCTTTCTCTTGTTTCTCAAGTGACAAAGTAACATCATTTGCGGGCAGAATTATTTCCTCAAAGGAAGAATCAATCGGTTCCTCAGTAAAAGTCGTTTCGTCTTGCTCGTGAATGGGTAAAGATAAACCTGAGGAAAGACTACTTACTTCTCCCTGGTTTCTGACATCTTCAAATATGGCCATATTATCATGAAGTATCTCATAGGCTTTTGACTGATCTGATTCTACTACTTTTAACAATATCTTTTTCAGCTCAGTTACATCCCGTTTTAAATCGAATAGAATCTTATACAAGATTTCACGCTCATTCATTCCATCGGGACCTGAAAAAGTATCTGTCTTTACAACGGAGTTACCTAATTTGGGTTCATTGAAGTCTAAATAGTATTGTAATTGAAGCTCATCAATAATTCGATCCCCTAATTCTAATACGGATATTTGTTCCGCTAAATTCTTCAGTTGCCGAATGTTACCGGGAAAACGCTGTTTTTGAAGTAGATCTTTAGCCTCCTTCGTTAGCATGATAGGTTTTACGCGGTGGGATTCGGAAAAATCTGTCGTGAATTTTCTGAATAATAATTCAATGTCATCCCCTCGCTCTCTCAGTGGTGGTACATAAATGGGTACAGTACTTAACCGGTAATATAAATCTTCTCTAAACTTGCCTTTCTCGATGGCTTGCTGCAGATTTAGATTGGTGGCAGCAACAACTCTAGCATTGGTTTTCTGCACTTTGGAAGAACCAACGCGGTAAAATTCGCCGTTCTCTAACACACGAAGTAATCTTGCCTGTGTTCCTAGGGGCATTTCGGCGATTTCATCTAAGAAAATCGTACCTCCATCTGTTACTTCGAAATAACCTTTTCTGGCTTCAATAGCTCCTGTAAATGAACCTTTTTCATGGCCAAATAATTCGGAATCGATGGTTCCTTCCGGGATAGCTCCGCAGTTAACCGCGATAAAGGCACCGTGTTTGCGTTTAGAAAGTGAATGAATGATTTTGGAAAAAGATTCTTTTCCTGATCCACTTTCACCGGTAATTAATACGGTCATATCCGTAGCGGCAACTTGTTCGGCTACAGAAATGGCACGCAAGAGGGCAGGGGCATTCCCAATGATCCCGAAACGTGCTTTTATACTAGTAAGATGACTGTTATCTAACATAATTCACCTAATAAAGTTCCTGATGTACAATGAGTTACATTTACAAATACAAAATCTCCTTTAACTTCCTTTCCTTTGGGGAAAACGACTACTTTATTTGAATCAATTTTACCATAATGGTGTAAATTAGATTTTTTCGAATCCCCTTCTACTAAAACCTGCACTTTTCTGCCTACCCACATTTCATTACGTTTAGCAGAGTGAATGCGTTGTAAATCAATAATTTCTTGAAGTCGACGCATCTTTACTTCCTCAGGAACATCGTCTGTTAACTTTTTTTCGGCTGGCGTTCCTGGACGCTCTGAATAGGCAAACATATAGCCAAAGTCATATTCTACCTCAGCTAATAAGGATAAAGTATCCTGGTGATCTTCCTCTGTTTCTGAGCAAAAACCCGCAATCATATCTTGTGATATTCCGCATTCTTCACCTAATATGGCTCTGATAGACTTAATTCGATCTAAATACCATTCTCGGGTATAGGAGCGTTTCATCAATTCTAAAATTCGGTTACTTCCGCTCTGAGCCGGCAAGTGAATATTTTTACAGATGTTATCGTATTTCTTCATTGTATACAAAACCTCATCTGTAATATCTTTTGGATGCGAGGTGGAGAAACGAACACGAAGAAGAGGATTTACCAAGGCGACAGCTTCTAATAATTGGGCAAAATTCACCAACTTACCTTCATCTGAGGTCCATTTATAGGAATCGACATTTTGGCCTAACAACGTTACTTCTCGGTACCCTTGTTCTACTAATTTTGTGCATTCAGCAATAATGGATGGTAAATCGCGCGATCTTTCTCGTCCTCTTGTGTAGGGAACAACACAGAAGGTACACATGTTATCACAACCACGCATAATACTTACCATGGCAGTTACTCCGTTGGAATTTAAGCGAACCGGCTCAATATTACCGTATGTTTCTTCACGTGAAAGAAAAACATTTATCGCTTTTTGACCATCTGAAACTTCCTCTAATAAGGTAGGTAAATCACGGTATGCATCTGGGCCAGCGACTAAATCAACAATCTTTTCTTCATCGATTAATTTAGTCTTTAAACGTTCAGCCATGCAACCAAGAATTCCTACCGTTAATGCGGGATTCTTTGCTTTTAAATGCGTAAACACCTGTAATCGGTGACGAATTTTGTGTTCTGCATTCTCTCGAATAGCGCAGGTATTTAATAAAATGGTGTGAGCATCCTTAACGTTAGACGTCGTGACGTAACCATTTTTTTGAAGGATAGCGGTGACTACTTCGGTGTCTGCAAAATTCATTTGACATCCATAACTTTCGATATAGACCTTTTTAAGAAAAGTGTTCTCCACCACCTGATCCTCCGATATTCTAGGAACATCTAATCCGTCTTTCTCTTCTTTTGTCAGTACTTTTAAATCGTGCATTTTACAATCAAGGAAATATAGATTGCAAATTTATGACATTTTGGCAGTAATTCTATTCGATTCGACCGGAATTTAGATAAATAACTTGATCGGAATGTGACGTCAATTTTTCATTATGTGTGACCATAATGATTCGCTGTTGCCAAACAGCCTTTAATTCTACAAACAAAGCATACAGCGTTTCCGCATTTTTATTATCCAAATTTCCCGTCGGCTCATCGGCTAATAAGAGGGTAGGCCGATTAATTAACGCTCTTGCTACAGCAACGCGCTGCTGTTCTCCACCTGAAATTTGTGAAGGTAATTTATTTAAAATAGGTTGAATACCTAAGGTTTGTACGATCTTTTCAAATAAAGCCTCATCCTCTTCATTTAGCTTCGATCCTTTAATATACAAGGGGAATTTAATATTCTCCTCACAAGAAAATTCACCTAACAGATTATGAAATTGAAATACAAAACCAAGATTCTGATTCCGAAAAGTAGATTTGTCTTTCTCCGTTAAGGAATCATAACTTATCCCATCTAAGTATATCTGTCCAGAATCTGCTTTCATTAATAAGCCCATGATCTGCAACAAAGTACTTTTGCCAGATCCTGATGGCCCCAGAATACTGACCATTTCGGCATCTTTGACTTTCAAAGAGATGTTGTCTAGAATTAATTGTGTTCCATAACTTTTGGAAATATTTTTTAATTCTAACATTTTTTTGTCTTTTTTTTAGAATATATGAATGTGTAACTGGTTTTTTAATATTTACGCAAATAAATAGTAATTTCACGAAATTAAAATTTTACTAAATGAATATTCACGAATATCAAGCGAAAGAAATCTTAAAAGGTTACGGAGTGCGCATTCAAGAAGGAGTGGTGATCGACTCAGTTGATCAAGCTATTTCTGCAGCTGAAGGGTTAAAAGCTCAAACAGGTACGGGATGGTTTGTTGTTAAAGCTCAAATTCATGCGGGTGGCCGTGGAAAAGGGGGCGGTGTTAAACTAGCCAAAAACTTAGATGAAGTAAAAGAACGCGTTTCTCAGATTTTGGGAATGCAATTAATTACGCATCAAACGGGTCCTGAAGGAAAGAAAGTTAACAAAGTCTTAATTTCTGAGGATGTGTACTATCCGGGAGATTCTGAACCGAAAGAATACTATTTATCGATTTTATTAGATCGCGCTAAGGCTTGTAATGTGATCATGGCAAGTACGGAAGGTGGAATGGATATCGAAGAAGTGGCTGAACACAGCCCTGAAAAAATCATTAAAGAATGGATTGATCCTCGTGTAGGTCTTCAAGACTTCCAAGCACGCAAGGTTGCTTTTGCCTTAGGTTTAAGCGGTACTGCTTTGAAAGAAATGGTTAAATTTATTCAATCATTGTATCGTGCTTACGTGGAGACTGATTCGTCTATGTTTGAAATCAACCCAGTGTTGAAAACATCTGATGATAAAATTTTAGCTGTAGATGCCAAAGTAAACCTAGATGATAACGCTTTATTCCGTCACAAAGATTTAGCGGTATTACGTGATATTGAGGAGGAGGATCCATTAGAAGTAGAAGCATCTGAAAATGATTTGAACTACGTTAAATTAGATGGTAACGTAGGTTGCATGGTGAACGGAGCTGGTTTAGCGATGGCAACTATGGATATTATCAAATTATCAGGTGGAGATCCCGCTAACTTCCTTGATGTAGGGGGTGGAGCTAATGCTAAGACTGTTGAAGCTGGTTTCCGTATCATTTTACAAGACCCTAACGTGAAGGCAATTCTTATCAATATTTTTGGTGGTATTGTTCGTTGCGATCGTGTAGCCAATGGAGTTGTTGAAGCTTACAAGAACATTGGTGAGATCAATATCCCAATCATTGTACGTCTTCAAGGTACAAATGCAGAAGAAGGTGCGGCAATCATTAATAACTCAGGCTTGAAAGTATTCTCTGCTGTTTTATTAAAAGATGCAGCTCGTTTAGTATCAGAAGTATTGAAATAAGCCATGAAAATAATTTGCATCGGTCGTAATTACGTAGATCACATCACTGAGTTATCGAATGAAAGGCCCACTGAACCGGTGGTATTTTTAAAGCCTGATACGGCCTTATTGGATGCAAATAGTCACTTTTACTATCCTAAATTCTCCTCTGATGTTCATTATGAGCTGGAGTTAGTTTTTAGGATAGGTAAAGTAGGCAAAAACATTGAAGCAAAATTTGCGCACAAGTACATTGATTCTTTTGGCCTAGGTATTGATTTTACAGCCAGAGATGTTCAGAGTAAATTAAAAGAAAAAGGACTTCCTTGGGAAAAGGCGAAAGCATTTAACGGTTCAGCTTTTGTGAGTGCCATGCAGCCTTTTGATCCGTCCCTTTTAGAGAAACCTATTCATTTTGCCTTACATAAAAATGGGGCACTAGTTCAGGATGGAAATTCTGAGTTGATGATTTGGAATGTGGCTGAATTAATTGAAGAGGTTTCCAAATACTTTACTTTAAAAACCGGGGATTACCTATTTACAGGTACACCTGCAGGTGTAGGGCCTGTAGTTATTGGCGATGTCCTATCCGGTTCCCTAGAAGGTTCTCCATTATTTGAATTAACTATCTCATAATATGAAATTACAAATCGGTCAAGCTGCTCCTACTATTTCGATGGTGGATTCAGATGGAAATGACTTTTCTATTCCTAGTGGAAAAAAAACAGTCTTGTATTTTTATCCCAAAGACAATACGCCTGGATGTACTGCACAGGCTTGTAATTTGAACGAAAATCTACCTGCTCTTCAAGCAAAAGGATATCAAGTGGTAGGAGTGAGCATCGACTCAAATGCCTCGCACACAAAGTTTAAATCAAAGTTCAATCTCGCATTTCCTCTTTTATCTGATCCAGAACATCAATTGGCTGAGGCATTTGGAGTGTGGGTAGAAAAATCTATGTATGGAAAGCAATACATGGGTGTAGCTAGAACTACTTTCGTCATTGACGAACAAGGAATTATAATTGACATAATCGAAAAAGTGGATACAAAGAACCACAGTTCTCAAATTCACTAATCACCTACCATGCATACACAAGAAATACAAAAAATTAGTTCTCAAGTTCGGAGAGACATTTTAAGAATGGTTCACGGTTGCCAATCAGGTCACCCGGGTGGATCATTAGGTTGTACAGATCTTATAGTAGAACTGTTTTTTAACACGATGCAGCTGAAAACAGATGCAGCTGGGAAAGTCGTTTTTGACATGGATGGAAAGAATGAGGATTTATTTTTCCTTTCGAATGGTCATATCTCACCTGTTATTTACAGTGTGTTAGCACGTCGTGGTTATTTCTCTACGGCTGAATTAGCCACGTTTAGAAAAATTGACACACGTCTTCAAGGTCACCCAACACCTCATGAACACCTAGAAGGTATTCGCATTGCATCAGGTTCTTTAGGACAAGGGCTGAGTGTAGCTATAGGTGCAGCTCAAGCTAAGAAATTAAATGGTGACAAGTCGTCTGTTTTCTGTTTAATGGGGGATGGAGAGCAAAATGAAGGTCAAGTCTGGGAAGCGGCAATGTATGCTCCACATCACAAAGTAGATAATTTGATTGCTATCATTGACGAAAATGGTCAACAAATTGATGGTCCTACGGAGAAGGTTATGAGTAACCTTGATTTACAGGCTAAATACGAGGCATTTGGTTGGAATGTGATGCGTATGGACGGTAACAATGCGGAGGATATTCAAAATACGTTGAAAAAGGCTAAAGCTGAATTAGGTAAAGGTTCTCCTATCATGATTATCATGAAAACGGAAATGGGTGCGGGCGTAGATTTTATGATGTATTCACATAAATGGCACGGTGTAGCTCCCAATGACCAACAATTACAAGACGCTCTTGCGCAATTAGAAGAAACTTTAGGCGATTATTAATCAGATAGAAATGGCATTATTTACCTACGAAACAAAAAAGGATACCCGCTCTGGTTTTGGAGCTGGAATGGAGTATTTAAGTCAGCATAACCCTAAAGTGGTCGCATTATGTGCTGATTTAATTGGTTCATTGAAATTAGAAGGATTCATTAAGAATAGCCCAGAGCGTTTTTTTCAAACAGGTATCGCTGAAGCGAATATGATTGGTATTTCAGCGGGCTTGACTTTAGGGGGCTTTATCCCTTTCGCAACGACATTTGCAAACTTTGGAACAGGTCGTGTTTACGATCAAATTCGTCAGTCAGTTGCCTATTCTGGGAAGAATGTTAAAATCTGTTGTTCACATGCCGGTCTAACGCTAGGCGAGGATGGAGCTACGCATCAAATTTTAGAAGATATAGGATTAATGAAAATGTTACCAGGAATGGTAGTCATTAATCCTTGTGACTACAATCAAACAAAGGCAGCTACTATCGCCATTGCTGATTATGAAGGTCCGGTTTATTTACGCTTTGGTCGTCCAGTAGTACCTGTATTTACACCGGAAGACCAGACATTTGAAATCGGTAAAGCAGTACACTTAGTGGAGGGTACAGATGTCACTATTTTAGCAACGGGACACTTAGTGTGGGAGGCTATTCTAGCGGCAGAGACTTTATTAGAGAAAGGAATAAAAGCAGAGGTAATTAATATTCACACGATTAAACCTTTAGACGTTCAAGCTATTTTAGCATCCGTTAAAAAGACAGGTTGTGTTGTTACCGCCGAAGAACATCAATATAATGGGGGGCTAGGGGATTCAGTTGCGCAGTATTTGGCGATGAATCATCCTACACCGATGGAATTTGTGGGTGTAAACGATTCCTTTGGTGAATCTGGAAAGCCAGCAGAATTAATGGAAAAATACGGTTTAAATGCTGAAGCTATCGTGGCCAAAGCGATTAAAGTAATGGCACGTAAGTAATCCTTAAAAAGGATATCCGATACCAATATTAAATTCAATTGGGTTTTGTCCTCCTTCGAAAGAAGTTTGCGGCAGAACCCATTTTTTATTTGCAGCATTAGCTGGATTGATCACTTTTGTCGCTAAATCAAGGCGTAATAAAAAGAAATCAAAATCCCAACGTAGACCGAATCCAGTCCCGACCGCAATTTGATTATAGAATTCATTTAGTTTAAAGTGTGTACTTCTTTCAGGGTTACCTTGGCTAAAGTTCCAGACATTTCCAGCGTCGATAAAGAAGGCTCCATTCATTTGCCCAAATAGGGAAAACAATTTAAAGCGGTATTCAAGTGAACTTTCTAGCAGAATACTTCCCGGTTGTTCTACTAAATTAGACGCTGCAACATAAGATCCAGGTCCTAAACGACGTGGTTTCCACGCTCTGACGCTAGATGGCCCACCGATGAAGAAGTTCTTTTCATAGGGTAACTGATACCCATTATCTGCTCCATACGAGTATGCTACACCTCCCACTAATTTGAAAGCAAGTTGAGATTGATGATTTACGCCTAATAATTTATACTTTCTAAAATCAAAGTTGAATCGCAAGAATCGGTAAAATTGAATTTCTTCACTACTTTTTAAAAAGTCTGTCACGAAATTAAATCGATAATTAGGCATAAAATTCAGCGTAGATCCACCTGACTCTAAACCTATTTGAAAAATTTTACCATTTTTCAGTTCATTACTTGGTTGAATATCTCGGTAGAGATACTGCATGGAAACACTTGAAACAAAGCTTGGATTAAAACTACGGTATAAGTTATTCCCTTTTTCTTTTAACTCTTGTAAATAATCAATAAAAGCATCAGATGTTGTTGTGTTAGGATAATTGGTATTCAGAATATTTAAATCAATAGGGGAGAAAGTGAAAAAACTATGCTCTGATTTTTGCCACGTATAGCGTTGAAATATGGAAAAGTTAGTTCGTTGGTATTCTGGTCTATTAATATAATCGAATCCAACACCTATAGAAGTTCTCGCTCCATAGTGTGATCCAATTAATGAAATTAAGCTTTTAGGTAGGTATAAAGTAGGGAAGTTTACAGAGGCTGAAACATTTAACTCTAAGTTATTACGCGTATCTAATGTGTTGATAAAGCCTGATTGTGCTTCATAACCGAGTCTGGTAGAAAAATCAAAATAATCTAGCGGTGTAAATAATCGACGAATTTTAAATGAGTTAGTCAAAAATGGACCGGGAATTCCTCGAAAAACACTTCCTCCTAATTCAGAGCTAAAATTATATTTCTCATTTTGAAATAATTCAATTTTCGGAAACAATCGAGTTCTTGTTGTATCAAATCGAATGGAAACCGTTTTAAACTGATCAGTTAAATAAATATTCTTTAAACTCTGATTAAACAAATCCACGGAATATAAATCATCCTCCTTTAGGTTAATTAACTTATTTAATTTTCGAATTGGAAGATTAAGCAAAGGGTTACCATAAGGATCGGCTATTGAAAAGGTGGGTAATCCTATTCGATACAAACGGTCATAATTTGTGATAACGGTATGATTTTTAAACTCAGGAATTTTATAATAAAGGGATATGCGATGAAGTGTGGAATCTTTCAGATCATTTACTCGTAAACCTATAGCATCCGTCGAGAAATAATAATATCCCTCATTCCTTAAATAATGGCTTAACTCCTCTTTCTCTTCCTTCAATAAAGAAAGTTGAAGTCGACCCATGGGCCGAATCACACTTTTTTCTTTAAGAAATTTATTTACATGCTCTGATAAGATCGGATTATCGACTGAAACTGAATCTTCTTTGGTAAAATAACTAGCATCTCCCTCTACAATCGTAAATTGTACGTTGACTAAGTTGCCTATTGTATCTACTTTAGGCGTAATTACGGTGTTTAGAAATCCATTTTCCCGGTAGTAACGTTGAAGTTGGGCTTGATTAGTACTTAACCAGGCTGCACTATAAGAAGGATTCGGGGACTTAAAAAATTGTATAAAACTAGGTTTAAGCCCAAGAGAATCTTTTCTTTTCCTTTTAATGCCCAGATAAGTGTATAATTTTGCAGGGAGTAATCTATGGTATGAATTCTTTAGCCCTAAGACGTTTGCGCGAAGATCAGCTTTAGCTATTTGTTGATTACCAGTAATGTTTACCTGGTTTATTATAGGTGTCGGAATTTCAAATGCATGGTAGGTCCCACACGAAAAGAGCCCAATACTTAAAACAATAAAACCGATAATTGATTGATTCTTCAAGATATGCTAACGAATAAACAAATAAAGTTAATTAATTCCCTACATTCTAAAAAAGGACGTAAAGAGAATGATTTATTTTTAGTAGAAGGAGAGAAGTCTATACTTGAGGTAATTAAATCTGATTTTGTCATTGATTATTTTGTTTTAAATGAATCTCAAGTTAACCTCTCATCTGAAATTGGAAAATACTCCCAATCTCCGATATATTTATTAGAAGCAGAAAGTATCCAAAAACTAAGTACGCTAGCTAATAACGAAATAGGTTTTGCAGTTGTTCAACAAAAGAAATTCACCTCATTTAGTATTCAAGATCGATTTACCATCGTTTTAGATGGCATTCGAGACCCTGGAAATTTAGGTACTATTATACGTATTTGTGATTGGTATGGCTTAAAGCAACTCGTTTTATCAGAAGATTGTACTGAATTTTATAATCCTAAAGTGATTATTTCGAGCATGGGTTCTTTTTCACGCATTGAGTTTACCTATGTAGATTTACCTGCATTTTTAAAGGAAAATAAGGAGTATAAAAAAATTGGAGCCGTTTTAAATGGTGAAAATATTCACCAATATAAGTTTCCAGACAAAGGCTTCATTATTTTAGGTAATGAATCCAATGGTATTCGAGAGGAAATCATAGAAAGTTTAGATGAACGTATCACTATACCATCCTTTGGAAAGGCAGAATCGCTAAATGTAGGAATATCAACCGCTGTAATCGTGGATAACTTAAAGCGTTTTCTCTTGAGCTAAATATTTTTCTATTAACCAATGGGCTAAATAAAGCACGGGGGTGAATAAAATAGCTATGAAAAATTTATAGAAGTAATTATTGAACGAGACATTCATCCATTGCGCAAAAGTCCAATTTCCAAATAAGTAAAAGGCAATTCCAATCACCAAAATACTGTCGATCAATTGAGAAATTAAAGTAGACCCAGTAGCTCTCAACCAGATATGTTTAGATCCGGTACGAGATTTTATACGTTCAAAGACTAGTGCATCGATTATTTGACTAAAAAGAAAGGCAGATAAAGACCCTATAATTATACCTAAACCCTGCCTAAAAATCCGAGCAAAAGCGCTATTTATATTGAAATTTTCTTCTCCCTTGTTTACCTCAACCCAAAAATCCGCCGGAACTAATAATGTAGCTAAATAGATGATTAGAAATGAGAAGGCGATAAAAATGGCGGTTGTAAAGGAGATAAACCTAACTCCCTTCTTACCAAAATAATCATTGATTATATCAGAGGTAATAAATACCAAAGGCCAATTCAAAGCTCCAGCCGTTTGATTTAAATCCCAAAATTCACCCCACGGCGTAGCCCAATGAAGAGGGGAGAATCCCAATGTTTTTTCAATACTAACTATTTTAACGCCAATAATCTCTGCTACAATCGCATTTGTTAAAAAGATTCCAAAAAGGAAGATAAAAAGCTTTTGCTTACGAGAAAATTGGTCAAAAATCATTTTCTGTAGTTTTCAAAATGTAAGGAAATCTTGTCTAAAGCGACGCTCAATTGTTCTACGTGGGGAAGAAATACAATTCTAAAGTGATCTTTTCCTGTATAGTTAAAGCCTTGTCCACCTACCACCAGAATCTTTTGCTCTTCTAATAGTGACATCACAAAATGATTATCATCTTCGAAATTAAACTTAGACAAATCTATTTTAGGAAAAAGATATAATGCCCCTTTCGGTTTAACAACGCTTACCCCATCGATGGCATTCATTCGTTCAAAGGCAAGGTTCATTTGTCGATTTAAACGTCCTTCTTTTGCCACTAAATCATCAATCGACTGGTAACCTCCTAGTGCAGTTTGAATACCATATTGAGTAATTACATTGGCACAAAGTCGTGTACTAAATAAAAAATTCAAGCCCTCTATATAGGATTTAGCTTTATGCTTCGCGCCTGTTAAAATCATCCAACCACCTCTAAATCCAGCAGCCCGATAATTTTTAGATAAACCACCCATTGTAATGATTAATACATCATCTGATAACCCAGCAGCTGTATGATGTGATGTGCCGTCAAATAATATCTTATCATATATTTCATCTGCAAATAGCACTAATTGATGCTTTGCAGCTAACTCAACTACTTTAGAAACGGTCTCTTTCGAATAAACTGCTCCGGTAGGATTGTTTGGGTTAATCAATACGATAGCTCTTGTTTTTGCTGAAATTTTCGATTCCATATCAGCAATATCTGGAGCCCAATCTGCGGACTCATCACAAACATAATGTACTGCTTTCCCACCAGCTAGACCCGCTACGGTTGTCCAAAGAGGATAATCTGGGGATGGAATTAAAACCTCGTCATCTGTATTGAGTAGGGCAGTCATGACTAAGGAGATTAACTCGCTAACTCCATTCCCAATGTATATATCTTCAATTAAAATATTCTTGACTCCTAAATTTTGATAATACTGCATTACAGCTTTTCTAGCAGCAAATAATCCCCTAGAATCAACATATCCCTGAGCATTTCGTATATTTACAATTATATCATGGACAATCTCATCAGGAGTCTCGAATCCAAAAGCAGCAGGATTACCTATATTTAAAGAGGTGATTTTGTAACCTTGATTTTGTAATGCTAACGCCTTGTCATACACAGGTCCGCGTATTTCATACTTAAGGTGATCGAGGCGTTTACTTTTTAATATATCCATGCTAAATTTAGAAGAATTGTAAAATTAGCAATTTAATTTTATTGAATTCCCCCTAAATATGAATTTAAAGGAGTTAGGCGTATTATTACTAGGGTTATATGTTATCACATCCATTCTGATAGCCTATAAATATTTTATTGCCAAAGGAGGGGTGTATAGAATATCTAGAGTTCTTGTTTTTAAATATATCCTGCGTTTTTTCGGGCTTTTAATACTTCTTTTTCTTACCTATACTACACTTGTGTTAAAGCAACGTGTTTCAGTAGAACAGAATAATAAACCTAACATACTGGTGGCTGTTTCTTCCAACTGTTCGAATCAAACTTGGGACGATATAACTACTAAAGTGGTTGAAATGTCACCTAATGGAGCCTATCAATTAGTCGTATATGATCAAAGGAAGGGTAGCTGGCAAAGTTTTATTCCAGCAACGAATAGAGAGTCATTTGTTAGTTTAGTCGCCTACGCAAAAGACTTAAAGTTTGTGTATCCTAAAAGAAACTTCGAGGAGAAGCTAAATTATAAACCCTCCAAAGATCAATTTGGTATATTTACCCGTCAAAGAAATCAATGGGTTACTGGAGATTTAACTTCATCGTCTGAATTTTTCTTATCGAAAAATTACTTTAATAGCTGGACTCAGACTGCCTACGTACCACTATATTTAGTAATTTTGTTATTGTTACTAGTATTTATCGATGTAGTATTCCCCACTAAAGGGATCAAGATTTAAATGTTTTCTACGCTATTTTATCTTTTTTTGCTTTTTTATGAGGGACTTTTCTCTAAGTCTACCTCTGAATACAATGCAGAAATTGTTCAATTAAATGAGCTTATTGAAAAACGTCAATATCCTAAAGCGCTCATCAGCGCTAAATCCATATTACACTCGCGATTGTTTAATAATCCTGAAATTGAAGCTATTGTGGCTACGTTAGAACTTACGGATATAAAGTTTTCTAAGCAGAAAAATGATCGAGTTTCGATATCAGGTAACTCCATTAATAACGATATTTTAAAAAGTCACTATTTAGCTAGGTATGGTGAATCGTCTACCGGATTAGCAGATTTGCATCAATCTATTGTGCAAAATGGTCAGGTGGATACTTTGATTAAAGCATATGAATTGTACGCTTTTCACTTTCCCCAAAACCGCGTAAAGAAAAAATCTAATTCTGCTCAAATGATGAATCAAACGCAGAAAATTAATACGCAAGAAGCATTATCTTTACTTGATTTAATGAAGAAAAAGCAAAAAAACCTTATTTACTAAAGTTTCCTTATGAATTCAACTCCTTACCAATTCCCTAATCAAACATCATATTACAGAGGCAAAGTACGCGATGTGTATGGGATTGGAGATCATTTGTTAATGGTTACATCGGATCGAATCTCAGCATTTGACGTTGTTTTGCCTAAATTAATTCCATTCAAAGGTCAAGTTCTAAATCAAATTGCAAGTTATTTTCTAGAAAAGACTACAGATATAGTACCCAATTGGTTAATAGCTACACCTGACCCTAATGTGGCATTTGGATTAAAATGCCAACCATTTGCTATTGAAATGGTTATTAGGGGTTATTTAGTAGGTCATCTTTGGAGAGAGTATAAATCAGGTAAGCGAGTGGTTTGTGGAGTTACTTTGCCTGATGGGCTTTTGGAAAATCAGCAATTACCTACTCCCATCATTACGCCTACAACAAAAGCAAGTGAGGGTCATGATGAGGATATCTCTGTAGAAGCGATTATAGAACAAGGAATAGTATCTAAGGAACATATGGATCAGTTATGTGCCATCACTCATAAATTGTTCCAAAGAGGGCAGGAGATGGCATCTGATAAGCATCTTATTTTAGTAGATACAAAATATGAATTTGGTCTTTATGATGACAAAATCATGTTAATGGATGAAATTCATACGCCAGATTCTTCTCGTTATTTCTATAAAGAACCCTATGCCGAATTATTTGCTAAGGGCTTACCCCAAAAGCAATTATCTAAGGAGTTTGTACGAGAATGGCTTATTGCTAACGGTTTTCAAGGAAAAGAGGGTCAAAGTATCCCTGTCATGACAGACGAATTTGTTCAACAAATTTCAGAACGTTATATTCTATTATTTGAAGAAATAACAGGTTTGAAGTTCAAGAAGGAACCCCAAGAGGACTTATTTAATCGCATCTATAACAATACAATCCAGTTTTTGAAAAATGTCTAACGGAAATTCATTTCAACTCGAACAAAACGAAAGTTATGCCGTAATTGATTGGAAGGCAGAAAATTTAATTGCAGCAAATGCAGAGGAATTAGAGAATGCTATTCGGCTATTATTCAAGAAAGATTATGCCAACATGATCTTTAATATTTCTAAAATTGAAGAACTTGATGGTTATGGCGTCTCTGCCATCAGAAAAGGAACAAAGATTTGTACCAACGAAGGAGGGTTATTTGTAGTAGTGACAAAAAATGATTCAGTAGCTGAGCGTCTAGATGCAGCTAAAATTGAAAATCTCACTTTGTTAAATACCGTACAAGAGGGAGTGGATGCCATCTATTTAAATGATCTGGAAAATGAGTTTCAAGACGAAGATGATACGGCTGGAGAGAGTGATTTTGCAGATTCATACGGGGACGATTACGATTAAATAGTATTTTACCAAGATTTTTTGTGTCGCTTTTCTGAATATTTCTATTCCGAAGAATATTTTGTGTTTATTGCCTTTTGCCAAATTTATTTTTAATTAAATTTGAAATTAGGTATATAATCTACCTACGATAACATTAATTACATGTTATCTCGCTTTTGAATTATTATTTATTTTATTAGAATATTTATAGTTTCCCATGAGAGATACGAATGAAGTAGGTTTGTACAGAAAAGAATTTGAACACGACGCATGTGGGATAGGGTTTGTAGCCAGCATGAAGGGGATTAAATCCCATCGAATTGTTCAAGATTCGATAAAGATGCTTATCCGTATGGATCATCGTGGTGCTTGTGGTTGTGACCCTAATTCAGGGGATGGCGCGGGTGTTCTAGTACAACTTCCTCATGAGTTCTTCCTAGAGGAGACTAGCGCTTTAGGTTTCTCTCTTCCTTCCCTGGGCAACTATGGCGTGGGAATGGTTTTTTTTCCAAAAGATGAAACGTTAATTAAAGAGTGTAAAGAAGTGATAGAACGCAAATCTAAGAAATTGGGCTTGCGTATTTTAGGTTATAGAATTGTTCCTGTCGATAATTCGGAAATAACGGGCGCTGAATCAGGGAATGCAGAACCATCAATACAACAGTTATTTATAGAAAAACCCGCTGACTGTTCAACTGATATAGATTTTGAAAGAAAATTGTATGTATTCAGGCAATACGTATCTAAGTTGTTAAATGACACAATTCCTGGTTTAGATAATAAGTTTTATTTTGCGTCCTTGTCTTGCCGCACCATTATTTACAAAGGCATGTTGACAACTATGCAGGTGCCAGGTTATTTTCTTGATTTATTCCAAGAGAACTTTACATCTGCCTTAGCCATCGTTCACTCTCGATTTTCTACTAATACGTTCCCTGAGTGGCGATTAGCTCAACCATTCCGTTTCATTGCACACAACGGTGAGATTAATACCGTAAAAGGTAATTCATCTTGGATGCAAGCACAATCGGCTTTATTTTCCAGTAAATATTTTACACAAGAGGAATTAGATATGATTCTTCCTGTATGTAGTCTTGGGCAATCCGATTCCGCGATTTTAGATAATGCAATTGAATTATTGTATTTAACAGGTCGTTCATTACCTCACGTCATGATGATGCTTATTCCTGAAGCATGGGATGGTAATGAAAGCATGAAACGGTATAAAAAAGATTTTTACGAGTACCATGCAGCCATGATGGAGCCTTGGGATGGTCCAGCGAGTATTTCATTTACTGATGGTAAGATGATAGGTGCGACCTTAGATAGAAATGGTTTACGTCCATCTCGTTATTGGGTTACATCCGATGATCATGTTATTATGGCATCAGAAGCTGGTGTACTTGATTTAGATCCTGCAACCATTGTTTCTAAAGGACGTTTACAACCGGGTAAGATGTTTGTGGTGGACATGGAGCAAGGTCGAATCATCCCAGATGAAGAGTTGAAAGAGACAATTTGTCAACAACAACCCTATGGTGAATGGCTTTTGAATAATAAGATTCGTGTAGAGGATCTTCCAGAGCCTGGTTCTGAGTATAGACAACCTAAGGCAATTGAATTAGTATCGCGTCAGCAAATTTTTGGCTTTACTACAGAGGATATCCGTATCGTACTAGCTCAAATGGCTGAAACAGGTAAAGAGGCTTTAGGTTCTATGGGAATAGATACGCCTTTAGCGGTTTTATCCGAAAAAGCGCAGCATTTATCGTCCTACTTCAAGCAATTATTTGCTCAAGTAACTAATCCGCCTATCGATCCAATCAGAGAGCGTATGGTTATGTCGCTTTTATCTGATATAGGAGGGTTATCGAATCTTTTAGAGGAGAGTCCGTCTCATTGTAGGCAAATTGAAATCCAGCAACCGGTTTTACGTAATAGAGAAGTAGAAAAGATTCGTTGGATTGATCACGAGAATTTCCAAACGAAGTCTATTCATATGACATTTCGGGCTTCTGAAGAGGAGGGAGTATTGAAAAAAGCTTTGGACAGAATAAATCAATATGCAGAAGATGCAGTAGATGATGGCTATTCGATCATCTTGTTAACCGACCGCGGTATTGATAGCTCTCACGCGCCAATACCCTCTTTATTAGCATTAGCTTCTGTTCATAATCACTTGAATAGAACGAAAAAAAGAGCCAAAGTTGGAATTATTATCGAAGCTGGTGATGTCTGGGAAACTCACCATTTTGCGACCTTAATCGGCTACGGGGCGAGTGCAATTAATCCTTATATGGCTTTTGAAACTATCAAAGCCATGAAAGATCAAGGATTTGTCAACAAAGATTTAAGCTACGATAAATTAGAATATAATTACATTAAAGCGGTCAATGGAGAATTATTGAAGATATTCTCTAAAATGGGAATTTCAACTTTGCAATCTTATCAAGGTGCGCAAATTTTTGAGATTTTGGGAATTGGAAAAGAGGTAGTAGATACCTATTTCACGGGTTCTATTTC
>JACCDI011528751.1_pt1 | contig 19269 bp, 17 predicted proteins | sample 7442791 | NCBI WGS metagenome assembly JACCDI01 (sample SAMN15323434, study PRJNA562643) | freshwater metagenome | isolation source: river surface water | place: USA:Blue River Watershed | collected 2017-08-15
ATAACCTGATGATTTATTTATACTTCACTTCTTGTATTGGCAAAAAATGACAACACTTTCAATGCTATGGGACATATTTTGGATTTTCCTCAAATTGGGATGTACTTCATTTGGAGGACCAATCGCCCACATCGGCTTTTTCCGCAGCGAATTTGTGCAAAAGCAACGATGGCTATCTGAACGTGACTACTTTGATTTAGTCGCACTTTGTCAATTTTTACCCGGCCCTGCCAGTAGTCAGGTCGGAATGGCAATTGGCTTATTGCGCTGTGGCTATGCGGGCGCTTTACTGGCGTGGCTTGGTTTTACCTTACCTTCAGCTTTGCTGATGCTGGGGCTAGCACTTAGTCTCAGCGAATTTGCCGACATAGTTCCGTCAGAGTTATTGCACGGGCTGAAACTCGCAGCCTTGGCGGTGATTGCGCAGGCGGTATATGCCATGGCGAAAAACTACTGTTCGACATGGAAAACCGCAGCCATCACGGGCTTAAGTTTGCTTTTGCTGAGTATTTCCACTGCGGTGTATTGGCAAGTCATCACCATTTTATGCGGTGCATTGTTGGGATTAGTTTTGCTAAATGCAACGTCAAACGGCGTCAGTGCTCCTGCAAAATCATTGACCAACATCAGTAAGGCAACAGGGTTGGTTTGGGGCTTGTTATTTTTACTACTACTGTTCGGCCTGCCGCTGATCAATCTCACGCTGCAGTCTCCATTCATCAGCTCTTTCGATGCATTTTACCGTGCAGGCAGTCTGGTGTTTGGTGGCGGCCATGCAGTGTTGCCGATGCTACAAGCCGATTTTGTAAGTACCGGAGCAGTACCTGCAGACAATTTTATAGCAGGTTACGGTGCCGTTCAGGCTGTGCCCGGTCCATTATTCTCCTTCGCCGGTTTTTTGGGTGCCAGTGTCAGCGCCGAATTTATCAACACATCAACGGGAACCGGCATGACGACAGGCCTGTTAGGCGGTGTTGTTGGACTGATTGCAATTTTTCTCCCTGCATTTTTACTGATCGCTGCAGTCTTGCCATTTTGGCAGGAGGTACGCCACAATCCATGGATGCAAAAAGCGTCAGCAGGCATAGGCGCTAGTGTCGTCGCAATTTTGCTAAACACGCTCTATCACCCAGTCTGGACTTCGACAATTTTCTCAGTGGTGGATTTTGGAATCGCGGTGATTGGCTTTTTAACTTTGCAATTTGGCAAAGTTAGTCCATTGCAGTTAGTCATGGCTTCGCTAGGCCTTAGCCTAGCTGCCCATTTACTACTTTGAAGGGCGGTGCATCAATCGCCAGTGATGGCTCTTGTCATCTTTAATTGAACTTGATGGATTTCTTCGCCAACCCAAGGGTAGGTAAGAATTACCTTTGCATTCGCTTCATCGATGGTATAACAACAACGCAAGCGTTCACTGTTACTGAGATAAATTTCAGTCTGCAGATTGAGCTCATTAAAGTATTTAAACCAATCCCGCGCAAAGCCGATCTGGCTTTGATAATCTTTATCTAAGAGTGTCCAAAGTCGTTGTTTTAATTGGGGTTCAATGACTCGCTGATCGAGCCTAGCTTTCATTTCTAGGCGAGCATTGCGCAAATGTTCATCCATACCCAAAGTCAACTTCGTCAGTTGCTGATGCGCCTGCACAAATGAATCAAAATATTGCTGATTATTGAGCTCGAAGAAATTTTGCTCAGGATCAGTTGCAATGACCGACCAATTATCTAAACGACTGGTTTCGAAATTTTGTAAGGTCAAAAATTCGTCGCGATAGAACACTAAGGCTTGCGATAAATCATGCATCTCAAGCCGTGTTGCCTCAGCAATGGCGTAAGCCATATTGTCTTTAAACTTTGCATTGATTTCCTGAGTGGCGGCCAATTTTTCCGACAAGCCATCATCGAGATTTAACTGCAGGCGAGCCTGCAATTGCTCATGTTGAGCAATAGTTTGATCAAAACTTGCAAGTTGTTTAGCGGTTGAAGTTGTCAGCCAATCTTTAACAGTGTCACATCCGGTCAGATGCAAAAAAAAGCTAACCATAACAACAAATTTTAAAATCCCATGGGCACGAGAAAACATCTAGATAATTCCTTTTACAAAAATGCAGCATCGCTAATTTATCACAACGAAATAACATAATGCCAATTGTCGTATTTAGTAGCATGGATCTCAGTAAAGCTATAAGTTCACTTGACGCCTGCTGCGGTTGTTTTTATGATCAACACCATTGAATTTTTGAGGCTTCCTTCCTTGGACATACCCAGTCGAACCAACTTGTTGTAACCCGACTCCGTCCGACCGCTAACGCGGCCAGTGAGGAGCTGGCTAAGGCGTTTTTCCCTTATCTCAACAAATATCCGATTGCGTGCACTACGAAAAGTAGTTGTTCGAGGAATCAGCCTGCTAACTGCAGGAGTATCTATGCTCAGGATCTTTAATCTGCATCAACAACGACTCGAACGCCTCGAGTTGCAGCAGCACGATGATGTAAAAAGCGCAATTTGGCTTGACCTGCAAGCGCCAGAAACAAGCGAGCGTGAGTTTGTCACCGCTCAATTCGGCCAACATTTAGCGCAGCGTCCGGAATTAAATGACATTGAAGCCTCGGCTCGTTTTTTCGAAGACGAAGATGGCCTCCATATTCACTCGTTATTTTTCTATCATGAAGACATCGCCAGTACCACCACTGTGGCATTTACCATTAGGGATGGCCGTCTGTTCACGCTGCGCGAGCGCGAGTTACCGGTATTTCGGCTTTATCGCATGCGTGCGCGCACGCATATGCTCACCATCGGCAACGCTTATGAACTTTTACTCGATTTGTTCGAAGTTAAGATCGAACAACTAGCAGATACAATTGAAGAAATTTCTTTGGGTCTTGAGGCAATTAGTCAGGTAATTTTAAAAGGAAAGCAAAACGAAGCTTTCCAAACGAGCTTATCTCGTCTAACCGAACTTGAAGATATGAGTTGGAAGGTTCGGCTCTGTTTGATGGATACCCAACGCGCAATCGGCTTTTTGCTGCGTAAAGCAAGACTACCCGCAGATCAGCTGGAACAAGCTCGTGATGTACTTCGCGACGTGGAATCGTTATTACCGCATAACGAATCTTTTTCGCAGCGGGTGAACTTCTTACTGCAATCAGCGATGGGTTTTATCAATATTGAACAAAACCGCATCATCAAGATTTTCTCGGTTGTGTCAGTAATTTTCCTGCCGCCAACTTTGGTGGCCAGTAGTTATGGCATGAACTTCGAGTTTATGCCGGAACTCAATTGGCATTTCGGCTACCCAGTCGCCATTGGTTTAATGCTAATGGCAGGCCTTGCACCTTACCTATTCTTTAAACGAAAAGGTTGGTTATAGTTAAACGCAATGACCTGTTGCAGAGCAAAACAAAAAGGGCTTCTATTAAAAGAAGCCCTTTTCACTGATACATCAGTAATTTACGACAGGTGCCAAGGGTATTTACCGCTCAACAAGCCGTACTTAGAATTTGTGTTCTAAGCCAAAAGCAAGGTACGAAGTGTCCAATTTGTTCAGGAAGTCGAAGCTGCTGTACCAAGCAAATAACTTAGTTTCTTTGCTCAGTTTGTAGTCAACGCCAGCGCTCACGCCGTTATCGTCTTCTAATGTTTGGTATTGAACTTTGAACTCATATTTGTCCATTGGGTATGCAACGTTCGCTAACCAACCATCGTCTTTAACCGCAGTAGTGATTGATTCTTGTTGATGAACACCAGCACCAACTTTAACACCGCTGATTTTGTATTGAGCTAACAAACGCAGAGAGTCATAACCACTAACGTCGTTATCTAAAGCAACAGACGCAAACAGTTTGCTATCTTTTAACGCTTCATCACCGTACATCAATGCGATAGATTGGCCATCAACACCCTCTGGAGTTTCTTCCATGATGTGGCTGAATGAAACAGTGAAATCATTGAATGACGGAGAAATATAAGTCAGAGAGTTGTTCAGGCGGTTTTCGCCTTTCCACAATACTTTTAAGTCGGCTTCGTAATCGTTGAACAGGTCGATTTTGCCTTGTGCCGTTTTTAATGAACTGTCGCTACGACCGGCTTTGATTGTACCAAAGCTGCCTTTTAAGCCAACAAACTGGTCACGAGCTTTGATATTCTTTTCATTCGCTTCGTCAGAAGGATCAACTTCCCACTCTAATTGGTAAATCAGCGTCAAACTGTTATCTAATGCCGTATCACCTTTGACACCAAACCGTGATGCATTGCTTTTTAATTCAGAGAAAGAGCCTGCACCTTCGTCTGAAGCTTGAGCTGAAACGTTAAGTTTACCGTATACAGTTAATGGGTCAGCTTGAACATTCATAGCGAATCCAATCAACAACGCGGCAACCAAGGTTTTCTTGTTAAACATAGGTAAGTCCTTATCAAAGGTGATGATTATAAAGAACGGCGATATACCATTCAGTATGACTGTTCGGGTGAAATTTCCAGTTTAACCCACAGGAAACTGATGATTTTGCACATAAACAGGGCTGCGTGACAGAATCAAGTCTTTTTCATGACACTATCATTGCTGTTGGATGGCTATTTTATGTCTTGAATATGACAATTTAATGACAGCTTGAAATATAAACAGCAACTCAACCATTCGTTTCGGCAGTGCAGAAAATCAATCAATGTGGTTATTTAGCGGCTGGGAGTGCTCGGCATACCTTGTCTTTGGCGGCTAAATCAAAATCATGACCTGAGGATAAAATCCGAGGTAAAGGCCTAAATTGCTTCGATGCAAAACTCATGGCTTTTTGCTCTGATGGATAACTGATTTGCGCTAAATCTAGCATGGTGTGGAAAGTTTGCGTGGTCATCAGCGGCATACGTGCCGAGCGTTTGAGTTGACTAACTTGCGCCGGATTAGCCTGTTGAAACAGTTCTGAGCCCCACCAAAGTGCCGCAACCCGGTAATCTAATTCGGTATTGTGTCCGTGACCACTTTTTTCACAGTCACCATCGAAAATATTCTCGCCATGGTCTGATACCAGCAACAAACTGGCGATAGCTTGTTGCTTCTGTAATTGACCAATCAGGTTAAACATTAAGTAATCGGTATAAGCGACTGAATTATCGTAAGCATTATTCAGCTGTGTTTTGTTCGCTTTATCGTGCATCCCCAACTGCAGCCCTTTGCCAGATGGTTGAAACAAATCAAAATTTGCAGGATAGCGATCTGCATAGCTAAAGTGGCTGCCGAGGGTGTGGATGACGATCAGTTGTTTTTGCTCAGGACGCTGCAAAATACGTTCAAAAGCAGGCAAAATCACTTCATCGTAGTAACCTTCTTTTTTATAACCCACAGGATTGAGGTAGGTTACTTCATCAGCTTCATTGGCATGTAAAGCAACCGAACTGTCATGCACGCCAAGTGGGCTTTGGGTTGATAACCAATAGGTGCGAAATCCAGCTTCGGCAAAGGCTCCAACCACAGATTTTTCCGCAAAGAAATAACTCGCATCTGTCGACCCTTTGCGCGAAATAATCACCGGTACAGACATCCTCGTCCACGCCCATGGCGAAACCATATCGCGAAAACTAATCACATCTCCAAGACCTGCTAAACGCGGCGTTGTTGCGCGGCTATAACCATTTAACTGCAAACGATCTGGTCTTAATGTTTCACCAATGACCAATACATAGATTTGTCGCTCACTAAGAGTGCTCGTTTGCGCTGCGCCGAATTTAAAATCTTCACTGGATTTGGCGATATTTCGCAGTGTTTGTTTCTGCACTCGGTATTCGTTAAACGCCAACAGCACATTGAGCGGATAACTTTGATAAAACATATTGTAGCTTTCAGGCAAAGCTCGCCGAGATAACGCGGTTTCTGCGGCGTTGTTCTTCTCAACAACAGGGTAAGCAATCGCGTATTGCCGCTCCTCATTGACAACAAACAGCAAACCAGCCCCAACTAAAACCCATATTAGTAATCGACTGGATTTAAACCAGCGATCGCCCTGAGGCCAAACATGTTGCCGCTGCTTGGATACGCCTGTTGCTGCGAAAAATATGGCCATTATTGCCATAATCCCACCGATAATTAGCCATCCTAGACCAGACAAATAACCGGATGCCTCGCTAATATCGGTCTCTAGTACTATGGCCAAAGCATGGGCGTCGGTCGATTTTTGGTAAGTACTTAAATAAAACAGCTCTTGCGGTGCCATTAAGGCGATTGGGAATAATAACCAAAGACTTCGATGCGGGTATTTGCTAAAACTAAGTAATAACGTCGACAATAACAAGGTCGGTAGTACGCAATAACGAAACCAATCTAGGTAACTTTTTGTGGTCGCGAGCAGCAGCAACTGCGGTGACAAAATCAGCAGTAAAATAGCAATAACTAGGGCGATCAACTTCAGATCGGCCGACGACTTTTTCATTAATTCTAGATCCAACGAGCAGACTTGAGCCTGTGCCAAAAACAGTTGTTTGCTAAGTGCAAAACAACTTCCACAAAATTTTCAGCTTCTTAGCAAAAACAAAGCTCACTAGGCTACCACAAGCCGATTAAACATGAGTAATTTCTTCACGAATGGTCTGGTATTTTGTCATCTTTTTATAGTATGGTGCTGGCAACCACGTAAAACGGGCGGGTCATTTTTTGCAGGACATTAACTGCATTCGAAGCCATCTAGCCCACATTTTCATTCAAAGGAAGTACCATGCTCGCTCAACCAGTTGCATTAAACCAAGACCAACACAAAGATTTAAAAGTCGTTCAAAAATTCTCAAACGAAATTCTGCATGAACGCCATATTGCGCCTTTGATGCTGCAAGAATTTACCGCTGCGGCACCGCATTTCCCAATTTTCTTTTTGAAAGCGCCAGAAGCTGAAGTGTATAGCCCAGTTGCTGTATTAGGTTTGAAAGATGGCCAAAACTTGTTTATGAAAGACGGTGAGTGGGAAGGCCAATACTTACCAGCTGGCATTCGCGCTTACCCTTTCACCTTAGCGCAGGCAAGCGAAGAGCAATTGGTGCTTTGCATTAACGAACAGGCTGACAACGTCAGCACAACTGAAGGCCAAGCGTTATTTAACGCTGATGGCAAACCAACTGAATTCTTGGAAGGTGTGAATTCCTTCTTCAAAGACTATATCGACGCGAACGGTATCAGCCGTAATATCATGAGCCAATTGGCTGAAATGGGTTTATTCCGTGCTGACGGCCTGCAATATCGTGATTTGGCTGGCAACGAGCGTCGTTTAAACGGTTTCTATGTAATTGACCGCGAAAAGTTTGAAAAATTAACTGATGAGCAGTTCTTAGCTGTACGTAAATTTGGCGTGCTGCCAGCAATCTATGCACATTTCATGTCATTAGATCGCATTGGTACCCTGATTGCTCGTTTACCGGTTGAAGCTAAAGCTTAATTGGTTATACCGATGCTTGCAGCCAAGCATTCTGAAGAAGCCCAGCACTGCTGGGCTTTTTTATGGGTGGCTTTTGGCGCGAACTTTCGCCAGATGGCGAGCAAGCTAGTAATTTAGCTTTAAGGCAAATTGTGGCGCTGATTTTGCTTGGTAAAAGGAAAGACGTGGCCAACGGATAGATTCGCCAACTCTGCAAACTAATAACAGCAATTGTTGTGCTGAAACGCATAGTCCGAGGTATTTTTTGGGGAAGTTCACATGGTTCTACGACAGTTTAAACACAAAGCCTCATTCTGGGGCCTTGCCGTTGTATTGCTCTCACTACTGTGCTTTTCGCAATCGAGCGCAGCCGCACAAGCGCCTTGGTACTGGTGGCAAAGTACCTTAACGGGTAAACAGATTTGTCGGCAGAATTCCCCTGGCGAAGGCTGGCAGCAGCTGGCTCAACCTTATCTAGATGCGCGCTGTCAGCGGCCTAAACCCTAATTGGCGCCAACAGTGCGACTTGGAAGTAAGGCATACAGTGCCTTGGCTACTAAAAACGACCGGATACCGACGGGATATCCCATATCCGACCTTTGAGCCCAAACTGCTTAAATAGCATACTGGCTTCTTCACTACTCCATTTGTGCCAATCCTCGCGCAGATGATTGCCATACCAAGCTTTAGAAAATTGCCAGATATTCTCAATAGGTTGAATATCTCCCACAGCCATTTTATGCCGTTTGCACCAATCGATGATTTCCGCTTCTGATTCAAACAACAACATATTGCTGCAGGTATAAGTAACGTTATCCCAAGCCTGCACCATAGGGATCGGAAAATGCACCAACAACTTTGGATTATCCAGCTGCCCGTTCTTGATCTGCAGAGTTAACTGTTTGGCCTCAGCGCCAGAGGTTGTTGTGATGGTTAAATCTCGTTTAAGTAAAGCGGCTGCACCAAGTGAGCACCAAGCGCAATTGCCCCACCAGCAACAGTCCGCTGATTTGATAAAGAAATTGGTCGGGGCCGTGGAAAATGGGTGCATGACCCAAACTTCTTTACTTTTAGGGTGCAATACCACCCCGTGATATTCCTGCAAATCCTCTAGTGCTGTGGCAATTTCGTTTGCCGATCGACCAAATTTTTCGGCAATGTCTTTGATACTTGGGGCTGTCCCAGCATCCACCAGACTTTTCATAATGTGGTAATGCAAAGTTGAATGATTGAGTTGCATGCAGCCTCCAGATTTTCAAATAAAGCCATAACAGTGACTATGCTTGGCAGCCTCAGATCAATCTACAGGAACTAAATAGCGATTGGAAATACTCCCCACTTCTCAATGCTGGACTGCCAATGCTGGACGACTGCGAATGCTGGACGACTGCGAATGCTGGACGACTGCCAATGCTGGACAGCCACCTTTCGCACTCTGAAGAACCTTACTCTGAAGAACCTTCAGGATTGTGAAAAGGCACCACGCCACAGACATTTTATCTATGCAAGAAAATACATCGACTGGAAAAATGCTGCATAAAGCAGATTTTCTTAGGCAATTTGGCCCATAGGGCGATTGATCGAAGCGGACAAACGATAAGTAGGATGGATGCGATCTTTTTGCATCACCGCAAAACGTTGACTGAAAAAATCCAATACTGCGTCGGCGGTCAAGCGGCGATAAGGCAATTGATGACGATTTTGCACCACTCTTGCGAGGATACTCAAAGTTTGTTCAAGTGGCATACCGGCTGGTTTTTGCACTTGATAAAGATTAAACAAATAGCTCAAAGCAGCACCGGCGTATGATGCGCCAACTTCAACCCGGATCAGTTGTAACTCTTGTAGTCTAAAACCAAGATCACGCATTTTTTGTAAACGTTGATGTTCGGTCATGATACAACTCCCTGAGTTACTGCTTGATAATTCTTTATCGGAGCTAACAAGCAAAACTTTAGGATTGATTCACTTTTGCAGAGCCAAAGGTCGAAACAGCTGATGCTATTGCTATAGTCCGGATAAGCCACTAAGTTGTTGCAGTGCTGATGAGGGGTAAATCATGGAGCTCTTTTCATCCAGCAATTGATTTTTTGCGCCAAATTTGGCAATCTGCATGAACTTAATCGTTTTAGAAAACTGGAGCGGCCCGATGATTAGCGTAATTGGTGAGAACGTTGTGGATTTATTTGCCCAAGCAGATGGCCGGTTTCTTGCGAAAATGGGCGGTTCACCTTTTAACTTTGCAATTGCCGCGGCGCTTCAGCAAGTTCCTGTGCAATATCTGTCACCAATTTCCACCGACGCTTTTGGCGGTCAATTCGCCGAAGTGCTGCGCAGCCATCAAGTCCAATTTGGTGAGAGAACACGCTCATCGGCGCCATCATCCCTAGCGTTTGTCACGGTAGATGAGAAAGGTCAACCCAATTACAGCTTGTACCGAGAGGGAATTGCCGATCGCGATATCAGCGTAGAAAAGCTATTGTCGTCACTTTCTGCCACTACAAAAATTTTGCACACTGGTTCATTAGCCTTAGAACCGAATGATGCCGAGATCCTGCTACCAGTGTTGCAAGCCGCAAAAGCTCGCGGCATCAAAATCAGTGTCGATATTAACGTCCGGCTGCAATTTGTCTCCGACCCAAAACGTTACCGCGACCATATTCATCAAGTGGTCGCCATTAGCGATTTTATTAAAGCAAGTGATGAAGATTTGGCTGCGCTTTACCCTGAAGTTCCTGCAGGCCTTGCATTTCAACAATTTTTGGCATTAGCACCCAATGCTTTAGTTGCTTATACCCGGGGCGAACATGGTGCTCAATTGTGGCTGCATGGACATTACATTGAACAGGACATCATTGCGCCGAAGCAATTTATTGATACTGTCGGTGCTGGGGATACCTTTTTTAGTAATTTATTATGTGGGCTTACTGGCTTACCTGATTATGCGCTAACTGATGCAGATTGTTCGTTAAGTGAACTGGAACCATTACTAAAACGAGCAACGCTCGCCGCAAGCATTAATGTCTCTCGTCAAGGCTGTCAGCCTCCAAGCAAAGCCGAGCTCGATGCCGCGTTAGCTGAATTGGCGAAGTAAATTTAATGACTAATCAAGGTCTAAAGGTAGTTTCGACTGCCTAACTGAGCCGCTGCTAGTTTTCTACTTGCAGCGGTAAATCAACTTCATGCAGCATGATGCAGTTGCGCCCAGCCGATTTCGCCCTAAACATGGCTTGGTCGGCCATGTGAATGAGGCTAGTCAGATTGCCAGCTTGTCGAATGCTTGCTACCCCCATGCTGGCGGTAAGTTGCACATTTTCACCCTGCCACTGCCAAGGTGAACCACTTAAAGCTTGTTGCAAACGAGCAGCCACCTCAAGCGCACCATCAAGTTCAGTCATCGGCAACAATGCTAAAAACTCCTCCCCCCCGTAGCGAAATAACACATCGCTTGAGCGCAGTGCGGAATTAAGCCGACTCGCACACTCTTTTAACGCAGCATCGCCTGCCGGATGACCTAACGTATCGTTGATTCGCTTGAAATAATCTAAATCTAACAACACGATACAGAAAGTAAGCTGCTCTCGTGAAAAGAGTTTTTCCGCCTGCTCTAAACGCAATAATCCCATGCGCCGATTGGCAATCCCGGTCAACATATCGCGCTCAGCTAGTTGTTTAATTCGCACCACTAGCTTGGCCAATGCCGCAGAAAACATAGAAATATTCATCAGCATACTTTGCGCAACTAAAAACCAAAGCATTTGCTGACCAGATTCGGCGTTCAGATCGGCAAGTGCTGCGGCATGCGGAGCTGCCACCAGCAGAAGCAGTAATCTGGCCGTGAAAAATATAGTGAGTAAGCCAGGAGGGATAGCCAAAACTGTCCCGGCGATCCCGTTGATTTGCGGGCGGATCGCCATCAACGCGTCTTTTGTCAACATCGCGCAATACCAGGCTGCGAAGGCAGAAAACACGATGCCAAAATAATGCTGTGAATCTACGCCGGGAGATTTACTAAAGAACAGCACTGCACCAAGCAGCAATAACCATAAATCAATCCGTAACGATGTCGTGAGGCGAAACAAACGCTGGACCCCAGAGCGGAAAATGATAAACACAAAGAGCAACAGCAAATCAGCGACATGCCAAAACCAATAGCTTGCCGCTTCAGTGCGCTGCATAGTCAGCATAATTGCTAACAAACATATCAAATTGGCAAAGGCAAAACGCAAGCTAGCAGAACTAGCAATCCGTAATGGATAAGCAAGCCCAAGCCAAGCTATCGCGGAGGTGCAAATGATTAAGCTGACAAAAATATACAAGAGCTCTGTGATACTTTGCTGCAAAATGCCAATCCCTGTTAAATCTTGTTCAAGCTTTTAACTATCCGCCACTGATTAAACAGCTGATAAACCGCGGACTCCCTTAGAACTTTAGCTTAATTTCCAATAAATACTGACTAGCGGTGATATACAGAATGCGCTCGTCCTTGGACAATGCCACATTTGCTGAGGCAACACCGGTTTTAACCCGGCCGAGTAATTGCCCAGAACTATTCCAAAACCAGAGCCCGCCGGGACCAGTTGCAATAACGGTTCCGTCTTTTTTAACCTTGAGTCCATCAGGCAGCCCCGCTTCCGAACTCGTCAACGACGTCGCGTCATACCACAATGTTCCGGAACCTAGTTTGCCATCAGCGAGCACCGGATATCGCCACCACTTTGCCGCGGCGGGGTCTGAATTCGCAACATATAAAAATTGGCCATCAGGTGAGAATGCTAAACCATTGGGTCTGGTCAAATCGCTGACTAAGAGCGTGACTTCGCCATTGGGTGCCAACCGATACACACCATTTACCGGCTGTTGTTTTTCTGGAGACTTATCACCGTCACTCAAGCCGTATGGTGGATCTGTGAAGTAATAACTACCATCTTTGGCTTGCACCACATCATTTGGACTGTTTAATAGCTTTTCGGCAAAACGCTGCGCGATACACTGATAACTCGGTTTTGGCGCTTCAGCCTTTAAGACAGCCAAGCAGCGGTCGCCGTGCTGCGCTAATACTAACTCGCCTTTTTGATTAAAAATCAGACCATTAGCACCTTGACCTGGATTACGCTCGGGCCACAGTCCGGTATAACCACTGGGCGCTAAGTAAAGTGACAAGCCAGATTTGCTACTATAGCGGTGTACCTTGTTCGCTGGCACGTCAGAAAAAAGTACATCACCGGTTTTAGCTTCCACTACAGGCCCTTCCGCCCATTGAAAACCCTCTGCTAACACCCGCAGCTGCGCTTTATCTGCAATATGCCTGCGCATATCACCATGGATCACTTGCACTGGGTCTGTTGGAATTTCCGCGGCCACGGCAGTAAGCGCAAAAGAGCTACCCAAGGCAATTGCCAAAAATGCATTCACAACCAATGAACTTGGGGATTTGCTACTACTCGATTTGTTTTGCATAAAATCCAAACACCGCTTCATTAAAAATTACCCGTGCATAAATGATACTTTAGGTAAATCTAGCAGATTTATGCCAGATAAAAACCGAAGTTCCCCGATAAAGGGAAGAAATTAGCAAAGTAGATCAAATGAATAGCAGAAAATGACCGCGAAAAATGACCACCAAATTCTGCAAGTGTTGGGAAACATAACCACAACAGCAATTCATCTCTTTGCGGATCGGGCATTGACATCGACTTTTCAACGACAGTGCATGGCAATCAACTTTTCAATTCAGATCGAAATCAGGCGCCATCGATAACGCAAAAAGTGGAGGGCTTATATCAGGAGCTGGATATCACTTCCCATCTTTGTATACAGGCATGGAATCTTTTAGTTTCAGTTAGATAACTCATCTTCTTTTATGCAATGGGTCTTCCACATTCCACTTGGAGTGTAGTTAATCTCGTCTTCAGTAGCCAAACCAATATGTTCCAGCTCTGAATTGAAGCAATACACGGTTTTTGGTTTTGAGTATTCCTCAACGTAAAATTCTGCATTTAATTTTTTTTGTAAATTGCTGTCATCAATTTTGCTGAGAATAAAGATGGAAACTTCCCCCCTATCCATTTCAAGCTCTCCATGCTGTTTTCTGACGGCAATCAACTGACCCTCAGCATTGCCTTTTATCGCCTTTTTTACGTTGATAACATACCTAAACCACAAGTTTGGGCAAATGGTGTCCTTCGGACACTCATCTTGGATATCCATCTGCAGATTTTCTAAACCGTTTCCGGCAACAATTATCCTTTCAGTCCCCGTTGCCACTGAGCTAACGACTAAGCAGCTAAATAGTAGACTTACTTTTATTAGTTTCATTATCGCGCTCCCGTAAACTCTTTCTAACTCTGTTCTTATACTGCAGCAATTGCCATCAGAAAAGTAGCTCCCCAGCTTGAGCTAACAGCTTTAACTACAAATAGAATTGAACATTGCTGACAGCTTCGATGTGATAGCCGCGAGGGTCGATGATGGGCGCACCATTGTCTGTGCCGCCATGGCTGATTGCTGACTCGTAGAATTGGCTGACTGCTTCGCCGTCGAAATCAGTCCTTTCGCGCACGTAAGCGAGCTGATCAGATTAAGCGGCTCAAGCGCTGCGTCGTAAAAGTCAGCCGCACGCTTAAGATCCTTCACATCAAAGGAGACGTGATGCAGCATTGCTGCGATTTCCCACGGGAACTATACAAAATAGCTGTATACCACAAAAAGCGACGCGTGGTTTAGTGCTCGCGAGGAGCTGTAGCTTGACTTCAGCGCACTCAAACAACACTCCCACCATTAGGCGGGAGCAAACCGGGCTTTGATGTCGGTTAAAGTACCATCTGAATATAACCAAACGCCACGCGCCATCACGGCACGAATGGTTAGGTCTTTGGCGTCAAGTAGCACTAAGTCGGCATCGCCGCCCGCACTAATTTTACCTTTGCTTGGCAGTTTCAAAATGCGCGCTGGGTTACTGGTGATAACCGACAATGCGGTAGCCAGTGGCACCCCGAGTTTGACCGAGTCGACAAATTCTTCGTATAAACTGGCAATGCGCCCCTCGCCAAGGCCAATAAAATTGTTGTGCTCATCGAACATTGGTAGCGAGGCATTGGCATCGGAGGAAAAGGTAATGTTGGCAATGTTCACACCAAGCGCCACAGCTTGGGCTAACGCTTCCGAGCACTTAATTTCTCCACCAGCTAAATCATGGGGAGTGGTGCTGGTGGTGAAATCGATATAACCACCCTTTGCAACGTAGGCAAAACCTTGGGTGAGTAAACGTTGATTACGGTTTATATGCGTTGGGTAAAATTGGGTGATTGGCAAATCACTTTGTGCTGCCACCTGCATTAGCTGCTCCACGCCTTGCGCCGCTGAACCAACATGTACACTGACTACACCAGATTTGCCGGCTAACATGCCGCCAACGCGAGCCTGCGCCGCCAGCTTTTTCAGCTCCTCCAAGGTTGGTTGTGAAGAACGATGGTCGGCAATTGCCACTTCGCCAACGCCAATAAATTTATCGACTAACACCAAATCTTCCATCACATCGTTGAACAAAGTGCGTGCGGGAATTTGGTACGAGCCGGTGTGGCAATAACAAGTCAGGCCTTCTTCGTCAAACGCTCGTGCTTTTGCCAATAAGTTGGTTAAAGTGCGAGTCACCGCATCGGTGCCAAGCACACCCACCAAAGTGGTTACTCCCGCTCGAATTGGATCTGCAACATTCATTTCGGAAGTGCGGGTGCGAAAGCCACCTTCACCACCACCGCCAATGATGTGCGCCAGCGAATCGACAAAACCAGGCACCACAAGGCATCCAGTTGCATCCACTTGCGCTACCAAATCTCCAGCAATCCCGAGGTCATTGCCAATAGCGGCAACCAAAGCGCCGGCCACCAGCACATCTTGCTGACCTGCCGCAGTTGGTTGATAAACCTCTGCATTGTTGATGCGAATAATCATAAAATCTCTGCCTTGTTAAATGTGCTAGTAACCAATCAAAACGGCAATTGCCATGGTGGTGATGCTCATGCCGGTCAGTAATAACCACAGTGGCCACATCGCGCGTAACCAGTGACTAAACTGCACCCCTGCAATCGCTAAAGTTCCCATCAATGCCGGTGACGTCGGATAAAACAAATGGGCAAGTCCATCGCCCAACTGAAAGGCCAACACGGCAGTTTGTCGAGTAACCCCGACCAAATCGGCAAGCGGAGCCATCAGCGGCATGGTAAGAGCCGCTTGGCCTGAGCCTGAAGTCACGAAAAAATTAAAACCACTTTGAAATACCAACATCGCTTGGGCTGCCAGCATGCTGCCATGACCGTTAATGAGCTCTGCGGCGTGATGCAATATGGTATTGATAATGGTCGGTTGATTGGCAGCAGTTCCGCCCAGCATCAAAATCACGCCCTGCGCAATCCCGACAACCAAAGCAGCAGGAAGTAATTGGCTAGCGCCAGTTTTAAAGGCATCGACATAATCGTTGAGCCTTGCCTGATTAAGTTTGAACAACACACCGACGATGCTGGCTAAAATGGCCATCACGAAAAACTGGCTGGCGATTTCCCGCAGGTAATAGCCTTTGGCAACAACGCCCCAAACTACCCAAGCCATCCCAATAAACAGAATTAAAATCACCAGCAAATGGCCAGTACCAAATTGATGACTGAGCGTCAAAGGCACCACTGGTTCAGTGCTTGCTTTACGCAGCCGCTCGGCGCGCCACATAAACCAGCCGGTATAAATCAACGTAAACACCAACCACATCACCAAGCGAAAGCCTGAACCCGACAGCGGCGGCAAACCCGCGATACTTTGGGCAATAGCTACCGAAAATGGGTTCATCCAAGAGGTGGCAAAGCCAATTTGGGTGGCGCCGTAAGTTAATAACACCGCGGTAATAGCGTCATAGCCGAGCATTCTAACCAATGGCACCAGCAACATAGCAAAAGCCATCGCCTCCTCGCCCATACCAAAGATAGCGCCGCCTAAACTGAATAAAATCGCCATCACTGGCAACAGTAACCTTGCTCGGTGTTGCATGCGGCTTATCAGCATTTTTAATGCTTCATCGATTGCGCCAGTGTGCAGCAACACACCAAAACTGCCGCCAACCAGTAAAATAAACACCACAACACCAATCGCCGAACCGTTGCGGTTGCCCGAGGTCATGCCATCAAAAAATGCGGTTAACAACCCGGTTTTCTCGCCATCGGCGAATAACGCTGCGGGCTGTGGTGTCCCGGAATTTTCGGCTTGGTAGCTGCCTGCAACTAGCAGCTGGCGACCAGTCTCAGGGTCGAGTTGAGTTTCAAATTGGCCACGCGGCAGAAAAAACGTCATCACGGCGGACAACAACAACACCGCAAAGACGATTAACAAGGTATCTGGCATTTGCCAGCCTCGATTAGCAGTACTGACTGGCTGATCAGCTTGGTGATTGTTTGGTGCTTTTGTTTGGTCCATCAACTGTCTCTCAGCTATGCCGTGCTTATCGTAGTTGCGAATTGAGCTCGGTCGGTGCTTGCACCGCCAGCGGCAAATTGGTGTAACGCCAACGGCCATCGGCACGCTGACAAGCTTGTTTGGTGGTGCCGACTTGCCAAATTAGCGCCGCATCTTCTTGATATGCAGTCAGATCTGGTCGAAGTTCTGCAGATTTAGCAACATCGTCACAGTGTAATTTCACTTCATTGAGACCGACATCGTCTTGCTTTTGCAGTGAGAATGATGCCGTATCACCCGCTAATAATCGAGTGGCTGATAAATTAGCAACGCGGACACTGCCGCTGATAGTCGGGTCATTAGCCGATTGCCGAGTGTAATTTTGCGTCGCTTTGCGACTATCAATGATCCAGACGCCGCCTGCCCCTGCCACCGATAAGCGAGCACTATTTTCCGAGTCAAACTGCGCGCGTAACAGCGTGGCTTCATCAACGCCAAAGCCAAACGCAGTGTTGCTATCGAGCAATAACCGCAATAAACGCCCTTCGCGATTTCGCTCGCGAAAATGGGTATCCACCACACCTAAACTAAAAGAGCCAAGGCCGCCGTCCGCTTTGTAGGTCAATTGCCCTGCTGCAGCCTTGGCGGTACAACGCTGATGGAAATAGCATAATGGGCTGTCCGCTTGGTCGCTGAGGGCGCCAAGTCGCCAAGCCGGACCAGAGCGACCGCCAGTAATCATCGGAATATTGCGCGTGGAATGCCCTGACTGGACGCCAGTGCCCGCACTTGAACCAGCGAGTGGCGTCCCTTGATTAATTTTTGCCAGTAAAAATTTGCCAAGCGTCGTGAACTCACCCGATGGCAGCTGCAAGCTTCGCATGGTCAATGACTGATCACCGCCATTAATAAAAATTGCATCAGCCTCATTGATGAGCGCCTCTAAGCGCCGAGGTTGCTGACACAGGGCCAATTGATAAGCAGCCAGATCCGGATAATGCGCAGCTTTATTGTCTTGCCCGTTATGGATAAAACGCTGATGATTAAGTGTCAGGCAAGCATCTCGTTCAGCCGATTGCGCCACAAGTGCAGGCTCAATGGGCAACCACATGGCGTCGGCACCAGCGGCATTAAAATGCTGCAAATAATAATCGACCCACTGCAATGGATCGTTGGAAGATGACGTAATCAGCAGCAATTTCGGCCGAGTTGTAGTCGGCAATTGGCTATGTTGACGAGCGGCTTCAATAAAATCTTTAAACATCTGCTGCACATAAGGCTGATGGCCGTTGAAATACAACTGCATAATTTTCGGCGAACCGTCACGTTTTAACTGGCGCAGTTCAAAGACATCATCAAGCAAGTTTTGTTCGTCATCAGTAAGATTTAATGGCTTCCAGAATTCATACCAAGCCGCCTCATTAAATTGCGCCTGAGGTTCCGCTGACAGCCCCTCAATTCGCTGTTTGGAAATTTGTTGCAACACCGCATCTAGTTTCGAGACGTTGGCAGGCCATCGCTTGAATTGCTCAAGGGTCGCAATCCCCTGGGGGCTTAACAAAAAACGTTTCGAACGAAAAGCTTCTGTTTGCTGAAAATAAGCTTCTGCCTCGGCTTGTTTGTCCGGGGCACAAAACTGCGGCTCGACGCTTGAGCAAAGTGGCTCACCACCGCCGAATAACCAAATATCTTTTTGGATCCGCGGTAACGAAACGCTTTGCTTAGTAACCCGATCATTTGTTAGCTGGTCGCTCATTGCAACGGCAGCACCAACGTCAGCAATAGTGGCCATGCATGCCACAAACAGCCAACTGCTGAGCTGACCGCGTGTTGCCAAAGGCCCAAACTTAAATTTCGCTCGCATCTAACCGGACCTTTTTACCACAAAATCAGACGACAATTACCGATGCCAAAGTGCTCGGCATTTTGCAAAAGCGAGGTTCCTGCCGAGTACTCGCGGCAGGAACTTTGCCAACTAGAACGAATAGCGCACGCTAAAGCGCACATAACGTGGCGTTTGATAATTCACGTCGTTGAGGAAATCAGGGTTTTGCCCTTCATCTTCCAACGATAAATCACCAGCTTCATTGCGTTCAGTAATTTGTTGTACGTTGAATAGGTTAAAGATCTTCACTTGCATCAACAGATCTTTGGCCCAATTCGGTTCATACGACAAACCAGCATCGATGTTGTAAGTCCAAGGCGTGCGACCAAAACTACCGCGTGACGTTAACACTTGTTGGCCTTCGGCATTTCGACAATACAAGGTTGATGCAGCATAACGTTCGAACACTTCATACTCAGGATCATCAACATCAAATGGCGCATAACCAAAGCAGCTTTGTGGCCGACCGGATTGCACTAACAGATTTGCAGACAATTCAATTTCGTCGGTAACTTCATAGCCACCGAACAATTTGAAGGTATGGCGGCGGTCA